>ERZ808035.848-NODE-848-length-21181-cov-16.810368_pt1 | contig 21181 bp, 20 predicted proteins | sample MGYA00380189_ERZ808035 | MGnify/ENA primary metagenome ERZ808035 (study PRJEB31490, sample SAMN06133407) | mouse gut metagenome | isolation source: M5_1 | host: mice | place: China: Chengdu | collected 2015-05 ...
CCATTTACAGCGATGACTTGTCCCGCCGTAACAATGAAGTTTACCGCTTGACCACAACATTGTATAATTCCGGTATCAAAGGTTCTACGGTTGAAGAGCAGGCCTCTGTCTGCCTCGCCCTCCTGATGGGCTACAACGCATCGTTCATCGACCACGGAGAAAAGCGCGGACATATCCAGAAGATATTGGATCGTTGCTGGGATATCCTCGATACTCTTCCCGCTTCGCTATTGAAGCTCCGCCTGCTTACTGCCTGCTATGGTGAGGTATTCGACGAGCCTTTGGCTGACGAAGCCCGTGCAATTATCGCTTCTTGGGATTCGGTATCACTTACTACTGAACAGCAAGAGGCTATCAACGAGTTTCAGACTGTGGTGGATAATCCTTATCCGTGGGAGTATGTTGAAGAATAAAGATTACTATTAAACCTAATTTTTTTCATGCGCGAATTTAATAATATAAAAATTGCCGTAGCCGGAACCGGTTATGTCGGGATGAGTATTGCCACTTTGCTGGCACAGCATCACGAAGTGGTGGCAGTCGATGTACTGCCTGAGAAAGTAGAGAAAATCAATCATAAGATTTCTCCCATTCAAGATGATTACATCGAACAATATATGGTCGAGAAACCGTTGCGTCTCTCAGCGACCCTTGATGGAACCGCAGCATACTCTAAAGCCGACTTTGTGGTTATTGCTGCTCCTACAAACTATGATTCGGTAAAGAACTACTTCGACACTCACCACATTGAGGATGTCATCGATCTTGTGCTCAGTGTCAATCCTGATGCCATAATGGTCATCAAATCTACCATACCTGTAGGCTACTGTCGCAGTCTATACGTTAAGTATGCACAGCGAGGAGTCAAGCAGCTTAACTTGCTTTTCTCTCCCGAGTTTCTTCGCGAGAGCAAGGCACTTTACGATAATCTCTATCCCAGCCGCATCATTGTGGGGGTTCCCAAAATGATGAATGGTAATCAGTTTGATGCAGAAAACGAAGCTATCCGGACTATCGCTAATCTACCCATGCTTGAGCAAGCTGCTAAAACCTTTGCTGCCTTATTACAAGAAGGCGCTATAAAAGCGGGTATTCCAACTCTCTTTATGGGTATCAAGGAGGCTGAAGCTGTGAAACTTTTTGCTAACACATATTTGGCGCTACGTGTCAGTTATTTTAATGAACTTGATACTTATGCCGAAGTAAAAGGATTGGATGCACAATCCATCATAGAAGGTGTAGGACTTGACCCGCGCATTGGTACTCACTATAACAATCCCAGCTTCGGTTACGGTGGCTACTGTCTGCCCAAAGATACTAAGCAGTTGCTTGCCAACTATGCCGATGTACCTCAGAGTATGATCACAGCCATTGTAGAGAGCAACCGTACCCGCAAGGATTTCATTGCTGACCAAGTACTGCGAAAAGCCTGTTATTACACCTCTTCCAGCCAATGGGATGCTCAGAAAGAGCAGGATGTCACTGTAGGCGTCTTTCGCCTCACCATGAAATCCAACTCCGATAACTTCCGTCAGTCATCCATACAAGGTATTATGAAGCGTATCAAGGCTAAGGGTGCCCAGATTATTATCTATGAACCAACACTCGAAGACGGTACTTCTTTCTTTGGTAGTACCGTGGTAAATGACCTCGCTAAGTTCAAACAGATGAGCGATGCCATTATTGCTAATCGCTATGATGGTTGTTTAGATGATGTGGCAGACAAAGTATTCACCCGCGATATTTTTTGCAGAGACTAAATTTCCTTATGACCATATTAGTGACCGGCTCTGCCGGCTTTATAGGTTCTAATTTGGTGGAACGGCTTCTCACTACCGAGAACTCCATCCAGATTGTAGGCTTAGACAGCGTGAATGATTATTATGATGTTAGTATTAAGGAATATCGTTTGAATCGCTTGCAGCAGATTGCTGTTCGCTGTCCTGGGAATATATATACTTTTTTCAAGGGAAACCTTGCAGACAAAGCTCTTATTGACCGACTTTTTGCTGACTATCATTTTGATGTGGTGGTCAACCTTGCGGCACAGGCTGGTGTACGCTACAGCATCACCAATCCCGATGCCTATATTGAAAGTAATCTTATCGGCTTCTATCATATTCTTGAGGCCTGCCGTCATAGCTCTGACAATGGACAAAGGGGGGTGCAACATCTCGTGTATGCCTCTTCCAGTTCCGTTTATGGCAGTAACAAAAAGGTGCCATACTCTACTGACGACAAGGTCGATAATCCTGTCAGTCTTTATGCCGCTACCAAAAAGAGCAACGAATTGATGGCGCATGCCTATAGCAAGCTCTATAACATACCTTCCACCGGACTTCGTTTCTTCACTGTTTATGGACCTGCCGGTCGACCTGATATGGCTTACTTCGATTTCACCAATAAACTAATAAAAGGAGAAACCATTCAGATATTTAATTATGGTAACTGTAAACGTGATTTCACTTATGTCGATGACATTGTAGAAGGTATACAACGCATCATTCATGGAACTCCGCAACGCAAAGTTGGCAAAGATGGCCTTCCCGTGCCCCCGTATGCTATATATAATATTGGCAACAGTAATCCTGAAAACCTGCTCAACTTTGTAAAGATACTTCAAGAGGAACTTATTCGTGCTAAAGTTCTTTCCGAAGATTATGACTTCGAAGCCCACAAACAGCTAGTCCCCATGCAGCCAGGTGATGTACCTATCACTTATGCTGATACTTCTAATCTTGAGCGCGACTTCGGATTTAAACCCCACACATCATTGCGTGAAGGCTTGCGTAAGTTTGCTGAATGGTATAAAGAGTTTTATACTTAGATAGAAAGATAATAACTAATTATACTTAACAATAGATAATTATGACTGTTGATAATACTAAAATTATAGAACTGCCCAAGTTTTTGGATGCAAGGGGAAATCTCTCTTTTGTAGAGCAGAACAATCATATCCCATTTGAGATTAAAAGAACTTATTGGATATATGATGTACCTGGAGGTGAGAGTCGTGGTGGTCATGCATTTAAAGATACAGAGGAGTTTATCATAGCTCTTTCAGGAAGCTTTAATGTAATAGTGGATGATGGCAAACGACGTAAGAACTTTATGCTTAATCGGTCATATTACGGTCTTTATATACCTAAAGGGCTTTGGCGGGAGATAGATAATTTTTCCACCAATTCTTTAGCCTTAGAGTTTGCTTCTACTAAATATAATCCTACAGATTATATTAGACATTATGATGAATATTTAAAGTTGAAAGACGATGAAAAAATATAGGACTTTTGATTGTTCAATAATTGAGCTAGACAGACATCATAGTGATCGCAAAGGAAACTTGTCTGTTGTTGAGAATGGTAGTACTTTACCATTTAATGTGAAACGAGTATATTACCTCTATGACGTTCCTGGTGGTGAATCGCGTGGTGCACATGCTCATAAAGATTTGAGCCAACTGATTATAGCTGCATCTGGTTCTTTTCGAGTTACTTTAGATGATGGAAAAGTAAAACGTTCCTTTTTTCTGAACCGCCCTTACCAAGGTTTGTATGTAAAACCTGGCATATGGAGAGATTTAGATGATTTTTCTTCTGGAGCCGTTTGTATGGTCTTAGCTTCAGATGTATATTTGAAAGAGGATTATATAAGATCTTATGACGATTTTTTGACTTTTAGAAATATTGAATTATAAATTATTAGTGTGATATTGCTTTAGAAATAAGTATCTGAAAACTACATTGTATAGGATAGTGGTAGATGAAACAGTTTGATACTAGTGCTAGTAAATTAGAATTACCAATTCGTACTTTGTACAGAGTTATGGAGGGAGAATAATTCCTTAGCTTTCAATTTAGCATAATGAATAGTAAATCGAGAACTCAAAACAGTGTTAGAAATACCATATATGGTTTAATTGTTGTTTTACTTAATGTCATAATATCTTTTGCAACTAGGACTTTTCTCGTAAAATGTTTAGGTATCGAAGTTCTTGGTTTGAATGGTTTGTTTACAGAAGTGATAGCAATGATGTCGCTGGCTGAACTTGGCGTAGGTATGGCAATTGTGTACAGTTTGTATCAACCTCTTTATAAATCTGATTACAAGAAAATCAGTCAGTTAATGTCATTGTTTCGTTCTGCTTATTTATTTATTGCATTAGGAACATTTATCATCGGTATACTGATGTTGCCATTTATTCATTTACTTATTACTGATATTGATTATCCACTTATCTATATTAGATCCATTTTTTTCTTGTTTGTAATAAATACATCTTGTTCATATCTTTTCTCATATAAGACTGCCCTTCTCAATGCAGACCAAAAGCAATATATCGTTTCAATCTACACAGCTCTTATAAAACTACTCTTTTCAGGAATAATAATAGCACTTCTAATTATTACAAAAAATTATATTCTCTTTTTGGTTATAAATATTTTTCAGGTTGTTGTTGCGAATTTATTGGTTTCAAGATATGTTGATAATCACTATAGTTTCTTGAATTATGAAGAAAAACTTGAAAAATGTGAACGAAAGGAAGTATTTGAAAATATAAAAAATATTTTTATTAAGAAATTGTCAGGAGTAATAACTACTTCGACCGATAATATTTTAATATCGACTCTTGTTAGCACAATCCAAGTTGGATATTATAGTAACTACGTAATGCTTTTTTCCCCAATAAAGATATTTAGAAGTCAGTTGACGAATAGCATAACTGCAAGTATAGGAAATTTGTCTGTGTCCGAATCACCAGATAAATGTATTGTAGTATTAAAGCGTTTGACATTTTTGTACTTTGGATTTTCTTGTATTGTGTCTACTGTTTTGTTGGCAGTAAGTAATGTTTTTATTACTATCTGGTTGGGGAGTGAATTTGTAATGGGGACAGCAATTGTTTCTATAGCAATCCTCAATTTATTTCTTGATATTTGTGGTGTTCCATTGTGGCAATATCTAGAAGTTTCCGGACTGTTTCGGCAAGATAAAAACATTGCAATCTTGGGGAGCGTTGTCAATATTATAGTTTCTATAATTCTTGGTATAAAGATTGGCGTTGCGGGAATTTTTCTTGGTACAGTTTGCACACAGATAATTCAGTTTATATTAAAAACAAGACTCCTTTTTGACAAAAAATATAATTTATCTTCTACTTCTTACTTTTTAATGTTGTTAAAAGCTTTTTTAGGATTTTTGATCGCTTTTGTTGTTCAGATTTTTTTTATTAGTAAACTCTATTTTAATGATATATATACAGAATTGTTTGTGAAATTTATTCTAGCACTTAGTGAGTCTTTGTTGATTTGTTTTGTCTTGTTTAGAAATAGCTCAGAACTTTCATATTGTTTGGAATTAATTTGTTCATATTTTAAACGTAATAAGAAATGATGGTTAAGGTAATTGTTTGTATAACAACATATAATTTAGAAAAATATATATCCAAAGCTATAGACAGTGTATTGTGTCAAGTAACTAATTTTGATTTTAAAATTATTGTCGCTGATGACTGCTCAACAGATGGTACATTGAAAATACTCTTAGATTATAAAAAAACTTTTCCTGAAAAGATAGAAATACTTACAGCAGATAAGAACCAAGGGTCTTTAGCGAACTCTAATCGCTTGTTCGACGGAATCAAATGCGAATATTTATCATTCTTGGATGGAGATGATTACTGGACGAAGGAGACAAGATTACAGGAGCAAGTTGATTTTTTGGATAAGCATCCTAATTATTCAATGTGTGCAGGTAATACTCAGTATCTTATAGAAGAAGTTTTGGGAGATTTAGTTGTGCCTAAAAAGAAATTAAATAAGACTTTCTACTTCAGAGACTATCTTGAGGGTTCTATGCCTTTCTTACATACTTCATCAATTCTATTGAGAAACAATATTTTTGTGAATGGTATTCCACGATGTTACAAAGATGCTGTCGGTACGGTTGAAGAATGTGCATTGAGAGGGGAAGATTTCAGAAGGATATTACATCTTGAAAAAGGACCGGCTTTTGTAATGGGGGATGTAGTTTCAGTATATAGAATACACAAAAAAGGAATATGGCAAGGTAGTTCGATTATAAAACGAACAATAGAAACTACTATTAGTGCGTATTTTTACAATAAGTACTTTGGTAAAAGGTATGGAAAGGTATTTGAGAATAGGTTTCAACGAGCTTATGCTGTACTTTTACAGGCAATGCTAATAAATCAATCGTTTGCTTCTGGTTATTTCTTAAGTAATAAGGAAAGTATACTGTTTACTGGCTTGTTAAATGATATTTCTATTCAAAATCCAATATATAATAAAAGTGCTTCGAAAGCGAAAATGTTTTTTGTCTCATTTTTGCTGAAAATAATTAGGAGAGTCTGTTAATAAATAAATCAGATGAGACGCATGTTATGCTGATTGTGGTTGGTAATAATAGGAAAAATAGTATAATTATGAATAAATATTTCATTCTTTTGGGGAGTAATAAATTACTTTGGGGACAGGTTTGTCATCTTCATGAATTAGGTTTTAAGGTCATTGTTGTTGCTTGGAATAGTACTCCTGATATTGTCGGCGATTTGTTTATTCAGATGGACGTTAAGGATTCAGCAGGGATAATCAAAAAACTTGAGGAGCTTGGTTTTAAAGGAGAGGTTGCTGGTGCACTCTCAAGCATTGATCTTGCAGCTCCAACAGTGAATGCAATCAATGCGTGGTGTGGAAATAAAACTATGCCTGAGAAGTTCAATAAAGTTCTTTCAAAAAATGAGATGAGAGATGCTTGGATGGCGGCAGGTGTATTTAATCGTATATCGAAGATGGATGATGAAATAACCTTGGATGAACTATATAAAGTATCACAGAAGATGAAACTGATCTGTAAACCAGATGTCTCTGCCAGCTCACGAGGTATAACAATTTTAGAGAAAGGACAAACCTGTGAAGCATTACAGGATGCACTTAATAAGGCAAAGGAAACTTCGTTCAATAACAAATGCCTTATTGAGGAATTCGTTGAGGGAGAGGAATTTACTGTTGATATGCTTGGCGATTCTTATGGAAATGTGAACTGTTATGGAAGTTCAATCCAATATCATTCCTTGTATGCACTAAAAAATCATGTGACGGTTATTCATCATTGGAATTCTAGAAAATATGATGATAAAACTTGGAAACGTATTGCTGACTTTGGTATCCAATGTTACAAAGCTCTTGGTTTGCATAGTATGTTTGGCCATCTTGAAATTATTATGAAAGAAGATGGTTCATTCACTCCAGTAGAAATGGGGGCTCGTTCTAGTGGGTTCATTTGTAGTCACACAGTGTGGAAAGCTTCAGGGCATGATTATTTAGGAGATTATATTAAAGTGTTACATGGTGAAAAAATTGAACCGGGTAATTACATGAATGGTACTAATTCTTCTATGTGGTTCGGTTATGATATTCCATCCAACTCTCGTTCTGTTAGTGCAACTGATATTACAAAATTTTTGGATACTCGTATTACGGTATTGTATGAGAATCATGAAGGTCTGAATATCGATAAAGATTACGGAGATTATATCAATGATGGTGACCGTGATAAATTAGGTTATGCTATTCTTTGTGGCCCACGTGATGTTTTGACATATGAGAGTATTCAGAAATCTAATGAAAGTTTTTTAAATAATTTTTTAGGTAGAAAATGAACAGGATACCATTTCTTTCTTTAAAAGATGTAACGGTTCTTCATGGAACTGAAATTAATGAGGCTATAAACCGCGTAGTTAGCAATGGTTGGTATCTTCAAGGTAAAGAAAATGAGATATTTGAGGAGAATTACTCGAAATTTATCGGAACGAAATACACGATTGGCTGTGCTAACGGGTTGGATGCACTTATTTGGATATTTCGTGCTTATATTGAGATGGGCATAATGCAAAAGGGTGACGAAGTTATAGTACCTGCGAATACTTATATAGCTACCATTCTGGCCATAACTGAAAACGGGCTGAAGCCGGTATTAGTAGAGCCGAAATTGACCTCTTTGCAAATTGATGATGACCAAATTGAAGCGGCTATCACATCTCGCACACGAGCTATTATTATTGTACACCTTTATGGCCGTTTGGCATGGACTGAAAAGATTGCAACTCTTTGTAAAAAGTACAATTTGAAGTTATTGGAAGATAATGCACAAGCTCATGGTTGCCTTGCTCCTGGTGGACGGATGACAGGCTCATTGGGTGATGCAGCTGGACATAGCTTTTATCCTGGTAAGAATTTGGGAGCTTTGGGAGATGGGGGCGCAGTTACAACGAACGATAAGGAATTGGCCGATGTTATCCGAGCTCTTGCGAACTATGGTAGTCAGAAAAAATATATCTTCAGATATACTGGAAGGAATAGTCGCTTAGATGAACTTCAAGCTGCCGTACTTGATGTGAAATTAAAGTATTTGGTGGAAGATAATGCGCATCGCAAGGATGTGGCAAAGTACTACATTGAGCATATTAGCAATCCACTTATCAAATTGCCTGATACGCTCCCTTATGAAAACAATGCTTTTCACTTATTCCCCATACTTTGTAAAAAACGTGATCTCCTGCAGCAATATCTCTCAGAAAACGGTGTAGACACCATAATTCATTATCCAATACCACCTCACAAGCAGGAGTGCTACAAAGAGTGGAACAATCTTGCATACCCTATAACTGAACAAATAGCTGATTATGAATTGAGTTTACCTATTGGTCCTACGATCACCACAGAGGAGGTACGGAAAATTGTTGAATTGGTAAATTATTTCCATATTAATATATAATTGTAATATGAATATGAGACAACCATTGGTTTCGATTAATATTACTACGTACAATAGTTCTAAATTCATTATTGAAACTCTTGAAAGTGCAAAGATGCAAACTTATCAGAATATTGAGCTGATAGTATCTGATGATAGCTCAGTAGATAATACAGTGGAGTTGTGTAGAAAATGGATTGAGAAAAACAGAGAACGCTTTGTCAGGTGTAAAGTTATCACTGTTGAGAAAAACACTGGTATAGCGGCCAATTGTAATAGGGCAATGAATGCGTCTAATGGAGAATGGATAAAAGAACTGGCAGGTGATGATATTTTTCTGCCTAACTGCGTGGAGGATAATATTAATTATGTTATGGCTCATCCTGAAATTAATATTCTTTTTAGCAACATGATTCATTTTAATGATACTTTTTGTCAACAGAACATAGTTAACAATGCTACTTTACATAAGAAGTTGAATATTTTTTTCTCTATGGGTTCAGAAGGACAACTAAAAATGATTATAAATGGTAATTTTTTGCCAGCTCCGACGCTTTTTCATAAAAATGGCTTTTTAAACTCTTTTGGTGGTTACAATGAGAATTATGGATATGAAGATTGGCCGATGTGGATAACTCTATTAGAGAAAGGAGAACGTTTGTATAGTTTTGGTGCAACCACAATAGCATATAGACATCATTTTGAAAGTTTATCAACACATAAAGATACATTGTTCAACATAAGACATATCAATTGGAGAATGGAAATAATGCGAGATATGTGTTTTAAATATTATACAAAAAATCGAATTTGTTTTGAAAAAATAGAATATCGTTTTAATTTAATTATCCTTAAGCTAAATCTTAATCATGCTAATTGTATAAGTACGATTTTATATAAATTTGTATTGAAGCTATTAGCCTTTTTAAAGTAGTATTTAAAATGTCTTATGATTGTATACGATTAAAATAAAACAACTGCATTAATAAGTTGATATAATATCTTTTAAGAAGTAAGAGGGAAATATATTTATACTTATCAAATAGAATTTTTGATACTATTCAGAGAGAAATCATTAGTTTATCTGTATTGGTAGTAGAGAGCATGAGTGATTTAAGAATCACTTAAAGTTATATCTTTAAGTTTTGACATCTGTTTTTATCTATTGGGGAAATTGGAAAGTACGTAATAAGTAAGATATTATCTAAATATGTAATGAGTGCCAATGGATACTTGTCTGAAAAGATATACCCCATGTTTTTAGATACTTATTTTGAGTAATAACCGGATGCAATATTTTGTATAATGAATTATATACTTTCGATTTTTTCATTTATTTTATATTATTGTGCACCTTCACAATATTCGTTTGAATTTAGTGTAGTGTGCTTGGTGATATTCTTAATTAATTCCTATCAATTAATACGAAATGATAGTAAAAAAATTGGCGTTATAAATTTTAATACTATATTTTTAGTGTCTTTTTTCTTATGCTCTTACGCATTTCCTGTATTTCTTTTACCTATCGGTGAGATTGGCTATTTTTATGAGACTACCGTCACAGGACTTGAAGAATATACGATAAATAAGACAACAGCTTTGAATACTTTTACAATATCAATATATACAATTGCTTACTTTTCATATAGAAGAAAAGAAATAAAGGAAGGGACAATAATTAGTCTTACCCCTAAGTTTTACAGAGTTTTAAGGGTATTACTCATAATTGTTTCTATTGCATTGATAGCTTCTATACAATTATTTTCACGTAGTAATAAAGAAGCGGTATCAGTGACAAGTAATCCATTTCTTTATGTACTATTTTATGTTTTGTTGACTATCTTTCTGGTGTCTGTTTTCACTCAAAGTAAAGGTTTGAATTTTCTTTTTATTACAATAGTACGGAAAAACTTATTTGTGTTAGGTTTGACATTTATAATAGTGTTACTTCATATGGTTGTTGGAGATCGCGGTCCTATTTTAACTATAGGATTAATTTTTATAGGAAGTTATGCTGTTTGCTACAAGAAAATTAAAACGAAGAATATATTCTTCCTCGCCTTAGCTGGTTTCTTTATTTTGGCTTTTATTGGAATAACGAGAGGTGGGGATTCTTCCATTAGATTATCTGGGTTCATGGGCGCTATAAAAAATACTAGTAATATTGTTTCGGGAAAAAGCCTATGGTTTTTATTTGAGGACTTTACTGGAAGATATATGGAAATCAATTGTGGTTATAAATATACCTTAGATTACGGGTATCTTTATCCTTTTAAGATCATACCTATTATATTCTCTCCTTTTCCATTAATACCATCATTGTTGAGCCACTTGTTTTATGGGGTACCGTTTGCAGATCTTAGTTCTGTAAAGGTGATTAACGAAACTTTATTTTCGGATAGAGATGGGTGGATGGGGACACATTGTGTAATTGATGCTTATATGTCATGGGGAATTATCGGAGTTATTATCATTTATGCTATTATAGGAAGAGTGTTTGCTTATATATCAAGTAATTCTAAGAGTAATATTCTTTTGTCTTCATTATATGTGATATTGCTTTCTTGTTCTTTATATATGCCTAGAGCAATATTCTTTGAGTTTTATCGACCTTTTTCGTGGGTGTTAATAATTTTTTATATACTTATTATGCTTTCCAATTCCCATGTTTACAGATATAAGTTATGATATTTAAACAATTTGATGATGTTTGTATTCCTATTCCTCGCACTCTGACTGATTGTATTGTTTTGATAAAAAGTGATATGTATCGTTATTGTGGTTATTCATCAAGGAGTAAAATTTGGAGAGAGGTTTTGATAAACCCATCTTTTGCTTTTGTGTTCTGGCTTAGGTTATCTTCTGTCCAGTGGATTGGTTATCCTGTTGCTAAAATGATAAAAACGTTAATTGGTCGAAAAAGAGGGTTGCAAATTTCAGAACATACCCCTATTGGATATGGATTTTATATTGCTCATGCTTTTGGTACTATAATTAATCCATCAGCAGTAATTGGTAACAATTGTACTATATCACAATTTACGACGATCGGTGCAATTGAAGGGAATGCTGCTGTCATTGGTAACAATGTATACATTGGTCCGTCAGTGTGCATTGTAGAAAATATAAAGGTAGGTAGTAATTCAACAATAGGTGCTGGTGCGGTGGTGGTGAAAAATGTACCAGATAATAGTACGGTGGGCGGAGTACCTGCAAAGGTGATTTCTTATAATCAACCAGCAAGATTGATAAATAATAGATTTCCATATGAAGATTGTATTTGTTATTAATTGTCTTAAGGTAGGAGGGGCGGCGAAAATGCTTAAGTATGTGGCGAACAAAGCTGTTGGAATATTCGACTCTGTAAGCGTCGTAGATATGTATGATGACTCGTACTCCAGCAAAGAATTGCACCATGATATAAAAGTAATAGGATTAGGGCTTGGTAGAGTAAATAGGTTCCAAAGGCAATTTATACTTGTTTCTTCACTTAAAAGATGTCTTGTAGAAGAAAAACCTAATTATGTATGTTCGTTTATTGGGCATGTAAATGTTATAGCTAGATTGGCTACTTTAGGAATGAAAAACATTACATTTATATCGGCAGAAAGAGGTGATCCGTTTACACAAACTTATTTTTGGAAGCTGATAACCAAGTGGGCATATCGCAAAAGCGATTATTGTTTTTTTCAATTGGAGGGTGCCCGTGATTTTTTTGATATTGAGACGAGAGAAAGAAGTTTTGTGATACCGAATCCATTTATTCTGTCAGATTTTGTGGAACCCTATAAAGGAGAAAGAAATAAAACTATAGTAAGCGCCGGCCGATTTGCACCGGAAAAATGTTATGATGTGCTTATAAATGCTTTTGCCAATGTAAATAAAATCCATCCAGATTACAAATTGATTCTATATGGTGAAGGACCACTTTTGGACGATTATAAACAACAAGCTCAACAGTTACACATTGAAAACAAAGTTGATTTTCCGGGATATGTGGGCTCTGTGGCTGCTACAGTTCGTAAAGAAGGTATCTTTGTACTATCGTCTTATTATGAGGGAATTCCGAATTCTTTGATAGAAGCCATGTCTGTAGGAATCCCATGTGTTGCAACAAATTGTACACCCGGTGGCCCAAGATTCTTAACTAAGAATGGTGAAAGAGGAATTTTGATTCCTATAAAAGATGTGAATGCAATGACCACTAGTCTCTTGACAATGATAGAAGATAAGGAGTTAGCTAATCACTATGGTGAGAAAGGTTTAGAAGTGATTGAGGATTTGCAAGAATCAAAAATTTCGAGAATGTGGGAAAATGCCTTCCACTATATTATCAATAAACAATTATCATAATGAATAGGGTCTCAGTAATCATTCCTGTTTACAATAGTGAGAAAACGATAGAGCAGGTATTGTTATCTGTGGTTAAACAGACAGCAATATCGGAAATCTTGGAAGTCATCGTCGTGGATGATGGTTCAAGAGATACATCTGCTATTGTAATACAAGCTTTTATAAAAGCTCATCCAGAGTTGCATATTCGTTATATTAAACAAGAAAATGGTGGTGCATCAGCTGCCAGAAATCATGGGATGAAGGAGGCTAATGGCGAATTTATAGCTTTGCTGGATTCGGATGATTTATGGTTGCCCAATAAAATAGAACGTCAGTTAGAGGTTATCGACCAAAATCCGGAAATAGTTTTCTTGGGAACATCGTATGTTCTTGGTACAGATAAGAAGGAAGTTCCTTTAGTGCTGTATGGAAAAGCCATAAATACATTATTTAAAGCTACATTAAAGGATATTTATTGGAAGCACTTTCCTGTAACTCCATCTGTGATATTCCGCCGCAGCGCAATTAATACCATAGGTTATTTTGATGAAACGCAAAAATACGGAGAAGATATCAATTATTTTCAAAAATTCTGCATTCATTTCAATTACTATTATCTTCCAGAATATCTTCTACACATAGCTTTTAACAAAACATATTTTGGCTCAGAAGGATTATCATCCAATTTTAAGGGTATGCATGAAGGAGGGTTAAAAAACTTGAGAGAGCTGAAGAATGGAGGCTATTTCAGTGTATCCAAGTATTTGTGTTATCGTGCCTATTTTCAGCTGAAGTACTGGAGGCGAATAATAATAAGAATTTTAAATAGAATGAATTATAAATAAATTATTAGTGTTATGTCGATTTTTAAAGATAAAGTATTGTTGATTACAGGTGGTACTGGTTCATTTGGTAACATGGTGTTAAATCGTTTTCTCAATTCGGATATCAGAGAAATTCGTATTTTTTCGCGAGATGAAAAAAAACAAGATGATATGCGGCATCATCTTCAGACTCAGTATTCAGAACAAGCAAACAAAGTGAAATTTTACATTGGTGATGTTCGTAATCGACAAAGTCTCGATATTGCAATGCGTGGTGGTGTAGACTACATTTTTGCAGCTGCTGCATTGAAACAAGTGCCTTCTTGCGAGTTTTTTCCGACACAGGCTGTGGAAACTAACATTATAGGGACAAACAATGTGTTGGAATCGGCCATAGCTCATGGAGTAAAGAATATCGTTGTACTTTCAACAGATAAGGCTGCATATCCTATTAATGCAATGGGTATCTCAAAGGCAATGATGGAGAAGGTAGCTATTGCTAAAGCTCGTCAGCTAGGGCAAAATGCACAGACAACCATCTGTTGTACTCGTTATGGCAACGTTATGGCAAGCCGTGGCTCGGTGATACCTTTATGGGTTGATCAAATGATTGAAGGTAAACCTATCACAATTACTGATCCGAATATGACACGTTTCATGATGACTCTCAATGACGCTGTTGACCTTGTAATCTATGCATTTGAGCATGGCCATAATGGCGATCTCTTTGTCCAGAAAGCACCTGCTGCTACACTAGATGTATTAGCAGAGGCTTTGAAACAGATCTATACACAAGTTGACTCTAAGTATGGTGAGACTGAAGTGAAAATAATTGGAACTCGCCACGGGGAAAAGCTTTATGAAACTCTAGTGACTCGTGAAGAAATGGCACGTGCTATAGATATGGGGGCATATTATTGTATCCCTTGTGATGCTCGCGATTTGAACTATGACAAGGTAGAAGGCGGTAATCCTGAGATTGACAAAATGGAAGAGTATCATTCTCATAACACGCATCGCTTATCTGTTGAAGATATGAAAAAACTTCTCTATAAACTTACTTTCATTCGTGAAGATCTTGGATTGCAGCCAAGAGCTCATGCCAAAGAAATCCGCTCTGAGTAATTTAAACAACCTGTAAAAATGAAATTTTTTATTTTAGGATGTAACGGTATGGCTGGTCATATCATTTCATTATACCTTAAGGAACAAGGCCATTTGGTTGTAGGTTTTGCCAGAAGTAAATCTACATTTGTGGATACAATTATAGGAGATGCCTTTGATACAGAATTTATCTATAAGAATATTATAGAAGGTAAGTATGATACTGTTGTAAACTGCATTGGAGTACTGAACCAGTTTGCGGAAAATGATAAAGCAGCTGCATCGTTCCTGAACGGATGTTTTCCACACTTTTTGATTAAGGCCACAGAAGGAACCAACACGCAAGTCATCCATTTGAGCACAGACTGCGTGTTTTCCGGTAAAACTGGACCTTACACAGAATCATCATTTCCTGATGGAGAAACTTTCTACGACCGTTCCAAAGCTCTTGGTGAGATTAGTGATAGCAAGAATCTTACTCTTCGGAGCTCTATCGTAGGACCAGACATCAAACAGGAAGGAATCGGTCTACTTAACTGGTTTATGCAGCAAAAAGGCGAAGTAAATGGATTCATACATGCTATGTGGACAGGGCAGACAACCCTCCAACTTGCAAAAACTATAGAAACAGCAGCTATAGAAAGAGTTAATGGTCTTATTAATATGGTTCCTGCCACTAATATTTCCAAATATGAGCTATTAAAGCTATTCAATCACTATTTGCGTAATAATGAACTCATAATCCATCCAGTGAAAGGGATTGTAGTTGACAAGACTTTGGTAAGGACTAATATAGATTTTAACTATCAGATACCGGATTACAGTAGTATGATCCGTGAGATGGCAGAATGGATGCGGGCACACAAAAAGTTGTATCCTCATTATAATTTGTAAAATGGTTGATTTAAAAGGAAAGAAAATACTGATGTTCTCACCTTATGGTGCAACTAAGCACTATGGTGAGGCTATAAATGAAGAGTTAATTAATAGAGGAGCAATAGTGAAGGGGTATGATGAACGCCCTTCGCAAAAAGCTTTTACCAAGATTGTGATACGTCTTTTCAAAAAGAAAGTGCCCAAAATCTTTAATAATTATATCAATCGAGTCATAGCAGATAATAAGGATATTGCTTTTGATTATATCTTAATTTGTAGAGGAGAAGCGTTTACTCCTTACACGATAGTGCTGTTAAGAGATGCCTTCCCAAACGCCAAAATAGTGCTTTATTTGTGGGATATTCTCCGTTGTGCAGATGTTAAAGATATTATTCGTAAATGTGATAAGGCAATGTCTTTTGATCCTCAAGATGTGGAAGAAAATGAAGGCTTAGAGTTCAGACCTACATTTTATGTTAAGGAGTATACTAAGGTAAAAGAACTAACTTCAAAGAAATATGATTGTATTTTTATTGGGACTTTACACAGCAATCGACATAAACAAATATCATTTTTGGAGAAATCGTTAAAGGCGCAAGGTATTAATCTATATTCATACCTATATATCCCTAGTTTATTAGTATATATAAAAGATTTCATCTTTAAATTTCCTTATATTAATATCAAGAAAGTTCATTTTAATCCAATTTCTTTAGGAGGAACTATAGAAGTTCTTAATGACTCTAAATCGGTACTTGATATAAATTATACTGCTCAGAAAAGTCTTTCAACAAGAGCTTATGAGGCAATGGCCGCAAGAAGGAAATATATTACGACTAATTATGAGATAAGAAATTATGATTTTTATAATCCTCAAAATATTGCTGTTATTGATTTAAAAGATCCGAAACTTCCAAAAGGATTTTTTAATTCTCCTTTCATCCCTGTACACGAGAGTTTTTTCAGAAAATACTCTGTGGAAGGCCTCGTAGATGATTTATTTGCTGATTTCATATGATTTACAAGAATTAGTAGTTAAGTACTTAAATCTTGTTGATAGTTGCAGAAATGTATGAAAATGCCAAAGTCGACTACGAGATATTGAGAAGTAAAATAGTTTAAAGATGAATATTTACAAAAAGGTATGAATATACTTATTACTGGTGTTCACGGATTTGTGGGTTCCAACCTTGTTTTGGTGTTAAAAGATTATTGCGATATTTATGGTTTGGATATTATTGCACCTGAGAAAGAAGGGGTAGTGAAAACTTTTACATGGGAAGATATTGGACCGGAATCTTTTCCAATGCAGAATCTGCCACAGTATGATATTATTATTCATTTGGCGGGCAAAGCTCATGATACGAAGAATCAATCGTCAGCACAGGAGTATTTTAATATAAATACCGCCCTAACTCAGAAGATATTTGATTTTTTCTTGGAATCATCAGCAAAGAAGTTTATTTTTTTCAGCTCGGTGAAGGCTGTTGCGGATACTGTAGTAGGGGAGGTGTTGAGGGAAGATGTGATACCGACTCCGATAGGACCTTATGGTGAGAGCAAGATACGAGCAGAAGAATACATTCAAAAACATCTGTCTAAAGATAAGCGGGTTTATATTCTTCGTCCTTGTATGATTCATGGGCCAGGCAATAAAGGAAATTTGAATCTACTATACAATGTAGTAAAGAAAGGAATTCCATGGCCATTGGGTGATTTTGAGAATCGGCGGTCGTTTACTTCGATAGATAATCTTTGCGCGGTAATTGATGGGCTGTTGACGAAAGATGTTCCTTCGGGAATTTATCACATGGCGGATGATGAAGCACTTTCGACCAATGAGCTAATTGCAACGATGTGTGAAGCAATGGGGAGAGAGCCGCATATATGGAGGTTGAATAAAGGGCTTATGGAGGGATGTGCTGGACTGGGAACATTATTACATCTACCTTTGAATACGGAACGTCTGCGGAAGTTGACCGAGAACTATGTGGTGAGTAATGAAAAGATAAAGAAGGCACTGGGGATGGAAAAGATGCCGATTACAGCGAGAGAAGGACTGGTGAAAACAGTAAAGTCATTTGAATGTACGATTTGATGATTGACTATTTATAATTGAACTGATTAATGTATTATATTATCATCTTAGTTCTGCTGTTCGTAGCAGAACTTTTTTATTTTAGAGTGGCTGATAAATGTAATATTATCGACAAGCCTAATCAACGTAGTAGCCATACACGAATCACCTTGCGGGGTGGGGGAATTATCTTCTACTTCGGGGCATTGGCTTTCTTTTTAGCGAATCCATTAGAATACCCTTGGTTTATAGTTGCTCTGACGCTTATCACATTTATTAGCTTTGTGGACGACATTCGTTCTACTTCTCAACTTCTACGGTTGGTGTTCCACTTTACGGCAATGGCATTGATGTTTTACCAATGGAGATTGTTTTCACTACCTTTGTGGACGATAATAGTGGCACTTATTGTATGCACTGGTATAATCAATGCATACAACTTCATGGATGGCATCAATGGGATTACGGGAGGGTATTCGCTGGTGGTGCTTGCGGCTTTGGCGTATATAAATAAGGAGATAGTGCCCGGGTTTGTGAATCAGGATTTAATAGTGACTGTGCTTTGTGCAGTACTGGTGTTCAACTTCTTCAACTTCCGAAAGAAGGCAAAATGCTTTGCGGGAGATGTAGGGTCGGTGAGTATTGCATTTATTATTCTGTTTCTGATAGGGAAGTTGATTATTGAAACGGAGAATTTTAGTTGGATGATTCTGTTGGTGGTGTACGGAGTGGATAGTGTGCTGACGATCGTTCACAGGGTGATGCTGCATGAAAACATCGGGCAACCGCACCGGAAGCACTTATATCAGATTATGGCGAATGAGTTGAAAGTACCTCATGTGGTAGTGTCTTCTATCTATATGGTGACGCAGGGGGGGATTATTGCTGGCTACTTCTATTGCCAGGCGTATGGGTATTGGTATTTGCTGGGGAGTATCTTTGTGTTGAGCAGCGTGTATGGGCTCTTTATGAGGAAGTACTTCAAATTACACATCTAATTTTTAAACTCTCCTTTCGTTCGATAATGATTATCGCTGTGACAACTGCTGTTGCAGGCACATTGAGAATTTTTGAAGTATGCAAGAGCAAGATGTTCTCAGAACGGATCATCGCTCTGAGAAAGTCGTTCAACTGATCTCTGAACTTTATTGGATAGAATCGGATTATAGGATTCACTTAATGAATATTAACAATAACTTAATTTTTAATCAATAATATAATTCAATGTGGGTTACAATATCTTTGAGGGTATTATAGCCATACAGTGAGTATTTATACGAATAATGAAAGGAATTGTTTTAGCCGGAGGTTCAGGCACACGTCTCTACCCCATCACCAAAGGAGTAAGCAAACAACTGCTGCCCGTTTTCGACAAGCCAATGATTTATTACCCCATCTCAGTGCTGATGCTGGCGGGGATACGCAAAATACTAATCATTTCTACTCCCACCGATTTGCCCGGCTTCAAAAGGCTATTAGGTGACGGTTCCGACTTCGGCATTCATTTTGAATACGCAGAGCAACCCTCACCCGACGGCTTGGCACAAGCATTTATCATAGGCAAAGAGTTCATCGGAAACGACTCCGTCTGCTTGGTATTAGGAGACAACATCTTCCATGGTCCCGGATTTACTAAAATGCTTAAAGAAGCCGTCCGAACAGCCGAAGAAGACCGGAAAGCAACCGTTTTTGGCTATTGGGTGTGCGATCCGGAGCGATATGGAGTCGCCGAATTTGACCCATCAGGCAACGTACTTCAAATAGAAGAAAAACCCAAAAATCCTAAATCCAACTACGCCGTAGTTGGGCTCTACTTCTACCCCCATAAAGTTGTAAAAGTAGCACAGAGCATTCAGCCTTCTCTTCGTGGAGAATTGGAAATAACAACCGTCAACCAGCAGTTTCTTGACGACAAAGAATTGAAAGTACAACTTTTAGGTCGTGGCTTCGCTTGGCTGGATACCGGCACACACGACTCTCTATCTGAAGCTTCCACCTTCATCGAAGTAATCGAGAAGCGCCAAGGTTTAAAAATAGCTTGCCTGGAAGGGATCGCTTTCAGACAAGGCTGGATCGCAGCAGACAAACTCCGAGAACTGGCACGCCCCATGCTGAAAAACCAATATGGGCAATATTTATTAAAGGTTATAGACGAATTAGACAAGGAGCGATGAATGCAATAGAAACGGGCATCGAAAGATTAGTCATCATCGAATCCCGACTTTTTAAACGAAAATTGGGAAAGAGTTAAAGAGTACGCTGAAAAGGCTAATGTCTGAGAATGATATTAGCCTTTTTTATTTCCTGAGAATGTGATACTTATAACTTTCCCTGAGGGATCGGTTCCGGATGCCCTGTTTTCCTTTGTTATCTTCCTGTAAATGTTCACCTTTGTGGCGTTGATCAACGAAATGTGAATAAAATCAGTAGTAATAACATGAAGAAAAGGAGATTAGGAATATGACTTTATTTTATAAAGCAGTGCAATCGACCATGGCAACTAAGGCCGGTGACAAGAAGTGGCATTTGAATCTGGTGAAGATAGGTAAAACGGTGTCCACCCAGCAACTGGCAGAGATGATTGCGGAGAAGTCGTCATTGACCCCGGGTGATGTACATAATGTGGTCCGGAACTTAATGACGGCAATGCGCAGCGAGTTATTGAACAGTAAGACGGTACGCCTGGAAGGGTTGGGTACTTTTACGATGAAGGCGCGTAGCCGGGGGAGGGGAGTAGACAAAGAGGAGGATGTCAATCCGAACCAGGTGGGAGCTCTTCTCTGTCACTTCACACCGGAATATACCCGGCCTGCCGCTATTGGCACTACCCGTGCTTTGCTTCAGGGTGTTGAGTTTCAGAAGATAGGCAGTATCGGCACTTCGGGCGGTAATGGCTCTGGAAATGGTGATGGAGACATTGTGGATGATCCGACTGCATAATAAGTTTAATCAGATAAACAGATGAAGAAGAATAGCTGGAATATCCTTTTAAAGGTGATCATAGCTGTGGCAAGCGCCATTGCCGGAGTGATAGGAGGGCAGGGACTGCTCTGATAACTGACCGATCGTTTTGGTTGAAAAAATAAATGTCGGTATCTGTTCGGAGGAATGGATACCGGCATTTATTATTATGGTTAGCAAAACCGATAATTAAGAATAATCTTGTATATTTGTGAGTGAAACGATTAAT
>ERZ808035.852-NODE-852-length-21046-cov-6.185750_pt1 | contig 21046 bp, 18 predicted proteins | sample MGYA00380189_ERZ808035 | MGnify/ENA primary metagenome ERZ808035 (study PRJEB31490, sample SAMN06133407) | mouse gut metagenome | isolation source: M5_1 | host: mice | place: China: Chengdu | collected 2015-05 ...
ACTGCGAAAGTGGGAGAGTAGGTAACCGCCCCCTATCCGAGCGCCCCGGAGGACACCAGTGTCCCCCGGGGCGCTCTCTTTTTATCCACTGCCAACGCCCGGCCACAGCAAAGCAAGCCCAGCGGGCAAGCAGCCCTGCGGCTTAAACTACCGGGCAGGAGAGGGCCAGGGCGCACTGCCGGCATGCACAAAGAGCCGGTTGCCGCTCCGCCAGCAGATAAACTCTGATAAATTCTGATAAGCTCTGATAAACTCGGATAAGTTCTGATTACTCTTATAAGAGATTATCCGAACTTATCCGAGTTTATCAGACATTGCCAGCATTAAAAAGTAGTGTATTAACGTATATTAACAAATGGGGGGGGGTAAATTGAGGATTTTTCATATATTTGCATTGTGAATTGTCGGTAATGTGCTTTAAGCCTTTTATATTCCCTCTGTGAGGGGCTGACATAGTGCTTTGGGCTTTGAACGGCGATTCGGAGTTTTGTTTTTAGGAACGTTTTTTGCACCGTTGCGAGGCGTGAGTCGTGATTACGCTCAGAGGTGCGTTATAATTGTATAAATCCGATATGACTGATTGTTTCAATTCATATATGGATGCAACGGAGATGGGCTACTGGCGCCGGCTCTGCATTGAGAAGGGTGAACTGATTACCTATGCGAAAGGTGAAGAGTTCTGCCGTGTGGATGAAGTGGCCAGATATGTAGGATTCGTTAAATCCGGGACGCTTAAATATTTGATTTATGGCGAAGATGGTTCCGAGCATGTTGTGGGACTTGAATTTGCCGGCGAGTTCGTGGCGGATTATCCGTTCTCGCTGCGCGGAATCAAATCGCGTGTATCAATCATTGCTGATTCAGAGTGCGAGATTTATTGTTATCCAGTCAAGGCTCTGGTGGAACGCCTGCAGAAAGATACTTCGTTTGAAAGGCTGATGCTTTATACTTCGGAACTGCTGTTCATGCAGATATACCACCGCTACATGGCACTTTACTGCAAGTCGCCGAAGGAGCGATACAGAGAATTGCTTTCAAAGCATCCCGATTTGTTTTCGCAGTTTTCACTGAAAGATATCGCTTCATTTCTTAATATATCGCCTACACATCTGAGCCGACTGCGAAAAATAATGTGATCCATAGGTATCTCTCAACATTTGTTGAGATTGAAAAGCGTACAAATCCATAATTTTGTGAATCAAATCAGAAAAATACGGGTATCGGTAATGCCGGATGCCGTCGTTCAATTATCACCTCTGACTAATGAAAAAGCTTGTTTTGTTTCTTGTTGTTCTTCTGTGTGTGCTGTGTATGGTGGCCGGAGAGAGTGCGTCGCCAGAATATCTGGCGGACGATGCTATTGAATCAATGCAGGAGGAATTGTTGTGCAATGATTTCACGTTTGCCGATACTGTGGGAAGTATAATCGGGAGTGTGAGGCGTCAGGTGGAATTCACCTGCGAGGCTGTGGCCGGGATTGTGGGCGATTGTTTGTCCGCCCTGAGGTTTATATTTGAAAAGATATAAGAACGGATATAAGAACAGTAATCATACACGTCTATGGATAGCCGTTGGCAGTGATGCCGGCGGAAATCCAGATCAGAAAGAAAACTACGAAATTTTCTCTCTGTGCAAAAAAAGAACGGTGCGCCACAATGAAAAAGGCGCACCGTTCTTTTTTATCCTTGCGGTCGGGAAACTCAGGCGGTTTTGCTTTCAGGTGCCGGAGCCTCCTTGATAATAGTGACGGAGATCGCGCCGAGAATGAGCGAGATGCCGGCAATTATCATCATCATGTACTGCGGAGCCAGCTGATCGGGGCTGCCGAGCATCGACAGAATCCATCCGCCGAGCAGCGCGCCCACTATCTGCGGAATGCATATCGAGCAGTTGAACAGGCCGAGGTATGCGCCTATGTTGCCGTTGCGCAGCGAGTTTGTCAGGATTGTGAACGGCCATGCCAGCATAGCCGACCATGCGCAGCCTATAAGCGCGAATGATATGAACAGCATGTAGGGGTTATTGAACAGGCCGGCCGTGATGAATCCTGCAGCTCCGAGCAGTAGACTGAGCGAGTAGGAGAACTTGCGGTTGCGGAACATGGGGAGGCAGACAGCCCACAGCACGGAGCCAATGGCCTGGACTGCGAAGAGGATGCCTACCCAGTTGCCTGCGTCGTTATATTCCTTTGATTCGGTGTTGAGCACTACCGAGGTGTTGAAACGGCATTCGGCGGGGTTTGCCAAGGTGGCAGTGGAGGTGCCGTCGAGGAAGAGAGCACCCGATTTGGGATCATGGGTGTAGATGTCGGCAAGGATGATATGGGCGTTGTCGCCAAGTTGCGACAGACGGTCGACGAGTGTGATCTGCGAGGTTACCAGACGCTGTTTGCCGTCAATAATCAGGGTCGCACCGGCCGTGGAGACAGGTGTGTCAAACTGATAAAGGGCTATCCCCTCGTGGGAGGCGATGAGAGAGTTGTCGATGACAGGCTCGGGGACTTTGTTACCGGGTCTCAGCAGCGCAAGAGTGTTTGCCTCGTGGAATGTGCCGTCGGCATCCACAAAGCCAGCGGCTGCGGCCTTACCGTTGCTGACAATTAGCATCGAATCGGCGGTGAGGATGAATTTTGCATCGTATGTGGCCTCCACCCGGCCGTCGGCTCCAGTCTGTTCGATGCCGTGGATTGTGGTTGTCTCAGGACAGTTGAACGCATTCTGGGCAACAGTGCCGTTGGTGTAAGTCCACATGAACAGGAATGCGAACCAGCAGAAGAACTGCACGAGCCCTACGGTCCAGAATGTGGAGGGGGCCTTTACCAGCAGTTTTATGAGGTTGGTTTTCTCCTCGGTCTTGTTCTGGCTGGCGCCTCCGTTGTATTCGGCATAAGTCTGCGGCGGCCATTCCTTGATTTTTACGAGCGAATAGATGACGCAGAGCAGCAGGATGGCAGCTCCGAAGTAGAAGGAGAAGACTACTGTCTGCGGAATCACGCCGGCAGCGGCAGTGTTGCGGAAGCCTATCCATGTGAGGATGAACGGGAACACATAGCCCACGATGGAGCCTGCGTTGCACAGAAAGCTCTGTATGGAGTAGGCCAGGCCCTTCTGACGTTCGTTCACCATATCGCCCACAAGCATCTTGAACGGCTGCATGGCCATGTTGATCGATGTGTCGAGGAGCATCAGCGCGAAAAGGCCGATAAGGATGGCTGATGATACGGTGAGGCCGAAACTTCCGGCATTGGGGAGCAGGCACATCACTATCACGGCCACAACAGCTCCGATGATAAGGTAAGGTAAGCGACGCCCGAAGCGGGTCCAGGTCTTGTCGGACGCAGAGCCTACTATCGGCTGGACAATCAGTCCCATCAATGGCGGGAGAATCCAGAAGTAGCTCAGGTCGTGCGGGTCGGCGCCGAGGGTGGCGAAAATGCGGCTTACGTTTGCGCTCTGCAGTGCATAGGCTATCTGCACGCCGAAGAAGCCGAAACTTAGGTTCCAAAGTTTCCAGAAACTTAAATCCGGTTTAGTTTTCATTGGTGATTAAAAAAGATGATGAAGATGTAAGTAAGAAGTTCATTTTGCGGTTAAAGATGCGGCTGATACTCATGCCGGTGTTAGAGTGCTCCGGGAAGGTTGTAAAGCCAATTGATTTCGTCTTTCCAGATCACTTCGTCGGGCGTTTCGAGAATCAGTGGGATATTGTCCATACGTGGGTCGGCCATGAGCATCCGGAAAAAAGGTTCGCCCAGCTCCCCTTTGCCTACCGGGGCATGGCGGTCGACGCGCGAGCCAAGACCTTTTTTGGAATCGTTGATATGCATGCCGCGGAGATAGTCCATGCCTATAATGCTGTCGAACTCCCGCCAGGTGTTTTCGTAGCCTTCCGGTGTGGAGAGGTCGTAACCAGCAGCGAAAGTATGGCAGGTGTCGATGCATACCCCGATGCGCTCCTTGTCCCTGACGCCGTCGATGATTGCTGCGATCTGTTCGAAACGGTAGCCCAGATTTGAACCCTGTCCGGCTGTGGACTCAATTACGGCCGTCACGCCCGATGTGCGTTCAAGCGCCATGTTGACTGATTCGGCGATGGTGGCGATGCATTCCTCCGGTGTGATTGCGTTGAGGTGCGAGCCGGGGTGGAAGTTGAGCATGGTCAGCCCCAACGTGCTGCACCGTTGCATCTCGTCGAAAAATGCCTCACGCGACATGGCCAGCTTGGCCGGGTCGGGTGAGCCGAGGTTTATCAAAAAGCCGTCATGGGGAAGTATGAATCGAGGGTCGTAGCCCAGGTCGCTGCAGTTGTGGCGGAAGAGGGCGACGTCGTCGGGTTTCAGTTCGGGCGCTTTCCAGCGCGAAGGATTGCGGGTGAAAAGCGCGAAGGCTTTCATCCCGAGTTGGTTGGCAAAAACCGGTGCCTCTGCCAATTTGCCATGGACCGGTACGTGTGCTCCGATATATTTCATTACGATGAATGCAGTGTAAGCGTTTTTTTAGTAATATGCAAATTTAATAAATTTTTCAACGCAAAATTCATTGCAGCCATGATAATCGGCATATAAAATGCATTAAAGAACGTTTGAAAAAATTTCACGGAATATAAATGCCACTAAAAAAGCTGAAAAAGTTGAAAAAATCGTATTTTTGCAAAATAATAATTGCATGCGTCCCGTATTCTTATGGATGCGGATACCCGGGCATCGGATTGAGTGCCGGCATGCGGTCGTGTCACATCAAATCTCGCCAACGATGAAGGCTAAAAATGAGAAAATTTTCGGACTGATAGGCTACCCGCTGGGTCATTCGTTTTCGCAGACATTCTTCAACCGTAAGTTTGAATCGGAGGGTATCAATGCCCGGTATGTGAACTTCGAGATCCCGGATATCGGCGATCTGATGGAGGTGCTGGCAGAGAATCCGGCCCTCGCCGGCCTGAATGTCACGATCCCCTACAAGCAGCAGATTCTGCCGTATCTCGATGATATAGATACTGTGGCGCAGCGTATAGGTGCCGTCAATGTGGTGCAGATTGTCCGAGGAAAATCCGACAACGATTTCCGTCTGATCGGTTTCAACAGCGATTATGCCGGATTCAAGATGTCGATTGAACCGATGCTTAAACCTAATCAGAAGGAGGCGCTTGTGCTTGGCACAGGCGGAGCGTCGCGGGCCGTATGCTGTGCTCTCGAGGATTTGGGCGTAAAGCCTACACTTGTGTCGCGCACCAAACGTGAAGGAGTCCTCACATATGCAGAGCTTACCCCCGAAGTGATGCACACGCACAATGTTATTGTAAACACCACACCCCTGGGGATGTATCCCCACGTGGACAGCTGTCCCGATATACCCTACGACCTGATTACATCGGACTTTCTGTGCTACGACCTTCTGTACAATCCCGATGTGACCTTGTTCATGAAGCGTTCCGCCGAGCATGGTGCAGTGGTGAAGAACGGTCTGGAGATGTTGCTCCTGCAGGCGTTCGAGTCGTGGGAGATATGGAACGCCCGCTGATTTTCTGAAATCTCAAAACTATCATAATAAATAAAAATTGACCGTAAATAATTATGAACAACGCAGCCAAATATGTCTACATACTTGCAATCATCCTTATAGCGTTGCCCCTCAAGGCCTTTGGGGGGAGTGAACTCGTGACACCGGCCCTCGCGCTTTTCGCAGGTCTGGTGTTTGCGTTCATATTTCCGATGCCGTTCCCGAAATTCAATAAAAAAGGTTCCAAATATCTGTTGCAGGCCTCGGTGGTGGGGCTTGGTTTCGGCATGAACGTAACCACAGCACTCAAAAGCGGTGCCGAAGGAATGATGTTCACCGTGGTTTCCGTTATCGGTGTCATGGTGTTCGGCGTGATGCTCGGAATATGGATGAACCTGAACCGCAAGACCTCCTATCTCATTTCGTCAGGTACGGCCATCTGTGGCGGAAGCGCCATTGCCGCCGTGGGGCCGGTGCTTAAGGCCGATGACCATGAGATGGCCGTGTCGTTGGGCGTAATCTTCATTCTCAACGCCATAGCCCTCTTTATCTTTCCGCCCATCGGACATTATTTCGACATGAGCCAGGCGCAGTTCGGCACGTGGGCAGCCATAGCAATTCACGATACATCGTCGGTGGTCGGTGCCGGAGATGCCTATGGCCGCGAGGCTTGTGAGATAGCCACCCTGATTAAGTGTACCCGTGCGCTGTGGATTATTCCGCTGGCATTTGTCACAATGTTCATCTTCCGCGACAAGCAGGGGGGAAAGATTTCCATACCCTGGTTCATCTTCCTTTTCGTGCTTGCCATGATTATCAACACCTACTGCGGCATACCTCAGGCTGTCAGCGACACCATTGTATATATATCGAAGAAAGCGCTGGTTGTCACCCTGTTCTTCATCGGCGCGGGTCTGTCGCTCGGCATGGTGAAAAAAGTGGGTGTGCGTCCGCTGCTGCTGGCAGTGCTTCTCTGGATTCTTATCGGTGTAAGCAGCTTCTTCGTGGTTATGAACACGATAAGCTGACACGCTTAACGATTCTCTTTCCGGCATCGCATAACCTAACACTCTCCTCCTTTGAACACTCCGCAACCATTGCTGTCGCCGGTGCCGCTCCTGTTTCCCACGGTGGCATTCATGGCCGGGATAGCGGCCGGTTGCCTCATGCCTGATTATACGGTGCATGCCGCGGTTCTGACTGCCGTGGCATGCATCGCCTTTTTTATGGCGCGAATGCGCCGGGTATCCTCGTCGTTTCTTTTTGCGGCAATCGGAGTTGCAGTGGCAGCCGTAGGCAATCCGCAGCCGATAGCCTTCGAAGCGGACAATGAGCCACACCTCCACACCGGTGTTGTCACAGCCGTGACGAGGTCGGACTATAATCAACGCCTGCTTGTAAGGACCGACACCCCCGATGGCTATGCCAACGTGGCTGTGAGCTATCATGCCATGCTTCCCTTGGTAGAAGCAGGCGACGGGATTGAGTTCCGCGCGCCGGTCCGCCCGCTTGCAGAACACTATCTTGCCCCCGATGAATTTTTCCCGCGCGGCTATTATCTGCGCAATGCCGTAAGCGCCACCGCGCATGTGGGGGCCGGGGATTTACAGATTGTCTCTCCTGCCACCGGCTGGCGGCACACGCTTGACCGCTGGCGGTCGCAGCTGTCTCATTTCATATTCTACAGGTGCGGACTTTCGCCCAACGCCGCCGATATGCTCGATGCGGTGCTCACCGGAAACGACGATATGCTTTCGCCGGTGGTGCGAGAGCGTTTCGCTCTGTCCGGGACGGCTCATGTGCTGGCACTGAGCGGAATGCATGTTGCAGTTATCGCCTTTATGGTTTCACTGCTGTTCTGGCCGCTGAGTCTTGCCGGACACAGGCATGCCGGGCGGTTGTGCGTGCTGCTGGCAGTGTGGTTCTATGTGGCTCTGGTTGGATTCCCGCCGTCAGTGACACGTACGGCCGTGATGGCCTCGATGCTGATCGGCGGACAGCTGCTTTTCCGCGGCTCGTCGTCGATGAACAATCTGTGTCTGGCAGCAATAGTCATACTTGTGGTGACACCCCGGAGCCTGTTCTCGCCGGCGTTTCAGCTCTCTTTTTCGGCCGTGGCGTCCATCCTCATGTTTATGCCGTACATGCGCCTGCCGAAACGATATCCCCGGGCTGTGCGTCTGCTGTGGCAGTGGTGTGCGGTGAGCATATGCGCCATGGCCGGGACCTGCGCCCTTGCGGCATATTATTTTCATCAGGTGCCGTTGCTGTTTCTGGCTGCCAATCTGCCGCTGACCCTGCTGTTGCCACCCTTTATGATTATAGGGGTGCTGGTGTTGGTGCTCTCATGGGCCGGGTTGCCTGTGGCGTGGGCCGCATGGGTTGAAAACGGCATTTATGAGGCAATGGCTACGGTGTGCGGCTGGATTGCCGGGGTAGACGGCGGTGCAATCCGGGCCGTCTATCCAGGTTGGCCGTTAGTGGCGGCAGGCTGTGTGGCACTCTGTATGCTGTGGGTGTCGCTTAAGAAGAGGACGCTCGCTCCGGCTATGGCCGGAATTATGGTGCTTTTTGCCGTGTGGGGCGTGGATCGGATATGGGCGGACAATCGGTATGAACCGCATGTGTCGGCTCTCTATGATTTCTATGGCACGACGGTGCTTGCCGGCGACGGACATCGCGCCGTGGTTCTCACCGATGCGCCGGTGCGGCATCATGCCGGACTGCGGGAACGTCTGAATTTCAGGCTCGGCGACTATATGGCGCGCCGTGGCATCGATTCGCTTGATATTGTTTCGACACCGTTCCGCTCTGCGTGGATTGAGGCCGACAGCGCGGTGTGGCGGATAGGAGTTGTGCGGATGGTGCTGTTGAACCGTCCGCTGACACCGGAGGATGCTGCGGGACGCCCTGATATGCACAATGCGGATTTTATGATTGTGACAACCGGATTCCGGGGGGACATCGAGCAACTTGTGGTTGCCCTGCGCCCGGGGTGCGTGGTGTTGTCGCGCAGACTTGGAGCGGAGCGGCGGCAGCGACTTGAAGAAGCGCTGCACGCGGCAGGTGCGGTTTATTCCGTTGGGCTTGAAGGCGATTTGAGCAATGCCAGCCCACGGCGGAAATGAACGGATTCGTATTCCTCGGTTTTAAGAATCTCTCCGTTGAATGCCACCAGATCTATGTCGATTATGATATGGCCCTGACTGCGGTGTTCCGGCAATCTGCCCCGACGCCGTTCGTATGCCTTGAACTTGCTCTGCAGGAACTCAATGTCGTGGGGGGTGAGACCCTCGATAACGGCATTCAGATATTCCGGAGTCGACGCCGGTTCGCCATCCGGAGCCGTAGGGTAGGGCATAGTTTCGTTGGATGTGCTCATGTAGCGCCGCAGCCAGAGCATGGCACGCGACACCTCTTCGGCCCGTGAGGGTACGTTGCTGCCTATCCCGATCAGAATGCGGTTCTCCATCAGTCCTGGTCAACGCCTTTTAGAGTCAGTGCGATGCGTCCTCGGCGGATGTCGATATCGATTACCTTGGCCTTGAGATGCTGGTTGAGTTTCACTACCTGCGACGGATGTGAAACCCTACGTTCGGCCATCTGCGATATGTGGATAAGTCCGCTTTTATGAATCCCGAGATCCACAAATGCGCCGAAGTCGGTGATATTGTTGACAATGCAGGGGAGCACCATCCCTTCGCGCAGGTCGTTTATGTCGGTTATCGAATCGTCGAACTCCATAACCGTGGCTTTTTCGCGCGGGTCGCGTCCCGGCTTTTCAAGCTCCGCGATGATGTCGGTGAGGGTTGCCATGCCCGTTTCTCCATCCACATATCGCGAGAGGTCGGTTGCACGGAAGCGTTCGGGCGAATGGATGAATTCGTCGAGCGAGCACCCTGCGTCAGCGGCCATACGCGCCACGAGAGGGTAGCGTTCGGGATGCACTGCCGTATTGTCAAGAATATTGGCACCGGTTGGTACACGCAGGAACCCGGCTGCCTGCTCGAAAGCCTTCGGGCCCATGCGTGGCACACGTCTGATGGCTTCGCGCGACGGGAAGTCGCCGTTGGCGGCACGGAACGAAACTATATTGGCTGCAAGGGTATCGCCGATGCCCGATACGTAGGAGAGCAGTTCGCGTGAGGCGGTGTTGACGTCCACTCCCACCGAGTTGACACATGATTCAACGGTCATGTCGAGCGATGCCTTGAGCTTGGACTGGTCCACATCGTGCTGATACTGGCCCACACCGATGGCTTTCGGGTCGATTTTCACAAGTTCGGCCAGGGGGTCCATGAGGCGGCGTCCGATGGATACGGCGCCACGCACCGTCACATCGTGGTCGGGAAATTCGTCACGCGCTATTTTCGATGCGGAGTAGACCGAAGCCCCGTTCTCGCTGACCACGTGTATCTGCACCTCGTGGTCAAATTTCAGCGATTTCAGGAAACGCTCCGTCTCGCGGCTTGCCGTACCGTTGCCGAGCGAGATGGCTTCGATGCGGTGTCGGCGAACCAGCGTGAGCACCTTTTCGGCAGCTTCGTCAATGCGGTTGTTGGGAGGCGTGGGATAAATCACGTCGTGGCAGAGCAGATTGCCGTTGGCGTCGAGGCACACCACCTTGCATCCGGTGCGGAAGCCGGGGTCCACTCCCATTATACGTTTTGATCCGAGCGGAGATGCCAGCAACAGTTGACGCAGATTGTCGGCGAAGGTATTGATAGCCGTCTCGTCGGCTTTCAGTTTGGCCATGCCGGCAAACTCGTTCTCAATGGCCGGACGGGTGAGCCGTTTGTAGGCATCGTCAACAGCGTCGAGTATGAAGTCGTGCACCTCGTCGGAACCGTGGCTTTTCAGGAACATGGGGTAGATACCGTCGAGTGTACGGTCGTTGTCAACCTCGATGGAGACCTTCAGGAATCCTTCGTTCTCGCCGCGGCGCATGGCCAGATAGGCATGCGAGCCTACGCGGTTGAGCGGGGCGGAGAAGTCGAAATAATTGGCGTAGTTGGCACCCTCCTCCTCTTTCCCTTTCACCACCTTGCATTTCACGGTGGCATAGCGGGAATACTGGCGGCGCACGCGGTTGCGCACGGCCTCGTTCTCGTTTACCCATTCGGCAATTATGTCGGAGGCGCCCTTCAGGGCTGTGTCCGCATCCGGCACATTTTCGGAAATGAACCGCGCGGCGGCTTCCGGCAGGCTTTTAAGCCGCTGCGACATGATGATTTTTGCCAGCGGTTCAAGTCCGTTTTCGCGTGCCACCTGGGCACGGGTGCGCCGTTTGGGCTTATAGGGAAGATATATGTCCTCAAGCACGTTCAGATCGAAACAGTGCTCTATACGTTCGCGGAGCTCTGGGGTGAGTTTCTGCTGGCTGTCGATGGTGTTGAGGATATATTCCTTGCGTTTCGACAGGTCGTCAAGTTCCTTGGCCCGCTGCTCGATGCGGAAAATCGACACTTCATCCATGTTGCCGGTGGCTTCCTTGCGGTAGCGGCTTATGAACGGGATGGTGGCCCCGTCGGCAAGCAGGTTGAGCACGGCTGATACGAACTTGGGTTCCAGTCCCAGTTCAATGGCAATGATTGAGTCGATGGTCTTTTCTGAGGTCATGGTATGGAGTGGAGGGTAATCACTGTTATCTCAGGTGTGGCGCCTATGCGCATCGGCATCCCCACGGTGCCTGCGCCGATGTTGACATATAGCTGGCGGTGAGCATCGTCGGTGTACATGCCGCCCCATGTGTCGTAGCGCCAGGCTGATGGCGACCATTTGCCGATCTCAATCTGCATGGCGTGGGTGTGGCCTGAGAGTGTGAGCGCAACGTTGGCTGCAGGGTCGGTGGCAATTGAGTCGGTCCAGTGGCGCGGATTGTGCGACAGGAGCACTTTGGGAATGCTGTCGGAAAGATTCGGATATGCCCGTCTGAGCGAGCCGTAGGTGGTGAACGGCGGTTCGCCGATGTTTTCCACACCGATGAGCGCAAGAGAATCGGCACCACGGCGCAGCCACACCGTTTCGTTGCGCAGCAGGCGGATGCCGGTCTGCTTGTAAAGGTCGTAAAGCAGCTGCATGTTGGCCTGCTTTATCTGCGGTGCGGGCCAGTTGAAGTAGTCGCCGTAATCGTGGTTGCCGAGGATGGCGTACACTCCCATGGGCGCATGCAGCCTCGAGAGGGTACGTACAAACGGCTCCATCTCGCCTGAATGGCGGTTGACAATGTCGCCTGTGAACACAATCACGTCGGCATGCTGGGCATTTATGCTGTCTATAAGTTCGCTTGTGAATGTGGTGTCGCGCCCGAAGGTGCCTGTATGCAGGTCGGAGAACTGCACGATGCGCAGTCCGTTCATCGACGCGGGCAGTCCCGGAACGGGCACATCCACATGTGTGACATCTATGTTGAAGCGGTTGATCAGCGCTCCCCACCACATGGCGGCGAAAATCACCACGGCTGCCCCGATGCCGGTGGCCGTAAGCCATTTGATACGGTGGCGGTGCCACAGGCGCGGCAACGAAGCGATGAGATCGAAAAGGATGGCAACGTATTTGGGCAGATATATGCTCAGATAAGTGTAGAGAAGCCACATCTTACCTAACAGCTGTTTTTCGCCGATCTGCTTCGGAAGCAGACACATCTCCACTATCATCATGCCCAGAAGCAGCAGGGCGCTTACAAGCTGGACGAGAGGCCAGAACCGGCTTTTACACCTGCGCCGTAGCTGCACGTAGATGTAGGCGTCGGCTGCGAGACACACCAGAAGAATTGTCAACAATGCTACAAAGGGGGCTCTCATGGCGTGGTGGGTTTTAGGGGGGGTGGGTCGATTTGTTATTCCCCCTTGGCTGCCAGCTGGTTGGTGAGGGGGTTGGCGTACATGGCCATGATCTGCATGCGCATGAACTCGCGTTCTTCGGGTGTTATGTCGGGCAAATCCACTTTGTCGAGCTGTGCGTCAACATATTTGTCGAAGTCAGCCATGTCGGCGTCGGTGTATTCTCCGGCAAAACGGGAGGTGTTGTTGAGCCTGTCGTAGGCTATGTAGTTGTTGGGATAGATGCGGTAGCCGAGATGGATTTCGCGGTCGATCAGGGCGCATACGCGGCGTACGGCCTCAACCTTGTCGATGTCGGCCGGCATTTCGCGGAGCTTGTCGTTGATGCATTCGCCGATGGCGAAGTGCACGCGGCCCTTGTACTGCAGTATGCCCGTTTCCATGCTGAACAGGTCGTCGCGCTGCGACTTTTTGAATTCCGGGTCGCGGCGGCGTGCCAGAAACTCACGAGCCTTCAGATAGTCGTTCGGGTCGTATTCGTAGGAGATGGAGGTAGGGGTGATGTTCAGTTCAAGCAGGCGTCCCACGATGGAGTCGCTTTCGCCCGCAAGCGCAAGCATCTTGATGACGCTCTCCTGTGTGACGTCGTTGGAGTCCTTGGCACGGCCTTCGCGCTGTGCAATCCACACCGATTCATGCTTTTCCTGAATGCAGTAGTGCATGTAGCCCGAAAGCTGGCGCGCTGCCTCAAGAGCCTTGGTGAGACGCAGGTTGCGCTTTACTATTATACCTTTGTTGAGGCGTACAAGACGCTCGATCCATTCATAGATGAGCAGGTTGTCGCCCAGGGCGACTTCCTGTGCCGGCCATCCGCGGCGAATCATGGTAAGGCCGAGAAACGAGGCGTCCAGCACAATGTCGCGGTGATTCGAGATGAACAGCACGTTATGTTGCGGGAGGATGTGATCCAGGCCGGATTCGGTAACTCCGGCGGTTGTTTTTTGTTCCAGCAGATTAAGGATGGGAAACATTACCTTTTGCTGGAATTCCTCTTTGCCCTTCACCTTCAGCAGCTCTTCGGCCATTTCGGAATAGTTGGCATCGGGCATCACATAGCGGATTGCGTTTTCAAAACCGGGCTCTTTGACCAGTTCGGCCATAATCGGCTGGAAATCGGTGTCGTCGTATGGGGCAATATCCTTATATTCTTCCTTCATGATGTGAGAAGTGGCGCATTTGATTACGGCCCATGGCTTTCGGCTACGGGCAATTTGGGAACAAAGGTATGCAATACGCCGCGAATCTTAAAATTTATTTGGTTAAGATTACCCCAAATTTAGTAAATTTAATAGACTGCGGGCAGTCAGGACGCATTTCAGGCTGGCCGCAGGGCCTCCCGTCGCGTGGTTACGCATGGGCATGTTTACTCGTTGGCATATGAGAGCACTACAGGGCTTTCCACGTCGACACCGAACTGGCGGGCGCGGTCCATTATGGCTTTGGCCAGTTTGGGCTTGAGGTCGTCGGGGCAATAGCGGAAGTAGGCTTCGGCGGCACGCACATGTGCGGCGTCGGGCATGGGGTATTCACGGCGTTCAGGAAGCCCGAACACACTGTCGGGAAGTTCTTTTTTCTCCTCGTATGAAAGGCGGTCGTTCATAATCTTGTTTATTAGATGTTATCTGTCAGTTAGAACAACCGCCGGGGCAAAATGTTAGATGGAGATGATAAAGGTTTCAAGCCAGATGCATACTATGCCGGCCACATAGCCCAGGAACGCCAGCCATGTGATGCGGCGCGCATACCATAGGAACGGAATTTTCTCGATGCCCATGGCCACTACGCCGGCTGCCGAACCGATGATGAGCAGCGAGCCGCCCACGCCGGCGCAGAAAGTGAGCAGATGCCAGAACAGACCGTCCTCCACGAAGAAGGCTGCGTAGGTCGGATCGGCGGAAGCGGCAACCATGGATTCCGTCATTACCGGATACATGTTCATGCAGGCTGCCACCAGGGGCACGTTGTCCACGATTGAGGAGAGGATGCCGATGATGCCGTTGATAAGATAGGGCTGATGGATGGAGTCGTTGAGCCAGTGGGCCAGGTGGTTGAGAATTCCGGCCTGCTGCAGCGCGCCCACAGAGAGGAGAATGCCCAGGAAGAACAGGATGGTTGACATGTCTATGTGGCGCACCACTTGGGATATGCGTCCCTCGATTTTGCCGTCGAGGCGATAGTGGCGCACGATTATTTCGGTGATGAGCCAGAGAACACCCAGTGAGATGAGGATGCCCATGTAGGGGGGCAGGTGGGTGATGGATTTGAATACAGGAACGAAAAGCAGCCCGGCCACGCCGCATATCAGGATGGCGATGGACAATTTACGGTGATGTCGGCTCATTTCATAGCCTATGCGGGTATCGTTGGCATTGAGCTGTTCCACCGGTTCGCTCTTTATATAGCGGGTGGCAATCATGGTGGGGATGACTACCGATACTATCGAAGGCACAATCAGGTTGACAATCAGGTCGACAGATGACACGTAGTTTTTCATCCACAGCATGATGGTGGTGATGTCGCCGATGGGCGACCATGCGCCTCCGCTGTTGGCGGCTATTACAATGACACAGGCGAAGGTCCAGCGTTCTTTCTGGTCGGCAAGCATGCGCCGCAGCATCATGACCATGATGATGGTCGTAGTCATGTTGTCGAGAATGCTGGAAAGGAAGAATGCCACGAATGCAAGCACCCACATCAGGCCGCGCTTGTTGGAGGCGTGTATCCGGTGTATGATTATATTGAATCCTCCGTAACGGTCGATAAGCTCCACAATGGTCATTGCTCCGATGAGGAACACTATGATTTCACAAGTGTCGCCCAGAGATGTGACGAGGTCGGCCGACAGATTCGGATCGTGACCGCAAAGAGCATACGCCGCCCAAAGGACGCCGCTCATTATCAACGCGAAAGTAGCTTTGTTAATGTGAAGGACATGCTCAAGTGCGATAAGTACATAACCTATCACGAAGAGCGTAATCATGAAAGTGATCATAGCACGAAATAGACTTGATTGGGAATTGTGGCAAAGGTACAACTAATTAACGAAAAATTTCCGTAATAAGTTAAAATATCCAAAAAATGCCAACTTCCCGCCCAAAAGGAAAAGGACGGGAAGTTGTTGTGTGGCTATGGCTATGCTATGAACGCTATTCCACAGGTCATCGGCCGTGTCGGTGTGGGCTTTCAGTCGACGCGCGTTATCGATGCACCGAGATTGTTCAGGCGCAGGTCGATGCTTTCGTATCCGCGGTCAATCTGTTCGATATTGCCGATGGTGCTCACCCCCTTCGCCGACATGGCCGCAAGCAATAGTGCAATGCCGGCACGGATATCCGGAGAACTCATTTTGTTGGCGCGCAGGGTGAACTTGTGGTCGTGGCCTATGACTACGGCGCGGTGGGGGTCGCACAGCAGAATCTGTGCCCCCATGTCTATGAGACTGTCGACAAAGAAAAGTCGGCTCTCGAACATTTTCTGATGGATGAGCACGCTGCCGCGGCATTGGGTGGCCACAACCAGCATCACGCTCAGAAGGTCGGGGGTCAGCCCGGGCCACGGGGCGTCGGCGATGTTCATGATGGAGCCGTCGAGCGAGGTTTCTATCACATAGCTGTCGAGCGCGGGCACATGGATGTCGTCGCCACGTTGGTCAATCTGTATGCCGAGGCGCCGGAAGCTTTCGGGTATGATGCCCAGGTTGCGGTAGCTTACATTCTTTATGGTCAGGTCGCTGCGGGTGATGGCTGCCATTCCGATGAAACTTCCCACCTCTATCATGTCGGGTAGGATCGTGTGGTGTATCGGCGAGCCTGCACGGGCTGAAAGGTCAGGGTTCCCTTCTACGGATATGAGGTTGGAGCCTATGCCTCCGAGTTTGTAACCCATCTTGGTCATCAGGGAGCAGAGCTGCTGCACATAGGGTTCGCAGGCTGCATTGTAGATGGTGGATGTGCCTTCGGCGCAGGCGGCTGCCATGATGATGTTGGCCGTACCGGTCACCGACGCCTCGTCCAGAAGCATGTACGTGCCTTTCAACGAACCTGCTGATTCAAGCAGGTAGGCTTTCTTGTCAGCCTCGTAGGTGTAGGTGGCACCGAGATTTACAAACCCCTGGATATGGGTGTCCACTTTGCGGCGCCCGATTTTGTCGCCTCCGGGCTTTGGGAAATATGCCTTGCCGAAACGGCCGAGAATGGGGCCGACCACAAGTACAGAGCCGCGCAGGGCCGCACATCGGCGTACAAAATCAGCGCTCAGCACATAGTCAGTGTCGATGTCGGAGGCGCAGAACGAATAGCTCCCCCTTGCATGGCGTTCCACTTTCACACCCATCATGCGGAGCAGCTCTATGAGGTTCTTCACGTCGCTGATTTCAGGCACGTTGTCGATAAGGACTTCGCGGGATGTGAGCAAGGTGGCGCTTATAACCTGAAGCGCTTCGTTTTTTGCTCCCTGCGGTACGATTTCGCCGCTTAGCGGGCGGCCTCCTTCGATAATGAATGAACTCATGTCGGGGGTAATTTTGAGGTGTGACTGGTAGAGGGATGAATGTGGATAAAGAGTGCTGGAGTGGGCGGGCGGATAAAGCCTTCCGGATGTGTGAAAAGGACCCGGTATTAACCGATGTGGACCACTTCGGCACTCAGCCTGATTCCGAACTTTTCATGCACCTGCCGGATAACGAGGTTCTCAAGCCCCGTTACATCCGCTCCGGTGGCTTTGCCGGTGGCATTTACCAGCACCAATGGCTGTGATGGCCACAATGCGGCTCCACCGCATGTGAGCTGTTTGCATCCGGCATGGTCAATGAGCCAGGCCGCCGAAAGTTTCACATCCCCTGAATTGAGAACATGTCCGGGCAGGTCGATGTTCAGTCGGGAACGCATGCTGTCGTATTCGGCACCGCAGATAACAGGATTTTTGAAAAAGCTCCCGGCGCTTCCGGTCTTGGCGGGGTCGGGAAGTTTGGAATCGCGCAGCGCGAGAACCTCACGGCGCAGCAGGGAAGGGGTGAGCTGTTCCATGGGGATATCGTTCACACGCGATGCCAGTCCTGCATAATTAAGGCGCGGACGTGGAGTGCGGCTCAGCGCTATGGTGGCGCCGAGCACTATGGTATGACCCGCCAGCGGTGAGTGCTTGAATGCGGAATCACGGTAACCGTAGCGGCATTCCTCACGGGTGAATGTTCGGGTGGTTCCGGTGAGTGTGTCGAATGTCTCGACTTCCACGACCACATCGGTGAATTCGGTGCCATAGGCCCCTACATTCTGGACTGATGCGCCAGATATCTCTCCGGGGATGCCTGAAAGGTTCTCCAGTCCCCACAGTCCCATCTCGCATGTCTGTGCGCACAGCCGGTCGAGGGTAACACCGGCCGGTGCGTGGCACAGCACGGTGTCAGGGTCTGCCGGTGTGAACGTAGGCCGGTCGGCGGTGCAGTGTATGACGGTCCCGTTGAAGAACGGCCGGGTGAACAGCAGGTTGCTCCCCCCGCCGATGGGAAGAGCCCCGTCAAGTTCGCCCTGACGGTGGAGCTGGCGGAGGTCGTCGGCGTTCTCAAACTCTATGAAACGGCCACATCCGGCCGGAAGGCCGAATGTGGTCAGTGGTGTGAGGTTGAAATCTGTGTGGATTCTGATCATTGTCGGAGTGAGGGGTGCGTCAGCCGCCGAAGTTGTCGTAGTGGATGTTGGCGGGGTCAACACCGAGTGAATCGAGCATCTTGTTTACGGCGTTGCTCATCGGGCCGGGGCCGCACATGTAGTATTCGATATCCTCGGGCGATTCGTGGTCCTTGAGATAGGTGTCGTAGATCACCTGATGCACGAAACCGGGGGTGTATTTCACGCCTGCGGCATCGGCAGCCGGGTCCGGACGGTCGAGCGCGAGATGGAACTTGAAGTTGGGGAATTCCTTTTCAAGCTGCAGGAAGTCGTCGAGATAGAACACTTCGTTGAGTGCACGTGCGCCGTAGAAGTAGTTCATCACACGGTCGGTGGTTTTCAGTGTCTTGGTCATGTGCATGATCTGCGCGCGGAGCGGGGCCATGCCGGCGCCGCCGCCGATCCACATCATCTCGTTTTTGGAGTTGAAGATGGGATGGAAATCTCCGTAGGGGCCACTCATGAGCACCTTGTCGCCCGGCTTGAGCGTGAAGATGTAGCTGGATGCGATACCTGGGTTCACGTCCATGAATCCCACTTCGGGTTTGGGCTTGAACGGCGGGGTGGCTATGCGCACCGTGAGCATGAAGCGGTCGCCTTCGGCAGGGTAGTTGGCCATGGAGTAGGCGCGCACGGTGGTTTCGGGATTGACGCATTTGAGGTTGAACAGCCCGAACTTTTCCCATGCGGGAAGATATTCCTTGCCGATGGATGCCTTGTCGATGTCCTTGTCGTAATCGATGTGGAAGGGGGGAATCTTGATCTGTGCGTAGGAGCCGGGGATGAAGTTCATGTGTTCGCCCTCGGGGAGCGCCACGATGAACTCCTTGATGAAGGTGGCCACGTTGTTGTTCGACACCACGGTGCATTCGTACTCCTTGATGTCGAGCACTTCGGCGGGAACTTTTATGTCGAGGTCGTTCTTCACCTTCACCTGGCAGGCCAGGCGCCAGTTATCCTTGATCTCCTTACGGGTGAAATGCACGGCCTCGGTGGGGAGGATTTCGCCTCCGCCTTCGGTTACACGCACCTTGCACTGGCCGCAGCTGCCTTTGCCGCCGCAGGCCGAGGGGAGAAACACGTTTTCGGTGGCGAGAGCCGACAGGAGCGGGCGTCCGGATTCTACTTCAACCTTGCGGTCGTCGTTGATGGTGACGGTTACTTTTCCGGAGCTTACCAGATAGTGCTTGGCCACGAGCAGCACAATCACCAGCAGGAGTGTGATGACAAGGAAGATGCCTATGCCCGACAAGAGGGTGGCTCCCATTTGCGACATTATGAGTGGTGTCATATGGCGTGAGTGTTATGTCTGTGTTTTGTTTCAGCGGTTGTTTGTTGTCAGATCTTTATGCCGAGGAAGCTCATGAAGGCTATACCCATCAGGGCGCAAAGGATGAAGGTTATGCCGATGCCACGCAGCGGAGCGGGCACATTGGAGTAGGTGGCCACGCGTTCGCGGATGGCGGCGATGGCGGAGATGGCCAGAAGCCAGCCGAGACCCCATCCGGCGCCTGCGCATATGGCTGTGCCCACGCTCGAGAAACCGCGCTGCTGCATGAACAGCGAGCCGCCGAGGATGGCGCAGTTCACGGCAATCAGCGGGAGGAAGATGCCCAGCGAGGCATAAAGCGACGGTGAGTATTTTTCAACGGCCATTTCAACCAGCTGCGTCATGGAGGCGATTACCGCGATGAACATGATCAGCGACAGGAAGCTGAGGTCGACATCGGCGAAATCGGGGCCGAGCCAGCTCAGTGCTCCGGCCTGAAGCACGTAGGTCTGCAGCAGATAGTTGATGGGGAGGGTGATCACCAGCATGAACGTCACGGCTACTCCGAGGCCGAAGGCTGTCTTTACATTTTTCGACACGGCCAGGAAGGAACACATGCCCAAAAAGTAGGCGAACACCATGTTGTCGACGAAAATCGACCGTATGAACAAGTTAAAATTTTCCATCTGAGCTTGTTGTGGAAGCTATGTGTTGTGTTTTGTTTAGCGGTTGGTTGGTTTGCGCATGCCGTGGGGCTGGCCGGGGCATGCGCCGGGAGAGCTTCGGATTATTTTTCCTGAAGGTCCTTGTTGCGCGAGCGGTGTACCCATATGATGCATGCCACCACGATGAGCGCCATCGGGGGGAGAATCATAAGGCCGTTGTTGGCGTAGCCGGCATCGTAGAAGCACTGGGGCACCACCTGATAGCCGAACAGCGTGCCGCTGCCGAGCAGTTCGCGGAAAAAGCCCACGATGACAAGGATGATGGTGTAGCCGATGCCGTTGCCCACACCGTCGAGGAACGACGGCCAGGGCTTGTTGCCCATGGCGAAGGCTTCGAGGCGTCCCATAAGGATGCAGTTGGTGATGATCAGCGACACGAACACCGAAAGCTGCTTGCTCACGTCGTAGGCATAGGCCATGAGGAGCTGGTTGACGATGATTACCAGGGCGGCCACCACGACGAGCTGCACGATGATGCGGATGTTGGTGGGGATGGTGTTGCGCAGGAGCGAGATTATCACGTTCGAGAACGCGAGGACGGCAATAACCGATATACCCATCACGAGTGCCGGCTCGAGTTTGGCGGTGACGGCCAGTGCCGAGCAGATGCCGAGCACCTGCACAATCACGGGATTGTCCTTGGAGAACGGATTGAAAAATATGTCTTTGTTGCTTATTTTTTCTGCCATGGCGGGGTAGGGGGTTATTTGCTGATGGTTTGGAGATAGGCTTTATAGGGCTGCAGGCAGTCGTCGAGCATGGCGCCCACACCTTTCGATGTGATGGTGCCACCGGAAATTCCGTCGACATAGTCCTCGCCGTTGGCGGGTTTTATGCCCTTTTTCAGCACGGCCACGGGGAGGAACTGTCCCTGTTTGAACAGCTGCTTGCCTTCGAACTGGTCGGTGAACGCAGGTTTTGTGATTTCGGCGCCCAGACCGGGGGTTTCGCCCTGATGGTCGAAGTATGCTCCGTAGATGGTGGATGCGTCGGCGTCAAGTGCCACATACCCCCAGATGGGTCCCCACAGGCCCATGCCTGCGAGCGG
>ERZ808035.853-NODE-853-length-21033-cov-11.912006_pt1 | contig 21033 bp, 16 predicted proteins | sample MGYA00380189_ERZ808035 | MGnify/ENA primary metagenome ERZ808035 (study PRJEB31490, sample SAMN06133407) | mouse gut metagenome | isolation source: M5_1 | host: mice | place: China: Chengdu | collected 2015-05 ...
ATGCCACCGCAATTAGTAAAAGCCTTGCGTGAACACAAGGCTAAAAACTTAAACGAACAGTATGTATTTGTGAGATGTAAAAATTCTAATCTGCCAATGGATGAGATTGCATTCTATCATGCATGGCACAACTTTAAAAGAGAAATGGATATTGCAAATGGTGCAAAGGTATATCGTAATCAAATCATAGAATCAACATTAGCCGAGGACTTAGAACCTTACCTACTCCGCCATACCTTCTGTACTGATTGTCAGGCTGCAGGAGTTCCTATCAATGTAGCTAAAGAATTAATGGGACATTCAGATATTTCAGTAACTGCGAAAATATATACGCATATGGTAGATGAAGTGTTTGAGCAGAACCGTCAAAGACTTGCAGAATTTACAGAAAACAAATTCAAGACGGCTTAAATTCTGAACCACCCCACCTCAAAATTTGATTACGAACAATATAAAAAACCTTCTTTGAAATAAAACATATGTATAATTAAATTGCAAAAGCACCTTATCACTTAAGATAAGGTGCAATAGTTTATTCATCACCAAATGAGAAAATAATATGAAGTTCTCCTGAATCCATATCCATTGCCATATTATCTGACATTCGCATCATCAAATCGCCATCCGAATTAATAAGCACATTATCAGATAAACCCAGTCCAAACTCTCCACTATCAAAATCAAAGAAGTTTCTTTTCAATAGTTCTACCTCATATACATATTAGTTTATTTTGAATATACCATATTTTTTAGTACTATCTATACGCTGTACCTGATAAAGACATTCATCTATCCAATATGTAGTTTTATCATCAGCTTCATAATTTGTAGCTATATTTGTACAAATTAAATTTACTTTTGCATTTGTTCCGCCACAAGCAACCGGAAGAATATGATGAATATTCCAACCGCAATATATTTTTTTGCCAAACCGATAACGAAAAAAATTCAGATCACCATATCCGTCTCTACACATTAAATTTCCATGAAAATCTTCTGCAAACATACAATTACCAAAATATTCGTTCCACAATTTTAAAGCATTATATTTATTGATTTTCATTGCTTTCACCTCCATTCTGAACCAAAAATAAAAGTCCATATACTGTACGCATACGGACTCAATTGATTCATATTGGACACTTTACACGCACAGCTGACCAGACGGTTAGTTAAACCGTCCAAGTTAAGATATGGTGTAAAGCTGCGAAACAACAATTTACCTACCTAGAGTTTTTCAAAGCTTTCTCAGAGACAGAACCAGTATTTTTTCTCCCTGATAGTTTCATCAAGATTTACATATTAAATTAGATAACTAAAAGTAGTTGATCTTTCACTTTTTAGTCTAACTGGTATCACTACAAGCAAACTATACAACCTTTAACATTAATTATCTATACAATAAAATATCATATGGTAGCAAAAAAGTCAATGAAAATGTAGAATAAAATACAATAAATAAATGTAACAAAATATAAGTAACGGCATTGAAAAATATGTATTATCCCAATCTTAAAATCTGATTAACAAATAATATATAAAGGGAACTGATTAAAACTTTAATTTCCTTTATCATTGTAATAATTGAAATCAGCAATGTCTGCTGAGTGTCTGCATTTGAATTGGCAAGGTTTGGCTATTTTGTGCAATTCGAATTTCAATTTAGTGGCACATTAGTGTCACACAAGTGTCTCATTTTATATAAAAACAAAATAAAAAAGCACCTGAAAAGGTGCAAAAATATACCAAAAGGCGAAAAATAATGGACAGTTCAGAATGAACTGTCCAACTTTGGCAGAGGTATAAGGATTCGAACCTTAAATGACGGAGTCAGAGCGGTAGAAACAACTGAAATATTTGCCGTATTCAAGCCATATTTCAGCCTTTAGTGTCTGCCAAATGTCTGCAATGATTTTGCTTTGAATTTATACAGAAATCAACCGCAGCCACTACAGTATTTGAACCACCCCACCTTAAATTTTTAACACTAAAAATATAAAAACCACACATTGAAAATCCATTATGCAAAAAGCCTGCCCGAAGGCAGACTTTTCGCTTAGTGTATTTTATTTTACTCTGTACTGTACCCATTCCTGAACATTTGAAACATTTGATTGTCCTGTAGGATTGGTTGTTGTTTCTTTGTTCTCGTCTTTGTAGTAATAGTAGGTATAAACAGGATCTTGATAACGATATTCTGTTCGATTTACTGAACGGGTAAAGTTTGTGCCAACGGAATGATTATACTTCGAATTTGCCTTAATCCATCTATTTGCATAGGTATCGCTTCCAGCATACCTTATGTCATTATCATTATTAATTGATGATTTTGGCAGTTCATAAGTAAACCACTTTTCTTCTAATGTGTAACCACCGGGATTATATGTATAAACAGCATTTCCCTTTTTCCAGCGATAATAATGATATTCCGTATGATCATACACTGAACGAGATTCAACATTTCTTGAACCATTGCTTGGATTTGTTCTGCTCCATCCGCTCCATGAGCCCCAGGAGGTTCGCTTGGTATCATACTTTGTCCAACCGGTCATACTGGAAGAGCCCGAAGTTGTATATAAACGCTGAGTATAAGAGTACTTTGTATTAATTGCAGTCGCATCACCCGGCATTTCTGATACCTTAACCCAATCAGACAAAACATTTTCTGTCCAGTGTGCATATAGTATTACATTATCAGATGTATCAAATACTGTTGTTTCATCAACCTTAGTGGTATCATCATCATTCGGAGAAGTATACCAGCCATCAAATCTATAATAGTCCCTTACAGGTGTAGGTAACTCACCTAAAGCATCTCCGAATGATAAAGTTTTGCTAGTTGTTGAAATGGTTGCATTTTCGCCATTAACATCATATGTTACGGTGAATTTATTAGGTGTCCAATGAGCATATAATGTTTGATTAACAAGTGCAGTTACGGTTGTATCTGCAGCAACAAGATTTCCTGCGTTTTTCTCCGTATACCAACCATCGAATGTATAATTAGCCTTTGTAGGTGTTGGCATTTCGCCATAAGTCTGACCGTAATATACTGTTTTGCTTGTTGAATCCATTTCACCGCCATTAGCGTCAAAAGTAATTCTGCTGGAGGTAAGGTAATTCTCAAATTCTTCATCTGTAATATGAATCAGTTTTCCTTGATTATATGTTACTGATAATTTCTGATTATTAGTAATATCACCATTTATCAGCCAATTACCCGTTAATGTCATTGTTCCATCAACTTCATTATTCAACAAGGATAAATCAACATTTTTAGACATTACTGCATTTTCTGTTTTTGATGAAAGTTCAATATTGCCATAGAGTTTTAAGTTGGTATTGGAGTTGGTAAGTATCAATGAAAATCCGGGGCTCTGTTCAACAACAACCCTGCTGAGTGTTACTGCGTCTGAATTCAATTTTAATGGTGTATCGGTATTATCAGTCAATACAAAATTACTTAAAAATGTTTCTTTTGCATTTGATTCAACAGACAAATTTTTATATATTCTACCATCACTCAATAATCCGAAAAATTCTGTAGAAGAAGATATGTTAATCTTTGTATTATCAATTGAATCTGATATATTTGACAAGCAAACAATTAAGTTTTTTGCTCCTGAATTAAATGCAGCTTGTGCTACTTGCGAATTAGCGGCATTTACATAAAGTTCTAATGTATTTTCAAAAGCATTGTTTCCAAGAGTTTCGACAAATTCATCAATAATAAAAGTTTTCAGTGATGTACAATTTTTAAATGCTCCAGAACCGATTTTCGTAATTCCTGTTCCGATAACAGTTCCCAATGAGGAACAACCCTCAAATGCATTATTTGGTATTTCTCTTATGTGTTTTGGGAGCAAAATAGCCTTAATACTGCTGTTTCCCTTAAACACATTTTCGTTAATACCTGTAACTCTTACGGCCTTTGCTTTATTCAAGCCGTCGGTTACTGATATATATTCAGGAATTACTACATATTCTGCACTACCGGTATAACCTGTAATCACACCCGTCTGTTCGTTTATTCTAAGACCTTCTGAACGACCGATTTTAACAGAAATATATTCATGAACATCATATGGTATCTCAAATGGAATAATACCATTTTCACAGTCGTTAAACCTTGAGTTGTCTTTTGAATAATCAAGATAAGAATGTCGTTCATTGTCAAGAACATTATAGGTATAAGTGTAATAAGAATTTGTTGCAATATCGTAACCTACAACAGCAAACACATGAACCGTTCCTGCAGTAATTACACGATAATAGCCTGTTGCAGAACTCTTAAACTGCAAAGTTTTTTTCTCGCTGGTAGTATCTTCTGTAGAATACTCAACAGTTGAAGCATATTCATCCGATGATGAAGAAGTATCGGCAGTTGAACTTGTTGAACTGTTACCACCGCCACGAGAATCCATACTTGTATAAGAATATTTGTCGTTTATAACCTCTGAAATCGCATTTGAAACAGTAGTATTTCTGCTTGTTTCTTTACTTGATTCATAACCACTTGTTGAATTCCAATTACTTGATGACGAACTGCTTGTATCCCAGTGTCCTTCAGATGTAGAACTTCTTTCAGTTCCAACATTATAATTTCTTGAATTAGAAATCTTAAATGCCTTTTCATCCTCGTGATTTTGCGTATTACTTACAGTTTTCGTATTGGTCGTTTTATTAGAACCACCAATTCCGCCGTTTATACCCCAATTACTGCCTTTTGATAATCCAGCTGACAAGCCTGCAGATAAACCACCGCTTGAACCTCCTACATTTGCCCCAATATTGGCATTTTTATTAGAGCCGTAATTTCCACCAAGATTCCAATTAAAATCTTTTTCTTTAGTTTTAGTTGTAGTTGTATTTACGCTAGTTCCATCTGTTATTTTACGAGAATATTCACCATTAATACCAACAGAAGCACCTGCCGTAACTTTTGATGAATTTGCATTTGAACCGCCTACACTGGAGGAAACTGAAGTTGAACCGCCCTGACTGTTGCTGACATAATATTTGCCTGCAACTACATTTCCTTCGCTATCAGTTCGTTCCTGTGTTTTACCTATTTGTTCATCATGTTCATTAGTTGCTGATGTTGAACTGTTCCAATTTTCCGACAATGTCCAAGAAGATGTTTCAGTAGTAGCTTTGGCAACAGTCTTGGCAATTTTATCTGCTGTACCTTCCTGAACGGATTTTGACATCGCAAGTTCTTTGGTAATTGTAATGCCTTCGGAATTAATCTGTTCTCCTCCGTCTTCTGACAAAGGAACATTTTCTATAGTTCCTATTTCATAGACAAACAAATATCTTCCATTATCGGCATCCTCTATTATATTAGGATCATCCAGTTTATCTACAGCTCTTGCTTTATTTCTGTTGCTTGTCCAGTTTGCATGAAGAACAATATTTCCTGTTGTTCCGGGTTCAATTGAGGAAACAATTTTTCCATCATCAGACCAACCAACAAAGGTATATCCAAACCACGTGGGGTTTGTAAGAGTTATACCTCTGTCTACTGTATATGTAGAACTTGGAACAGGAGCATCCGGCGAATCGAAATCAATTGTATATTCTACTTTATTCCACTGAGCATAAAGCGTTTTATTACCACTGGAACCAATTGAAATTTCATTTACTCTTGTGCCACCTGTTTGAGCTGTATACCAACCTTTAAACTCATAACCATCAACGATTAAATCCTGTAATTCCAATCCGTCCTGAGTTGTATAAACTGTTGGATTTGGATTTTCAATATCAAGTGACTGCAAATATTTATCATTGTTTGCAATATGATATGTTATTGAATATTCATTTTTCTGAAGTTTTGGAATCACTTCTTGTTTATTTATAACCAAATTACAAACAGAACAATGGGAACCTTCTGATAAACCTGTATGCTCATAAGTTGCAGGAACTTCAGGATCAACAACCTCCGTATGTCCCTTTGCATGAATTATTGTATCTGCAAGGGTAACAGTTCTAACACCATTAATATCGGTGAAATACTTGTCACATCCTGTACAATGCCAGTATGCAATATTTCCATCCTTAGTACATGTTGCTTCAACCCTTTTCGTTTCTTCCATTGTATGAGTATGTTTTAACTCTGATGGAAGAAGAATAACTCCATAACCACCTGTAATATATCTTCTAATCAATACAACATCAGTCATATTAACTTTACCGTCTGCATTAACATCTTCAGCGGATTTATTAACAGATACATTATAACCACCGGTAATGTCTCTTCTGAGTAAAACAACATCGGTCATATTTACTTTTCCATCATTGTTAACATCACCGGGAAGGTAATTTATTGCAATGATTCCATTATTTGTAATATTCAATTCGACCGGAGTAAGACTTGAATCAATAAAAGCATCATTGTCAGCTGATACGCCGATATTAAGCTTTGTATCCGGAGTGACTGTTTCTGAAATTTTGAATGTAAGTGTTAAGATAACACCATCCTTGATATCTTCCTTAGCTATGTCAGGTGCATCCCAAGAAAAATTACAAGGTGATTTGAATTCACCCGGATTTGTCATAGCCAATGGTGCAAAAGCTGAACCTGCCGTAGCATTAACGAGCGTTAATCTATCATCATAATTAACCGACAATAACGCACCTATAATACCGGGATTATTTTCAATCTCAACATTTACTTCTACTGAAGTTCCGGGCTTACCCCAAGACTGCTGTACTTTAATATCTGCTGTGGAATTAGAATTCGCAAATGCAAACATTACATTTGCTGATAATGAAGTAACAATCATTATCATAGCTAAAAATACAGCGGATATTTTCTTAATATATTTCATACTTCATATCCTTTCCTTATTTTTTTATTTACTCATCCTACAGTGATACTTCCATTAATAACATTTAATGATACTTCATTTAAATCGCCATCAATTATACCGCCGTCATCATATGTGAAACTTATTGGGTAAGTACCGTTAGCTGCATTATTAACAACCTCAAATGTCAATATCAGAATAGAGCCATCTTTAATATCATCAGGATTAACTTCTGTACCATCCCAACCAAAACTTAATCCGCTTTTTAAAGCTCCCGGTTTTGTAAAGGCTAATGTGCTTAATGCAGAGCCATTTTTAGCACCTGTTAATTTCAATGCATTCTCGTCGAAGTTAATGGTTAAAGCCATACCTAAAATGCCCGGATTATTATAAATATTAATTGCAACTTCAACAGTATCTCCCGCTTTAGCGTTTACTTTATCAACAACGATTGTAGGTGCTGTAATCTTTTCATATTGAGCAGTAACAACAATATCACTTGTAATATTGCTAAATGCTTTATCCCAGCCTGTAAATACATAACCATCTCTTGACGGATTGGCAGGAGCAGTTGCAGATTTACCTTGAGCAACAGATTCGGTTTTTAAAACTTTACCGTCATAATCCTTGAAGATTACCGTATAAGTTTTAGCTGAAGGTGTGTCTGTAACTCCTACATAGCCTGCGTCAATTTCAGTTCCGTCACTAAGTGTTACGATTAAATGCTTATCATCATTTACACGAACAGATTTAACTGATACGCCATCTGTGCCATTTGTTCCATCCTTACCGTCAGTACCATTTTTGCCATCAGCACCTTTAAGTGAAGCGAGCCATTCTTCCTCTGTTCCTGTATAGCCGTGCTCAACTGCAATTTCATATGCGGATTTACCGTCTTTACCTGTTAATGATTTGATCCACTCTTCTTCAGTACCTTTGTAGCCGTGTGTTACTGCAAGCTCGTATGCAGATGCACCGTCTTTACCTGTTGCACCGACAAGTGCTGCAAGCCAATCCTGAAGCGTTCCGTCATATCCATTTTCTACTGCTAAATCGTAAGCTGACTTGCCGTCTGCACCCTGCGCACCGACAAGTGATGCGAGCCATTCTGTTAATGAGCCTTTATATCCGTTTGCTACAGCCAATTCATAGGCTGAAAGTCCATCTTTTCCGTCTTTGCCGTCCTTACCGTCAAGACCGTCTTTTCCGATTAAAGAATCAAGCCATTCTGATAATGTACCGCTAAATCCGTTATCCTGTGCAAGCTCATATGCTGATTTACCGTCTTCGCCGTATGCACCGTTTTCACCTGCAAGAGAAGCAAGCCAATCTGTCTGACTGCCCTCAAAACCGTTCTCTACAGCAATATCATAAGCTGACTTACCGTTACTGCCGTTTTTACCTTTAAGAGAATCCAACCATTCAGCAGGTGTTCCGTCAAAGCCATTTTCTACTGCAATCTGATAAGCAGATTTTCCGTCAGCACCGCTGCCTGAACCTGTACCTTTAAGTGATTCAAGCCACTCTGCCTCTGTTCCTGCAAAACCATATTCAACTGCGATTTCATAAGCAGATTTACCGTTTGCGCCATTCTTTCCGCTTAATGATGCTAACCATTCATCTTCTGTGCCTGTATAACCTTTTTCAACAGCGAGGTCATAGGCTGATTTGCCGTTTTCACCGTCAGAACCCTTGTCGCCTTTTTCGCCTTTAGCGCCAACAAGTGAGCTTAACCATTGTTCAATCGTTCCTGTGTAGCCATTCTCAACAGCAATTTCGTAAGCGGATTTTCCGTTTGTTCCGTCTTTACCGTCCTTGCCATCGTTACCGTTTGCACCTACAAGAGAAAGTAACCAATCCTGTAATGAACCATTAAATCCATTATCTAATGCAAGCTCGTAAGCAGACTTGCCATTAGCACCATCTGCTCCGTCTTTACCATCTTTTCCGTCACGACCTGCTTCGCCTGCCTCACCGACTAAAGATGCCAGCCATTCGGTTTTTGTGCCTCTGTATCCTTCTTCAACAGCAAGCTCATAAGCTGATTTACCATCTTTGCCGTTTGTTGAATTTGTTAATGATGCAAGCCATTCCTGCTCAGTACCAACAAAACCATTGTCAACAGCAATTTCGTATGCTGACTTACCATTAGCACCGTCAACACCATCCCTGCCGTCTTTACCATTTGTTCCGTTTTTGCCGATAAGTGAAACTAACCATTCTGTTTCACTGCCTGCAAAGCCATTTGCAACGGCGAGTTCATATGCTGATTTTCCATTTGTTCCATCATTACCGTCTTTACCGTTTTCGCCAACAAGAGAAAGTAGCCACTCCTGTAATGTACCTTTATATCCATTTTCTACGGCAAGATCGTAGGCTGATTTACCATCAGTACCGTCTTTACCATCAGTACCATTAGTTCCATCCTTACCATTCTGACCGATAAGAGAATTTAACCAGTCTTCTTCAGTTCCTGTATAACCTTTATCAACAGCGAGTTCATATGCTGATTTTCCGTTTGAACCAGTTTCACCCTTAGCACCGACAAGTGATGCAATCCATTCAGCCTCAGTGCCTTCAAAGCCATTTTTCACAGCAATTTCATAAGCTGACTGACCGTTTTCGGCATTAGCAGCCTTAACTAAATCAGCAATCCACTCATCATATGTACCTTTGTAACCATTATTTGCGGCAGCCTTGTATGTTGTGAGATTATCACCGCTGATATCAGAAAGCCACTGCTCTAATGTACCTTTGTAACCGTTTTCAACGGCAAGTTCATAGGCTGACTTGCCGTTTGTTCCATCTTTTCCGTCCTTACCGTTAGAACCATTCTTACCGTCGCGACCGTCTTTACCATTTTTGCCATCTGTTCCATTTTTACCGTCTTTGCCGTCAACACCTGATTTTGAAATCAATGTGTTCTGCCATTCTGAAAGACTTCCCATATAGCCATTGTCAACAGCAAGCTCATACGCAGATTTGCCATTAGTACCATTAGTGCCATTTGAGCCAACAAGTGATTTCAGCCAAGTGGTGACATCTCCCTCATAACCGTTTTCAACAGCTAAATCATAAGCAGATTTACCGTCCTTACCTGTTTCACCTACCAATGATGCCAGCCATTGCTCAGGTGTTCCCTCATATCCATTGCCAACGGCAATTTCATAAGCAGACAAACCTTTATTGCCATTTACTAATATGGCTTTGTTGTTCGCAACAAGTGCTATTATCAAAGCAACAACTGCAATTAAAAGCGTTATTACAATAATAGCCCAGGTCGCTTTACCTGTTTTTTTCTTTTCCATATAATATACCTCCTATTACTTCCTAATAAAATACATATAATAATAGTACAAATACAACTAATATTTTCACTTATCATCCACATAAATGAAAAAGAGCATAAAAATATAATAACCATCAGGGATTACGGTATTTTTTGACCATAATTCTGACGGTTATTAGTTCGTTTATAGTTATGAAATTAAAGATAGTTCAAACTGCTTCATGCTCTTTTGTTTCAGCTCAAACGATGAATGAACATATTTATTAAGTGTAGTTTTCACATCTGAATGACCAAGTATTTCAGATAAAGTTTTAACATCCACGCCTGCTTCTACACATCGTGTTGCAAATGTATGCCTGAGTGCGTGAAAGTTTGTCTTGTCTAAACCTGATTCTTTAATCATCTTTTCAAATTTGATTTGCATTAATCTTGGCTCTGTATAATCTAACTTATCTGTTGACAGTACATATCCGTTACTTTTGAATTGATTTATCAATGGCAGCAAGCATTGTGGTGTAGGAATATATCGTTTTGAACTTTCACTTTTCGGAGAGCCTATTTTGATTTCGGTTTTACCGTTATCTGATTTTATTCTTATCATAGTCTTACTTATTTTAATATAATCACTGGTTATATCTTCCCATTTCAATGCACAAAGTTCACCAACACGAATACCTGTATACAGAGCTAATAAAATTCCAAATTTATAGACATCAACATTATTGTTTAAATAAGTTGTTAGTTGCAGTTGCTCATTTACAGAAAGAACTCGTATATCTTTCTTTTCTTCTTTAAGATAGCGAATTCTTGGAGTTGTAATTTCATATTCTTCTTCAGCATATTTAAATGCTAATCCTAAAACTATTAAAATATCATTAATACTTTTGGATGAAAGATTTTTCTCTTTCAAGTGATTCGTAAAATTTATTATCGTGTAGCTTGAAATTAGTTTTACTAATATCGAACCTATTTCACCAACAATATGATTTTTACATACACTTTTATACTTTTGGTAAGTGTTAGGTTTAACCTGATTTTTAATGCTATCAAGCCATTCTGAAATCAAAATGCTAACCGTTAAATTCATAGAATTACAAACCACTTTCGTAGGATGTAAAAGACATTGCTGTTGTTTTGCTTTTACATCTTTATAGTTATCAGCATAAACAGATCCATATTTCTTTTTGCCGTCAGCCATAACCTCTTTAACATACCTTGCTTCCCACCTGCCATCTTTACGCTTATAAATATTTTCGCCTCGTCTTGGCATATTCATCACCCTTTCTGTGCAAGCACAGATATATTTTAATTTAATGGATTATCAGTACCAAATTTTTGACCAGAAATAGTTCAGTTTCATACAAAAAAATCTATAAAAAGCAGTAAAATTCAAAAAGTATATTGAAAAATCAATAATTATTTGATATACTTTTAAGGTAAATACGCATATACAACACGAATATTATTGAAATTATTATTCATTTATGTGGATGTTCTACGAAAAAGCAATTGCCGTCAGGTTAAACCCGACGGCTTTATTTTTTTCTGTATGTTAACTCTGATTTAGTTTAATTGCAAGTGTTGAATTTGTATATTGACAGCAAAGATGAATTTTGCTAAACTAATAATGTTGGCAGAATAGTCTAACATTATACATAACATAATTAAAATTTAATATACATTGACTGATAAATTTAAAAGTCAAACATATTTACATATTACATAAGCCCATACAATTCAGATTGTATATCAAGGGCTTTGTTATTTTGCGTAAATAATGTTTGGCTATTTTTTATGCCAAATTTCAAAAAGGAGGTTTTAAGTATTTATCAGAACACAAAATCGAAAGGCAATTTCTTTATTCTACCAAATGATATTTTCAATGAGAGAATGAATCCGAGAGATTTTATTGTGTACAGTTATCTGAAACGATGTGCTGATTCAAAACAACAATGTTTTCCTTCAATAAAAAACATTGCAAAAAATTGTTGTATCTCTTCAGTAACTGCAACCACAGCAATCAAGAATTTATCTAATAACGGATATATTGATATTGCTCATAGATACAATGGTAATGGTCAATTATCAAATCTATATACCGTATTAAAAATTTAAACCACCCCGTATTTAAAAACTTAATACTAACAATCAAAAACCCCTGTCACAAAACTGTCGTCAATATTTGAATGGTTTGCAAATCAGTAGAGTAACTAATCAAAACAGATAAAAAACGACAATTTGAGGAGTTAAAAACCAAGTCAAAATCAATAAATATTCAAGGTCGATTTTCAAGCAGGAGAAAGAGTAGGCGCTTTGAAAGCGCTCTACTCACTCAACTTCGGCGTGCAACGCCCGCCGTTAAGCCAAATTTTGAAAATTCATCTTAGGGGTCGTAAAATGCCCTTAGGTGCCTATGATAGGTGCTGCAAACTGCAAAATTCGGCTTGGTTAAAAGGAATTTTACGGCGTCATAGCAGGGGTTGTAACAAAAAAGGAGATGTTAACTATAAAAAAGACAACTAACGAATTAAAATCAATCGCAACTGAAATTTCCGGACAGTTTGGTTACTTTTTGAATGTAACTGAAGTGGGAAAAGTATTTGGTATCAGCAGAGAATCCGCAAAAAAACTTGTTGCTGATATACCTACTGCCGAACTTACCGGCAGCAAAAAATATTATCTTTATGATATTCTAAAAAAGGTTTACAAATAAGCACATAAATCTTTGTTGGTATTGGTGATAGATATTCAAGTACCAAAAGAGTAATATGTGTCACAAAGGAGATGATTTTATGTATGAAGAAAAACGACCTGACGGTTCAATACTCTACCGAATGACCCGGCAGGTCACGGACAATGACGGTAACAAAATTCGATTGACTGCTCGAGGTAAAAGCGAACGGCAAGTCAAAAAGAATATGGAACAAAAGCTATTAGAATGGCAAAAGGAACAAGATGAATTAAAAAATAAAACTATGTTTCCCGAAGTTAATTTTAAAGTGTTCGCTGATAACTGGTATAAACTAAATATAAAAAATGCTAATATCAGTGATACAACTAAAAGTGATTACAAATATTATCTGTACTCAAATATCATTCCATACTTTGAAAAATTCAAATTATGTGACATTACAGAAGACGATTGTCAAAGATTTTTGAACAAATATGTTGGTTACAGTAAAGCTAATGTATCAAAAATCAGAATGACCTTGCGTAGAGTATTACGCAAAGCACAAAAACAAAAGTTAATCGGTGAGAATCCTGCTGAAGATATTGTTCTGCCGCAAGTTACTGAAGGGAAAAGACGACCAATAACAGATGAAGAACGAGCATTAATTTTGAAACAAGTTCCAAATCATTATGCAGGCACTATAGTACTGACAATGTTATGTTGTGGACTCAGACCTGCCGAGATAAGACGAATGAAATGGGATTGGATTGATTTTGATAACGCTATACTGACAGTCGGCAAATCAAAAACTAAAGCAAGTACGGGCAGAATGATTCCAATGCCACCGCAATTAGTAAAAGCCTTGCGTGAACACAAGGCTAAAAACTTAAACGAACAGTATGTATTTGTGAGATGCAAAAATCCTAATCTGCCAATGGATGAGAATGCATTTTATCATGCATGGCACAACTTTAAAAGAGAAATGGATATCGCAAATGGTGCAAAGGTATATCGTAATCAAATCATTGAGTCAACATTAGCTGAAGATTTAGAACCTTATCTACTCCGCCACACTTTTTGCACTGACTGTCAGACAGCAGGAGTTCCTATCAATGTAGCAAAAGAATTAATGGGGCATTCTGATATATCTGTAACCGCTAAAATCTATACACATATGGTAGATGAAGTGTTTGAGCAGAACCGTCAAAAACTTGCAGAGTTTACAGAAAACAAATTCAAGACGGCTTAAATTCTAAACCACCCCTCCCTCATAATATGAGGACGAACAATATTAAAGACTAAAAAACATCATCCCTGATAATTCAGGGGTGATATTTTAACTAAAATGATACCTTTCCGTTTTCTAACTTAATTGGCTTTCCTTGAGTATGGGAAAGCAATTTCATTATTCCAGCAAATTCTAATGGCTTTTCTTTTGAAGTTAATATAATTTTCAATGAATTTGTTGGTGTTAATACTCTAAAAAGTTGCCGTGTTTGCATATTAAATCTTGTTGGTATCCCATTTTTCAACACATCAATTTCTCCCGTACTATTATAGGACCCTATTTCACCAATTAAATTCACATCAAAATCTTGTAAATCATTATTACAAATGAACGCAAAATTAGCATCATTTTCAGTAAATAACAATGCTTTGATTTCTATCTTAATCTTATAAAATGATTCTTTCTGAACAATTGCAACAAGATTATCAATATCATCAATAGACTTATAAGTGTTTTCAGAATTAATAACACATTTCATTTGAGAAACAGCATCATCTATACCATTTCCATACAAATCTATATAATGAGTATCTGTTAGTATTGCTGGTGGATTACAATCTGCTATTCTCACTGGCACAAACTTAACATTCTCATTTATTGATTTTATTAAAGCACTTTGCCACTCTTTCTTTACCATATCGCTCTCTAAACTATTTGGTGATAAAAAGTAAAAGAATGTTGTAACCTTTTCTAATCCTTCATTCATTTTGCCTATTATACTATCACCAGGTTGCATAGACCATTTATCATAAAAGATATTCTTTCTACCAAATTCTAATTCCAATCTATGAACGACCATATCAACTAATTGTTCATCTTTATGATTATAACTAATAAAAATCATATCATTTCCCCCTCTGTAATATTCGATATATTAATTATACCATACATATTTAAAACCGTTACATATTTATAAAAATATTTTAAATTCATCATAGCAATGTCTGCTGAGTGTCTGCATTTAGATTGGCTGTATTTGGCTGTTTTGTGCTATTGGGATTACGATTTAGTGGCACATCGGTGTCTCACAAGTGTCTCATTTCAAATAAAAACAAAATAAAAAAGCACCTTAATAGGTGCAAAAATGTGCCAAAAGGCGAAAAATATTGGACAATTCATTGCTGAATTGTCCAATCTGGCAGAGGTATAAGGATTCGAACCTTAAATGACGGAGTCAGAGTGTAAAAATCACTTTTTGAAACATACCATTTTAAGCCATATTTTGAAAATTGAGTCTCTCAAAAATCTCTCGGTTCAAAATTCAAGAACTTTAACAATTGTTTTTCTACGCACTTTAATATACCGACTACAGATTTAGTAAACAAGCAACAAAAAACTCTGGACATTCAATCAAAATTATGGTATTAGTAGAATTGAAATTGGATCTTGCTATTATTCCACTTATGGAATATAATATAATTATAATTTTCGAGGTGAAATCTATGATTGGATATATGACAGCCAGTGAAGCTGCACAAAAATGGAATATATCACATAGACGAGTAATTACATTATGCAGCGAAAATAGGATTGAGAATGTTGCAATGCTCGGAAATATGTGGATAATTCCTTCTGATGCCGAAAAGCCAATTGATGGTAGAAAAACAAGATATGAAAATCAAGTTATAGCAAAGCCTTTTCTAAAATGGGCAGGCGGAAAAGGTCAATTATTAGATACAATTCGTACATATTATCCTGATAATTTAGGAATAAGCATAAAAAAATATTGTGAACCAATGGTTGGTGCAGGTGCCGTACTTTTTGATATATTAACTAATTACACAATAGATGAAATTTTAATAAATGATTCAAATGTGGAATTAATGAATGTGTATTCGGAAATTCGAGATAATGTATCCGAATTAATTCAATTATTGCAGCAATTTGAAAAAGAACATCTTAGATGTAATGATGAGGGAAGAAAAGAGTATTACTACTCTCAAAGGGAACTGTATAACAATCTAATTACAAACAAAAAAACAAACTTAACGTTAAAAGCTGCATTATTTATATATCTAAACAAGACTTGTTTCAACGGATTATACAGAGTAAATAAAAACGGAATTTTTAATGTTCCGATAGGATCATACAAAAATCCTACAATTTGCGATACAGAAAACTTAATACTCGTATCTAATAAATTGCAAAATGTTCAAATTTTAACAGGAGATTATAAACAAACCGAAAAATTTATAGGTCAAAATACATTTGTATATTTCGATCCCCCCTATCGACCTTTATCTAAAACTTCAGAGTTCACTTCGTATACGGAAACCGAATTCAATGACTACAATCAAATTGAACTTGCGGAATACATAAAGACTCTATCAAATAAAGGCGCAAAAATACTTGCAAGTAATTCCGATCCAAAAAATACAAATCCTAATGATAATTTTTTTGACGAACTATACAAACAATTTAATATCAACAGAGTTTCAGCAAACCGTTTTATAAATCGAAATTCAAAAGACAGAGGAAAAATAAGTGAATTACTGATCTGTAATTACTAATAGACATTACAACTAAATCATTATCATTCCGAGCTTTTTGCTCGGAATATTCTTCTTGGAGGAAAACATGATTATTGAAAGAGGAACTAAAAAAATTAATAAAAACACATTAACTGCAATAGCTGAAATTGAAGTAAATGATTATAGAATTTTTGTTTTTCAAGGCTCACTTAGCGAAAATGACTTTTTGATTAAGTATTCAAAATCAGGAACACGCATAAGAACGCCAAAACACATTCACTGGGTTACAGATATTCTTATGAAATTACAAGGAAATCCTCAATTAACAAAATCATTCTTGCAGACAATGAAAAAATATTGGGATAACTGTAAACCGTTACAAAGCAATAATTTTGAATTCATAAAAGAAATTGTCGAATGTGAATTTGATTCAAGTGAATATACAGATTTGAATCGTTATGGAGAATATGATATTGAATTTGTTTTTTCATTGATAAGGTTACTTTCTGTTCAGGAAAAAACGAATAGAGAAGATGCATATATGTTTGGTAATATTCTTAATGAGCTTTTGAAAGATTCATTGGATATATTCAAAATTATTTCTACAGCCGGATTTGGCGGCAAATAAAGGAGATACATAATGAAGTTAAAAGAGGCACAAGAAAAAATCATTCAAATATGCAATATACCATTCTATGATTTATTTGATGAAGCAGATTTCCCGATGATTATAAAAAATAAAGGTAAAACCGGACAACTGCTTGAAATGGCATTAGGAAAAAAGCTTGATAATTCCAATTTAGATTTTGATGATGGTGAACTGAAATCAAATAAATGTGATGCAAACGGCAAACCTTTAGAAACGGTTTTCATTACTCAAATTGCAAGGGTAATTGATGAATTAATTGAAGAAAAAACATTTGAAGAAACACACCTTTATGAAAAAATCAGCAATATTCTTTATGTTCCCGTTTGCAAAGAAGGAGATCCGCACAATTGGAGTTTCCTTGACGCAATACATATTGATTTAGCAAATCCCGCTTTTTCTCCTTTGCTAAAAACATGGGAAGAGGATTATTATTCTATTTGTAGGCAGCTAAAAGAACATATTGAATCAAGTAAAGATGGATTCATACATACATCTAATGGTACACATATTCAAGTGCGCAGCAAAGATTCAAAACCATATCATCCAATCTTTTCAAAGCATTATGATAGATATATTTCAAATAAAAATCATGCTTTTTATTTTCAGAAACAATTTGTTTATGATGTAAGAAAGGCTTACGGTGAATAAGTGTGGCAAAAAAGATAACAAAATGGGAGCCAGAAAATTTTGAGTTAGAAACCAACACAGTTTGGTCTTTTCCTGAACGAGGAAAGTGGGCAACTCATGATGCAAAGTGGCGTGGCAACTGGTCACCTTATATTCCGAGGAATATTATTCTTCGCTATTCTAAAGAGGGTGACTATATATTAGATCAGTTTGCCGGCGGTGGAACTACTCTTGTGGAAGCAAAACTATTAAACAGAAATATTATTGGCATTGATGTTAATCCTGTTGCTCTTGAAAGATGCAGAGAAAAAACTGACTTTGAAAGAGAAAATTGTGGTACAGTACAGATTAAACAAGGCGATGCAAGAAATCTCAATATGCTTGTTGATGAAAGTATTGATTTAATTTGCACACATCCGCCCTATGCAAATATTATTAAGTATAGTGAAGATATTGAAAACGATTTATCACATTTAAAAGTTTCCGATTTTCTTGAAGAAATGAAAAAGGTGGCAAGTGAATGCTACCGTGTTTTAAAAAAAGATAAATTTTGTGCAATACTTATGGGTGATACAAGACAAAAAGGTCATATGATTCCTATGAGCTTTGAAGTAATGAAAATATTTCAGGACTCCGGTTTTAAACTTAAAGAATTAATCATAAAAGAGCAGCATAATTGCAAAGCAACAGGTTTTTGGAAAACAAATAGCCTGAAATATAATTTCTTGCTTATCGCACATGAGTATCTTTTTATATTTCACAAATAAAGAAACTAACGAACAAATTTGAATTTTGTCTTATTTAATATTGTCTATATCTGTAATGAATCTTGAGAATATTATGTTTCTGATTCACTTTAGTGTCCAAAGTAGAACGTCTATTAAAGTGCGATTTTTGTTTGTATAAAAACAATTACGACTAATAAATGACTATTGTAAAAATACAATTAATTCAAGTAGTTTTAATCATTTCGTTTTTAATTAGCCATTATTTGCTTTATATTACGATAATAACTTGCTAATTAAACAATTTTATTAGTCGTTTATATTGACAAGAAAATTATAATATGTTAGAATTATGTTTGAAAGGAGTAATCGATATGGGAACAAGAGAAAAAAGCAATCTTTATCCAAATGCAACATGGGATGATTGTTTTGAATTTAGTAAAACAATTTCCAGTTTCAATTTAAAAGCAGTTGCTTATTCTGAAGTTGCAAAAAAATATGGACTTTCTAGCACATCTACTAAATCATTTACAGGCAAAATTAGTTCTTCAAAACAATTTGGTCTAATAACAACCAGCAGTGGTTCAATTCAATTAACTGACCTTGCAAAAAAAATTATTTATCCAACAAGTGACATAAGTAAATTAAAAATTGAGTCATTTAAATTGCCGCCATTATATGAAAAAATAATAGCTGCCTATGATGGAAAAGCTCTTCCTAGTAAAGAAATATTTGAAAATATCTTAATGTCTGAATATAAAATTGCAAAAAATGTTAAATCTCATGCTGCAAAATGTTTTTTTGAAAGTGCCAACCAACTTGGATTAATAAAGGGTGGGATCCTTTGTTATAACGAATCTGTATGTGACGATTTGACACAAGAATCAAACAACGATAAAAATATCGCCGATACAGTTGACAATAGCAATGAATTGGAAAAAGAAAAAACAAATGTATTTGCAAAAACAAATAATTTATCTGTGCCTTCACAAAATGATAATTCATCAGATTTTATTACTCAAAATATTCCTGTTGAATCTGGAAAAGTAGCAAAAATAATCATTCCAATAGATGCAAATGAGGATGATTTACTATTGATTAAAGATATGTTTGATGTTTTACTTAAAAGGAAATTTAAGATAAATCCAGAAAATTAAAAAACAGACCACCCATAAAGCGGTCTGCCTTTTGATATGTGCTACCAACACATAAATCTCAACGATTGCCACCGGAGAGACTATTGCTTATTTATTTTATCATAAATCGTTGAGCTTTTCAAGAGGTAACTTTTGAAAGGAGGCTCGAGTTATGGTTGATATAGAACATCGAGTAGTGTATACTCCCTATATTACTGTAAAAGGAAGACGCATTTATGCATATCAGTATGGCAAAAAAGTCTTTCGCTTCACAGTTCCTGTTAAAAATAACTAATTAGAAGTAAGAGATATGTTCCGGTGCATATCTCTTTATTTTTATTTAATTATACTAATATATTAAAATTACAATAAATTTTGTGTAAAAAGCTTATTGAGATAATAATATATTTTAAAAAACCAAAAGTACAATAACATAATATTGTTTCATATATATAAATGTTCTACAAATTAAGATATTGTTGCTTGCTCCCAGCCAATAACTTTTATATTGACGCCAAAGTAAAATTTTGCTAAACTAAATAGTGTTGGCAGATGATACCAACTTTATACATTGAAAACTGAATAAGGGCAACTTTTTAGTTACTGCTATCACTGATTAAAATTATTTACTACTTGAGATCAGCAGCAGGGTTAAGCAAGAAAGCATAAATTTGTTTTGAAAAGTTTTTAATCCTCAAAGCCTAATAAATCAGAATGGATAGAGTCAAATTTTTTACATATTTTATTCGCCCATAGTGTTATCAAAACAGTTTGAAAAATAACTGTATGCACTAAGGGTGGATTGTATGTAAAAGGTTTGGCTCTTTTTTGTTTTCTAAAATTCAGGATTGGAGGTGATAGTATTAACGGAAATTATTTTACATTGCCAAATAAAATATTTGATGAAGGTCTTACACCGAATGAATTTGTAGTGTATTCCTTCTTGACTAAATCCAAAGACAAGAAGAATCAAAGTTACTGGTCAGTGCCACACATGGCTCACTACTGCAGTATCTGTGAAAACTCATGTCGCAAGGCTATAAAAAGTTTGACAGACAAAGGTTATGTTGATGTAACCAAAAGATATCTTGATAATGCACAGCAAAGTAATATCTATACCGTCCGCAAAATTTGAACCACTCCCGGTTCATAAAATGATGACGAACAATATAAGAACCTGACTTCGTCAGAACCTTGTTACTCGCAAGCTCGTAATAAAAACCTCATGACAAAATTAAAAACACCTTGTCACAAAACTGTCGGCTGAATTTGAGGAGTTTGTATTTTGGGGAAGTCACTAACCGAAATCAAGCTCAAATACAAATATAAGCCGTTTGTGGCAAAGATATAAACCAATCGGGGCCCCCG
>ERZ808035.854-NODE-854-length-21032-cov-4.273634_pt1 | contig 21032 bp, 23 predicted proteins | sample MGYA00380189_ERZ808035 | MGnify/ENA primary metagenome ERZ808035 (study PRJEB31490, sample SAMN06133407) | mouse gut metagenome | isolation source: M5_1 | host: mice | place: China: Chengdu | collected 2015-05 ...
CATGGTCATGCGGTAGGGGAGCAGGATCTTGACGGCGTTGGCCTTGAGCCAGGCGGCAACGGCCCAGTCGGCCGGCATCTGGTTGTAGGCGAAGGCGACGACCATGAGGAACGAGCTCACGATGATGAGCGGGAGGGTGGAGACGATGCCGTCGCGGATGGCGCGCAGGTGCCGCTGCTCGGCCACGCGGGCCATGGGGCCGGCGAGGTGCTCGTCGATCCATCCCGACATCGATTCGAATGCTGCCATGGTGGTTACTCCTTGGTCCTGATGTGTCCGGGTTCTAAGCCAGCTCGGGCAGGAGGTCCGTCAGCTGGGTGAAGAGCTTGGCGCCTCCCATGGGGCTGTAGGCCATGGGTTGGATGAGGCAGACGGGCACGGAGGCAGCCTCGCAGGTGGCGGCGAGGTCCTTGAAGCGGTGACGCACCTGGGGCGCCACCATGACCGCGTCGCAGCCCTCCTTGAGCTCGTCCTCGAGCGCGGAGGTGCCGCAGGCCGCGACCTCGAGGTCGATCGAGCGCTTGGCGGCCTCCTTCCTGAGCGCGTCCTCGGCGATGGTGGAGGACATGCCCCCGGAGCAGACGACGAGTACCTTCATGGCTTTCTCCTTTTCTCTGGGAAGGGTGCGTGCATGTGCGTCAGGCGAACAGGATGAGGAAGAGGGCCGAGAGGCCGGCGGAGAGCCCGGCAGCCACGAGCCAGAACGCGGGGACGGCCCCACGGTGCGTCTCGTGGAAGAACTGCATGGCGGCCACCGTGAGACCCACGAGCGTGCCGGAGGCGACGGCTGCCACCCACGTCCGCCCGGGCGCGGCGGCCCAGGCGAGGGGAGGGACGACGAACACGGCGACGACGAGGGCGGCGCAGACGACGGCACCGCTCAGGAACCCGAAGCGGGGGATGTCGTAGTCGGTCTCGCCGAGCCAGCGGCGCGCGAGGTCGGGTTTGGCCCCGCCGGCCGCCTGCCTACTCATCCGAGCCTTCCTCGAGCTCGGCGACACGGCGCTCGAGGGCGTCGATGCGGCGCGTCAGCCCCACCATGTGGGAGATGAGCGACTGCGCCTCCAAAGCGCACATGAGGTGGTCCTGGGCGTGGACGAAGATCATCGAGAGGGGCACCTCCTCGCCGGCCGCCGCCCGCTGGATGAACTCCGTCTGGATGTTGTGGGCCTCGAGCAGGTCGCGCTCGGCACGTCCCAGACCCTCCTCCGCCTCGTCGAGACGCCCCTCCTCGGCGGCTGTGAGGGCCTCGTAGGCCTCGCCCTTGGCGTTGCCGCCTATGGCGACGATGGCGAAGGCCTTCTCGAGGGCGGTCTCCTGGTTCATCTGTCTTCCTTTCTCCGGGGGTCTGCGAGGGCGACGGCGGCGCGCACGCTGCCGTCGGCCCGCTCGAGGAGCGACTCCGCCGTCTCCACGGGCACGTCGGCCAGGAGGGAGACGATGGCGGGCTTGGCCCTTCCGTCGGTCTGGGAGAGGACCGAGGCAGCCTGGGCCTCCGTGGCGTCGCAGGCCCGCTCCACGATGGAGCGGGCTCTGGCACGGAGCTTCTCGTTGGTGGCCTGGACGTCCACCATGAGGTTGCCGTAGGCCTTGCCCGTGCCCACCATGGACCCGGTGGATATCATGTTCAGGATCATCTTCTGTGCCGTGCCGGCCTTCAGGCGGGTCGAGCCGCAGAGCACCTCCGGGCCGCACGGCACCTCGATGGCGAGGTCGGCGACGGCGCCGATGGCCGACGGGCTCGTGCAGGCCACGGCCGCGGTCCGCGCACCGCGCTCCCCGGCACGCCTCAGGGCGCCTGCGACGTAGGGCGTGCGCCCCGAGGCGGCGAGTCCCACCACGAGGTCCGTCTCCCCGACGCCGACGCCGTCGATGTCGGCGGCCCCGAGCCCCTCGTCGTCCTCGGCCCCCTCGACGGCGCAGGTGAGCGCCTCCCGGCCACCGGCTATGAGCCCCACCACGACGCCGTCGGGGACGCCGAACGTGGGGCGGCACTCCACGGCGTCCAGCACCCCGAGGCGACCCGAGGTGCCGGCGCCCACGTAGACGATGCGGCCGTGGGCCGCCAGCGCCTCCCGGCCCCAGGCGATGGCCTGCGCGACCTCGTCGAGGACGCGCCCCACCGCCAGGGCCACCTCGCGGTCCTCCCGGTTCATGGCCTGGGCCACCTCGAGCGGGCTCATGGTGTCCAGGTCGCGCGTGCCGGGGTTGGGTGTCTCGGTCGCGATGGCGTTCAGGTCCACCAAGGTTCCTCCCTTCACGGTCTGTTGTGTCGCGACCATTCTTGCCGTTCTCACAACGAGTTCTTGTCCGCTGCGGGAGATGACCGGTTTGTACCGCGCCGTGAGAAGGGGAAGGTGGGGAGGGGCCGTTCGCCGAGCGTCCGCGACCGTTCGTTGGGGAGGGTGTCGACTGGTATATCGAAGAGCTTCCACAGGGAGAGGTCAGGAACCTTGAGCGGCGGCCGCCCCGGCGGGATGCGGGCCTAGTCCGTCTCGCCCAGGGCCTTGTGGTGGTAGTTGCCGGCGAATCGCCTGGAGGCGGCGTCGTAGTCGCGGAGGGCCACCACGGTGAAGAGCACGTCCACAACGTGGAGCTGGGCGATCCGGCTCGCCATCGCCCCGCTCCGCAGGCCGTGCTCGCTGGCGGCCACGCAGAGCGCGACGTCGGTGTAGGGCAAGAGGCCGTGGCCGCTCACGGCCGCCGTGACCGATATGACCGGCGCGCCCGCCCCCTTGGCGCGGCGGGCGCACTCCACGACCTCTGCCGTCTCCCCGGAATAGCTGAACGCCACGGCCACGTCGTCCGGCCCGATGTTCTTGGCGGCGAGGAGCTGCGCGTGCCAGTCGGCGTTGCACACGCAGGGGATGTTGGCCCGCAGGAGCTTGAGGGCGAGGTCCTCGGCCACCAGCTGGGACGCCCCCATGCCGAAGAGCACGACGCTGCGGGCATGGCCGACGAGGTAGGCCGCGCGGTCGACGGCTGAGACGTCGAGGGCCACGGCCGTGGCGTCCAGGGCGTGGACGGTGCGGCTGCTGAGCTTGTGGATGACCGAGCGGGTGGAGTCGCCGGGGCCGACGTCTCCCATGGACGAGCGTGCCGAGCGGCGGCGGGCGGCGAGGTCGTAGATGAGGGCCTGCTGGAAGTCTCGGTAGCCGCGGTAGCCCAGCTTGCGCACGAGGCGCATGATCGTGGACACCGACGCCCCGCAGGCGTCGGCGAGCTCCCGGACCGTGAGGCCGGCGGCGCCCTCCACGTCGCCCACCACGAAGTCGAGCACCGACGCCTCGGCCGGGCTCGCGTAGCGCCGGTACTCCTCGAGCTTGAAGTTGGTCCCGTTGATCTCCACGGCCGTGCCCCCCCGCCCGTCACCCCTGCCGCTTGATCTCCCGCTCCACGAGGTCGGCGGCGTCGGCTACCGTGAGCTCGAACTCCTCCAGGAACCTGCCCTTGAGGGTGCGCAGGACGAAGTCGGCCGGGTCCATGCGTCCCGGCGGCCGGCCGATGCCCACCTCCACGCGCTTGAAGTCGCGGGTCTTGAGCTTGTCGGCGATGGAGCGGAGCCCGTTGTGACCGTCCAGGCCGCCGCCCGCCTTGTACTTCACGGTGCCGGCCGGGATGTCGAGCATGTCGTGCACCACGAGGATACCCTCCGGCTGCACCCGGTGCTCGCGGGCCAGCTTTGAGACGGGGCCGCCGCTCGTGTTCATGTAGCTCTGGGGCTTGGCGAGGAGCACCTCGTGCCCCTCGACGGTGCAGGGGGTGGTGAGGGCTCCCGCCTCCTGCTTCCAGTAGCCGGCGCCCCAGCGCCTGGCAAGGAGGTCCACCACCATGAAGCCGGCGTTGTGGCGCGTGTCGGCGTACTCGTCGCCGGGGTTGCCGAGGCCCACGACCATGGCGATGGGCACGGGTGCCTTGGACGGGTTGGCGCCGCGGGGTCGCTTGCCGCCGGTCTCGGGTTCCTCACGATGCTTGGCTGCCATGGTGCTCCTCGGTCTAAGGTGAAAGGGAAGGCGTCGATGGTTCATTCCCAGCGAGCCGTCGCGGTGTCCGGTCACTCCCCCTTGAACCCGTTGTCGCTGTAGCGGGCCCAGGTCTCGTACATGTCGAGGTAGTTCTCCTTGATGAAGCGACGGATGGTGGCGAGCTCGCGGTCTGTGAGCCGTCCTCGCTGCACCACCTCCGTGTCGCCGTCGCCCTTCACGAAGAGCTTGGCCGACCCCCGCTCCGTGAGCCTCCGGTCGCTTGCGTGGGCGTGCATGCACTCGACCACGCAGTGGCTGGTGAAGTAGAGGAAATAGCCGCAGATCTTGAACGAGTAGTACTTAGGCATAGGCGGGCTCGAGAAACGCGGCGTTCTTGGCGAGGAGGCCGTCGACGAGCCGGAGCTCGATGTCGTCCATCGTCGATTCGAGGACGGTCCCGTCGAGGGTCAGCAGGGAGGCGCTGTACGGGGGCTCGAGGTTGAGGACGCGGACGACCCTGCGCCCGTCGTCGCCCCGTTCGGCGGTGAAGGCGTATCCCCGTACGATCATGTCGGCGTCCTGCGCGACATCCCGCGCGGCCAGCTCGTTCATAGGACGGCCACCTCCTTTATGGGGGTCAGGATATCCTCGGGGTCGAGGTAGAGGTTCTCGAGGATGGGGACGAGGTCGATGTACTCCTCCACAGGCTCCTCCTGCCCCTCGTAGCATGCGAGGACCACGAGGTAGCCGTCATCCCACTGGAGGACGGCCGAATAGCTTCGGAGCCGGGGGGAGGTACGGAACCTGACCCTCCTCTCGCGCGTTGCAAAGCAGGAGAGCTCGCCGTCGACGCTCAGGACGGCGCGATGCTCGGTCGGGGGCGTGGTGCCCATCGGCCCTCCTCTCCGGTGCTCGTCAGCCGTTACGACCAGTCTAGCCGTCGCCCCCGCGGCCCGCGAGGAACCCGTCGAGGCTCGTGAGCCCCCAGGCCAAACGCTCGTCCATGGCGTGGGTGTGTCCGCCGGGGAAGCCCTTGAACCCGGTGCGGGCGCCGAGGTCCCTCAGGAGGCGCACGGTCTCATCCGTGGCGGCGGCCACGGTGCGCATGACGGGGCGGGGACCGCGGGCCTCCTTCGAGCCGAGGGAGAGGAACGCCCCGCAGCCGGAGAGGTCGCGGCCGTGACCCCGGAGCCACGGCACCCAGCCCGGGTACCAGAGCGAGCCGGAGAGGCTGGCTGCGGCGGAGAGCCGCGGTGACGAGAGGAGCGCCCAAAGGGCGAAGAGACCGCCGAGGGAGTAGCCGCAGACGGCGGCGCGGGTCCCGGTTGGAACGGCCCCCTCCACGCGGCGCAGGGTCTCCTCGGCACGCCCGTCGAAGGGCGGCTCGCCCTCGAAGAGGGGAGGGGCGCCCCAAGGCGTGAGGAGGTCGCCCCAGTCGTCCACGGGAAGGCGCACGACCTCCGAGGAGAGCCCCAACCCCGGAGGCACCGGCAAGGGCCGGGCGGGGGAGTCGATCAACACGATCGCATGAGAGTCGCAGCGTGACACAGAGCACCGTCCCCTTTGAAGAAGCACAGCCCGTCAGGCGGTGCGCGGGCCCGTGAGCGTGATCCGGCCGCCCGGCACCGCCATGAACCCCGAGAGAGAAAAGGCCCCCGTTCCCCTTCGTGAGGCGAACGGGGGCGAAGCCGGGGCCCCGGTCGCCGAGGGAAGGGGAACGGGGCCGGCGGAATCGACCTACAGGTTCATGTCGGCGCCGACCATGCCGCTGACGCTCACCTCGTTGTAGATGCGTTGGATGCACTCGGCGAACTCGTCGGCCACGGTGATGGTCTTGATCTTGCTGTCGTGGCAGGCGGGGTCCAGGGGCACGGCGTCGGTGACCAGGCACTCCTCGATGGGGGCGTCCTCGATGCGCTCCACGCCGGGGCCCGAGAAGATGCCGTGGGTGGCGCACACGTAGATGTCGCCGGCGCCGAGCTTCTTGAGCTCGCGGACGCTGGCGCAGAGGGTGCCGGCGGTGTCGATCATGTCGTCGTTGATGATGCAGGTCTTCCCCTTGATGTCGCCGATGATGCCGGTGACGGCGGCCTGGTTGTGCTTGGGACGGCCCTTGTGGGCGATGGCCAGCGAGCAGCCGAGCATGTCGGAGAGCTTCTTGGCGGCCTTCGCGCGGCCCACGTCGGGGGAGACCACCACGAGCTCGTCGGTGTCGAAGCCCATGGCGTTGTAGTAGTTGCCGAAGAGCGGCAGGGCCGTGATGTGGTTGACCGGGATGTTGAAGAAGCCCTGGATCTGGTTCTGGTGCAGGTCGAGGGTCACCACGCGGTCGACGCCGGCGGTCTCGAGCAGGTTGGCCACGAGGCGGGCGGTGATGGGCTCGCGGGGCGCGGCCTTGCGGTCCTGGCGGGCGTAGCCGTAGTGGGGGATGACGGCCGTGAAGGTGCGGCACGAGGCGCGCCGGGCGGCGTCGGCGGTGATGAGGGTCTCCATCATCATGTCGTTGACGTTGGCGCCCACGATGGACTGGACGAAGAAGACGTCCGCACCGCGCACCGACTCGTCGAAGCGCGCGTAGATCTCGCCGTTGGCGAACTTCTCGAGGAGGAGCCCCGAGAGCTCGACACCGAGCAGGTCTGCGATGCGCTGGGCCAACAGCGGGTTGCTCGAGCCGGTGTAGAGCTTGAAGCGCTTGGTCATCGGCGTGATCTTGTTGAGGTCCTGATCCTGGTTCATGGTCGCCTTTCTCTACGACTCTCTGCTGGCGGCGCGCTTGGCGGCGTACCCTTCGACATTGGTCTGACGTGCGCGGGCGATGCCCAGGGCGCCGTCAGGAACGTCCTCGACGATGCAGCTGGCGGCCCCGGTTATGACGTCGGAGCCCAGGTTGACGGGGGCCACCATCATGGTGTTGGAGCCGATGAAGGCCCGGTCGCCGATGGTGGTGGGGTTCTTCTCGTAGCCGTTGTAGTTGCAGGTGATGGAGCCGGCGCCCACGTTGACGTCGTCGCCCATGGTGGTGTCGCCGATGTAGGAGAGGTGCGGGACCTTGGAGCCGCGGCCGATCGTGGACTTCTTTATCTCCACGTGGGTGCCGGCCTTGGAGCCGTCCAGCATGTGGGTGCCGGGGCGCAGGTAGGCACGGGGGCCGCAGGAGACGTCGTCCTCGATGACGGCGCCCTCGGCCACGGTCTCGTCGACGGTGCAGCGGTCGCCCACGGAGGTGTCCGTGAGGCGGGAGTCGGGGCCCACGACGCAGTCCTCGCCGATGGAGGTGGAACCCCACAGGTAGGTGCCGGGCAGCAGCTCGGTGTCGCGGCCCACGGTGACGCCGGGGCCCACCCACACGAGGTCGGGGTCCAGCATGGTGACGCCCTCGGCCATGAGGCGGCCGTTGATGCGGCGCTGCATGACCTTGGTGGCCTCTGCGAGCTGGGTGCGCGAGTTGACGCCGAGCATCTCGGTATCGTCGTCCACGTGCACGGCGGTGACGGAGAGGCCGGCTTGTTTCAGGATCTCCACCATGTCGGTGAGGTAGTACTCCCCCTGGACGTTGTCGTTGCCCACCTCGCCGATATGGGCGGCCAGCTGGACGCCGTCGAAGGCATAGACGCCGGAGTTGCACTCGGTGAGGGACGCACGCTGCTCCTCGGTGCAGTCCTTGTGCTCCACGATGGCCACGACCTCCCCGGCGTCGTCGAGCACGATGCGGCCGTAGCCGGTGGGGTCCTCGGGCGCCATGGTGAGCACGGCGGCGGCGCGGCCGCCCCCGGTCACCTGGTCGGTGAGCGCCGCGATGGTGGCGGGCTCCACGAGGGGCGTGTCCCCGTACAGCACGGCCACGCACCCCGAGGCGACGCCCGTCTCGTCGAGGGCGACCCTGAGCGCGTGGCCGGTGCCGAGGCGCTCCTTCTGGAGCACGCACTCGACGTTCTCGGCGGCGAGGAGCTCCTGGACCTCCTCGGCGCCGTTGCCCACGACCACGATGACGCGGTCCGCGCCCGCTTGGCGGGCGGCCTCGACCGCCCAGACCACGAGGGGTCGGCCGAGCATCCTGTGGGCCACTTTGGGGTGTTTGGACTTCATGCGGGTGCCCTCGCCGGCGGCGAGGACGATGGCGGTGAATGCCATAGAAGGGTGCCTCCTGGGCAACGGGGCCGCTGTTTGAACTCGCGGCACAGATGCATGAACGCCTTGCATGATAGCGCAGATAGGAGCCGCTTCGGCGGGGGTGGCCGATGCCCGTGGTACACTGGGCCCCCAGAGGGGCATCGTCCAACGGTCAGGACCCTGGTTTTTGGTACCAGTTATGGGGGTTCGAATCCCTCTGCCCCCGCCAACCGCGCAGCAGGCCGCCCGGCATCCGCCGGCGGCCTTTTTCATGTGAGTCTCGTCGGCGGTGTCGTCGGGACACTGACGGGGGCGGCCGCACCCGGTGGATGCGGCCGCCCCCGTCCTCGGTTCTTCTCGCCCGGTTCCTTACGCCTCGTCGAAGGCGGCGCAGACGGCGTCGAGGATCTCGCTCGCGATCATCTGTGCGCGGTTGCTCGTGAAGCTGCCGTCGTACTCGTTGGCGTCGGCCGGCAGCTGGATGCGCACGTAGGGCGGCCGGTGCCGGCTGGCGGCCAGGGAGGTGCGCAGGCGCCGCGGGAGGTCGTCGCCGCAGCGGTCCATGTGCACGGAGGTGACGCCGGGCGCGGCCTCGGGGTCGTCGCAGACGAGCTCGAGGATGGCGGTCATGCCCTCGGGCACCTCGTCGAGGCCGTTGTAGAGGGCGAGGCCGGAGTCCTCGCTCGTGGCGCTCGCGAGGTTCCAGATGCGGCCGGCCACCGTGCGGGCGATGGGGCCGTCGGCGAACAGGGCCAGGGCGTTGTCCTCGAGCACGGAGGCCGCGCGGGCGAAGCCGATGCCCGCCTGGGGGACCGGCGCCTGGGCCTCCTTGCCGCCCCATACGTGGTAGAGGCGCCAGATGGCCTGGAACGTGTCCTGGAAGCACATGCCGTCGGCCAGCATGCCCACGTTTTCCTGGAACTGCTTGACGGCGGCCTCGGTGTGGGCGCCGAAGCAGCCGTCGATCTCCCCGCAGGAGAAGCCGAGGATGGACAGGGCGTTCTGCATGGTGCGGACGTCGTTGCCCTTGAAGTTGGGCAGGCGCAGGTAGAGGGTGCGATCGCCCATGTGGTAGCCCTCGTCCACGAGGCACGACCACATGGTGGCGTCGACGTCGCGCCCGGTCTCGAGGCCGTGGTCGCGGCGGAAGGCCAGGACCGCCTCGGCGGTGGAGGGGCCGAAGCGTTCGGCGTCGCGCTCGTCGGGGGCGATGGCATAGCCGAGGGAGACGAGACGGTCCTGCACGTCTTCTACGGCGATGCCGTCCATCCCTTCCTTGATTGGATCCATGGTGCTCCTTTTTGTACAGGTGGTGCGTGGTGCGGCGCCCGGGTGGACCGGGCGGTGTCAGGCAGTGCGGGAGACGAAGAACGAGGGCATGGCCAGGAGGGCGTCGAGGGCCTCGCCTGGCACGAGCCCCACGTCCTCGAGGTGCGTGACGGCGCGTCCCGCGAGGTCGGAGGCGTAGGCGCGGGCATGCTCCACGGCGCCCGTGGCCTCGAGGAGGGAGACGGCGCGGGAGAGGTCCCCGGGATCGGACGTGCCCGACTCGAGGATGCCCCTGAGCTCTGCGGCCTGCTCGGCCGTGCCGTGCCCCAAGGCCCAGCAGACCATGAGGGTGCGCTTGCCCTCCGTGATGTCGCTCCGGAAGTCCTTGCCCTGGGCGACGGGGTCGCCGACGACGTTGAGGATGTCGTCTTGGATCTGGAAGGCGAGCCCGGCGTCCAGGCCGAAGGAGCGCAGGGCGTCCACCTGGGCCGCCGTCGCCCCGGCCACCATGGCACCCATGGCCAGCGGCGAGGCGGCAGAGTAATGCGCCGTCTTGAGGGTGGCCATGGCCAGGTAGTCCTCGCAGGTCACGTCCCAGCGGCCGTCGCGGGCCCAACCGAGGTCGAGGGCCTGGCCCTCGACGGTGCGCATCATCATCTCGCAGAGCTCCACCATGACGGCGTGGCGGCAGGCGGCGGGCACGCGCCCGTCGTCGGCCACGCAGGCGAAGCTCTCCACGAGGGAGAAGTCGCCGGCGTTGATCGCCAGCCCCTCCCCCTCGGAGCGGTGCAGGCAGGGGACGCCGCGGCGGGTCTCGGACTCGTCGGCGATGTCGTCGTGGATGAGCGCCGCGCTCTGGAAGTGCTCCACGGCCGCCGCCACGGGCATGGCAGCGGCCTCGTCGCCGCCGGTGACGGCGCAGCCCATGAGCACGAGGGCCGGGCGGATGCGCTTGCCGCCGTGGGCCGAGAAGTCCTGGAGGGGGCGGTAGAGGTAGCGGCGCAGGTCGTCGGTGGGGACGAGCGCGTAGGCGGCCGCGAGCTCGGCGTCGACGGCGTCGCGGCGCGCGGCCACGTAGTCGGGGAACGCCTGGGGCACGGCCTCCGACGGGGACGCGGGCGCCATGTCAGGCACCGAGCCCGTCGGGGTTCTTGGACTGCCAGTTCCAGGAGTCGCGGCACATGTCGGCGAGGTCGAACCGGGCCTTCCAGCCCATCTCGTGCTCGGCCTTGGCGCAGTCGGCGTAGTTCTCGGCGACGTCGCCGGCGCGGCGGGCCTCCACGACGTAGGGGATCTCGTGGCCGCAGGCCTCGGAGAAGCACTTGACGACGTCGAGCACGGAGGAGCCCACGCCGGTGCCCAGGTTGAACACCTCGACGCCGGTGCGCCCGTTCATCCAGGCGAGGGCCGCCACGTGGCCGGCGGCCAGGTCGCACACGTGGATGTAGTCGCGCACGCCGGTGCCGTCGGGGGTGGGGTAGTCGTCGCCGAAGACGTGGACGGCCTCGCGCTTGCCCACGGCGGTCTGGGCCACGTAGGGCACGAGGTTGTTGGGGATGCCCTTGGGGTCCTCGCCGATGAGGCCGGAGGGGTGCGCGCCGATGGGGTTGAAGTAGCGGAGCAGCACGACGTCCCACTCGGGGTCTGCCACGGTGAGGTCGGTGAGGACCTGCTCGATCATCCACTTGGTCCAGCCGTAGGGGTTGGTGGCCGGCTTCTTGGGGGAGTCCTCGGTGAGGGGCAGGGAGTCGGGGTCGCCGTAGACGGTGGCCGAGCTGGAGAAGATGATGGCCTTGCAACCGGCCTCGCGCATGACCTCGCAGAGGGTGAGGGTGCCGCCGATGTTGTTGCTGTAGTACTCGAGCGGCTTCTCGACGGACTCGCCGACGGCCTTGAAGCCGGCGAAGTGGATCACGCGGTCGACGTCGTGGCGCGCGAAGACCTCCTCGAGGGCGGCGCGGTCGCAGATGTCCACCTCGTGGAAGGCGCAGCGGGCGAAGGCCTCGTCGCCCACGATCTCGCGGATGCGGTCGAGGACGCGGGGGCTGGAGTTGGAGAGGTCGTCCACGATCACGACGTGGTAGCCGTTCTCGAGCAGGTCGACGACGGTGTGGCTGCCGATGAAGCCGGCGCCTCCGGTGACGAGGACGCAGGTGTCCTCAGGCTTCTTGGGGTCCATGGTTCTCCTCGAAACGGGAACAGGGATGCGAACCCCACCATAAGACGAACGGGCCGGCCCCCCGGGGGAGACCGGCCCATTTGCGGGAGAAAACCGTAGGTGCGCCTACACCAGGCCGGCCGCCCTCATGGCGACCGAGCCGATGTAGTTCACCGGGTTGGAGAAGTTGGGCTGGAAGAGCAGGTCCACCTGGGCCAGCTGGTCCACGGTCATGCCGTTGGCGATGGCGATGGACACGGCGTTGGCCGCCTGGGCCACGTCGGGCTCGGTGGAGAAGAACTGGGCGCCCTTGACGGCGCGGGTCTCGGGGTCGAAGACCAGCGTGGCGGTCACCGGCGCCGTGGTGAGCATGAAGTCGGGGCGGTAGTTCTCGGTCACCGTGACGCCCTCCAGGGCGAGGCCGCGCACGGCGCCGCCCTCCACGGTGAGTCCCGTGGCGGCGAGGCTGTACTCGTAGAGCTGGACGGCCGAGGTGGCCTGGGTGCCGGCGTAGGCGATCGTGGGCTCCACGATGTTGGGGCCGATGAGCGAGGCCTGGCGCACGGCGTTGGTGGCCAGCGGGATGTAGTCCTCCTTGCCCGTGGGGTTGTAGAGGATGGAGGCGGCGTCGCCGGCCGCGAAGACGCCGGGCACCGAGGAGCGCATGTACTCGTCCACGCGGATGGCGCCGTTGGGCAGCATGTCGAGCTGGCCGTCGAAGAGGTCGGTGCGGGGCAGGAAGCCCAGGCCCAGGATGGCGTAGTCGGCGGTGTGGGCGCCCTTGTCGGTGGTGACGGTGACGCCCTCGTCGCCAGACTCGAAGGCCACGACCTTCTCGCCGAGGGCGAGCTCGACGCCGTGGTCGGTGAAGGCGCGCTCCATCTGGTCGGTCACGTCGGCGTCGAAGTTCTTGGCCAGGACGCGGGGCAGGGCGTCCACGAGCACCACGCGCTTGCCGGCCTCGGAGAGCTGCTCGGCGAGCTCGGTGCCGATGTAGCCGGCGCCGATGACCGCCACGGAGGCGGCGTCGCCGCAGAGCTCCTTGATGCGCAGGGCGTCGTCCCAGTTCTTGCAGTGGAGCACGCGCTCGCCGTCGATGCCGGGGATGGGCGGCAGGACCGGCTTGGAGCCCGTGGTGGCCACGAGGTAGTCGAAGTCGCCCTCGCCGCGCCCGTCGGTCTGGAGGTCCACCCACTCCACGTGCTTGGCGGCGCAGTCGACGGAGGTGACGTCGGTGTGCATGTGCACCTGGGCGCCGGCCTGGGCGAGGGCGGCGGGGGAGCTGTAGAACATGCGGTTGGGGTCGCTCACGTGGTCGCCCACCCAGAGGGCGATGCCGCACGAGAGGAACGACACGGTGTCGTTGCGCTCGAAGACGTGGACCTCCCAGTCGGGGTGGGCCTTGAGGATGGATACGGTGGCGAACACACCGGCGTGGGTGCAGCCGATGACGGCGACTCTGGCCATGGCGACCTCTTCCTGACGTTGTATGGAATCGACAGGGATGCTACCCGTTTGCCGCCGGGCCTACGGCGTCGGTGCGGCGTTCCTACGCGAACCCCCAGCGGGCCGTGACGCCGCCGGCCTGGTAGTAGGAGATCCAGGAGTCGAGGCCGATCGTGCGGATGTAGCCGATGTTGTCCATGACCATGCCGCCGCCGACGTAGATGCCCACGTGGCCGTAGATGCGGCCGGCCACGGTGTGGGGGTGGGAGGGCACGGCCACGAGCATGCCGGGCTGGATGGCGGAGCGGTTGGAGCTCGTGCAGAACGAGTAGTACTGGTCCACGGCGTTGCCGCCCGGGTAGCCGCAGCCGGCCGCCTGGTAGACCTGGCTCACCCACATGGCGCAGTAGCCGGCGCCGGGGGAGGGCACGCGCCCGCAGGCCGCGACGATGGCGGCCCCCTTGCCGGAGGCGGAGCCGCCGGAGCCCGCGAGGGCCGCACCGGCGCTGGCCGCCTGGGAGCTCGACGCCGCCGCGGCGGCGCGGGCGGCCTCGGCGCGCTCGCGCTCCTCCTGCTCGGCCTTGGCCGACGCCAGGATCTCCGCGTCGCGCTGGGCCATGAGCTCCTGGACCTCGGAGGAGAGGCCGGCGAGCATGTTCTGGGTCTCCACCTGCTTGGCCTGCATGGCCTCGAGGTCGGAGGCCTGGGAGGCCTTGAGGTCCTCGAGCTGGGCCTTCTGCGACTCGAGCTGTGCCTTGGTGTTGTCGAGGGCCTGCTTGGCACGGGTCACCTCGTCGATGAGGGCGACGTCGGCCTGGGTGACCTTGTTCATGTAGTAGATGTTGCTCGTGAGCTCCTCGAAGCTCGAGGAGGCCATGAGGACCTCGAGGAAGTTGGTGTCGCCGGCCTTGTAGTTGGCGTTCACGCGGGCGGCGAGGAGCTCCTTCTTCCTCTGGAGCTCCTCCTCCTTCCTCCGTATCTCCGCCTCGGTGTCGGAGATCTGGCCGTTGACGTCCTCGATCTTCCCCATGGTCTCGGAGAGCTGGGCGGCGAGCTTCTCGTACTCGTCGCCGAGGCGGTCGAGCTCGGCCTGGGCGGCGTCGAGCTGCGCCTGGGCGTCGGCGAGGGCGTCGAGGGTCGACTGGGAGGCCGACGGCCGGGCCAGGGCCCCGGTGACGGGCGTCGCGAGGGCGGCGAGGCCGAGCCCGCAGGCGAGCCGGAGGAAGCCGCGGCGGGAGAGGCCGCGGAGGGAGGAGTGGGGGGCGGGGGCTTCCCCATGGGGGGTGGCGTCGGGGCGCCCCTCTCGGATGGTCTGCGACATTGCGGCTCCGTTCGATCTGCGTGCACGTCGTACCACGGGCGAGGACTTTTTCAGTCGGTTTTGAGGGTCAAAACCATCCCAGTGTAGTCCACGTATGTCGAGACGTCTAACCGAGCCGTCCCGCCGCCAGCAGTACGGCGAGGTAGGCGACGCAGGCGAGCGCGAAGGCCACGTCGGCTCCACGGACCTTGGGGCGCCTCCAAACGGTGCGGGGGCGCGACGGGTCGTACCCGCGGGCCTCCAGGGCGAGGGAGAGCCCCTGGGCGTGGCGCAGCGCCCCGGTGAGGGCCGGGACGAGCACGCTCACGAGGGCGCGCACGCGCCGCACGGGCCCGCCGCGCCTGAGGTCGCCGCCGCGGGCCTCCTGGGCCTCGCGGACACCCTCGAGCTCGTCGCCCAAGGTGGGGACGAAGCGCAGGGCCAGGGAGAGCACGAGGGCGAGGGGCCCCACCGGCACGCCGAGGCGCGCCAGCGGGGAGAGCAGGCTCGAGAAGGCGCCGGTGAGCTCCGTGGGCGTGGTGGTGGAGAGCAGGAGGGAGCCCGTGAGCACGAGCAGCGTCAGGCGCACCGAGTAGAGGGCGGCCCAGTCGAGGCCCCCCTCCGTGACGGAGAGCGGCCCCGCGGACCACACGACGGGGCCCGTGCGGGTGACCAGGAGGTTGAGGCACGAGACGAGCACGAGAGCCGCCACCACGGGCAGGCAGGTGCGCAGGCACCGGAGGGGCGACGTCCGGGCCATGGCGCACAGGCCGAGGAACGCCCCCAGGGCGAGGAGCGCCTGGGCGGGCGTGGCCACGAGGAACGTGGCGGCCATGACCGCGGCGACGGCCAGGGTCTTGACGCGCGGGTCGGCGCGGTGGAGCGGGGAGGAGCCGGCGACGTAGCGGCCGATGGACGCTGCCACGGGTCATGCCCCCTCTCTCGGGCCGCGGGCGAGGGCCGCCACGGCGTCCGCCAGGGAGTCGAGCGTGAGCGGCTCGCCCACGTCGACGCCGAGGCGCCCCCGCAGCAGGTGCGCGGCCTCCAGGGCGCTCGGGAGGCCGAGGCCCAGGCGCCGGAGCTCCCCCGCCCGTGAGAAGACGTCTGCCGGGGTGCCGAAGAGCGCCACGCGCCCGCGGTCGAGCACGGCCACGGACGCGGCCAGCGAGGCGGCGTCGTCCATGTCGTGGGTCACGAGCAGCACGGCCCCGCGCCGTGAGGCGAGGCGCCCCACGGCGTCGCGCACGATGGCGCGGCCCTCGGGGTCGAGTGCGGCCATGGGCTCGTCGAGCACGAGGTTGGCCGGGTCCATGGCCAGGACGCCGGCGATGGCGGCGAGACGCTGCTGGCCGCCGGAGAGCTCGAAGGGCGAGCGGCCGGCCAGGTGCCGGATGCCGAGGAACCCGAGGGCCGCGTCCGCGGCCTCGGCGGCCTCGGCCTCGGTGGCGCCGAGGTTCCGGGGCCCGAAGGCGGCGTCCTCCGCCACGGTGGCCGCGAAGAGCTGGCGCTCGGGGCGCTGCATGACGTAGCCCACGGCCCTGGGCAGGCCGGCCCGGCGCCGCGGGCGTCCCAGCACGCCGCGGCGCACCCACGTGGGGGCGCCGTCCACGAGGGCCTCGCCCGCGGTGGGTGCCACGAGGCCGGCCATGGCGCGCAGGAGGGTGGACTTGCCCGACCCGGTGGCGCCGAGGAGGCAGGTGACCCTGCCGTCCCGCGCCTCGAGGTCCACGCCGTCCACGGCGGGGGAGGGCGCGTCGGGGTAGCGGTAGGTGAGCGACCTCGCCTCGAGGCTCATCGCCCCACCTCCCGCGCCACGGCGTCGGCAAGCCGGCCGGCGTCGAGCGTCGCGGGGACGTCCAGCCCGCGGTCCGCGAGGGCGCGGGCGAGCCGCACCGTGAAGGGTGCCTCGAGGGAGAGCCCGGCGAGGGACGGGTCCTCGAGCACCTCCTCGGGTGAGCCCTCCAGGGCGACGCGGCCGCGGTCGAGCACGACCACGCGGTCGGCGGAGGCGGCCTCGTCCATGAAGTGCGTCACATGGACCACGGCGGTGCGGCCGCGGAGGCCGTCGAGCACCCGGGCCACGCCGCGGCGCCCCCGCACGTCCAGGCGGGCGCCGGGCTCGTCGAGCACGAGGAGGTCGGGCTCCATGGCGAGGGCCCCGGCGATGGCCACGCGCTGCTGCTGCCCGCCGGAGAGGCGTGTCGGGTCCGCCTCCGCGAGGTCGGCCATGGACACGCGGTCGAGCTCCCGGGCGACCACGGCGCCGATGCGCTCGGCTGGCCACCCGAGGTTCTCGGGCCCGAAGGCCACGTCGTCGGCCACCCGGGTGGTCACGATCTGGTCCTCGGGGTTCTGGAACACCATGGAGATGCGCGAGCGGGCCTCCGCGTAGGAGGCGCCGTCGGGGCGGCCGTCGGAGAAGCAGGGCAGCCCCATGAGCTCCACCGTGCCCCCGTCCGGCGCGCTGATGGCGGCCACGAGCCGGGCCAGGGTGGACTTGCCGGAGCCGTTGGCGCCCAGCAGGCACACGTGCTCGCCGAAGGCGACGTCGAGGTCCACGCCGTCGAGGGCCCAGGTGGCGCCCCCGTCGTAGGAGAAGCGCACCTCCCTGAGGGAGCAGGCCGGGCCGCGCCCGGTGGCGGGTGCCACCGCTACCGGCCCACCATGTCGGAGACGGGCTTGTAGGCCAGCCAGCACACGACGTCGTTGAGGACGACCTTGATGAGGTTGAACGGCAGGAGCACCGGCACGATGAGGGCGACGACGGCGTCCACCGGCACGCCGCTGTAGAGGGGCGTGATGACGATGTTGCCGGCCACGGCCACCGCGAGGGCGACGACGGAGCCCAGGGCGAGGCCGGCCGCGGCGCCCGCGCGGGTGTGGCGGCGGCGATAGACGAGGGACGCCGGGAGCACGGCGGCGAGGGAGCACGCCATGGCCATGACGGCGCCGAACGGCTCGACGAACAGGTGGATCACCCAGGGGAGCACGGCCACGGCCGAGCCCACGGCGGGCCCGAAGGCGAGGCCCGCCACAAGGCCCACGATGCCGGAGGGGTCGTACTTCAGGTAGGGCGCCGGCGGGAAGAGGGGGATCTCGATGAAGCTCGCCACGATGGCCAGGGCGCAGAACAGCGCCGAGACGGCCACCCGCCGGCTGTTCCAGCCGCCGGAGGACGAGGACGTGGCATGGGAGGAGGGACGGTTCTGCTGCGCAGGCATGGCGACTCCGTTTCTTTCATCCGGACTGTGACCGTTGGCCCCGGATTCCCACCGGGTCGGCCGCGCGCACGCGGTTCGCGGGCTTCCCCCGCAGGGGTTACCGCCAGTGGGGACTTCCACCCCGCCCTGAAACTGACGCCACGAGCTTACCCCTCTTTGGCGCCTCCTGTCCTGCCGCGTCGGCGCATGCGCCCCGAGATGCGCCCGGCGGCGGTCGCCGCGATGACGATGGCGCCGGTGAGGGCGCCGCCCCTCCCGTCTGCGCGGGGGCCGGGTGCGGCCTGCGGCGCGGCGGGGTCCGCATCCACGGCCGCAGCCGCCCCGGGGTCGGCCTGCCGGACGCAGGCGTCCTCCCCGGCGGGCCCGGCGTCGGCGCCCCCGGCCTCCCCCTCGCCCTCGGCCGTGCCGCCGGCCTCGGCGGGCACGTCGCCGTCGAGCTCCCCCTCCACGTCGAGGTCGAGGGAGAGGAGCGTGAGGTCGCGCTCCACGGGCTCGTCGAAGTCCCAGAGCAGCCCCGTGGCGTCGTCCACCCAGTCCGTCCCGCCGTCGTCGGGGCGGTCGAGCGCGGCACCGGGCTCCACGAGGGTCACGGAGGGGTCGGACCCGTCGGCGGCCAGGAACCGCACCTCCCACACGGGGGCCGCTGACAGGCGGCGCTCCTCGCTGTCGAGCACGAAGTGCGAGACCGTGCCCGGCACCCCCTCCTCGCACCAGCCGAGGGCGGCGAGGGAGGGGTCGTCGTCGGGGGCGTCGAGGGTGAAGGTGCCCCGCGACCCGTCGTCGAGGTAGTTGTAGAAGTCGCTGGCCGTCTCCGCGGTGTTGCGCCCCACGAGGGCGCCCACCACGCTCGCGGTGCCGGCGTTGAGGATGCCGCCGCCGCGCCGCGCGGAGTTGTGGGCCACGGTGCCGCCCGTGAGGTCGAGCGAGCCCGTGTTCACGACGCCGCCGCCCATGTCGCCCACGGCGTTGTGCACGATGACGGCGCGCTCCGCCTCCACCGAGCCCCGGTTGTAGAGGGCCCCGCCGTTCATGGCGGCGTTGTGGGAGAGGCCCGAGGCCCCCAGGCGGACGGAGCCCACGTTGTAGATGCCGCCGCCCATGCCCTGGGACGCGTTGTGCACGATGGTGGCCCGGTCGCAGGAGAGCAGGCCCGTGTTGTAGATGCCGCCGCCGCCGAACTGCGTGGAGTTGGCGCAGTTGTCCACGATGTCGCCGGTGGCGATGTCCACCCGTCCGCGGGCGTTGTAGATGCCTCCGCCGTAGAGGGCGCGGTTGTTGGAGAGGCCCGCGCCGTCCATGTCCACGGTGCCCGTGCGGGTGTTGTAGAGGCCACCGCCGGTGTAGAGGGCGCGGTTGCCCGCGATGATGCCCTCGCCCAGGCTCAGCCTGCCGGTGTTGTAGACGCCGCCGCCCGAGCCCTGCACGCCGTCGGCGGCGTTGCCCACGATGGAGCCCCCCTCCACGGAGGCGGTGCCGCGGTTGTAGACGCCGGCGCCGGAGTCGGCGGTGTTGCCCGAGATGACGGCCGAGCGCTCGTGGAGCGTGCCGGCGTTGAAGACGCCGCCGCCGAAGGAGGCGCGGTTGTCGGCCACGTCGCCCCCCTCGAGCATCACGGTGCCGGTGCTGTAGACGCCGCCGCCGCGGTGGAGGGCGCGGTTGTTGGCGATGCGCCCGCCGGACACCTCCACGAGCCCGCGGCCCACGCAGTAGACGCCGGCCCCGTGCACGGCGCAGTTGCCCTCGACGGAGCCGCCGGTCATGGAGAGGGTGGCCTTGTCCACGTAGACGCCGCCGCCGTAGAGGACGCCGTCGCCCTCCTGGCGGCTGTTGTCCTGGACCGACCCCGCCTCGATCAGGAGGCAGGCGCCGTCGAGCACCTGGACGGCGGCGCCCGGGGCGGCCTCGGTGCCGAGGCTCGTGCAGCCGGAGACGCGGCCGCCGCCCATGCGCGCGACGGCCCCCTGGCCGGAGACGCGGAGCGCGCAGGGGGAGGGCTCGGCCTCCGAGGGGGCCACGACCCAGCCGTCCACGGCGGAGCAGGGTCCGAGGTTGACCGTGCCGCGGCAGTCGACCAGGCACGACGAGGGCGCCGGCGCCCCCGTCGCGGCGGGTCTCGCCAGGAGGGCGCAGTCGAGGTCGAGGCGGCCGCCCGCGTCGACGGAGAGGAGGGGCGCGCCGCCTGCGCCCGGGGCGACGAGGAGCGATCCGGCCAGGCGCAGGTGGCCCCCGTCGGCCACCGAGAACATCTGCGACACGCCCGGTGCGAAGCGCACCGACGTGGCGCAGCACATGACGTCGAGGCTGCGGCCGGGGCCCACGGACACGGGGCCGTCGACCACGACCGACGCGGGGAGGGCCGCCGCGGGGCAGCCGCCCTCGGCCACGAGGGCGCGCAGCTCGTGCCAGGTGGAGACGGGGACCGGGGCGCTCATGACGAGAAGGGTCCCACGAACCGCACCTCGGGCTCGAGCTCGACGCCGAAGCGGTCCTTGACGGTCTCGCGCACGTGGGCGATGACGGCGGCGACGTCGGCGGCGGTGGCGTCGCCGAGGTTCACCACGAACCCAGCGTGCTTCTCCGAGACGGCGGCGCCGCCCACGGTGTAGCCCTTGAGGCCGGCGTCGCCGATGAGCTTGCCGGCGAAGTGCCCCTCGGGGCGCTTGAAGGTGGAGCCCGCGCTGCCGAGCTCGAGGGGCTGCTTGGACGCGCGGCGCTCGGTGAGGTCGTCCATCTTGGAGCGGATGGCGTCGGCGTCCCCGGGGGTGAGCCGGAACGTGGCCGACACCACCACGAGGCCGTCCGTGCGCACGCGGCTCGTGCGGTAGCCGAGGGCGAGGTCGGCGGCGGCGACGGTCTCGGTGCGGCCGTCGGGGAACACGCACTCGCACGACTCGAGGACGTCGGCGATGCAGCCGTCGTAGGCGCCGGCGTTCATGAAGACGGCGCCGCCCACGGTGCCCGGGATGCCGCAGGCGAACTCGAGGCCCGTGAGGGAGAGGGCGGCCGCCATCTCGGAGGCCTCCTGGAGCGAGACGCCGGCCTGGCACGTGACGCGGCACCCGTCGTGGGAGACGTCGTCGAGGCCGCGTGTCATGTCCACCACGACGCCGCGGTAGCCGGCGTCGGAGACGAGGAGGTCCGAGCCCTTGCCCAGGATGAAGTGGGGCGCGCCGTGCTCGCGGAGCACGCGGAGGCAGGAGGCCAGGCCGCCGGCGCCGCGCGGCGTCACGAAGACGTCGGCGGGGCCGCCCAGGTGGAAGGTCGTGTGGGCCGCCATGGGCTCGCCCAGGGTCACGCAGTCCTCGCCGAGCTCGGCGCCCAGGGCCTCGGCCACGGCGTAGCGGTCGTAGCCCGACGCCACGGCGTCCACGATGCGTGCGCAGCGCAGGGAGTCGGACAGGGGCATGACGGGGCTCTCCTGGGCGCCGGAGAGCAGGGAGTCGGTGAACGAGGCGATCTCGGCCGAGAAGTCGTCGCCGGGCAGCGGGCACTCCACGAGCTCGTCGGGGGCGCCGTCGCGGCGCAGCACGGCGCGCTCCGGGCGGGTGACCTCCTGCACCTCG
>ERZ808035.857-NODE-857-length-20979-cov-4.078940_pt1 | contig 20979 bp, 15 predicted proteins | sample MGYA00380189_ERZ808035 | MGnify/ENA primary metagenome ERZ808035 (study PRJEB31490, sample SAMN06133407) | mouse gut metagenome | isolation source: M5_1 | host: mice | place: China: Chengdu | collected 2015-05 ...
TTCGAGGAGGTATGTCAAAAAACGTAGGCGTAGCGGGCTACGGCGAGGCTTTTTGGCATGCATAATCGGAGAAATAGACAAGTCAAGATGCGTCAGTTATTTTTCTACAGATCCTTAAAATCGGAGGGAAAAATGTATCGAGATAAAACAAAGGTGGTACACATTGGAAATCGTGTTATTGGTGGTGGCAATCCAATTTTGATTCAGTCAATGACAAATACAAAGACTTATGATGTGGCGGCAACAGTGGCACAGATTCAGCGTCTTACTGAGACGGGTTGTGATATTGTTCGGTGTACTGTTCCAGATTTGGAGGCGGCAAAGGCAATTGCACAAATCAAGAAGGAGATAGCGATTCCGCTTGTAGCGGATATTCATTTTGATTACAAGATGGCGATTGCTGCCATAGAATATGGTGCTGATAAGATTCGGATAAATCCTGGAAATATTGGAAGTAAGGAAAAGGTTGCTGAGGTTGTGCGTGTTGCTAGAGAGCGAATGATACCGATTCGCGTAGGTGTGAACAGCGGTTCGTTGGAAAAAGAGTTGATAGAGAAATACAATGGTGTTACTGCGCAAGGCATTGTGGAGAGTGCATTGGACAAAGTGCATATTATTGAGGATTTGGGATATGACAATCTTGTGATTAGTATTAAATCGTCTGATGTTATGATGTGCGTAAAGGCACATGAACTGCTTGCCGACAAGACGCAGTATCCATTACATGTCGGTATTACAGAAGCGGGCACAGTGATAAGTGGAAATATTAAATCTGCGGTAGGGCTTGGTATTATTTTAAATCAAGGAATTGGCGATACAATTCGTGTGTCCCTCACTGGGGACCCAGTTGAGGAAATGAAATCTGCAAAACTGATATTGCGCACACTGGGATTGCGGACGAGTGGTATTGAGGTGGTTTCGTGTCCTACATGTGGAAGGACAAATATTGATTTGATTGGATTGGCAAATCAAGTAGAAACGATGGTGCAGGGTTATGACCTTGATATCAAGGTGGCAGTGATGGGCTGTGCTGTTAATGGACCTGGTGAAGCGAAAGAGGCAGATATTGGGATTGCGGGCGGTATTGGCGAGGGACTTCTTATCAAAAAGGGTGAGATTGTCAAAAAAGTGCCAGAAAATGAACTTTTGAGTACATTAAAGTATGAATTGGACCACTGGAAGTAGGCTGAGGTGAAGCATGGAAAAGAAATTTTTCGAGGCATTTCCAAATCTGAAATTAAATGGTGTGCAAAAGGATTTATTTGAGCAGGCGGTGGTGGAGCGTATCACTGCGACAAAACGAAAAGACTTGCTGCGCATTTATTTCAGAAGTGAACGACTGATTGAGAAAGAACTTGTTTATGCTGTGGAAAAGGAGATTAAAAAACAGTTTTTCCCGCAGGATTGTATCTTTATTAAGTTATATGAGCGCTTTGTTCTTTCTGGGCAGTACAATCCAGAAAAGTTGATGGGGCTGTATCGGGAAAGTATTTTAATGGAAATAAAAGAGTGTGATCATATACTCTATACAATATTTCGGCAGGCGGATATCCATTTTCTAGAAGAAATGGTTTTGGAGCTTGTGCTTGAGGACAGCGTGATTGCGAAGTCTAAAGAGGATGAGCTGATTGGTATTTTGGACAAGGTGTTGAATGAGCGCTGTGGTTTTCAGGTAAAGTTTCAGACATCATACAAGAAAGCTGCGGCGGGTAAATATAAGAAAGAAGATGAACTTCGTATCCGAAAAATTGTGGAGGTTATTACCAGTCGTTTTGAAGGAACTGCTGAAACCGCGCGGGAAGAAATGACGCAACCTTTGCCAAAACCAAAGGAGGATATGGGTGCTGTTTTAGCGAAGCCAAAGACCACCATAACAGCAAAACCAAAAGATACAGCTATAGCATCCGCTGCGGAGCGAAAATCTTATAGTAGATTTGACAGGAGCGGAGACAAGGGAACACAACGAAGGACTTTAAAGCGCTCTGACAATCCCAATGTTATTTTTGGGCGTGATTTTGAGGATGAGAGTATTAATATTGAAGAAATCTGGGGCGAGATGGGTGAAGTGGTGATAAAAGGCAAAGTGCGTGCATTGGAAACCCGCGAAATTCGCAATGAACGTACAATTGTAAGCTTTGAAATTACAGACTTTACAGATACCATTAAGGTAAAAATGTTCGTGCACAATGAGCATCTTGCAGAGCTTACAACGGATTTAAAAATTGGTGCTTTTTTGAAAATAAAGGGTGTCACAGTAAATGATACGTTTGATAGAGAACTGACAATTGGATCTGTGGTCGGCGTTATGAAAATTCCTGATTTTACGACGGCGCGCATGGATAATAGTACGAGAAAGCGTGTGGAACTGCACTGCCATACCAAGATGAGTGATATGGATGGTGTTTCGGATGTCAAGGATATTATTAAGCGTGCCAAGAAGTGGGGACACAAGGCACTTGCAATCACAGACCACGGTTGTGTGCAGGCTTTTCCAGATGCGAATCATGCCCTTGATCACGGAGATGACTTTAAGGTTATCTATGGTGTGGAAGGATATCTGGTTGATGACCTTAAAGAGATTGTAACCAATGACAAGGGGCAGTCGCTCAGTGATACATTTGTGGTATTTGATATTGAGACGACGGGGTTTTCACCGGTTACGAACCGTATTATAGAGATTGGTGCGGTCAAGGTGGAAGACGGACAGATCACAGACCGCTTTTCGACATTTGTCAATCCAGAAGTGCCAATACCATTTGAGATTGAAAAGCTGACCAGTATCAATGACAGTATGGTAATGGATGCGGAGACGATTGAGGTAGTGTTGCCAAAGTTTCTAGATTTTGTGGGGAATGCCGTTCTTGTGGCCCACAATGCAAATTTTGATGTGAGTTTTATTAGAGAAAATGCAGAAAGACAGCAGATTCCTGTGAATTTCACTTATGTGGATACGGTTGGTATTGCGCGGATGCTGTTGACAGGACAGACGAAGTACACGCTGGATGCGGTTGCAAAAACTCTAAAGATTTCACTGGAAAATCATCACAGGGCAGTTGACGATGCAGAGTGTACCGCAGAAATTTTTATGAAATTTATTAATATGCTGGAAAAGGATGAAGTCTACACGCTTGAAGCATTGAACGAGATGGGCAAGTCGAGCGTGGAGGCAGTCAGAAAACTTCATTCATTTCACATTATTATATTGGCGAAAAATCAGACAGGGCGTATTAATCTGTACAGGCTTGTGTCGGAGTCTCATCTGACATATTTTTATAAAAGACCATTGATTCCAAAAAGTTTGATTCTAAAATATCGAGAAGGGCTTATTTTAGGAAGTGCCTGCGAGGCAGGGGAATTGTTTGGAGCGTTGTTGGACGGACAGAGCGAGGAACAGATTGCGCGCATTGTAGATTTTTATGATTATCTTGAGATACAGCCGATTGGCAACAATCGATTTATGATTGCGTCGGAACGACACAGGAATATCAACTCAGAAGAGGATTTAATCGCATTAAATAAGCGTGTTGTCAAACTTGGAGAGCAATTTCAGAAACCGGTGGTTGCCACCTGTGATGTGCATTTCTTGGACCCAGAAGATGAGGTGTACAGGCGCATTATAATGACAGGAAAAGGATTTAAGGATGCAGATGATCAGGCGCCGTTATATCTGCGCACGACGGAGGAGATGCTAGATGAATTTTCTTATTATCTGGGCAGTGAGAAGGCGGAGGAGATAGTAATTACAAACACAAATATGATTGCGGATATGTGTGACAGAATCGCGCCAGTACGTCCAGATAAGTGTCCGCCAGTCATTGAGAATAGCGACCAACAGCTTACAGATATTTGCTACAGGAAAGCACATGAGATGTACGGTGACGAGCTTCCTGACATTGTGGAGGCGAGGCTGAAACGGGAGTTAAACTCAATTATTAGCAACGGCTTTGCCGTGATGTATATTATTGCGCAGAAGCTTGTTTGGAAGTCTGTGGAGGATGGTTATCTAGTGGGGTCGCGAGGGTCTGTCGGTTCTTCCTTTGTGGCGACTATGGCGGGGATTACGGAAGTGAACCCGCTCAGTCCACACTATTATTGTAAGAATCGCCACTACAGTGATTTTTATTCAGATGAGGTCAAAAAATTTGCTGGAATGGCAGGCTGTGATATGCCTGACAAGCTCTGTCCAGTCTGTGGAGAAAAACTGATCAAGGACGGTTTTGATATTCCATTCGAGACGTTTCTTGGTTTTAAAGGAAACAAAGAACCAGATATTGACTTAAATTTCTCTGGAGAATATCAGAGTAAAGCACACAAATACACGGAGGTTATCTTTGGGTATGGTCAGACTTTCCGTGCGGGGACAATTGGTACATTAGCGGACAAGACAGCTTTTGGATATGTGAAAAATTATTATGAGGAGCGCGGGAAGCATAAGAGAACCAGCGAGATCAACCGTATTGTGGAGGGGTGTGTGGGCGTGCGGCGCACCACAGGGCAGCATCCGGGCGGCATTGTAGTGCTGCCAGTAGGAGAGGAGATTAATTCTTTTACCCCGGTTCAGCACCCTGCGAATGATATGACAACAGATACCATCACGACGCATTTTGACTACCATTCGATAGACCATAATCTGTTAAAGCTTGATATTCTCGGGCACGACGATCCGACCATGATTCGTATGTTACAGGATTTAACGGGCATTGATCCGACAACAATACCACTTGACGATAAAGAAGTTATGTCTCTTTTTCAAAATACGTCAGCACTTGGCATCACACCGGAAGATATTGGCGGATGCAAGCTAGGGTGTCTTGGCATTCCTGAGTTTGGTACAGATTTTGCAATGCAGATGGTTATTGATGCACAACCAAAATATTTTTCGGATCTTGTAAGGATATCAGGGCTGTCACACGGAACAGATGTTTGGCTTGGCAATGCACAGACATTGATTCAGGAAGGAAAAGCAACAATTTCCACAGCAATTTGTACGCGCGATGATATTATGACATATCTGATTGGTATGGGGCTGGATTCCGAGGAATCCTTTAAGATTATGGAGGCAGTGAGAAAAGGAACCGTTGCAAAAGGCAAGTGTGGTAATTGGCCTGAGTGGAAGCAAGATATGCTGGATCATAATGTGCCAGACTGGTATGTGTGGTCGTGTGAGAAGATTCAGTATATGTTTCCAAAGGCACATGCGGCGGCGTATGTCATGATGGGCTGGCGTATTGCGTATTGCAAAATTAATCACCCGCTGGCGTACTACTGTGCTTTTTTCAGTATCCGTGCTTCGGCGTTCTCCTACGAGACAATGTGTTTGGGGCGTGAGCACCTAGAGCGTGTCATGTCAGAGTACAGAAAGCGCAGCGACAGTCTTTCCAATAAGGAGCAGGATGCGCTAAAAGATATGCGTATTGTACAGGAGATGTATGCAAGGGGCTTTAAGTTTGAGCCACTTGATATTTTCAAGGCACACTCACGGAATTTTCAGATTGTCAATAACAAGGTGATGCCATCGTTAAGCAGTATTGAGGGGCTTGGCGAGAAGGCGGCAGATGCGATTATGGAGGCGGCAAAGGACGGACCATTTTTGTCAAAAGATGATTTTCGGAGTCGGACGAAAGTGTCTAAGACGGTGGTAGATTTAATGGCAGATTTAGGATTGTTGGGGGATATTCCAGAGTCAAATCAGATAAGTCTGTTTGATCTGGTCGGATAGACAAAGAAAATTTTATAAAAATGGAGATTGTTATTGTTGTATTTTAACAAGAATAGTCTCCTATTTTTATGTCGTTTTACAAAAATTGGTGATTATTTTAATCATTCTATACAATTTTTTGTAAAAAAAGTAAGAATAAATATTATAAATTTTTTTGCAAGATGAAATAAACTCTTGTTATTTCATTTCTTTTCATGTAAAATGAAAGTGAAAGTGGCGCAAAGTGGAATAAAGTGGCGCGAAGTGGTGGTGATTGGATGTTCATGGGGGAATACAATCATACGATTGATACCAAGGGCAGGCTTATCATTCCCGCAAAATTCCGCGAAGTTTTAGGAGACAGCTTTGTGGTGACGAAGGGGCTTGATGGCTGCCTGTTTGTGTATGACAATACGGAGTGGTCCGCTTTTGAAGACAAATTGAAAACCTTGCCGCTTACAAACAAAGAAGCCCGCAAATTTGTTCGTTTTTTTCTTGCAGGTGCAGCCAGCGTGGAGGTGGACAAACAGGGTAGGATATTGATACCGTCTGTATTGAGGGAGTTTGCAGCACTGGATAAGGAAGTTGTTCTCGCAGGAGTCGGCAGACGAATTGAGATCTGGAGTAAAGACCGGTGGGAGGAAACTTTAAAGTACGACGATATGGAGGAGATTGCAGAACACATGTATGAATTTGGACAAATGTTTTAGCATGTATCCGCAGAAAGGAACCGTAGTATGGAGATGGAATTTAAACACACATCGGTATTGCTTGAAGAGACGATCAAAGCATTGGATATCAAACCCGACGGCGTTTATCTGGACGGTACGCTCGGGGGCGGAGGACATGCCTTTGAGGTGTGTAAAAGATTAGGAGAAAAAGGGCATTTTTATGGAATAGACCAGGATGAGGCCGCCATAGAAGCAGCCAGCAAACGACTGGAAGAATTTGGGGAAAAAGTTACTATTTTTAGAGAAAATTACTGTAATGCAGAAGAGTTGCTCAGGGAAAATGGAGTTAAGTATGTCGATGGCATAATCCTTGATTTGGGTGTGTCATCTTATCAGCTTGACACGGTGGAGCGTGGATTTACCTACAAGCAAGATACCCTTCTAGATATGCGCATGGATCAGCGGCAGAAATTGACAGCGAGAGAGATTGTCAATGACTATGAGGAGCAGGAGCTGTATCAGGTTATTAAAAATTACGGAGAAGATCAGTTTGCAAAAAATATTGCAAAACATATTGTTCAGGCAAGGGAACAAAAGCCGATAGAGACAACCTTTGAGCTAAATGAAATTATTAAGGCGGCAATTCCCGCAAAGATGCGCACCTCGGGAGGACATCCTTCCAAAAGAACTTTTCAGGCGCTTCGCATAGAGTGCAATCGTGAGTTGGAGGTGCTCAAGGAATCTCTGAACGGCATGATTCATCTGTTAAATTCACAAGGGAGACTGTGCATTATCACATTTCATTCGCTGGAGGATCGGATTGTAAAAAGTTTTTTTAGAGAGATGGAAAATCCGTGTACTTGTCCGCCAGAATTTCCAGTGTGTGTCTGTGGGAAAATTCCTTATGGGAAGGTGATATCGCGCAAGCCAATTCTGCCTTCGCCGGAAGAAGTAGAAATTAATTCGCGCTCAAAAAGTGCAAAGCTCAGAGTTTTTGAGCGAATATAAGACATACAATCCGTTTGCTTATCATCTTAATAAGGAAAGGATATGTTTAGAATGAGACATGCCAATTCAACTACAAGGACAAGACAAAGCACAGGCAGTCAGGGCAGAATACGAAATTCTAATCAGAATTATAATTATGTAGAAGGAAGTGCGGTTAGAAAACTGCAAACTGCTTCTGCTAGACGGGAAAAGAAAAGACCAGTTTCCCGCACACAGTCTGTGCGTCGAACAAAAATAAAAGCTGTTCCCATGAACAAAGGCTATATTGCGGTGGCGGCAGTAGCGTTTGTGATAGTCTGTGTGGTACTTATAGGCTATGTAAAACTGCAATCGGATATAACGAATCATATTATGAGTATTTCTAAACTTGAGAGTCAGCTAAACGAAATGCGTCTTGCGAATGATGAGACTTACACAAAAATTATGAGTAGTATTGATCTCGAGGAAATCAAACGTATTGCAGTCAATGAGCTTGGAATGAAATATGCAAAAGAGGGACAGGTTGTCGAGTACACTGGCGAGGGCAATGATTATGTGCGTCAGTATGGGGCATTACCTGAGTAAAATAATAGGTGCAGGTGAATTTGATGGCAGAGAGACGTAGAAATCAAAGAGTCAGCACAAGAGCCGACAGAAAAAAAAGGCGCAGGCGCAGGGCAAGTTTAAACAAAGTGAAATCAATGAAGCTGGCAGTGATGATGCTGATCATACTGCTGGCTTTTGCAGGATTGGGGGGGCGTTTGTATGTGCTTGCCCGAGATAACCAGAATACTTATCAGAAAAAAATACTCTCACAACAGCGCTATGATTCCAAGACACTGCCCTTTAAACGGGGAAGTATCCTTGATGTGAATGGTACAATTCTTGCAGCGAGTGAGAAGGTGTATAATGTAATTCTTGACTGTAAGGTTATGCTTGATGATGAGTTGAATGAGGAGCCTACATTAAATGCGCTTTCTGAGTGTTTTGGGTTGGATTTGTCGGAGTTACGAAAATTTGTAAAGGAAAACCCCAACTCGCAGTATCGTGTGCTTAAGAAAAGGATTACCTATGATGAAATGAGTCCTTTCTTGGAGCGGAAAAATACGCACAATGAGGAAGCAGCTAAAAAAAAGGGAGACGAGAAGATTGGCATAATTGACGGCGTGTGGTTTGAGGAAGAATATATTAGACGCTATCCTAATAAAACGCTTGCCTGTGATGTAATTGGTTTTACAGGTACAGATAACAATGGTACATTTGGCTTAGAAGAGTACTACAATGATACACTCAACGGCACGAATGGAAGGGAGTATGGATACCTCAATGATGATGCAACATTAGAGCGCACCACAGTGCCTGCAGTGGACGGAAGTACACTTGTAACCACAATTGACGCTAATATTCAGGCAATCTGTGAAAAATATATCAAACAGTTTAACGACGAGCATTTAAATGAAGCAAGGGAGGGGCTTGGCGCATACAATATCGGCGTGATTATTCAGGATTGCACAAACGGCGATGTTAAGGCAATGGCGAGCTATCCAGATTTTGATCTCAATAATCCAAGAGACATATCTGCTTATTATTCGGAAGAAGAGATTGCGGAATTGCAATCCGACGAGAAAGCATATTATAAAGTACTAAATGAATTATGGCGTAATTTTTGCATATCCGATACTTATGAACCGGGATCTACGGCGAAGGCAATTACGCTGGCTACGGGAATTGAGACAGGGAGAATTCTTGGAAATGAATCATATTCATGTGGCGGTTCATTGAATGTGGCAGATCATAATATTCGTTGTAATGTTCGTTCCGGTCATGGAACTGTTGGGGTTAGCGGTGCTTTGGAACAATCCTGCAATGTGGCATTTATGAAAATGGGCGAGGCAATCGGCGCAAAACTTCTGCTGCAGTTTGAACAGATTTTTAATATTGGTTTAAAGACAAATATTGATCTCGCTGGAGAACCTATAACGGCATCACTTGTGTTTAACGAGAGTTCTATGAATGCTTCAGAACTTGCGACGGCTTCTTTTGGACAAGGGTTCAATGTCACAATGATCGAGATGATTACAGCGTTTTCTTCTATTGTCAATGGAGGATATTACTATGAGCCGCATGTAGTCAGTAAGATTACAAATTCCAATGGTGATACAATCAAAAATATTGAGCCAAGAGTGTTGAAACAGACAATATCTGCGACGACTTCCGAACAGATGCGTCAATACCTGTACGCAGCGGTTGCGCAAGGGACAGGACGGTCTGCGCGTCCAGCAGGATATGCAATTGGTGGCAAGACAGGGACTGCGGAGATGGTTCCACGTGACCATACGAACTATGTTGTATCTTTTATTGGATTTGCACCGGCAGATGATCCGCAGATTGCAATTTACTGTGTGGTAGACCGACCGAATGTGACAGACCAACCCCATGCGACATACGCGACAGGAATTGTTAGAAATATTTTGACAGAGGTGCTTCCTTACCTTCATATTGCTAAGACGGAGGAGATGACCATCGCAGAGCAGGAGGAGATTGACAGGCTTCTAGGAAGTGTTGTGCAAGGAGAGACGCCGGAAGATGAAGATGGAAATACTCCCGAGGGAGACTCTGCGGAAGGGCAACAGGCGCCGAATGGTGATAATAATAATCCGACAGCAGAGGAAGGCGGCGGTGTGCCTACCTATGTGGTCGATCCAGACACAGGAGAGTTGGTGAATCCAGATACGGGGGAGAAAGCCCAGATGGATTATAGTACAGAGGACAGTAATAACAATTCAGGTGGTGGAGGGACCAGCCCTCCGCAGAATTAAGCAGACTTGTTTTAACATATATAGAAACCTGTATTCATAAAATAATAGTAATATAAAAATTTTATGATATAGAGGTAAGGATGGCGAACCAGAACAGTGCAGGAAGACGAAATATGACTGTACAGAAAAAAAAGACCTTTGTACTGTGTGTTGTGTCTGTAGTGGTGCTTTTGCTGCTCGGTGTGCGTGTAGGTTATCTGATGTTGATGCGTTCGGATTACTACATAGCACGTGCCACTGACCTGCATGAGCGAGAGCGCGATATCAAGGCTGCAAGGGGAAGAATTATTGATGCGACAGGAACTGTCCTAGCAGACAACAAGACTGTCTGTACGATATCCGTTATTCATAGTCAAATTCAAGAGCCAGAGCAGGTAATTGATATGTTGTGCCGCGAGTTAGGGCTTTCTGAGGAGTATGTGCGCAAACGTGTGGAAAAATACAGTGCCAGAGAGCGCATAAAAAGTAATGTGGAGAAGGAAATAGGGGACAGAATACGAAATTATGATATGGCGGGAGTGAAGGTGGATGAGGACTACAAGCGGTACTATCCATATGATGATTTGGCATCGAAGGTGTTAGGATTTACGGGCGGAGACAATCAGGGGATTATTGGTTTGGAAGTAGTCTACGAAAAGTATTTGACAGGCAAAAAAGGACAGATTCTCACACTGACAGATGCGAGAGGTATTGAGCTTGACGGCATGGGAGAGCGAAGAAAGGAACCTGTGGCAGGTAAGGATCTCTATATTAGTCTTGATGTGAACATTCAGAAGTATGCAACACAGCTTGCAAAGCAGGCGTATGAGACAAAACAGGCCGCCGGAGTATCTATTATTGTGATGAATGTCAACAATGGTGAGATTCTTGCGATGGTGGATGTGCCAGAGTTTCACTTAAATGAACCATATACATTGATAGAGGAGTTTCAGGTACAGCAGGAGACTACCGAGGAGAGCACGCAGGATTTGTTAAATAAAATGTGGAGAAATGGCTGCATTAATGACACTTATGAACCGGGGTCTACATTTAAAATTATCACGGCGGCAGCGGGACTAGAGAGTGGTGCAGTCCGTCTGGAAGATAATTTCTCCTGTCCAGGGTTTATTGTTGTGGATGATCGAAAGATTCGCTGCCACAAGGTTGCTGGACATGGCGCGGAAGACTTTACCCATGCGGTTATGAACTCCTGTAATCCGGTATTTATTGCGGTAGGATTAAGAATTGGCGTGGAGCGTTACTATGAGTATTTTACAAAGTTTGGCTTGAAACAAAAGACAGGGATTGACCTGCCAGGGGAGGCAGGAACAATCATGCATCAATTGGATAAGATTGGTAATGTGGAGCTTGCAACGATTTCATTCGGCCAGTCTTTTCAGATCACACCGGTGCGGTTGATGACGACGGTAGCAGGATTGATTAATGGTGGAAATCTAGTGACGCCTCATTTTGGAGTCAAGGCAGTAAATGCGGACGGCACGTCCGTTGATGAGTTTGCATATCCAATATCAGAAGGAATTGTATCGGCAGATACGACTGAAAAAGTAAAATATGTTTTGGAGCAGGTTGTGGAGAATGGCGGTGGTAGGAATGGCTATGTGGAGGGATTTCGGATAGGCGGCAAAACAGCTACAAGCCAGACACTTCCGCGGGGAAGTGGAAGATATATTGCTTCTTTTTTGGGATTTGCACCGGCGGATAATCCAAAAGTGATGGCGCTTGCCATTATTGACACACCACAAGGAACTTATTATGGAGGACAGATAGCAGCGCCAGTTGTGCGCCAGTTGTTTGAGAATATTCTTCCATATCTTGATGAGATTGGTTATTAATAGAACGTACATTTGATTTTGTAAGGGAAGGGTTGAAGAAGAAAGTATGATTGAGGTCAGAGATAGACGCGTGATAGTTGTCGGAACGGGAAAGAGTGGCATTGGTTCTGCTGTGCTACTTGAGAAAAACGGCGCGTTGCCGATTCTGTATGATGGGAATGAAAAGGCAGATATCGACGCAGTGAAGACTTTGATGCGAGAACGTCTTGGGCATGATACCAAGGCAGAATTTCATATTGGAGCGTTTCAAGACGAGATTACAGAGGGTGTGGAACTGGCGGTGCTCAGTCCAGGGGTGCCTGTTGATGCGGACTTTGTGGTGTATATGAAGACACAGGGAATCCATATCTGGGGAGAGATTGAACTTGGCTATCACTATGCAAAGGGCAGAGTGCTTGCAATCACAGGAACAAACGGAAAGACGACAACAACATCACTGGTAGGACGGATTATGCAAGAGTACTATAATGATGCTTATATTGTAGGCAATATTGGCAATCCATATACAGAAGCGGCGCCGCTTATGAGTGCGGACACGATATCAGTTGCAGAAATATCGAGTTTTCAGCTTGAGACCATTGAAAACTTCCACCCACAAGTATCGGCAATTTTAAATATTACTCCAGATCATTTAAACCGTCATCATACAATGGAAAATTATGTGTTGGCAAAGGAAGCAGTGACAAGAAATCAGACAAAAACGGATTTTTGTATTCTAAATTATGAGAATGAATATACCAGAAAATTTGGAGATAGATGTCCGGCAAAAGTAATCTATTTCTCATCCGCACAAAAGTTGGAAAATGGTCTTTATTATCAAGGAGAGGAAATTTATTTAGCTACTAATGGTACAGCAAAGTATCTTTTAAATGTAAAGACAGATATGAATCTGGTAGGAATTTGCAATATTGAAAATGTAATGGCAGCAATTGGAATTAGTATGTGTGCAGGTGTTCCAATGAAAAATATTTTGGATACCATTCGTCGGTTTGTTGCAGTGGAGCATCGAATCGAATATGTTGCGACCAAAAGAGGGGTTAAATATTACAATGATTCTAAGGCGACCAATACAGACGCGGCGATTCAGGGAATCAAGGCAATGGATAGGCCAACAATCCTAATTGGAGGAGGATATGACAAGGGCAGTACCTATGATAACTGGATACATTGTTTTGATGGAAAAGTGAAGAAGCTGGTTTTGATTGGACAGACGCGGGAAAAAATAGCAGACTGTGCAATAAAATGTGGATTTTTGAAGGAGAATCTTCTCTTTGCAGATACTTTGGTGGAGGCGTTGGATATTTGTGTGCGGGAGGCTGCAGTTGGAGATGCCGTACTTTTGTCGCCTGCCTGTGCAAGTTGGGGAATGTTTCCAAATTATGAAGTGCGCGGCAAACAATTCAAGGAGTATGTAAATCGTCTGGAGGAGTGATAATGTGGCAAGACAAACAATTAAATTCCGCAGCAGTAAACACAATATGGATTATGTACTGCTGACAGTGGTATTATTTTTGGTTGGCTTCGGTCTACTGATGATTTATTCTGTCAGTTCTTATGAGGCGGGAGTAGAACGTGGAAATTCAGCTTTTTTTCTACAAAATCAGGCACAGAATACAGTTGTTGGATTTATCGCTCTGTTTATTATGATTAAGTTTCCCTACAAGGCACTTCAGAAAATGGATGTTATGGCAATCGTTGTCTCTGCGATATTGATTATATTGGTGAAATCGCCAATCGGTATCAGCAGAAACGGTGCAAGTCGATGGATCAACATGGGAATCACTACTTTTCAGCCTGCGGAGGTTGCAAAGATTGGTGTTATTATCTATCTTGCAAGCATTATCCAGCGATTGGAAAGTCTTGGAAAAAATGTGATTAGAACACCGAAGGGGCTTGCGGTTATCCTGGTGCCGCCCACGGTGATAGCAGGTCTTGTCTACGCATTGACCAACAATTTAAGTTCGGCGATTATTATTATGGGAATTGCAGTTGCTATGCTTTTTGTGGCGGTGCCAGATTACAAATGGTTTGTCGCAATTGGCGTAACTGGTATTGCGATGGTGACAGCACTTGTCATGTATGTATCTGGTGCAGATGCATCGGATTCTAACTTCCGTCTGGCGCGTGTCAAAGCATGGCTTGAACCGGAGGCTTTCAGCACAGATAAGGCGTTTCAGACATTACAGGCACTGTATGCAATTGGTTCTGGCGGTATCTGGGGAAAAGGGCTGGGGCAGAGTATGCAGAAAAGAGGTTTCCTGCCAGAAGCGCAGAATGACATGATTTTCTCTATCATTTGTGAAGAGTTAGGATTGTTTGGCGCACTGGCAATTATTCTATTATTTGTGGTGCTTATCTGGAGCTGTATGGTGATTGCCAACAAAACTGTAGATCGTTTTGGAGCACTTTTGGTTGTTGGAGTGATGGCACACTATGCGATACAGGTAATATTGAATATTGCGGTGGTGACCAATACAATACCCAATACGGGTATTACATTACCGTTTATAAGTTACGGAGGGACTTCAACATTGTTTTTATTGACAGAGATTGGTATTGTGCTAAATGTGAGCAAAAGCTGTCGGTAGCTGTTACTGTTCACTCCATAGAAATAGACTTTTTGTGATTTGTTGACATTTTTAATGGTTTCCTGCATATAATATTATGATTGATATAATGATGTGGTGAAGCCTATGACCCATTTTGACAGGGGGAGTAAGTCGATATGGATAGAGGGAAAAAGACCGCTTAGCGGCAGAGTACAGATACAGGGGTCGAAAAACGCAGCGCTTCCGATACTGGCGGCATGTATGCTAATACCCGGGAAGTGTGTGCTAAGAGGCTGCCCGGATATCACAGATATCAAGTGTATGTGTAGTCTTTTGCAAAGTACTGGTGCAGAAGTCGAACTATGTGGTGTGCAGACAGGAAACCAGATTACTGTCGATACGCGAAATGTGAGGAAACATCGACTTCCTGAAAAGTATGTTTCCGCCATGCGTTCTTCTGTGGTGCTGATGGGAGCGATGCTTGGACGGCTCGGTGAAGTCTGCGTCAATTATCCCGGCGGCTGTGTGATTGGCGAGAGACCAATTGATCTGCACTTGTATGGATTGGAAAAGCTTGGCGCACAGATATGGATAGAGGGGAATCATATTCATGCTTATGTTGATGAATTGAAAGGAGCGGTGATTGAACTGCCGTTTCCAAGTGTGGGAGCAACCCAAAATATTATTATGGCGGCGGTGACAGCGCAGGGGACGACCGTGATTAAAAATGCGGCGCGGGAGCCAGAAGTTACAGAGTTGTGTAAATTTTTGAATCGGGCGGGAGCCAAGATTGATTATGCAGGTGCGTTTTTGCCAGAGGGAAGGATTATCATTCATGGGGTAGAATTATCTAGGCTTCATGAAGTTTCGTATGAGATTATCACAGACCGAATTGTTGCAGGAACTTACTTATTTGCTGCGTTGGCAGTGGGCGGAGAGGTGACACTGGAAAATACTCCCATCGGACAACTGGATAGTATTTGTGATATTATAACAAGGATGGGGGCGACTATCGCCTTAGATGAGGACAGGAATGAGGTGACAATCTATGCAGATGACAGGAGTAAAATTATCAACATTCCATACATAGAAACGCAGGTATATCCGGCATTTCCAACAGACCTTCAATCACCGCTGCTCACGGCAGCGTGCATAGCAAAGGGACAGTTAAAAGTGCGGGAAAAGATTTTCTCTAGCAGATTTCGCATTGTGGAGGAATTGCAGCGGATGGGCGCAGATGTGACTGTGGATGAAGATTTGGCGGTGGTCACAGGCGGCAGAGAACTGGAGGGGCGCACTGTCATAGCGCGAGAGCTAAGAGGCGGTGCAGCGCTTGTCATAGCGGGTCTGTGTGCGTCTGGTATCACAACAGTTGCTGATGCAGGGTATATTGAAAGAGGGTATCAGGATATTGTGGGAGACCTTACAAAGCTTGGAGCGCGTATCAGATATAGTGATTGATATGGGGAAAGGGCATGATGAGGAAACGGACTGAGAAAAAAACAGTTGAGAAAAAAAACAGTGCGATTGCAAAAATGCCAGATATAAGAATAAAAACATGTGTTATTATCGTGTTGGGGATTCTCAATATACTGCTTGCGGCATCTTATTTTGTTTTGACACACTATGCGGTCAAAACGGTTCAGGTAGATGGCAACAAACACTATTCTGCGGAGGAAATTAAGGCGATGGTCATGACAGGCTATCTCGGAGACAATTCCCTCTATCTGTCTCTCAAATATAAAAATAAAGGGATAGAGGGGGTTCCCTTTGTGGAAACGATGGATGTTGTGGTTCAGTCAAATGACACAATACGAATCAATGTGTATGAGAAAGCACTTGCAGGATATGTGCAGTATCTAGGGAGATATATGTATTTTGACAATGCGGGTGTTGTGGTTGAGGCATCTAAAGTTACAACCAAGGGAATACCACAGGTGACAGGGCTTGACTTTGATTATGTGGTGCTTCATGAGAAACTTCCAGTGGAGAACAGTCAGATTTTTCAAAATATACTGACCATCACAAAATTGCTCAATAAATATGATGTTCTGTGTGACAGAATACAGTTTGATAGAAATTATAATGTTATGCTTGGATATGATGAGGTGATGGTCGATATTGGCGCTCTGGAAAATCTGGATGAGAAACTGATGCAGCTTCCGCAGATTTTACCATCGCTGGTGGGAGAACGGGGAACTCTTGACCTGCGAAGCTATACGGCGGACCGAAAAAGTATTACTTTTGAGCGAGGGAAATAAAGGTTTGTGCTGAATTGAGAAAAGAAAAGTAAAAAAATAGGTTGATTAATTGCTAAAAAAATTATATGATAAGTTAGATGGAATTTAATAGGAATTATGAAGGAGGAAGGAAACTTGCTCGAAATTAGATCAAACGAAGCAGATGCGGCGGCAAGGATAATAGTAGTAGGTGTAGGCGGTGCAGGAAACAATGCCGTAAATCGAATGATAGATGAGAAAATAACTGGTGTTGAATTTATAGGTGTAAATACAGATAAGCAGGCTTTACAGCTATGCAGGGCACCAAAGCTTCTACAGATTGGCGAAAAGCTGACGAAAGGGCTTGGCGCTGGCGCAAAGCCTGAGGTTGGAGAGAAGGCAGCGGAGGAGAGTTCAGAGGATATCAAAGAGGCGTTGAAGGGTGCCGATATGGTATTTGTCACTTGTGGTATGGGTGGCGGAACTGGTACTGGTGCAGCGCCGATTGTGGCGGCGATCACGAAAGAGATGGGAATCTTAACGGTTGGCGTTGTCACCAAACCCTTTAAATTTGAGGCGCGCACGCGAATGACCAACGCACTGGCCGGAATCGAAAAATTGAAGGAACATGTAGATACACTGATTGTCATTCCAAATGATAAGTTGCTTGAGATTGTTGACAGGCGGACAACCATGCCAGATGCGTTGAAGAAGGCAGATGAAGTGCTTCAACAGTCTGTGCAGGGTATCACCGATCTCATTAATGTGCCTTCCGTTATCAACCTTGATTTTGCGGATGTACAAACTGTTATGAAGGAAAAAGGAATTGCACATATTGGTATTGGGTATGGCAAAGGGGAGGACAAGGCAGCAGATGCGATTAAGATGGCTGTTGAGTCTCCACTTTTGGAGACAACCCTGAGCGGAGCGACAGATGTCATTCTTAATATTTCTGGTGATATCTCTATTTTTGATGCGAATGACGCTGCAAGTTATGTGCAGGAGATCGCAGGGGAAGATATCAATGTTATCTTTGGTGCGATGTACAATGAGGATATGTCTGACTCTTGTACCGTTACTGTGATTGCGACAGGAATTGTTGAGACACCGCCCAATATACCAGTTAATAATATGGGAAGAATTAACAGTAATTTCTCAGTACGGCCAAACAATGTGCCTAACATGCAGACAAGACCAAGACCACAGGCGCCATCAGGAATTACGCCAATACAACCTAATATTGGACAGGCACCACAGCCAGGTGTCCAGCCGAAGCCGCTCAATGGTATTAAACCCCAGCCAGATTTGAGAAGCAATGTGAAAGAGCAAACCTTGAACATACCAAGCTTTTTGTCCAAACGTTAGAAACATAGGAATCATAAAAAGTCGAAAAATAAACATTGTTTTGTCCCATGCTTTGACAAAAAAGCATGGGATTTTTTTGTATAATCCATTTAGACGGACGGAGGTGATACGAATTTATGAGGTATATATTGACATTTTTCTGGTACAGAATGTTCTGATGGATATGCAGTTGCTGATTTTGACGCTGCTGCTCTTAAAGGAGAAAATTATATTCCGCAGAGTGTTTGCAGCCTCCTTAATAGGAGGGGCAGGCGCAGTGATAATTCTAATATCTGGGATTGGATTCCAGATTGCCTATATTTTGTTGGTGCTTGCATTGGATGCAGCAATGCTTTTTATCTGCATTGGTCAATCTATCAAGTGTGGGTTAGCGGTCCGAAAGCTCGTTATGGGAATTATTTATCTGCATGGTATGGTCTTTGCTTATGGAAAGCTTATGGAGTGCATAGGGAGGCTTGTGGGCGAAGAATATGCGCAAATTTTAGTGTCGGCAGCGATTGCAGGCATTGTGCTATTTATCCTTGCCTATCGCAGAATTGTGGAATCAAGGCACATATATGAGGTGACATTGACAGAGGAGGGGGAGAATGTTGTATATAAGGCATTGTTTGATACAGGAAATTTCCTGACAGACCCCATATCCGGGAAACCGGTATCTGTTGTGGAAGAGACAGATATAACAAGAAGATGGCTGGAAATGTACCCACAGAAATACAAGGTTATTCCTTACCAGAGTGTTGGGAGAGCGCATGGAATTCTGGAAGGGATTGTAGTTGATGAACTGATGATTCAAAAGGAAAGGGAACAGGTGGTGAAAAAGGGAGCGGTGATAGCCCTTTATAAAGGGAAATTGTCAGGAGACGGAGCGTTTCAGATGATATTAAACCGCAGCCTAAATGGATAGAAAATAGAAGATGGAGGAAGTTTCAGAATGATCATAAAGCTATATTTACCGGGAAAAATGCGGTTGACACTGTGGAAAAAAAACATAAAAAACGCAGTGGGAAATGAGATTCATTATATTGGTGGGTCTGAGGTGTTGCCACCGCCACTTGAGAGCGAGGATGAAAACAGAGCAATCAACGGGCTTGAGACAGAACATGCAAACGAGGCAAGGGCACTTTTAATAGAACATAATTTGAGGCTTGTCGTATATATTGCAAAGAAGTTTGACAATACTGGCGTTGGCGTTGAGGATTTGATCTCTATTGGAACCATTGGATTAATCAAGGCAATTAATACGTTTAACCGGAGCAAGAATATTAAGCTTGCAACTTATGCATCGCGATGCATTGAGAATGAGATTCTGATGTACTTGAGAAGGAATAGTAAGACAAAGTTGGAGGTTTCAATAGATGAACCTTTGAATGTCGATTGGGATGGTAATGAGCTTTTGCTTTCCGATATTCTTGGAACAGACGAAGATGTCATCTACAAAGATTTGGAGAGTGAGGTGGAGAGAAGTCAGTTGAAACGGGCAATTTCCAAACTGGGTGAGCGGGAGAGAACTATTATTATGTTGAGATTTGGCCTGAACAATCCAGATGACATGGAGATGACACAGAAGGAAGTGGCGGATTATCTTGGAATATCTCAATCGTATATCTCACGGCTTGAGAAAAAGATTATGAAGCGGTTAAAAAAAGAGATGGCAAGCTAAGGAATTGAGAATAAATGTATTTACACCCTTGTACATATGTTGGCAGAAGCCCAAATAGGCAGTGCTGGCATACGAAAAACAAGGAGGAGTATAAATATGGCACTTGGAAAAGTTGAGATATGTGGTGTAAATACAGCAAAGCTTCCTGTACTAAAAAACGAGGAAAAACAGGCGCTTTTTGCAAAGATAGAACAAGGGGACAAGGAGGCAAGAGAGGAGTATATTCGTGGGAACTTAAGATTGGTTTTGAGTGTGATTAAACGGTTTTCCCAATCAAATGAAAATGTGGATGACCTATTTCAAATAGGCTGTATTGGATTGATTAAGGCAATCGACAATTTTGATTCCAGCCTTGATGTAAAGTTCTCAACCTATGCAGTTCCTATGATTATCGGTGAAATACGGCGTTTTCTGCGAGATTCCAGCAATCCAATTCGCGTGAGCCGTTCTTTGAAGGATACAGCTTATAAGGCAATCTATGCAAAAGAAAATTTGACAAGAAAAAATTTGCGCGAGCCGACAATTATGGAAATTTCTGAGGAAATTGGGATACCAAAAGAGGATATTGTGTATGCTCTTGACGCAATACAAAATCCAATGAGTTTGTATGAACCAGTGTACACAGAAGGTGGAGATACACTCTACGTGATGGACCAAATCAGTGACAAAAAATGTAAGGAGGAAAATTGGGTTGAGAATATTTCTCTAAGTGAAGCGATGAAGCGGCTTGACGAGCGGGAGAATGAAATTATTAACCTGCGGTTTTTTGAGGGAAAGACACAGATGGAGGTTGCTGAATATATTGGAATCTCTCAGGCACAAGTATCACGGTTGGAAAAAAATGCCTTGCGCACCATGAAAAAATATTTAGCATTCTGATAAATTATGGATATTCAAAAAAAAATTAACTGACAGACAATATATACTATTGACTTAATCGGAGAAACAATTTAAAATAGAGGTTAAGTGGGTAAGGAGTATCAGAATTATTCTGAATCATTGCCCTTACAAAATAACAATAGCATATTGTGTGAAAGGATGTTACTTATGAATGAACAAAACAAATCAGGTCGCAGGTTTAGTATTAAGTGGCTGGTGATTGCGTTGGTTTCACTACCAATGATGATGGCATGCATTGTAATTGTAACTGTCTCTACAGTGACACTCAGACAGGGAATG
>ERZ808035.859-NODE-859-length-20948-cov-7.515308_pt1 | contig 20948 bp, 17 predicted proteins | sample MGYA00380189_ERZ808035 | MGnify/ENA primary metagenome ERZ808035 (study PRJEB31490, sample SAMN06133407) | mouse gut metagenome | isolation source: M5_1 | host: mice | place: China: Chengdu | collected 2015-05 ...
TATATATTTCTTGACGTGCCGCCGCCCGCCAGAAAGCTGTATTGTTCCTACTAATTGGGGATAACACAGCTTATGGCAGGCGGAGGCATCGCCCTTGTGGGCATGAAGCTGATCCCTCTTTTGGCGAACCTTTTCAGTTAAGGGGGAGCGCCTATGCAGAACTTACTGGACCAGATCGGGGAATGGATCAAGGCGTATCTGATCGAATGTATCACCGGGAACCTTTCGGGTCTCTTTGATCAGGTAAACAGCGCGGTCGGGGACGTGGCGGTACAGGTGGGACAGACGCCGCAGGCGTGGAATACCGGGATATTCAACATGATCCGCGCACTCTCGGATAACGTGATCGTCCCCATCGCCGGGATGATCCTGACCTTTGTACTCTGCTATGAACTGATCAGCATGATCATCGACAAGAACAACATGCACGACTTTGATACCTTTATCCTATATAAATGGATCTTCAAGGTGTTCGTGGCGGTCTATCTGGTGTCGCACACCTTTGATATCACGATGGCGGTGTTTGAGGTGTCGCAAAAAGTCGTGCAGCAGAGCGCGGGGCTGGTCGCCGGGAATACGGCGATCGACTTTGACGCTGTGGCCGGGGCCTGCTCGCCCAGCTTGACACGATGGGAAATGGCGAACTGTTCGGGCTTCTGGTGGAATCCCTGCTGATCCGCATCACAACGCCGGTGCTTTCTGTCTGTATCATGCTTGTTCTGGTGGGGCGGATGGTGGAGATATATATCTACTGTTCCGTGGGCGCAATCCCCTTTGCCACCATGACGAACAGTGAGTGGGGGCAGATGGGAAACAATTACCTGCGGGGACTTGTGGCTTTAGGGCTGCAGGGGTTCTTCATCATGGTATGCGTTGCGATCTATTCCGTCCTCGTAACGGGCATAGCGGGAGCGGCCAATCTCCATACGGCGATATGGAAATGCGCCGGATATACGCTGCTCCTCTGCTTTTCCCTCTTTAAGACGAGCGCCATCTCTCGCGCGATATTCAACGCACACTAGAAGGGAGGAAAAATATGGTGCAGTTTCACAGGGAGCCATACACAAGATCGCTGGTGGAGGCGGAAAAGAGGGGAGAGACAGCCTTGCTCTGGGATTCCTATAATACGGATGATTACTGCAAGATGGCAATCGAGGATGCGGTCAGGAAGGATTGGGATGGAAGTCAAATGTATACGTTCGAGATCATGGGCGTAGTACGCGAATACGGTCTGGAACGGGTAGAGCGGCTTCTTGCAAACACGGTACAGAAAAGCGGCGGAGACAGGCGCTTTTCAAAAGAAAGCAGGGAATGGGCGAAAGGGATCTACGTCCCTAAATATATGTTCCGGGGCTACGATATGTGGCGGGAGCAGATACTCAGCAGCGATCCGGCTCTTTTGAATCTTACTATCAATACGATCAGAAAAGAGCGGGCATGGCGGACAGAGTATGAAAATGAAAAGAAACCTTCTATCAGGCGGCAGCTTATGAAGCCCAAGGTTCCCGTGGCGGCAGTCGGCGAGGCGGTAAAAACATATGGAAAGGAGGCGAGATAAATGCCCTATGTACCCGTACCAAAGGACTTAACTAAAGTAAAGACCAAGGCAGCGCTTAACCTTACGAAACGGCAGCTTCTCTGTTTCGGAGCGGGCGGCCTTGTGGGGATCCCCGTATATCTTATCACAAAGGGCAGTATCGGCAACGATTCGGCAGCACTCTTGATGATCGCCCTGATGCTGCCTTTTTTTGCGTTCGGGGTCTATGAGAAGGACGGGCAGCCGCTTGAGAAGGTGCTCATGCACTATATCAGGGCGACCTTCCTGCGCTCAAAGGTACGTCCCTACAGGACGGATAACGGTTATGCCGCCCTCATGCGGCAGGCGGAAAAGGAGGGAAAGAGGTTTGAAAACAAAAAGACAGGCCAGGCAGGAAAGAAACCTGCAGGACGCAAAAAGAGAGTACAGAAAAGAAAAGGCAGAGGCTAAGGCGGCACCGTTTCGTGCGGACAGAAAGAGGACGGGCGGCGGGAAACGGCACCAGACGGGAAACGCAGAAAAAACAAAACGGGACAGGAAGGAGCCCATAAGCGCGCAGGAGACAATTCCCTACAGGCAGATGCTAAAGAGCGGCATCTGCGACGTGGACGGGCATTTTTTCACCAAACAGATCGAGTTTTTTGATATCAATTACCAGCTTGCACAGCCCGACGATAAGAACGCGATCTTCGAGAACTGGTGCGACTTCCTCAATTACTTCGATTCCTCCATCCGCGTCCAGCTTTCGTTCCTAAACCAGAAGTCGGATATGGAGGGCATCCGCAAAGCGGTGAGCATACCCGGACAGGCGGACGCCCATAACGGGATCAGGCAGGAGTATGCCGAGATGCTGCAGAACCAGCTTGCCAAAGGCAATAACGGTCTTTCAAAGACAAAATATATCACCTTCGGCGTAGAAGCGGAGGACTTAAAAGCGGCGAGGACGCGCCTTGAGAGGATCGAGGCGGATATCCTGTCTAACTTTAAGGTGCTCGGCGTGCGGGCAAGACCCCTTAACGGGTATGAACGCCTTTCCATCCTGCACCGGATGCTCCACCCGGCGGGGGAGAGGCGGTTTGCCTTCTCATGGGATGCAGTCTGGAAAACGGGGCTTTCCAGTAAGGACCACATCGCGCCGGACAGCTTTGTGTTTCAGGGCAGGTACTATAAGATCGGGCAGACCTACGGGGCCGCATCCTTCATTCAGATACTCGCATCGGAACTGACGGACCGGATGTTGGCAGACCTCCTCGATCTGGAAAACAGCGGGGTGGTGACGCTGCATATCCGCTCCGTAGACCAGAGCGAGGCGATCAGGCAGATCAAGAGAAAGATCACCGATATCGACAAGACAAAGATCGAGGAGCAGAAAAAAGCGGTGAGGGCGGGCTACGACATGGATATCATACCGTCAGACCTTGCCACTTTCGGCACGGAGGCAAAGACGCTCCTTGAGGACCTGCAGAACCGCAATGAGCGGCTGTTCCTTGTGACGGTGCTCGTCAACTGCATGGACAGGAACAGACAGAAGCTTGAGAACAGCGTGTTTCAGGCGGCGGGGATCGCGCAGAAGTATAACTGCGTCTTAAGAAGGCTCGATTACCAGCAGGAGCAGGGCTTTGTCTCCGCCCTGCCGATCGGCGTCAATCAGGTGGAGATCGAGAGGGGTCTTACCACGAGCAGCACCGCGATCTTCGTCCCCTTTACCACGCAGGAACTTTTTCAGGGCGGGGAAGCCCTTTACTACGGTGTCAATGCTCTTTCTAATAACCTGATCATGTGCGATAGGAAGAAGCTGAAAAACCCCAACGGCCTCATTTTGGGCACACCCGGCGCCGGGAAATCTTTTGCGGCAAAGCGGGAGATCACCAACGCCTTTCTCGTGACGGGGGATGATATCGTGATCATCGACCCGGAGGCGGAGTATGCGCCGCTCGTGACGGCGCTCGGCGGCCAGATCATCAAAGTATCACCCGTGTCTGAACAGTACATTAACCCGATGGATATCAACTTAAACTATTCCGAGGATGATGACCCGCTGATCTTAAAGAGCGATTTCATCCTTTCTCTGATGGAGTTGATGATGGGAAAAGTGGAGGCGGATGAAAAGAGCATCATCGACCAATGCCTGCGCCGCGTATACCACCGCTTCTTTGAAAACCCCGTGCCGGAGAAGATGCCGATCCTGCAGGACTTATATGAGGAGATACAAAAGTACGGCGGCGACCGGGCAAGGCATGTGGCTGACTGTATGGCGATCTATGTGACCGGCTCCTTAAATGTGTTCAACCACCGCACAAACGTGGACATCCACTCAAGGATCGTCTGCTATGACATCAAAGAACTCGGCAAACAGCTTAAAAAGCTGGGGATGCTGGTGGTGCAGGACCAGGTATGGGGCAGGGTGACGGTAAACCGGGAAGCGCATAAGGCGACCAGGCTCTACATAGACGAATTTCACCTGCTCTTAAAAGAAGATCAGACGGCAGCCTACAGCGTGGAAATCTGGAAAAGATTCAGGAAATGGGGCGGCGCGCCTACCGGCATCACGCAGAACGTGAAGGACCTGCTGGCTTCTCAGGAGATCGAGAACATCTTTGAGAACAGCGACTTCATCTTAATGCTCAATCAGGCGGCGGGGGACAGAAGAATCCTTGCAAAGCAGCTTAATATCTCAACGCACCAGCTTTCCTATGTGACCAATGCAGGCGCCGGGGAGGGGCTGATCTTTTATGGAAATGTGATCATACCCTTCGCAGACCATTTCCCGACCGACACGAAGCTGTATCAGCTTCTCACCACAAGGCCGGAGGATGTAGCGTCATAGGACAGGAGGAGACAGGATGAGAGAGCAGGAGTTTCATGCCCGCGATAAGAAAGTCCGGAAGATGACAAAGGACGGTCTGGTGGAAGAAAACAGGACGCGGGGGACGACGGAACGGATCAGCAAGCGGGAGGCGGATGAAGCCTTCCCAAAAGATAAGGAAGAAATGCTTGCGCAGGAACTTGCAGAAAAGGAAGCTGCGGGTGCGGAGACGAAAGCCGGGACCGGCGTTTCGATGCGTGATGCCGGGGATAAGCCGGTCAGGGGCAAAAGTCCGCAGATAAAGCCGGACGAGAGCGTAAAGCCGGTACGCAGGCAGGAAGGAAGAACACGCAGGGGGCGGGAAGATACCTTTCCCGTCCGCAAAAGGGAAACGGGAGCATTGCCGGGGAAAGAAACGCTGCCGGAAAGGGAAGCATTGCCGGAAGGGAAAAGACTGTCAGACGGGGAAGGAGGAGGCCGGACCGAAGACGGCAGAAAGATTCTGAAAGAGCATATGCGGAGCAGAACCCGCGACAGAACAACTCCCGCTAAAGAAGTCGTAAGGGAGACGGACAGGCAGACAGGAGAGACAAAAAAGCCCGCGTCCGGCAGACTGCGCTATACCAGAGAAGAACTGGAACGGGAAGGACTTACCCCAAAGGGGACAGCAGAAAAAGGCGGGGCGGGGAATGTGTGGGAGAAAGACGGCGTACAGTCCCGCGCGGACCGCGTAAAACCCACCCGGAAGGAGAAAAAGCCGGAAAAGGCGAAACAGGAGACGGGGACAGATCCCCGCGCTCCTGCAGGCAGCGAAAAGAGATCCCGCCTGCGGTTTGAACGGTGGGAACAGCCGCCAAAGGGGGAAAACATACTGCCCGCATCTAAGACGACTGCCGGGACGCTTCTTTCGACGGCGGTGCGTGTAGAAACACACAGACAGATACGGGAGGCGGAAGATGATAACTCAGGTCTGGAAGCGGCGCACAAGTTGGAACGGGCGGGAGAGACGGGAACCGTGTGGGCGGGCGCACGGCGGAGGCGTCTCAACGAAAAGCCGTACCGCGGGCGCATACGGGAAGTACGCCTGCAGGTAAATAGAAACGAAAAGAGAGACTTCTCAAAACTCCTGTCTGACCAGCCGGACCTGAAGAAAAAGCCTGTGTCAAGATGGATGCAGAAGCAGAAGATCAAAAGGAAATATGCGGCTGCCGCAAGAGAAGCAAAAAAAGGAGCGGCGCAGGGCGCATATGTCCTGACAAAGAAGGGGCAGGTCGTGAGAGCGGCGGCGCAGGCCGTTTCAAAGAAAACAGTCTTAGGGACAGTGGGAATAGCAGCGCTTCTTGTTTCTCTTGCGGGTGTTCTGTTAACATCCTGCACTTCCATGCTTTCAGGTGTCCAGTCGGCTTTCATTTCCACCTGCTATACGGCGGACGAGGATGCGATAAACAGAAGCGACCTGCATTACGGCGAGATGGAAACAGACTTGGAAATCTCTATAAGCAGCACCGAAGAAGATTTCCCCGATTATGACGAGTACCTTTACAACGTAGGAGAAATAAGTCATAACCCTTATGAACTGTTGGGATATCTGTCCGCTGTTTATGGAGACTTTACCTATGCGCAGATGGAAACAGAACTGGAACGGATATTTGCAGAGCAGTATCAGCTTGTCAGACAGGAGACCGTGGAGACGAGGACGAGGATCAATGAAGATGGGGAGGAGGAAACCTATGAGTGGCGTATCTTAAAGACGACGCTCACGGTGCGTCCCCTGTCGGAGATCATTGCGCAGGACCTTCAGCCGGGCGAGCAGACCGATCTCTATGAGGTTTATATGCAGACCTGCGGCAACAGACAGTGTTTTGCAAGCCCCTTCGATCTGCCGTGGATCGCAAGAGTGACCAGCCCGTATGGTTACCGGGTGCATCCGATAACAGGGGGAAAAGACTTACACCGGGGGATCGACATAGCCGTGCCGGAGGGAACGCCCATAAAGGCGGCGCAGGACGGCAGGGTGGTATCTGCCGGGTATCGCGGGGACTACGGCTTATGTGTGGTGATCGAGGACGGGAAGGGCTATCAGTCTAAATATGCCCACTGCTCTGGCATAGCGGTAAGCGCGGGGCAGGAAGTAATGCGCGGGGATGTGATCGCGGCGGCTGGAAGCACCGGGAGCAGCACGGGAGCGCACCTTCATCTGGAAGTATTGCATGACGGCAGATACTTAAACCCTTACTTTTTCGTGGACAGCGGCACGGATGGTTACCAGCCTGACGGCATGGCAGCCGGACAGCCGGCATTTTCAGACCATCCGGGAGCGGCTATGGGGGACGGCAGCTTTGCGGCGATGCTCGCAGAAGCGGAGAAGTATCTGAGGAACCCTTATGTATGGGGCGGTTCTTCCCCGCCGAACTTTGACTGCTCCGGCTTCGTGTCATGGGTGGTCGATCAGTCGGGCGTGGGAAACGTGGGCAGGCAGACCGCGCAGGGACTTTATAACCTATGTACGCCCATACCGAAAGAAAGCCTGCGGCCGGGAGACCTTGTGTTTTTTACGGGAACCTATTCCAGTGCAAACCCCGTGACCCATGTAGGTATCTATACAGGCAGCGGGCGCATGATCCACGCGGGCGACCCGATCTCCTACACAAGTATAGAAAGCCGGTACTGGACAGGGCATTTTTACAGCGGCGGGAGATTGCCGTAGAGAAGATTTTCCGGCTATGATAAAAATCTGCCGAAGATCGTATAGGATTTATACTGAAATATGGGCAAAAGAAAAGTTAGGATAGTAATTTGCCCCAGTAATGATATAATATAAAAAAGCGCATAGGTTTCTGTAAGTTTGGAGGTAGATAAAATGTCAACTCTGGAAAAAACGATCAATCTCTTACATGCTCTGCCGGAAAAACAGGTGGAAGTGATATACAGCTTTGTACAGTTTCTCAGTTCACAGCAGAAAGCAGAAAAACCGGCCGTGGAGGAATCTCTGGATGATATCTTCAAAAACCTTGTAGGAGTTTTGCCGGATACGGGGAAAACACTGGAAGAATACAGGGAGGAAAGGATACGGGAACGATATGAAACTGCTGATTGATACCAACGTGATCCTTGATATGGTCTTTCACAGGAAGGGCTGCGACGATTCCATGAAATTATTCAGGAAGATCAAAGATAATGGATATGCCGCATATATAACGGCATCTTCCGTGACAGACCTCTTTTATATCACCCGCAAGGTACTGCATGATACGGAACGGACATATGCGGTGATGGAAAATGTATTTAAGCTGGTAACTGTCTTATCTGTGACGGAAAAAGATATTATGGAAGCATTTGGACAGAAGTGGAAGGACTTTGAGGATTGTGTACAGTATATGACCGGGAGAAACAGCGGGGCGGACTATATCATCACGGTGAACCGGAAAGACTATGAAAATGTTTTACTGCCGGTCAGGACACCCGCTGAATGGCTGGAGGAGACCGGCGTGTGATAAAAAATCCATACGGGAACAGAGATCAGGATGCTTGGGACGAAAAACCCGGAGCATCCTTTTTTGTGCCGGAGGATAGATCGGAAGGAGCGGTTTAACAGGGACAGAATTTTGCAAGGTTTATTATGACAGGGATGAAAGGGAGGGCGCAGTATGAGTATGACGAGATCACAAAGATTAAGGGCAGACTTTGAGAGGGCAAGGCAGAATGCCTTACAGTGGCAGGCGAGATCAAAGGATATCGAGAAGCAGATCAGGGAAGCGGAAGATAAGGAGATCGTGCAGGCGGTCAGGGAGATCGTGGCTGACCCGGAGGAGCTGGTGCAGGTGCTTGCTTCGATCAGGGCAATGAAGGAGCCGGAAACAGGGCATCAGAGAGAGGAAAAACAGGAGGTAACAGAGCATGAAGATTAGGATAAAAATGTATCTTACGGCAATCGCACTCATCATGGGTGCTTTTTTTACGCCCCTTAACGCGGAGGCAAAGGCGGGGGAGGACGATACACCGCCCACCGTTACGGCATGGGTGGAAAACGGGAAGATCAACATCGAGGCGGAGGATGAGGGAACAGGCATTGACGCCCTGTATATCAACGGCAGGAAGATAAGCGCCGGTGCGGACAAGACGGCGGAAGCGCTCCTTACCGACTATGCGGGGACGCAGGAGAAAACGGTGCGTATCTATGCCGTGGACGGCGCGGGGAACCGGTCGCAGACAGTACAGATAAACAACCCCGCATATGCGCCGGATGGAAAGGCGCAGGAAAAAGAGACGGAAAAGCCCGCATCGGCAAGCATGGACAGGGAACAGGAGACAGTGATAAACCCTATGACGCCGGACGGACAGGCGGCGGTGGTGGATAACGCCACGGAGGAAGAAGGGAAAGAGTTTTACACCTTCGAGACGCAGGCGGGAAACGTCTTTTATCTGGTGGTGGATAAACAGAGGGATTCCGAAAACGTCTATTTCCTTAACGCGGTCACGGAAAACGACTTAAAAGCCCTCACGGAACCGGCGGCGGAAAAAGAGCCGGAGAGCGTGATCCCTAAGGAGCCGGTCTGTTCCTGCCGCGATAAGTGCAGGATCGGCGGGATAGACACATCCTGCGGGGTATGCCTGACCGATCTGTCTGCCTGCAGAGGGCAGGAGCCGGCTGCAGAAGAAGGATCGGAAGATGTGCAGCAGAAGAAAGAGAAGGAGAGCGGCGGCGGACTGTTCTTTATCCTGCTCGCGGTACTTGCGGCAGGGGGCGCAGGCTATTATCTGAAAGTATATAAACCCCGGCATGATCTTGATGATGCGGAAGATATGGATGACCTGTTCGATGATGCGGAAGAAGTGAACGAGGATGCAGCGGATGAGGATGCGCGGCAGGAATGGCAGGAGGAGCCGGATATGGCGGCATATGACGACTACCCGGACGGGAGCGGGGAGGATGAGGGATTATGAAGTATTATGAAGTATTTTACCAACTCGCCCTACGAACGGCTGATGATGGAAAAACCATACGCGGACAGGGAAAAGGCGGCTGCTCCGGCAAAAGCACCCTGCGGTAAATGCGGCTACGGCGCGGCAAAGCCCTGTATCGCGGTCTGTATGCGCAGGCTGACCGGCGCAGGAAAAATCCGGTAGAAGGAGGAGAAAAACCTTATGAAACTGATCATATGTGAAAAGCCCAGCGTAGGCGCGGCTGTGGCAAAGACGCTTGGCGTGGCGCAGAAAAAGGACGGATATCTGGAGGGAAACGGCTATGTCGTGAGCTGGTGCGTGGGGCATCTCGTAGAACTTGCGGCGGCGGACAGTTACGACGCGCGTTATTCCAGATGGGACAGAAAAGACCTGCCCATCCTGCCCGACCCTTGGAAGTTTCAGACGGCGCCCGCCACAAAGAAGCAGTACGGGATATTGAAGGACCTCATGGAGAGGGACGATGTCTCAGAGATCATCAACTCATGTGATGCCGGCAGGGAAGGGGAACTGATCTTCCGTCTGGTCTACCACAAGGCAGGGTGCAATAAGCCCTTTAAGCGTCTCTGGATATCTTCGATGGAAGATGATGCGATCCGCCGGGGGATGGAGGAACTGAGACCGGGAAAAGAGTATGATACCCTTTACGCCGCGGCGCTGTGCCGGGCAAAGGCGGACTGGCTGGTTGGCATCAACGCCACAAGGCTTTTTACCACCCTTAACGGCAATGCCACTATGAACGTAGGCCGGGTGATGACGCCCACCTTGGCGCTCCTTGTGGACAGGGACGAGAAGATCGCGGCATTTAAGAGTGAGAGATTCCATGTGATCGGGATGGAAGGGGAAGGCTTTCAGGCGGAGAGCGGGCGGTTTGAGAGTAAGACGGAGGCTGAAAAACTCCGCAGAGCCTGTCTTGGCGGTAAGGTGCAGGTGACGGACGTAAAGAAAGAGGAAAAGAGGAAGAAAGCCCCGAAACTCTACGACCTGACGACCCTGCAGCGGGAATGTAACAGGGTCTACGGCTATACCGCCCAGCAGACCCTCGATTATCTCCAGTCCCTCTACGAAAAGAAGCTGGCGACCTACCCGCGCACCGACTCCCGGTATCTGACGGAAGATATGGCGAAGGGGCTTCCCGGACTCTGCCAAAAGACGGCGGAAGCCTTTCCTTTTGGGCAGGCATTTTCAGAGATAAATGCGGCGCAGGTGATCGACGGCACAAAGGTGACGGACCACCATGCCGTGATCCCGACCGTGGAGGTCACGGCGGAAGCGGTGAAAGAACTGCCCGGCGGAGAGAGAAACGTGCTGTCACTGATCGCGGCCAGGCTCTTATGTGCGGTCTGCCCGGAAGATCATGTCTATGAGGACACGCTTGCGGAATTTGTCTGTAAGGATGTGATCTTTACGGCAAAAGGACATAGGGAAGTCTCGGCGGGCTGGATGGCAGTCGAGCGGGCGTTTCATAAGAACCTGAAAGAAAAACCGAAGGAAGATGCGGCGGGGAACATCCTGCCGGAACTTACAAAAGGACAGTGTATACACGCGAAAGAGTTTACCCTGCGGGAAGGAAAGACAAGCCCGCCGGAAGCCTATACCGAGGACAGCCTGTTGTCTGTTATGGAACACGCGGGCGCAGAGGCATCCGGGGAAACGGAGCATAGAGGGCTTGGCACGCCCGCCACCCGCGCGGGCATCATAGAGAAGCTGGTGAAGGGCGGATTCGCGGAAAGGAGGAATCGCCGGATCGTCCCCACGGACAGGGGGATCAGGCTGATCCGCGAACTTCCGGGGCAGGTGAAGTCTGCTGAAATGACCGCAGAGTGGGAGGCTGCCCTTCATTCCGTGGAACAGGGAAAAATGGCGGCGGAAGATTTCCTCTCCGGGATCGCAGGGATGGTGAGCAGTCTGGTGAAAGCCTATGAGGATGTGCCGGACAAAGAAAGAGGAGGCAGGGAGGAGATCGGGAAGTGTCCCCGCTGCGGGAAACCCGTCTATGAGGGAAAAAAGAGTTTTTACTGCTCCGGGTACAAAGATGATCCGCCCTGTGCATTCTCCCTGTGGAAAGAGAATCCCTACTTTAAGAGCAAAAGGAAGGAACTGACGAAACAGGTGGCGGCTGCGCTCTTAAAGGACGGACGGGTGAAGATGACCGGGCTTTACTCGGAAAAGAAAGGCGGTACCTACGATGCGACGATCGTAATGGAAGATACCGGCGACAGATTTGTAAATTTTAAGCTGGAATTTCCCCCGAAAAAGACCGGGAAAAAGACGGCTTGACGGATGAGGATCCGCAGGAATGATCTTCTGCGGGCTTTTAGGGGAGGAGGCTATTATGGCGGGAGACTTGCGGCTTATTTCAGAACTGGCAGGGAAGACGGCGGAGAAGATCACGCAGGGAAAAGAAAACTGGAAAAGGTTTCTTACTGTGGCGTCAAGAGTCAATATGTACGACTTTGACGAGCAGCTTCTGATCTATGCGCAGAGACCAAAGGCAACAGCCTGTGCCACGCTGGAGCAATGGAATGAGAGCATGAACAGATGGGTAAAGAGCGGAGCGGAAGGGATCGCCCTGATCCACAAGAATAAAGCGGGGCGTCCCTATCTTTCGCATGTCTTTGACATAGCCGACACGCGCCCCATCAGGGGAGCGAAGCTGCCGTATGTCTGGAAGGTGGAGAAAAGCAATCAGTCGGAAGTGATCGCGGCGTTGGAAGCCCGTTTTGGGAAAGCGGAAGGGAACGCCTTCCATGAAAAACTGGCGGCAGTCGCGGGGGCAGCCGTCAGAGAATGGTATGGGGAAAGGCACGCCGCAGAAAACGGTGAAAAGGATAACTTTCAGGATATCTTGACGGCAAGTGTGGAATACATGCTCCTTGTGCGCTGTGATATGCCGGAAACATTCACCGGGGACGGGGCACTGGAAAAGATCGGGGAGTTTTCCGATCCCGATATGCTGTACCATCTGGGTGATGCGGTAAGCAGTATCTCCCGCGACATCCTGTTAGAGATCCGGAAAGTCGTCTGGCGCATAGATCTTGGTGTATCAGAAAAACGCGCAGAAAAAATTGAAAATGCACTTGCACCATCGGACGGGGAGCGTTATACTAAAGACAGCAAGAAGTTTCATGCGTTAATTCGTGAAAGCGCAGGAGGTGATGAGAATGGAAGGACTGACATACAGGAAAGAAGGAGAGTATCTGATACCCAACCTGACCCTCGACGGGGAGGAACAGTCGGAGATGATCGGGAAGTACGGCCTGCTGCGGGAGCGCTTCTTACAGGATCACAAACACGGGGACTACACCACGATGCTGTTGATGGGGACCCTGACACCGCACCTCATAGAGATCGACAGGCAGGCTACGGATCAGGTGGAGCAGATGGTCGGGGAAATGATGAAGGCGCGGGGCGTGGACGAAGCGCTGAAGGCGGCGGACCAGATGCGGTGGGTACAGAAGGTCAACGCACTGACGGCAATGGCCGAGGAGAAAGTGCTGCAGGAGATCGTTTATCAGTAAGCAGTAAGCAATGGGTTTTGGCAGACACGGATAGAGCAGGAGCGGCAGGCAAAAAGCCTGCCGTTTCTGCGTCCCATGCCGGAGGAACGGAGAAGGAGGAAAAGTTTACACAGCTATCCCTCTTTCCGACAACGAAAGAACAGGAAGCGGATATCGCACCAAAGCCGCAGAGGGGATCCACAGATCATGCGGAGCCTGTTTCGGAAAAAGTGATCGGGAAGATACTGACCGCCGGTGGGAACAAGAGGGAAGGCATTTCGCATATCGTGGCTTTCTATCAGGGAAGAAAGACAGCGGGCGACACGGCGGAAATGCTCAGGGAAGCGTATGGAACGGGAGGTAAGGGCGTCACCGTTGACGGAGAGCGGTATGCCCTGCTTTTCAGAAAAGAGGGCATACGCATTGCGCCGGGAAAGCGGGTAACGAAGCAGAACAGTACGCTTGTCACATGGGACAGGGCAGGAAAGATCATAGAAAAACTGCTCACGGAGGGCAGGTACGCATCCGGGGAAACGCTCCGTGCCGCATGGGACAGCGAATACCGGCAGACGGCGGAGGCGCTCTGGCAGTTAAGGCATGACATGGTAGAAAAGGCGGTGGAGAAAGGGTATCTGCCGGAGATCGTGCGCTTATGCCGGGGATGCGGCTTTTCCGATGGCGTTAAAAAGATAGCGGACAGGATGAGACAAAGGGATGGGATGGCAGCGATCCAGTCTGAACTGAAAAGGTTTGCCAATCGGTATGCAAAAGATAAAAAGCTGATGAATCATCACAGGTATATGCCCGGAAACATGTATGACAGATGCCGGATGTTTGATGTTGCTCCGAAAACATTTCCTTCCAGAGAGGATTTCCAGCCTGTCCCCGGCAGCTTTGTCACCGATAATGAGATCGATATGATGTTAGCTGAAAAGGCGGGGGAAGGCGCGGGCAAGATGATGTTTTATGCTCACTTCATGCAGGGGCGTACCCATGCCGAGAGGATCGGATTCCTAAAAGACTCAAGTGTATATAACGGCTCTATAAAAGTGGGTGAAAGGATAGAAAGGAGCGAGACGGGAATAGCGTATACCCGCTATGATGATATTTCGGGATATGGCGGCTATGATACAGTGACTTTAAGCTGGGAGGATTTAGAGGCGCGGATCGGCAGGCTGATCGGCGAGGGAAGATTCCTGACACCGCAAGAGCAGGCATACCTCCCGGAATATGAGCAAAAGCGGCTTGCGGAAAACGTATATTCTTTCTACTATATTGCCGGTCAGAAACCGGGAGGGTTTGGCTGGGACATAGAACGCGGAGGACGGGAATTTCGTCCCATGCTGGGGGATAAGAAGTATCTGGAAGGTCTGTATCAGGATATGGCGGAAGTCTTTGCGAAGCTGCCGTCGGACGGGAGTTTCAGGCTGTATAAAAACCTGAAGGAGACGCTTGAGGATGTGGATGCGCTCAGAAAGGGAGCATATTCCCTCTATAGGCCGCGTCCGGGAAGCGCACCGCCAGAGGAGGAAAGGGAAGCGCGGCAGAGCGGACGGCAGAACGGGCAGGAGAAAGAAAGCCGCAAGGAACGGCAGGAAGAGAGAGAAAAGGAGTCCCCGCAGCGGGACAGGGAGAAAGACAGCGCAGATGAAAATACGGCTGTGAATACCGCAGAAGAAATCCTGCGCGGAGAGGTGATAGAAAAGCCGCCGGAGGAAAAACATGACTTCCGTATCAGCGACGGGCCTTTCCAGAATCCAAAAACCAGATATCAGAGTAATGTGGCGGCGATCCGGCTTTTGAAACAGATAGAAGCGGATGGCCGCCTTGCTTATCCCGGAGAGCAGGAAGTCCTTTCCCGCTATACGGGCTGGGGAGGTCTGACGCAGGTGTTTGATCCCGGAAATAAGGAGTGGACAGGACCGTATGGAGAACTGAAAGGGCTTCTTACCGAGAGGGAGTATGAGGCGGCAAGGAGCAGCATATTGAGCGCATATTATACGGAGCCGACGGTCATAGGGGCTGTCTATGAAGCGGTGGAGGGAATGGGGATCGTTCCCCGAAGCATTCTGGAGCCTGCCTGCGGGGTTGGGAATTATTTCGGGCTCCTGCCGGAAACGTTTGGGAATGCCCGCCTATACGGTGTGGAACTTGACAGTATCAGCGGGCGCATAGCGAAACAGCTTTACCAGAACGCGGATATTTCCTTATGCGGTTTTGAGGAAACGGCGTTTTCAGATGGCGTTTTCGATCTTGCTGTCGGAAACGTACCCTTTGGGGAGTATGGCGTACATGACAAACGCTACGACAGGGACGGTCTGCTGATCCATGACTATTTCCTCATAAAAACGCTGGACAAGCTAAAGACCGGCGGGATCGCGGCAATGATAACGACCAGGGGGACGATGGATAAGGCAAATCCCGCTGCGCGTGAACTGATGGCGCAAAAAGCGCAGCTTTTAGGGGCGGTACGCTTACCGAACAACGCTTTTTCCCATAGTAATACGGAAGTGACCACGGACATTCTTTTTTTCCAGAAACTTGACGAAGCCCCGGCGCAGATGCCGGAGTGGACAAAGACGCAGACCGTGAGCGAAGGGATCCGGATCAACAGCTATTTTGCCGAGCACCCGGAGATGGTACTTGGAAAGATGGGTATCACGACAACGAGGTACGGACAGGACATAACCTGCAGGGCTTTGAAGGGAGCGGACCTTAAAGCGGGACTGTCGGAGGCGGTAAAAAGGATCGGGGCGCCCGTTAGGGAACTGCCGCTTTCAGAGAGGACGGAGGAAAAAGAACTGCAGGAGGACATTCCGGCGGATGAGCAGGTGCGCAGCTACAGCTTCTTGAACAAGGACGGGAAGCTGTATTTTTATGAAAACTCCCATATGCGGCCGGTGGAGACGGGGAAAACGCAGACGGGCCGGATCGCGGGCATGATAGAGATCCGGGACTGTACAAGAAAGCTGATCGAACTGCAGATGCAGGGCGCGGATGATGAAACGGTGGAAGCGCAGCAGAGGCGGCTCAATGTGTTATACGACAGCTTCACGAAACGGTACGGACTGATAAACAGTACCGGGAACCGTTTAGCGTTCAGACAGGATGCTTCCTATCCGCTCTTATGTTCTCTTGAGATCTTGGATGAAGAAGGGAAGTTTGAGAGAAAAGCGGATATGTTTACAAAGCGGACCATCCGGTACCGTAAGCCCGTGACCCATGCGGACACGGCGGTGGAAGCGCTGGGCATCTCGATCGGGGAGAGGGCCTGTGTCGATCTTGGATTTATGGCATCTTTGATGGGAGGCAGCGAGAAGATCCCGCAGATCGTCTCCGACCTTAAGGGAATCATCTTTAAGGACCCGGAGAGCGGCCCCTTTGACCTTGATACAGAGCAGAAGGATTGGTATAAAGGCTGGCAGACGGCGGACGAATATCTGTCCGGCAATGTGCGGAAAAAGCTGGATATCGCGCGGAAAGCGGCAGAGGCGGACCCGGAGTTTTCCGTAAACGCGGATGCCCTTGCCAAAGTACAGCCAAAAGACCTGACAGCGGCAGAGATCAGCGTCCGGCTGGGCGCCCCTTGGGTAGATATGAAATACTACAGGCAGTTTATGTACGAACTGTTTCAGACGCCGGAAAGATACCGCGGTGAGACGATGATCGACATCAAGTATTCCGATGCGTCAGGGGAATGGTATGTGAGCGGAAAGGGCATGGATGTGCATAATTCGCTGGCAGCAAGAACCTACGGGACGAAGCGGATAGGCGGCTATGAGATCATGGAGGCGGTCTTAAACCAGAGGAGTGTCCAGATCTACGATACCCATAAAGACGAGGACGGGAAAAAAATCCGTGTGCTGAACCAGAAAGAGACCATTATCGCGCAGCAAAAGCAGGATGCGCTAAAAGATGCGTTCCAGAACTGGATCTTTCGGGATGCCGACAGGCGCATAGACCTCTGCAGCACTTATAACAGGCTCTATAACTCGGTGGTGCCCCGGTCCTATGATGGCAGCCACATCGTTTTTGCCGGCATGAGTCCGGAGATCGCCCTTGAGGAACACCAGAAAAACGCCGTTGCCCGTGTCCTGTATGGAGGGAATACCCTGTTAGCGCACGTTGTGGGGGCCGGAAAGACCTTTGAAATGGCTGCGGCGGCGATGGAGAGCAAGCGCCTTGGGCTTTGCAGAAAATCTATGTTCGTAGTACCAAACCATCTGACGGAACAGTGGGGCGTTGAGTTTCTGCGCCTTTATCCTGCGGCAAAGGTGCTGGTGACGACAGACAGGGATTTTGAGACGCACAACAGGAAGAAATTCTGCGCGAGGATCGCCACGGGCGACTATGATGCCGTTGTGATCGGTCACAGCCAGTTTGAGAAGATACCGATATCATCGGAGCGGCAGAAAAAAGTGCTGGAGGAGCAGATCGGGGAGGTCGTGATGGCGCTTGAAGAAACTGACGGGAAGGAATCGTACATGATCCGCCAACTGGAACAGACCAAAAAGCATCTGGAGCAGGACCTTAAGAAACTTTCAGACATTGTGCAGGATGATACGGTCATTTTTGAGGAGTTGGGAGTTGACCGCCTGTTTGTGGATGAAGCGCATTTTTACAAAAACCTCTATCTGTATACAAAAATGCGTAATGTAGCCGGTATCAGCCAGGCGGCGGCGAAAAAATCTTCCGATATGTTTGCGAAATGCCGCTACATGGACGATGTGATATGTTGTGAACTGTAGATGTAAACATTTCCAATAAACGCTTTATTTTAGCGGAAATGCACATCTGCAAAAATACAACATATGCGGCTGGCTCATTTGTGGTGAATGGAAAATTGCAGATGTTGTGGTAAAGGAAGAAGGTGATAATCCTTTTATTCGTATCTGTAAACGGTTTAGCACAAAGAAAGGCGGTTGTATATGGAAATCACTTATCATTGGGAAGGAGATTATCTGATTCCCGACCTGAAACTTTCGGATACAACGGAATATCAGATCGGAAAGTACGGGAGAATGAGGCAGCGTTTTTTTAAGGAGAATCACAGAGGCATTTATTCATATATGATTTTATCGGAAACCCTTTGGAAGCATCTTGCGGAAGTCGATGAAGAATGCAATGAAATGATGGACAGGCTTGTAAGGCAGATAGCAAAAAAGGAGAGCGTGACGGAGCAGCTTAAATCCGATGACTGGCTCTGTTGGCTTCAAAAGATGAACAGCATTAGGAGCAGGGCGGAGGAAGTAGTGCTGCACGATCTGATATATTTCCTTTAATGCCAATCACTGACAATCGTACAGGCTGTTGTTTTGATACGGCAGTCTGTATTTTTGCTAAAATATTTCAATACAATTCTGGTTTTGTAGCAGGATACACAGATAATGTCAAGACAGCGGCTCCGCCTCGCCTGCGGCGGTCTTGACATTATCTGTGTATCCTGCTAAGAGGCAGTCAAGGGGAACAAAGTTCCCCCATTGCATTAAAAATGCCAATGGCGGGATTTTATTACAAATGTTGCCGGAATTTTCGCGGGACGTGGGAAAATCAGATTGAAGTTCTTGTCGAAATATGGTAGTATTTCTTTGGAACTACCAGGATGGTAGGCGGTTAGCCCTCTCCGGAGGGACTGTGACCCTCCGATTACATAGAAACCCGCAAGGGAATCTGGAGAAAGGAGGGCTGAGCCAATGGATATTTTAGGACTTATGGCAGTGTTGAGCTTTGGCTTGACCTGCTTCGGAATAGGATACTCTATCGGTAAAGATAGTAACAAGACACAGAAATAGCCGCCCTGCTCCGCTAAAGTGAGGCGACTATTTTTGTCATAATCATTTAACCGGGCTAACCGTCTATCGGTAGCTCCTGTTGGGCATCTGTTAGCGCAGATGTCCTTCTTTATGTTCAATATACCACAATCTCCAAAGTGCCGCAAGCATTTTTTAGCGGTTATCCGATTTGTTCCCCTTCTTCTCTCTCGATTTGTAGACGTTAAACTGGTTCTTGCACTTCTGGCTGCAAAATTCATTCCCCCTCCGGGTGGCAACAAAGGCCTTATTACAATGCTTGCACAGGCGCATATCACTGTCCTTGTCCGTGAGCATGAAGGAAAAGCACATCTGCACCATGACAAGCAGCGAGTGGAAATCCCATACGATAACGGGCGCATCCTTTTCCAACGCAATCCGGTAAGTCGGGGATATGCCACCGAAAGCGGAAATGCCCTGACGGTACAGGCTGCGTGTCTGTTCATCAATTTTATCATAATCCGTGTAATAAAGGAAACTCGTCACAAAAGTAAAGGCGAGGTCTGTAAATTCTTTCACAATCCAGTCGTACCTTTCCGCATAGTCCTTCTGCAATTCCATTGCCACAGCCTGCGGCGCATTCCCCATAGCCATTGTGATCGCAATGCCCTCACGGTCAGTCACAGACCATCCCGATTCCGCGCCTTTTTTTCTAAAATCCGGCTTGTCAAACGGATAGAAATAGGAAAGATAGTTTTCTGTAGGGAGGGTTTCTTCCTTTATAAAGTGGTTTTTGGGAAGATACACGGATTCATAGGTTATAAAATCCGCAGTTGTTGGCAGGGCGGTCATAAAACCGAGAAAACCATATTTTTTAATAAAGTCAAGCACGGATTCTTTCAATTCTTCTTCCGGGACTTTGTGCATGGCGGCAAGCCCGACATTTACCGCATCAATGACAAGCTGCCCGGCTTCCTGCATGGGACGGTACATTTCCGGTTTTGCTCCCTTTGAAACCGTTATGTAGAGGTCGCCGTTACTGTCTGTCTTATATTCATAGCCGCTGTACCGAATCCACGGTGCGCTGGTATGCTCAAATAAATTCTTCATAGAAAACCTGCTCCAATCCATCAATCATATCGAATTATCCGATGTAATACTTCCTATATTATAAACAGTTACTCGTTATCGGTCAAGCCGTTTACGCTTTTCAGTTGGGATACATTTATATTCCTTTTTCTTCCGCACTCCATTTTCCAGAAAATACTTCTCATCAAGCGTCATCGGCAGGCTGTTTTCTTTCCTGTATGCGAGTATGCCGCCGTAAAGTTTCCGTATCCTTTTCAACGCAGTTTTACGGATACCCCGGATATTCCGGTCAGACTGCCCGATACTTTCCGCATACTCTGTTGCGGAATAATCACGCAGGAACAGATAATAGAGCATATTTTTAAGGTGCGGCTTTAGTTCCTCTAATATTTTCGACAGATCCGCATCCGTGACAAGTTCATGTATCGTTTCCGGGCTGTCAAATATGAGGTCAAGAAAATCGCCTGCAAGCAGGAGCGTTCTTAGAACCATATCATAAGACGGTTTGTCGGATAAATGCAATTCATCTGCGCCCCATTCCAGAGGAACTGTGGAGCGTCCTATTTCGTGGTCTCTTTCTCTCCGTTCTCTGTTTTCGTCCAGTTTATCCCACCAGTACAGCACATTTTCAAAATCTGCTTCCGTCCTTGCACTTTCCTCAATACGCCGGAGGGCAAGGGTACGGGCTTCACGGTGGAGCATATCCCCGTCTGCTTCTGTTATGTAATTCTGTTCCCGAAATGCTGGAAGTTCGGCGTATTTTGGCATTTATAATCAGTCCTTCGCAAAAAAATAAAATTTTGTAGCTGTTTTTTCAAAAACACTTCCGTTTTTATAGCTGCTTTTCTCCTATTAGTGAAAGGAGTAATTCTTTTTAACTGAAAATCAATTACACGAAAGGAGGGACAGGCTATGGGATACGGATAAAATAGAAATCCGGTTACTATGTGCGGAAGCCAGGGAACTTAACGGTTCCCCAAACAATTATAAGGTATATGTGTGTGATGCACAAGAAAGGATTGCATGATGGAGGCAGTAAAATTGAATAATGATATGGCAAAGTCCAGCCCTTCTGCGGCTGGCTTTTTTTACCGCAGAATCGGCGGGACGCTTTTCAAGGTCAGGGTATATACGGGTTCAGGGTATGCAGATACGCTTGACGAAAAAATATCCCGTTTAATCTGCAGCGAAATGATGACAGGAAGCGGGGATTGTGGTATGATGGACTCACCACAGATGAGCCAGCCGCCGGAAAGGAGTTCGGAATGAACAACAGGACGGCTGGTGACAACAGAATAACAGCT
>ERZ808035.861-NODE-861-length-20944-cov-2.854651_pt1 | contig 20944 bp, 15 predicted proteins | sample MGYA00380189_ERZ808035 | MGnify/ENA primary metagenome ERZ808035 (study PRJEB31490, sample SAMN06133407) | mouse gut metagenome | isolation source: M5_1 | host: mice | place: China: Chengdu | collected 2015-05 ...
AAACACACATACTACCAGAAGCTGCTCTGTAAACAACCCGATCAGGAATGCTGTAATAAGATTCAGCAGTATGATACCTCCGCTGCGAATTCCATACTGGTAAATCTCACTATCCTCTTTCTCTATAATCCCACGTTCCTGCATCCAGCGGCTTAACCACCCGGACACAGTTAAAACCTCCTGAGTTTTTTAGCACGCTCTGGTATCTCGTCCTGTCCCAGAAACCACATACAGCACTGGTTTACTGACAGGGTCGCCACTGCGAGTGCCACAGCTGCAATCACTTTTAATATCCTGTCACTTACTCCATACATCAGATTTCCATAGTTTTTCATGGAAGCACCTCCTAATATTTGATTGCTTCCACTTTATCATCTGATGCCAAAAAATCAAGCGATCTGTAATAAGTCTTACGTTAGCTGTAATAAGTTGCACTTTTCGTCACTCCAGACGTTCAATTCCTGTCAGAAGAAGTTTTGCCTCAAACACATCACCCCAGTCTTTCAGAATTAAATTCCCATCATACTTTTCCGCCACCCTTTGTACTGCCCTGACTCCCCTGCCGTGCTTTCGCTTATCTTTTTTTGTTGTAGACATTTCCTTATTTTCTTTCCCCGTTTTACTGTTCTTTATTAAAACAAACAGATTGCCTTCCTGATATTTCGTATCAAACTCAATAAACCGTCCCTCCTGCTTCACGAAACAGCAGGCTTCAATTGCATTGTCCAGCAGATTTCCATACAACACGCCCATGTCCCCTGTTTCGATAGAAACTCTCTTTGGGATAAATGTATGTATTTTGGCATCAATATCATTTTCTTTTGCCTTGGCTGCCTTGATTTTCAGGATGGAATTTAAGACAGGATTTGCAGAATAAATGATATCCTCCGCCAAACTGATATCGTCCAGCATCTCTTTCAACGCTGCCATTATCATGCAGTTATCCCCTTCTCCTGCTGCATCATAAAGCGTTCCAATACGGTTCTTCATGTCATGCTTGATATCCTGTATCTGATCCTGATAGCGTTCCATATCCTTATAATACTCGTCCTGATAGGAAATCTCCCTCGAAACCATTTCTTCCTCATGCTGTTTTTCTGCCATATTCGTATAACTTTCTATCATAAGAAATACCATATAATCTGTTAAGATAATTGTAAAAATGATACACATGCACAAAATTGCGGTCCGTGCTGATAGTTGTTCCTGAACTACCTCTATCAACAGAAAACAGCCAACCAGACTTGCAAGCGGAATCAAGACCAGCATATAGATGACCTCTCTGGGCATGGCACCAAGACGCAGTACCTTTCCCATCTTAATCCGGCAGAACACCTCTACCAAAATAGCCCTGAACAGCTCCATTGTAAACACTGTAATATAATATACTGCCCGCTCATCTGTCAGCAGCTGTATCACAGATGCCCTGTATATGATATATCCTACTGGTTCTGCAACTACGACCAATCCCATATACATCATTACTGCGACCACTTTTGTTGATATTTTTTCCTCATACTGGCATATAAAAATTCCCAATATTACTGCAAGGGTGATAAGGTTCATCCAGTTTATCTCTTTTAAGTTGATGATGCTCCCAGCTGCCTCACATACCAAAATCAGCATAATAGAAATTTCCGCAGAAGTTCTTCTCTTTCCGATGAAGATCTCAAGAAAACGCCAGAAGATACACAGGTCAAATATATTGATCACCAGCCGTATTCCATACTGCGCCATGTCACATTCCTCCCTGCACAAATGCCATATGCTTTTCTGCAAGGCTCTTCCTGCATCCTCTTGTCACTGCCAATTCTTGTCCATTCGACATATGGGCTACTCCTCCCGAAACTGTTTTTACGTGCTTCAGGTTCACGATAAACGAACCATGTATCGCTGCAAACATCCTCTCGTCAAGGCATTCCCATATTTCTTTTGTTGTCATGTTGGTCTTATATATGGTATCTGCTGTATGGATTAGCGCCTGACGCCCCTTTTTCTCAAAATAAAGAATTTCATCAAACCTGAGACTGTACCGGCTTTTGCCGTAACCAAAAGAAAAATTCTGATTTGTCATTCCAAGATAGTTTTCTGCTTTTTCCAGAAGGATACGAAGCCTGTCTATTGTAATTGGCTTTTTTATAAAATCGAACGTAACTACCGCAAACACATCTGGCATATATTTCGTATAGCTGGTGAGGAACACAATTAATGCTTTGGAATTTCGTTTTCGGATCTCCTGCGCCACAGCGATGCCATCCATTCCCGGCATTTCAATATCAAGAATATAAAGATCTGGTTCCTGCTCTTGTTCACTATATGATGTAAGCATTTCCTCTGGATCTTGAAAAAATTCATATGCAAATGCATATTCAATAATTGCAGAGGCATATCGGCTAAATACTTCCCTCGCGTTCGGATCATCATCACATATTGCTATTTTCACAATTCCACCTCCTAGCAAAAGGTTTTCTCATCATCCTATAAATAGTTAAATCACATAAAAAACATGAACTGCTTAGAAACCGCCACACAAACTTGCATGGCAGTTTCTAAGCATCTTCTTTATATGAATCCTATATTTATAGTAAAAAACATACTCATTATGAACAGATAAATTTTATATCAATGATTCATAAAGTTTACTGATTTCTTCTACGCTTGTCTCTCTGGGATTGCCTGGTCTGCATGCGTCATCATATGCAGACTGTGCGAGGAAAGGAATGTCCTCCTTTTTGACAATATCTTTCAGGTCTGCCGGGATACCGACATCCTGTGATAGCTTCTTTACTGCATCGACTGCCGCCTTGCGGTACTCCTCCTGAGACATACTATCAATGCCCTGTACGCCCATTGCCCTTGCAATTTCACGGTATTTTTCGCCTGTCGCCTCCGCATTGTATTCCATGACCGTAGGAAGAATAATCGCATTGGCGATTCCGTGCGGCGTATCATACAGTGCACCGAGGGGATGTGCCATGGAATGTACAATTCCAAGTCCGACATTGGAAAATCCCATGCCTGCCACATACTGTCCAAGCGCCATGTCTGCCCTACCTTCCGGCGTATTGTCAACAGCACTTCTCAAAGATCGCGCTATGATTTCAATTGCCTTTAAGTGGAACATGTCTGACATTTCCCATGCGCCAGCTGTGATGTACCCCTCGATCGCGTGCGTGAGCGCGTCCATTCCCGTTGCAGCTGTTAAACCCTTCGGCATGGTTGACATCATTTCAGGGTCCACAAATGCCACAACCGGAATGTCTTTGGAATCAACACATACCATTTTGCGATTTTTCGCAGCATCTGTAATGACATAATTGATGGTTACTTCTGCCGCCGTTCCTGCCGTGGTCGGCACTGCGAAGATTGGCACACATTTATTCTTTGTTGGCGCTACCCCTTCAAGACTCACCACGTCCTCAAATTCCGGATTATTGATGATAATGCCAATGGCCTTTGCCGTGTCCATGGACGATCCGCCGCCGATTGCGACCAAGTAATCAGCACCAGATTTCTTGTATGTGGCAACGCCAGTCTGCACGTTTTCAACTGTCGGATTGGGCTTTATTTCAGAATAGAGCTCGTATGCAAGTCCTTCAACCTCAAGAATGTCCAGGACTTTTTTGGTTACGCCAAATTTTACTAGATCCGGGTCTGAACATACAAACGCCTTCCGAAATCCTCTTCCTTTTGCCTCGGTCACAATTTCCTTTACTGCGCCTGCTCCGTGATACGATATCTCGTTTAACACAAATCTGTTTGCCATAATCTATTTCTCCTTTAAAATTATTAAATCACAACTGACTTCATAAATAGAATTTGCCATGAACATATATTATCCTAATACTTTTATTTCTCATATAAAAACTTTTCAGGCAGTGTCACTTGAAAGTCCCTTGCAAGATTCCTAAAATCATCTGGTTTGATGGTCTGGTGCTTATTAGGTTGCATTGACAACATTTTTACCAGAATTTCCGCAGATTTTTCCACGGTGTGCATCAGTCCGAAAGTCAGATCAAAATCCTCGCCTGCCGCAAACATTCCATGGTGTGCCCAAACGGCCACGTCATAATCACGCATCAGCTTACTCGTCTCCACTGCAATTTCAATTCCGCCCGGAACCATCCATGGAACAACGCCAATTCCGCCCGGAAATACAACTGGACACTCTGTTGCCATTTCCCATAGTTCCCTTGTAAATGCCTCATCCGTCAGTGGCAGTACAAAGGTGAGCGCGATGACATTTGTAGTATGTGCATGGTAAATGACACGATATCTGCCATCCGTCAGCTCCTTCTTGACCTCATGGTTCATCAGGTGTGAAGGAAGCTCAGAAGTCGGTTTCCCGCCGTTTACCAGTCCCCACACAATACGGTAGTTTTCGCCCTTTTCATCAAGCTCAACCATGCAGATGGAATCCTCCGGCTTAATGATGACATTCCTGAAATATTTTCCGCTCCCAGTCACAAGGAAATACTCCCCCGCAAGCTTCGGCACCGTTGTTCCTATTGGCTGCCATTCTTTTGCCTCAAAATTTTCTTTTACCAACTCCATTTCCGCTGACTTTACGCGGTAAGACAAATTTCCACCGTTTCGCTCATGCCAGCCCTGACGCCATCCATCATCCGCCATTCTGATAAATCCCTGTACAAATTCAGCATCCAAAAATTTCATATTCATTAGCCCCTTTCCCTATCTTTTTAATAATACTTCATCTTCATATTTCTTAACGGTAGCAAACCAGCTTTGATCGGAGGACACACCGCACTCCCTGCAGTATTCCTCCCACACATCCCCGAACGGATATGTCTTGATTTCTTCCTGCATCACCATGAGTTCCGTCATTCGGCTCTCCTCCTGCAGTTTTTTCAGTTCTGCGTTTGGTGTACAGAGCGCACCCAGCAGTGCCTTCTGCCAGCTACGAAAGCCGACTATCCACGCAGATATCCTATTGATACTTGCGTCAAAATAGTCAAGTGCCATGTACACACGGTCAAGTGCATTGTTTCTCACGATTTCCTTTGCCATCTCTCTCGTCTCGTCGTCAAGCAATACGACATGGTCGCTGTCCCAGCGGATCGGTCTTGTAATGTGCAGCGCAATTTCAGGGAAGAAGCACAGCAGTGCCGGAATCTTGTCAGACACTACTTCTGTCGGATGATAATGCCCGTTGTCCATCAATGGCAGACAACCGTCATGTGTTGCTGCAAAGGTAAGCGTAAACTCCGCGCTTCCTGCTGTGAACGCCTCCACGCCGATGCCAAACACTTTAGACTCCACACAGGGCTTGACGAGTTTTTTGTCATATGGCTCTGACAAAATCTGTTCAATCGAATCCTTGTAGCGCAAGCGTGGTCCCATGCGGTCAGCCGGAATATCTTTGTAACCATCACCTGTCCAGATATTCATGACACATGGCATCCCTGTCTGCTCTGCAAAATACTGGGAAATACGGATACATGCTTTTCCATGCTCTATCCAGAACCTTCTTGTCTCCTCGTCAGGACTTGACAGCGTCAGCCCGTCCTTCACTTTGTCATGTGAGAAAAAGGTCGGATTAAAGTCAATTCCCATGTTTCTTTCCTTCGCAAACGCCACCCATTTTGCAAAGTGCTTTGGCTCAATTTTATCGCGCTCCACAAATCCGTCATCCTCAAAAATGGCATAACTTGCATGTAGGTTCAACTTCTTTTTTCCTGGCATTAATTTTAATGCCACATCCATATCCTGCATGAGTTCCTCTGGGGTCCTTGCCTTTCCAGGATAATTTCCCGTCGTCTGGATGCCTCCCGTGAGCGGACCATCATGGTCAAAACCTGTCACGTCATCACCCTGCCAGCAGTGCAGTGAAACCGGAATCTCCATCATTCTTCTGATGGCCGCGTCCGTGTCAACCCCAACTGCCGCATACCTGTCTCTTGCATCTTCATACCTTTGAACCTGATTCATTTTCGTCCTCCTTATTGAAATTATTTTATAAATACTCTTTTATTGGAAAAGATACGTGGATACATTTTCTCGCAGCCGCCAATCCTCCTAATGTCCCATCTGCAATCATCTGTGCCGCAAGATTTCCAACTGCTGTTGCCTCCGCTGGACCTGCACAGACCTTCTTTCCAGTAGCCTTTGCAGTCAGCCTGTTGAGATAGTCCGCATTTGCCCCGCCGCCGATAATGTAAATACAGTCATAGATAATTCCAGTCATTTCCTCAATTTCTTTTGCCGCCTCTGCGTAACATGCTGCCAGACTGTTATAGATGACTGCCGCCGTTTCCGCGATTCCCTCTGGCTCTTTCTGTCCTGATTCCCTGCACGCTGCTTTCACTTCCTCTGTCATGTTTTGTGGTGCGAGGAAACGGTCTGCATTGCAGTTCACAATGGATGAAATGCTGCATTTTGATGCCGCCTCACAGATCTCCCCAAAACCAAGTTCCCCGCCGATTTCCTTTTTAACCGACTGTATCATCCAAAGCCCCATAATATTTTTCAGGTAGCGGAACCGGTACTGATAACCGCCCTCGTTCGTGAGGTTATGCTGCCTGCTCTGCTCGCTGCAATTCGCTTTCATAAGCTCCGTACCCATCAGCGACCATGTCCCCGAACTGATGTAGAGTATGGTATCACTCCTAGCAGGCACTGCCATGACTGCGGAGCCTGTATCATGTGTTGCAGGAAGCACGACCTTGCAGTTATATCCAATTTCCTGCGCAATGTCATTTTTCAAAACACCGAGTTCTGTACCGGGCATCTGTATCTTCTGAAAAATGAATTGTGGATATCCGAGTCTTTCTATCAGTTCCCAATCCCAGTCATTCGTTATGGCATTTACAAGCTGTGTCGTCGTTGCATTTGTATATTCTGCTGCGGTGTTTCCTGTCAGCAGGAAATGGAAGTAATCTGGTATCATGAGCAGTTTTTCCGCACGCTGAAGCACATCGGGATTTTTTTCCTTTAGTGCCATTAGCTGGTAGACTGTGTTAAACAATTGTTTTTGGATTCCGGTTCTACTGTACAATTCTTTCTCATCAATCATTTCGTAAACTTTTTCATCCATATTTTTTGTGCGGTTATCGCGGTAGGCCACAGCATCTCCTATCAGCCTGTCTTCCCTGTCCAGAAGCACAAAATCAACTGCCCATGTGTCAATCCCTACTGAGACAGGGATTTTTCCAAGTTCCCTGCATTTCTTCATTCCTGTCTTGATTTCCCCAAACAGCACCTCAATATTCCATACTTTCTGACCCTGTTTTTCAACCATACCATTTGGAAAGCGGTGAATTTCCTCAAGAACCATTTTCCCATCCTCCATATGCGACAGGATATGGCGTCCGCTCGATGCTCCGATGTCTATGGCAAGATAGTATTTTTCCATGTTCATCACAACCTTTCGTTTCCTGTTTGATACATTTATCATATAGAATGATATGGCGTAAAAAAAGGACATCTTTTGACAGAAAAAGTGTCCTTATTTGTCTTTTTTACTGATACGATATTTTCTCGGTGTCATACGATACTGCTTTTGAAATATGCGGTGAAAATAGCTTGTGTTGTCATATCCCACTGCCATCCCGATATCCATAACAGACATTGCAGTATTCCGCAGAAGATATGCCGCCTGACTGAGTCTCTTTTCTTGAACAAGCTCCGTGTAACTGCGCCCTGTCCTTTTCCTGATTTCTCTGGAAAGCCAGTACATATCATAATTCAGCAGTCCGGCAAGTTTTGTCAGTTCCCCATCACGGTAATTCTCCTCAATGTAGCTGTACACATCAATAATCAGGCGTCTGCTATGGTTTTCTGTATTCGTTTCCATCTGCTCCATATGGTTCATCAGATGCAAAAATAAAAGTCCCATTGTCGCCTGATTAATACTGCGTCTGTTGGGCTGTCTGTTCCAAATAGACCATATCAGGTTTTCCAACAAATTCTGAATCGGAAGTATCCCCGCTACCTTAAAATGCATATATGCTGCATCTTCATTTTCCCCCTTCAGACAGCCAATCACAAAATCGCGTAGCAGATTTTTTTCCTCTCCCATCATTTTCAGCACATAATCAAAAAACTCTGGCAGAATAATAAAATTAACCGCAATGTCCTCCTCCGCTGCTGGATAAATCTCCTGCTGTGATTTCTGGTTCAGAAAGAGCATTTCCTCCTCATGGAGCCATATGTCCTCACCGTCAATGATATGGTGGGTGCTGCCACAGCACATATAAATCATTTCAACATAATTATGTGTATGTTTTGGAAAATGGACAAAGCGGGTATGCGGACGCACCTGTATCAGCTTTCCCTCGTCAAGAAGCTTTTTTGCATCAACGACATACCTGTCACCAATACCAGAATCTTGCAGCATGTATATATCTTTTTCAATCTCTGCTCTTCCACTTAAAATGCGCTCTTCTTCCGGCGTAATTTTTTTCAGTTCAGTATATAATTCTTTTGTTATCAATACGCGGACCTCTCATTTCTATACTTAAATTTCGTAATATTTTTTGTATCCAAATTTGATCCTGCCCAGTTCATCATGCGGACAAAATTAGAAAAGCCAAAATCCTGTTAAAACATACAAGTAAATCCCTCTACGAAAGAATTCATACCAGAGGACAGTTTTCCGCCTCTGGTATGAACATACACTTTATATCATAAGATCAACTATCAAGGCCAAGCTCCTTTTTCAACTCCTCCATGATCTCATACGCACTGTACTGCATTGGAATCTCATAGTCCTCCTTTGGGCTGTGCTGTGTGTCCCACACCTGCGCATAAAACGGATTCTGTCTTGCCATTTTCGGATAAGCCCATGAATTTCGCATGCACTCCAGACACCAGTGTCCCCCGTGCAGCACCGCGTTTACAGACATTTGGAATACGTGGCCGGATGCGCACTTCCATTTTACCGGGGTGTATATATCCCGCACTTTTTCCTCCAGACATGCGCCTCCCCTGTATTCGGCAGCCTTGAAAAGATCCTCTGTTTCCAGATTCTCAATGCCTTTCTTTTCATCATATCCATGATTCAGATAGCTTTCCGTCTCGTCCGGATGATGCAGTTCAAAGGATTTCACGGCATGCTTCTCTTCAAGAGATCCGAAGAATGCCTGTATCCAATCTTTTTCGTCGTTTTCCTCCATCCAGACCGGTCCCATGCGCTTTGCGGCAATCTCCTTGTTGTGGGCCTTCATGGCAGCCGCATCGGGCATCATGGCGGCGATCATCGGATTTGCCATCATGCGCTCCATCTCAGCCTTCACAGCGCCCCAGTATACGTTACCCGGAATCTGTCTGAAATGCAGGTGCTCTTCCAGTTTGTCTGAATCCGTGTAATAATGCCCATGAAAATTAAAGTGCGCCACATCCTGCGGATCATAGACATCTTCATACCTGATTCCCATGGGTTCCAGCGACATGCCAGCCAGCTCCCATGTGGCGAAACGGTAATCCTTACCGCTGCTTAGGTTGTATGCCCTGCGCCAGAAGCTCTCATCTACCCAGTCCTCACAGAGATTTGCCATACAGATCCCAGAGTCGACAGAGGTGCTCCATTCCAGAACGTTATTGGCCGGCTGATGGAATACGATCGGCTCTTCCCCTGCCCCCTCCGCGCTGGGATGCTGTCCTGTCTGCCGTATGGAAACCCAGTATTTCAGCCCGCTGTCAAATACAGCTGCCTCGGAAAAAACTTTTGACACCGCATAATAGTCGTGGATGGACGGATTCATCGGATCGCCCACGCGCCCGAAATGTACCGGCTCCAGGCGGCTTCCTGTCATGGCCACTGTCCCCACATATGCAAAGTGCACCTTGTCTGGGCAGGACTGTTCCTTGATCGCCTTAATGATATTCAGCGTGGAACCGATGTTGGTGCGCAGTGTCTGTTCCGGGTATTTGTCTGCCGCAGGTGATACCATTGCGCCGATATGGAGCACATAGTCACTGCCGTCCACGCACTTTTTAATCGTCTCATAGTCTGCCATGTCACCCCATACGATTTCCAGTGACGGACACAGGTATTTTTTCAGTAGCTTCTTGTTCTTCTCGGACGGCCTTGCCAGAATCCTAACCTGGAAACGGTTGTTTCTTGACAGTAGCTGCTGCATGGTCTGTTGTCCCATAATCCCTGTCGCACCGGTCAGGAAAACAAGCTTTTTGGGCTTTGACACATAAGCGTGCTCCTCCGGCTGGTCAAACCGCAGCGCCGCGTCAAAGGCTTCCCTTGTTGCATTGATGGCGCGCCTTGCCATTCCAGCATCACCAACCTCATAGTATCCGATCCCTTTTTCATGGCATGCTTTTTCAAGCAGGCTTCCATCCCGTCTGACTGCTCCGACTGCCATCACTGCATAGTCACATGGAAATTCCACTGTCTTACCGTCTTTTTCCCCGACGACAGCGCCGTCTTTGATTTTCGTTACTTTTACTTCCGTCACGGGATTGATTCCAGCCGCATAGATGCTTTCTGTCACACAGATTTTCCTGGTGCTTCCCATGTCCGCACAAAATTCCTTCATCATTTCAAGGACGGTAACCTTTGCGCCTTTTTCCGCCAGGTATTCTGCAGTCTCCATACCGACCATACCGCCGCCGATGACAACGACACTGGCATTGCCGGATATGTCTGTTTTCCCGTTGAGCACATCATGGGAATTGACAACAAAATCCTTATCCTTTCCCGGAATCATCGGAATAATGGGTGCTGCCCCGATTGCATTGATGAGTGTGTGCGGCATGATCTGCCATACCAGTTCCGGCGTAACTGTTGTATTCATACGGATCTCAACACCAAGACGCTTTGCTTTTTCGGCCATGGCCAGAACCGCCTGTTTCATTTCTTCTTTTCTTGGCGCTTCCCCCGCGGTCAGGAACTGTCCGCCAAGCTGGTCAGACACTTCACACAAAATTGGATTGTGCCCTCTCTGCTTTAAGATAACTGCCGCTTCCAGCCCACCAATTCCGCCGCCTGCAATCAGCACGGTCTCCGGCTTTGCGGCAGGTACGATTTTACATTCCTCTTCCCGTCCTAATGCCGGATTTCTAAGGCATGTGATACATGGGGAATCCGTGTTTTCAAATCCGTCATAGCACCCCTGATTACAACCTACACAGTAATCAATATCCTCTGTCTTTCCCTCCCTTGCCTTATTGCAGAATTCAGGATCGGCCAGCTGGGCGCGTCCCATGACAACCATGTCAACCTTGTCTTCCTCAAGGATCTGCTCCGCCAGTTCCGGCGTGTTGATTCTTCCGACACCAATTGTGAGCATGCCTGTCTCCTTCCGTATCCTCGCGGCATTGTCGATATTAAACGCTCTGGGAATGTCAACAGGAGGCACTTCGTATTTCAGGCCGGCAGACAAGATGTTGCCGCGTGAGATGTCCAGTACGTCCACGCCTGCTTCTCCCGCAAGTTTACAGAAATCAATGACCTCCTCTATGGTCAGCCCGCCCTCGAGATAATCGTCATGCGCGTCAATTCTCATGAGCATTGGCATATCCTCCGGGATATTTGCACGGATTGCGCGGATACACGCAAGCGGAAATCTTGCACGGTTTTCAAACGAACCGCCATACTCATCAGTTCTGTGGTTGATACCGCTGGACAGGAAGGAATGCGGCAGATAATTGTGCGCACAGTGAAATTCAACACAGTCAAATCCGGCCTTTACTGCCCTTGCGGCCGCTCTGCCAAAACAATCTGTTATTTCTATAATCTGTTGTTTCGTAATGCCGGGAATCGTCATCTGTGGACTAACCGGCATGTCGCTTGCCACCAGAATCTGTGCCGTCTGATCCATGCCTACCGCAAGACTTCCCTGCCAAAGCTGTAGCCCTGCCTTTCCGCCCTCCGCATGAATAGCGTCCGTCAGGCTTTTCAGTCCCGGGATATAGGCATCCTCGCTGATCGAAAGAAATCCTCTCGGCGCGCTCGGACTATGTACACTGCAGACCTCGACAATGTTCAGTCCGCACCCGCCCTTTACACGCGCCACATGGTAGTTGACTAGCTGCGGCGTGACATAACTTGCTTTTCCGGCAAACTTGGTTCCCATTGCCGGAAGAATCACCCTGTTTTTGAGTTCCATTCCCTTGATTGTAATCGGACTAAATAATTTATTATACATGATAAAACCTCCTTTGTTTTGATATCTTTTGTTGCTTTTATCCCCCAATTTTATCAAGCCATGCAAGCGCCAGTGCAGGCCATTGCGCAACGGACTTGTCCGTGTGCTGCTTGGTATGCGGCTGGTATGCGGTTGTGACCTCCGCCCACGCCGCCACGAAATCTGTAAGCGTTTCTACCTTAGCAGCTGACGCAAATATCTCTGAAAGCGCGGCCGGATTCTGCGTGTGCAGTGTTTTCATGGTCTGCCACTGCTGCATCATGGTATACAAGCTGCCTTCCCCGATATTGTTTGTCCGCCCAGTCCTCATTGGCAAGACTCATGCCATGACAGCCCTCCATGATAACCTCCTATTACAATTCAATCCGCCGGTTTCCGAACGATATCTTCCCTCCCATCACTTCATCCATGCGCTGTTTCATGATTTTCAGATCCTTTTTCGCCTCTGGAAATGACGGTGTTGCCACATACTGGTGCATCATATGATCCCGAAGATACAACTCGCAGTCCTGTCCGCAGTCCTTCAACTTTTTATATAAATAAATACTGTCATCCCGAAGCACCTCCGACTTGGAAGCCCATAGAAAAATAGGCGGACAGCCGGAATAATCCCCATAATAGGGTGCCACAAACGGGTTTGTTAACACTGATTTATCCCTTGACTGCAGATACATGTCACATACTTCTTCCGACAGATAACCAACCATACAGTCCGTATTCAGATTCTCTGTATAACTCGGCAGTACCTTGTCGTACTGCACTGTCGGCGAAAGTGCAAAAACGGCTGCCGGAAGCGGCAGGTTTTTCTCTTTTGCGCGCAGCAGTGTGGAAAGTACCAGATTGCCTCCGGCGCTCTCCCCGACAAACAGGATCTTTTTGGAATCATACCGTTTCAGGAGAGCTTCATATACTGTAAGGCAGTCCATTGCCCCCGCCGGATACGGATATTCCGGCGCCAGCCGGTAATTGACCGCAGCTACATTATAGTGAAGCTTTCCGGCAAGATACACTGTAAAAAACCGTCTGGTTGCCGACTCCCCAAGAACAAACCCGCCTCCATGGATATAATAAATGAGCTGATTTTGCGGATTCCTCTTTGCTGTTACCAGCTCAACCGGAATTCCCCCTAACTTCCCCTCTTTCATTGCTACATTTTTTAAAAGCGGAATCCGTTCTGCCTGCCTCCGCTCTTCCTGTCTTTTTTTGTCATAATCAATTTTACAGTCCGGTGAATACAGAACCTTTGATTTCATTATCTGTTTGAAAACGATTGTATGGATAAGACTCATATCTGCTTTCTCCTTTCTAATCTAAAAAGTACGAACCCCGTTTAGATGCGAATGGTTACGCCATTATTCTCACCTTCTTACTGAACAAGTGCAATAAATATAGTACCCGAGGGCGCTATTTGTCATAGCAAAATAAAGCTGTATTCAGACTTCTGCCATAAAGCATCCATTGCCAAGCATCTGTTCACTTCCGTCAGGCAGTACCAGGACAGCCTCTGTATTTGCCGGGATTTTCCCGGAAATACGGACTCCCTGTGTCCCTGATTTCTCCCACCGAACCTGAATCAGGCCGTTCGGACTCCTATGCTCCCCCGCTGCCCACTCAAGACCGCAGCCATACAGCGGCGCAATGCGGATTTTGTCATAGGCATTGCCCACGTTCTGAATTCCGGCAATGCGGCGGTACATAAAATCACCGACACAGCCAAACGCATAGTGGTTGAATGAGCATTTGTCCACTGCACCGTTTTCTCTGACTGCGTCCCAGTTTTCCCAGACTGTTGTGGCACCATGCTCGATTTCGTACAGCCAGGAAGGACATTTCGTCTGCCACAATATTTTCCACGCCGTCTCCTCATACCCGTAATCACACAGGACATCCAGCAGATAGGGCACGGACATAAACCCTGTGTCCAGACAATAACCGTTTTGCCGGATCAGTTCATCCAGATGCCCAGCCAGCACAGGCTCCGTCTCTTTCGGAACCATATGGCACTTCAGAGCCAGAATATAGTTTCCCTGCATCTCCTGACGGATTTTTCCATTCTCATCCACATACTCCTCGAAAAAGGCTTCCCGCACTCTCTTCGCATATGCGCGGAAGTCCTCCGCCTTATCACTGTGTCCAAGCAGTTCAGACACTTCGGCAAACAGATCCGCATCCGCAGCCAGAAGCGCGGTATCCACATAATTCATTGTCAGGAATGAGGAGGCTGGTCCGTCCGAAAATCCCTGTGCATTTTTCACGCTCGGCACCAGCCAGTCCCCGAAATGAAAACCGGTATTGATCAGATAATGCTGGTTGTCCTGCCGGCGTTCAGGCATGGCCGCAAACTGTTCTGCTGTTACCGCCCCCATCGGATTTGCTGTCGGAAGTTCATACGCGCTCTTTTTCATTGCCTCCATCCATTTCTCCATTGCCGGATAATTCTCCTCCAGAACGCGGATATCCCCTTTCAGATGATACAGCTGCAGTGGAAGCGTCAGGATCACGTCTCCCCAGCCCAGAGAGCCCGCCATCGTCTGCTGGATATAGTTTTTGATCAGTGGCACCGTATTGAGCACATGACCGTTTTCTGTCTGCTCCAGACGGACACTTTTCAGCCAGTCCTCATAAAATGCCGTCATGTCCTGATTATAAAGCGCGGTTGCTCCGTACACTACCACGTCACCGGTCCATCCTGCCTTTTCCCTGGTAGGACAGTCTGTGGGAATCGTGATATTATTGGAGCGCTGACTCCAGTAAATATTGTGCTGCAGCTGGTTCAGCCGTTTATCCGAACAGCTGAAATGCCCTGTAACCGGATTATCTGTGCTGACCGCAAGTGCCGTGAACTGCTCCTTCGTCCAGCCCTGTCCTCCCTTTACCCGCACATAACGGAATCCGTGGTAGGTAAATCGGGGCGAAAACACCTCATGCCCGGTTCCGGCACAGATATAGCAGTCTTTCTGCGCCCTCGTCTCATCACCCTCAAATGCATAGGTAAAATTCCCGTTTTCGTCCAGCACCTCTCCATGTTCAAATGTGATCTCTTCCCCTGGCTGTCCATAGATGTCAGCACGGATAACGCCAGCCATATTCTGTCCAAAATCCACAAGTGTATCCCCGTTTGGCGCTGTCCATACCCGCTGCGCCGCAATCTCGGCAAATACCTTTGCCAGCGGTGAACACTGTGCGTCCACCGCCTGAACAGATTCCTTTTTTGGGCGTACACTTTTCCATGCCTGAGCATCATACATGCACAGCGAGGGTTCCCCGTCGTCCATCCTGGCATCAACCGTCTGTCCAAAAAACAGATCTGCCATGCGGACAGGTCCGTCAAACGAATAACGCCACGATTCGTCAGAACATAAGACACTTCTTGTGCCATCTGTATATTCCATTTCCAGCTGTAGCAAAAGCCCCGGCACCTCTCCATACTCACAGCCCCTTCCGAAGGCAATCTTTCCTTTATACCATCCGTCCGCAACTGTTACGGCAATCGCATTTTCCCCGCACTGCAAGAGCATTTCCACTGGAAATACCTGATATTTAAGCCGTCTGTCATAAGTGGTAAATCCCGGATTCAGCCCGGAGTCCGTCACTGGTTTTCCGTTGATCTTTGCCTCGTAAATACCATGTGACGTTATATAAAGCCGCGCCCTCGTCACCTCTTTTTCCAGATGGAACACCCTGCGCATTCGCACTGGCGGATCATAGGGTTCCAATGGCTGTGACCTCAGGTTCGCCTCATAGGAAATAATCTCGGGATTCTCCCCCCTCATCATTGCGCCAAGCACTTCCAGCCAGACTTTTCCAGCCTCCTCCAACGGGTTCTTTTCCAGCTGGGGCAGGGGGACGGGCTCAATCCACCCTGCCTTCCATTCTTCCGGTTTCAGGAAAGCCGTCTCAAAATATTCCTGTCCGCTCTTTACTTCCCTTCCCTCCTGATCCCACGCCGTGATCTGATAGAGATATCTGCACTTTGATTGCAACGGCTGTCCCGCATACTCTATGTCCGTCGTGTTTCTGCCCTCTGTCTTTGTGCTGTCCCAGACAATAGTGCCGTCTTCTTTCTGTACCATAATCTGATACGCACTCTGGTAAACATTGTTTTCTTCCGCATCCCATTCCCATGAAAAACGTGGTTTTTCCACAGTAATTGCCAATGGTCTGCACATGTGCTCACACTGGATATTTTTAATCTGATACATCAGCCTTACTCCTTTCTTACCCGAATAAACAGAAATCAAAATCTTTCCCCTGCTCCTAATACGGTACTCACGGCAAATTTCATTCACCGTGAGTACCGTATTCCAATCGTGCAAATATGCTGTTTTACTGCATGTTCTCCATCATTGCCGCCAGCTGTGCCGCCGCACCCGGATCATTGTTGGCCGCGCCGACCGCCGCCTGCATCAATGCGAGCGGTGTCATTCCTCCTCCCTGCTGTACAAGGCGGATTAAAGGCGTGCTGAATACGATACTTATCGTAAACAGAAACTCTGGGCTGTTCTCATCACCACCGCAATTCTTCAGAATTCCGCCCTTCATGCCCTCCATGATCTGCTGCACGACAGGATTTTCTTTCATGTCATTCATTGTGTTTAACAGGGTATATTCACCCGGCTTTTCCAGCTCGAAAGGCATGATCCTGCCCCCATAGAGCTTCTCAAAATCAGAGACTGAGGGCTTTCCTGATGGGTGAACATACCATTGCGGCAGCCCTTCGTATCCCAGAGTGCCTACCGTTCCCTGCACCCTGATGTCCTGCACCAGACAGATATCCGCGCTGGAGGTTCCCACTTGAATCTGATACTGCCCTGTCAGCACTTCCCAGTCTTTGGTATGCACATCATAGTGCGCAAAGGCTCTCCGGTTCAGTGTGACCGTCACTTCCTTTTCCTCTCCGGCTTCTAGGTAAACCTTACAAAAACCTTTCAACTCTTTCTCTGCCTTGAAAATATCCGGTGTCCGGTCAGACACATAGATCTGCACAACCTCTGCACCCGCACAGCTTCCTGTATTTTTCACCCTGCAGGAAACTGTTAATTCTTTGTCCTTTTCTGAAAGATTCCATATAGAATCTTTGCTTATTTCATTATTATCATATCTTATTATTAAATCTGAAAGTTCAAACCGCGTGTAACTCAGTCCGTATCCAAACGGAAAACGCACTGGAATCCCCGCTTTTTCATAATAGCGATAACCGACGTAGATGCTCTCCGCATACTCCACCTGTCTCGGATTGATGCCAAATGTCTCCGCCGAAGAGCAGTCCCTGTAGGAAACCGGATATGTCTCCGCAAGCTTTCCGCTGGGATTTACAGCGCCATACAGTAAATCAACGCCCGCCTCGCCAACCGCCTGTCCGCCTAGGTACAGGTTCAGAACCGCTTTTGCCTCCGCAAGCCATGGCATCTCCACAGGACTTCCTCCCATCAGCACAACGACAACATTCGGATTTACTTTCGCGATCTCGCTGACCAGCTCGCAGTGGCTTTCCGGCATCGCCATATGCGTTCTGTCGTAACCTTCCGACTCATAGGAATCTGGAAGCCCCACGACAAGAACTGCCACGTCTGCATCCTTTGCGCCGTCCACTGCCCGTTTCAGTTCCGTTTCATTCTTTTCTCCATTTAATTCATAGGAGGGATAATATGTAACTGTCCCGCCTGCCGCTTCCATGGCTGCACGCAGACTGGGAAGCTTTGTCGGATTGATGTGCGAAGAACCCGCGCCCTGATAACGCACCGTCTCCGCCATCGCGCCGCACAGGGCGATTTTCGCTGTCTTCTGTAATGGCAGGATACCCTTCTCATTTTTAAGCAAAACAGCGCTCTCTACCGCAATTTTTTTTGCAAGGTTATGATGCGCCTCCGCATCAAACAGGTATCCGTCATGAATCCTTTTCCGTGTTTCCTGCGCTTTCCATGCCAGTCTGATAATCCGCTCCACACAGGCATCAATGTCAGTCTCCAACAGCCTCCCTTCCTCCACTGCCCGCTTTACGTCCGAATCAAACATTCCATTGCTGCTTGGCATTTCCAGGTCGCAGCCCGCCTGAAACGCCCGAATCCTGTCATTCATTGCGCCCCAGTCTGTCACAACCAGTCCCTCAAAGCCCCACTCATCACGCAAAATATCTGTCAGAAGGGGTTTGTTGTCACTCGAAAAGGTTCCGTTTATCTTGTTGTAGGAGCACATCACGGTATCCGGCTGGCTCTCTTTCACTGCCATCTCAAAGGCAGACAGATAGATTTCGCGCAGTGCACGCTCGTCCACCATACTGTTCCCCATCATGCGGTCCTGTTCCTGATTATTTGCCGCATAATGCTTTAAACTGGTTCCGACACCCTTGCACTGCACACCCTGAATCCAGCTTGCCCCCATCATGCCTGACAGATACGGGTCCTCACTGAAATATTCAAAGTTGCGCCCGCAGAGAGGATTTCGTTTCATGCACACGCCCGGCCCTAAGACCACGTCCACGCCGTGGTGCAGCGCTTCCTCGCCTATCGCCTCCCCCATCTCATACAGCAAATCCGGATTCCACGACGATGCGCTGGCGGACGCCGTCGGAAAACAGGTAGACTGTTCGCTCTGGTTGATTCCCAGGTGGTCGGATTCCCCCTTCTGTGTCCGCAGGCCATGCGGCCCGTCAGACATAAAGAAGGAAGGAATACCATACTGTTCCATATTCTCAGATTCCCAGAAACTTGCACCCGAACAAAGTTTTATTTTATCTTCCAGTGTCATTTTTGTAATCACTTCTCTGATTTTTTCCATCAATTTCTCCTCCTGACATTCTCACAAACACTGATACAAATCTATTTTACCACTGCGACTTGCGCTTTTCGAGTTCCTCCCTGATTGCTGGCAGCTTCTCTTCCAGGTCAAATTTGACTGCGCAGACCAGCATCACAGCAAACAGTAAGAGCGGAATATAGATATTAAATGCATAGATCGCCTGCCTTGTCGCCGTTGTCGCAACAGCCGCTGTCGCGTCATAGTGCGCGATCGCAAGGCACCAGCCGATCACAGACACGCCCAGACCATTTCCAACCTTGCCGCCAAAGCCAACCGCACTTTGGGAGGAAGCCACCATCCTGTTCCCATATTTGTACGCATTATAGTCAATCGCCATGGCCGTCGTAACACCCAGCAAGCACATCATCGGAATGTTTGCAAACGACCCCGCGCACCCGAGAATCGTGTTATACCAGAAATGTGTCGGATTTAGGAGCCTTAAAGCAGTTGCTAAAGTCCCCAGGAAAAAACATACGCGCAGCGTTTTCACAACACCCAGCTTCTTGTTCATAGGACCTACCGCTACAAACCCGAGAATCGTCGGTATCATGCCCACTGCCCCGAGAATCGCTACAAGATTGTCATCCCCATAAATCCACTTGCAGTAATAGGTACCTGACGAATTTGCCAGACCATAGGTGACATTCGACATAAGTCCCATAATCAGCGCCAAAACCCAGTATTTATTTCCAAAAAGTTTTTTGACAGCCTCGCCTAATGAAACCGGAACATCAAATTCATCCGGCTTAAAAGCAGCTGCAGCCATATCGTCAGCAGTTGCCGTTTCCTTGCTTTTCTTGTAACAGAACAGAAGGCAGAGCAGGGAAATCAGCGCCAGGACTGCCGCATACTTTATCCATGCACTCTTTGTACCGCCCAGTGCATTGGTAACCGGAATGACTGTCAGAACGATAGCCATTCCCGGAACATATCCTGCCAGCGCACGGTATACGCCCATCTTGCCGCGCTCCTCGGTACTATTTGTCCGCACTACCATTAGAGAGCCATATGGAATTGCGATCGCAGTGTAAATGACGGATGTCATCAACAGGTTAGTGATCAGCATATAGGCAATCTGAAACGTGGAATTTCCCTGCGGTACGGTAAACAGCATCAGCATCAGTACAGCCGCAGGTACAGACATTTTCAGCAGCCATGGCCGGTAACGTTCCTTTCCCGGCTTGGTGTGGTCTATAATGTTTCCCATGATAATGTCCGTAAATGCGTCAATAATCTTTGTAATCATGAACACGGTTGCGACCACAGCCGCCGCAAGGCCTGCCTTGTCCGTGTAAAAATAAGTTAACTGTCCCACCATGCCGTTGATTGCATTTAATGCAAACTGTCCCATGGCATCTCCAAAATAATCGCTTCCACGCATGACCTTCTGAATGCCGAACTGGTCCTTTCCCAATGGTTTTCTTGCCATAATAATCTTTCCCTCCTGTGTGAAATATTTTTACTTGTTCTGCTGGTTCAGTGCCGAAAGCACTGTCTTGAATATCCCAATCCCCTCCGGCGGCATTACCGCCGCAATCTCGGTAATGGTCATACCGTAGGCAAACTGTATCATCGGGCCGTCCAGCATTCCGGGCACATACTGATTGAACAGCTCTACCGCCACTGGCTCCTGAAGCAGTGCTCCGAGCGTAGTGTCCATGGTGAATCTATCCAGTTCCAGTTTTGTGTCTGTCCCGTACTCGTAATGCCACGAACCAGAACCAACTTTCACTGTACCGTCCTTTTCTGGCAGATAAATTTCCGCTGTCGTGTTCGCCGGGATTGTCACATCCACTGTGATTTTTCCGTCCTTACAGCTCCACGCGCTGCGAATCACACCGTACACTGAATCAAACGACGCATCCACGCCCGTTATTCCCTTGATGAACATCGGCTGGATTCTGATTTCCTTATAGCCGGGCTTTACCGGATTGATGCCCGCCAGTTTCTCGTACATCCAGTCGCCGATAGAGCCGTATGCATAGTGGTGTAGCCCAGCAAACTAAAGTTCCTTTCTCCCGCAC
>ERZ808035.864-NODE-864-length-20836-cov-4.382340_pt1 | contig 20836 bp, 18 predicted proteins | sample MGYA00380189_ERZ808035 | MGnify/ENA primary metagenome ERZ808035 (study PRJEB31490, sample SAMN06133407) | mouse gut metagenome | isolation source: M5_1 | host: mice | place: China: Chengdu | collected 2015-05 ...
GGAGAGGACGAGCGGCGCCGCGATGAGGAACGCCACCTCGTAGAACATGGCGATGCCGAAGATCACGCCGACGAAGAGGAGCCCGAAGGGCAGGTACCTGATGCCGCAGTGCGCCACCACGGTGTCGGCGATCCGCTGGCTCGCCCCGGTGTCGGTCATGATCTTCCCGATGACCGCGCCGAAGATGATGATTATCGCGAGGGAACCGAAGATGGACCCGAGGCCCTCGGTGACCGTGGGCACGAGCTCGTCGAGCGCCATGCCGCAGCACACCGCCACGAACAGCCCGACCACGAGCAGCGAGATGAGGTTGTGGATCTTGAGCTTGACGTTGAACACGACCAGCAGGGCTATGCCCAGCAGGACCCAGAGCAGCTCCGTCATGAGCGCGCCTCCCCGTCTTTCGAGACTGCCTCCCAGAGGCCGTTGATGTAGGTGACGCCGAGGGCGCGGTCGAAGAGCCCGTAGCCGGGACGGCCGGTCTCGCCCCAGATCATCCGGCCGTGGTCCGGCCGGATGTAGCCGTCGAAGCCGTTGTCGTGGAGCGCGCGCACGATGCGCCACAGGTCGAGCGACCCCTCGCTCGAGAGATGCGCGCACTCGTAGAAGTCGCGCGGCCCGGAGGGCAGGTAGCAGACGTTGCGCACGTGGGCGAACGCGATGCGCCCGCGGGAGGCGAACTCCTCGATGATGGCGTAGAGGTCGTTGTCGGGCCGCTCCGCCACCGAGCCGCAGCACAGGGTGATGGCGTTGCGGGGCGAGGGGACGGCGCGGCACAGCCAGTCGAGGTCGTCGCGGGTGCTCATGATGCGGGGCAGGCCGAAGACCGAGTAGGGCGGGTCGTCGGGGTGGATGGCCATGGTGACGCCTGCCTCCTCGCAGGTGGGCATGATCGCCTCCAGGAAGTACACGAGGTTCCCGCGCAGCGCGTCCTCGTCGACGTCGCCGTAGAGCTCGAAGAGCTCCTCGAGCCGGGCGAGTCGGTCGGGCTCCCACCCCGGGAGCTCGTAGGTGGCATCGGCCTGGTACCTGCGGAGCAGGTCCTGGGGGTTGCCGGGGACGTCGCGCTCCCGGAAGGCGAGGGTGGTCGACCCGTCGGGCAGCCGGTAGTCGAGGTCGCTCTTGACCCAGTCGAAGACCGGCATGAAGTTGTAACAGACGACCTTGACGCCGGCAGCGCCGAGGTTGCGGATGGTCTGGCGGTAGTTCTCGATGCAGCGGTCACGGTCGGCCGTCCCCGCCTTGATGGCGTCGCAGACGTTGACCGACTCGATGACCTCGAGCTCGAGGCCGCGGGCCTCGACCTGCGACTTGAGGGCGAGCACCCGGTCCATGGGCCACACCTCGCCCGCAGGGATGTCCATGAGGCACCCCACCACGCCGGAGACGCCGGGAATCTGGGCGACCTGCTCCAAGGTCACCTTGTCGTCGGCCTCGCCGTACCAACGGAACGTCATCTTCATGACAGGTCCTCCCTTCCGAGCTCACGGGCCAGGGTGGCGCGCACGGCGCCGGGGCCGGCGAGCTCCTCCGCAAACAGACGTTCGACCCGGTCGCCCAGTCCCGCCTCGTAGAGGTCGCACCCGAAGAGGCTCGGGTCGGACAGGATGGGGGCGGCGGCCCTGTGGACCGCCTCCCGGTCGCACGTGCCCAGCGCGATTCCGGCGAGGTGGCCCTGGAGCTCCTCGAGGCGCGGGTCGGGGCTCGGCTCGAAGGGCGTGCCGGAGTCGTCGACACCCACGAGGTAGCGCAGCCAGCCCGCGAACACGAGGGGGAGGCCGACGAGCCTGTCCGCTTCACCTGCGGAGAGGTGGCTTGCCAGCGTGTGCCCGAAGCGGATGGGCATCTTCTGCGACGTGTCGCAGGCGATGCGCTGCGGCGCGTCGGGTAGGCCCGGGTTTGGCAGGCGCTCCTCGAGGAGCCTGTCGAGGAAGGCCGCGGGGTCGAGCACCTCGGGGTCCGGGCAGGTGGGCAGGTCCTCGACGCGCCCGATCCTCTCGGCAAGCGCGACGAGCTCGGGGTCGCGCATCTCCTTCCAGATGCGGTCGTGCCCGAGGAGGCAGCCGTAGACGGCGAGGGCGGTGTGGATGGGGTTGAGGCAGGCGCACACCTTCATGGTGTCGGCCTTCTCCGCCTGCTCGCGGGTGCAGGGCGTCACCCCGGCCTGCTCGAGGGCGGGGCGGCCGTTGGGGAAGGAGTCCTCCACCACGAGGTACCAGGGCTCCTCGCAGTTGACGAAACCCGCAACGGGGGCTGCGCCGGGCCTGCCCACGATGGAGAGGTCCTCCCACCCTTGGTCGGCGAGGAGCGCCGCGACCCCCTGCGAGGGGGCGGGCACGATGCGGTCGACCATGGTCCAGGGGAACGAGACGCGCGACTCGTCGCCGAGCCAGGCGAGATAGGCCGCCGTCGCATGGCCGGCCTCGACCCATCCCGCCGCGACGTCGAGGATGGAGCGGCGGAACACCTCGCCGTTCCGCGAGAAGTTGTCGGTCGACACCATGGCGATCGGCGCGGCGCCGTGCAGGAAGCGTTCCAGGAGGAGTGCGGCGACGATGCCCATGGGGGTCTTCGGGTCGGCAGGGCCCTTCTCCCGGTCGCCGAGGCAGGCCTCGGTGAGCTCGCCGTCCGGGGTGCGCGTCGTGTAGGCCTTCTCGGTCACGGTCACGGTCACCATCTGGAGCCCGGGGTCCGCGAAGAGCGCCTTCGCCCGCGCCCAATCGTCAGGTCGCGAGGGGAGGGCGGCCAGGGCGCAGGCGGTGGCGTCGAGCACCCGCTCGCAGGTGGTGCCATCGGGCCTGAGGACCACCTGCAGCGACGCTCCGCCGTAGGGCCGGAAGATGTGGTCGACGAGGAACGGGTCGTGGACCTGGAGCACGGCGACGCCGGAGTCGAGGAGCCCGCGGTCGACGAGGTCCTGGGCTATCTGGGCATGCAGCGCCCGGTAGAGGTTGCCGCCGCCGATATGGGCCCAGCGGGGTGCCGTACCGCCGTGCACCGTCCGGACGCTCGTCTCCGGAGGGAGGGCCACGCCGCGCCCCTCCAGCCCCGCACGCTCGTCCTGCCAGTGGGACAGCTGTGCCATGGGGTCTCCTTTCTGTCGGTTTGGGGTGTTGTTTCGCGCGAACTGTTATAACAGATAGCGCGAATTGTGACCCCGCTTTTTGTGACAGAAGGGGAATGGGATGAGCGGTCCCTTTTGGAGGGTGAACGGAGTGTGGTCGGGTTGTTCTGAAAAATAGCTGGTACATATGGGTTTATTGGCGGCCACTGGCATAAGATGAATCTAAGAAACATCCATTTAATCTGAAACAACGGAAGAAAAGTGTTGTTACAGAAATGCGGTCTCTTGGGTAAAGTGGAAGAAGTGTTATATCGTGAGGCGTAACGACCGGCCCGGAGTGGGGGTGTCGATGGCCCAGACGGAACAGGCGGACGAGAGCCTGCAGGCTCAGGCGTACCGCATCATCAGCCGCGAGATCGTGCTCGCCAACTACCGCCCCGGGGAGAAGCTCACCGTCAACACCTTGGCCGACACCCTCGGGCTCGGGCGGACCCCGGTGCGTGAGTCGCTCGTGCGGCTCCAGGACGCCGGCCTCGTGAGGGCCGTCCCCCACAGCGGCACCTACGTCTCCAAGATCGACCTCGCCGACGCCGAGTGCGCCCGCTACGTCAGGGAGGTCATGGAGACGCAGGCGGTCGTCGAGGCCTGCGCCCGCGCCACGGACGACGACATCCGCGGCCTCGGGTCGCTCATCGAGGGGGCGGCGGACAAGGCGCGCGAGCGCGACCGCCGGGCCTTCTTCGAGCTGGACGACGAGTTCCACCGGGCCATCTTCCTCGCAGCGGGGCGCCCCCGCGTGCACTCCTGGGTGAGGGAGCTCTGTGTGGGGCTCGACCGCTACCGCTGGCTCCGCATCCTCGTAGAGGACCTCGACTGGGACGCCATCCTCACGTCCCACCGCCGCATCCTCGACGCGGTCGAGGACCGCGACGTCGCCGACGCCGCCTTCCTGGTCAAGGACCACCTCCACCTGATGCTCGAGGAGCGGGCGTGCGTGGTGGAGCGCTTCCCCCAGTACTTCACGAACGTCCCCGCCACCTGACGGTCCCTCCGTTTTCCGCTAGAATCCGCACCACCCCCTCCCGCCTGCCGAGGGGGTGGTGTGCGTGGACGTCCCCACAGGTCTTTTGGGCGCGGCCGAGCTGGCCCGCGACCTGCTCTGGCCCGCCCGCTGCGCCGGGTGCGACGGCCCGGGCAACCTGCTCTGCGACCGCTGCAGGCGGCGGCTCCCCTGGATAGACCAGCGCCACTGCTGCCCCGTGTGCGGCGCGCCGGGCGGCTGGCTCGTGTGCACCGAGTGCGACGGCTCCTGGGAGACCGAGGCATGCGTGGCCGCCCTCTCCCTGGAGGGCCCTGCGGCCCGCCTCGTCAAGGTGTACAAGGACGGCCATGAGCGCAGGCTCGCCCCGGTGCTGGCCGCCGCGTGCGCCTGCGCGCTCGACGAGGCCTCGGCCTGGGACCGCGGCCGCGTGGACCCGGGCTCGCTGGACGGCCTGTGCTTCGTGCCCTCCACGGCCGAGGCGTTCCGGCGTCGCGGCTTCGACCCCATGGCCGACGTTGCGGCGTGCCTGTCCGCGATGGCGGGTGTCCCGCTGGCGGACGCGCTCTTCCGCGGCCGTGCCGCCGACCAGCGCTCGCTGGGGAGGGGGGAGCGGGCTGCCAACGTGGCCGGTACCTTCTCGTGCGCCCAGGACGTGTCGGGCTGCCGCCTGCTCCTCGTGGACGACGTGGTCACCACCGGCGCCTCGGTGCGCGAGGCGGCCAGGACCCTGCTCGCCGCCGGCGCGGCGGGCGTGTGGGCCGTTTCCGTGGCCCGCACGTGGTGATTATCAGACAGCGCTCAGCTGATGGTATAGTTCCTAACGTCTTTGCCGGGTCTGTGGTTGCGGGCGCCACCCACAGGGCGTCCTAGTCCATGGCAGACGAGGCCAAAGGGATCCACGTAAGCCGCCGCGTGCGCGCGGGGGCGATCACGGCTCGTCCTAGAAGTAAGCCGCACCTCCCGTCAACCGTCTGCGGGGCCCCAAGGCCCCCCGGGGGAGAGGGTGGGTAGTGAAGGCGCCGCGGCGCCGGAGCGAGAGCCCCTGTGCGCGAGTGTGGGGTCGAAGACCAGGTCAGCCGGCAGAGACGCGCCCGGGCGCCGGCCCGGAGGCGCAGACGACGACAGGAGGAGCCCCATGGCGACCGTCCGACCCAAGGGCCTCGCAGCCGCTTTCGCGCTCGTGCTCGCAGGGGCCTGCCTCGCGGGCTGCCAGGCCCCGGTCACCACGACCGTGGAGGAGGCCGTCGCGATGCGGAGCGCCCAGGCCCAGGCCCAGGTGTTCGTGGCGAGCCCCGTCATCGCCCGGGACGGCGTGCTGCGCGTGGCCGTGCTCACCTCCTCGGGGACGCCCCACGTCATGGAGGCGGCCGACGGCACGCTCCAGGGCATCGACGTGGACGTCGCGGCCGCCCTGGCCCAGCAGATGGGCCTCTCCCTCGACCTCGTGCCGGCCGGCTCGGCCGAGGAGGCCGCGCGGCAGGGGGTCGACGTCGTGCTCGGCGTGGGGCCCCAGGACGATGCCGACCTCTCGGTGGTGTCGAGCTACATGGAGGAGGCCGTGGGCGTCTTCGTGCGCGACGGGGAGGACCCCTCCGACCTGGCGGCCGCCGCGGAGCGCGGCGTGGCCGTGGTGCAGGGCTCCGACGCCCAGCGGGCCGTGACGGCCGTGCCGGGCCTCGCGGGGGCCCAGCGCCCCTACGACGACGCCGACGCGGCCTTCGACGCCCTGGACGCCGGTGAGGTGGCCTGCGTGGCCTGCTCCGCCTACGAGGGCGCCTACATCGCCCTCGAGCACCCGTCCGTGAACCTCGTGGGGACCGTCGACGTCCCGCGCTCCGTGGGCGCCGGCGTGGACCGCTCCAACACGGCCCTCGTGGCGGCCGTGCAGGAGTCGCTCGACGCCGTGGGGTCCAACGGCGTGCTCTCCCTCATCCGCAGCCGCTGGGTGGGCGACCTCCCGGCGCTCGGGGCCGACTCCCTCATCGAGTCCATGGCGCCTGCCCCCGCGTCGGACGCCACCGACGCGCAGGGCGCGTCCGACGACGGCGGCGCGCCCCTCGCCGAGGACGCCTCCTCGGTGCCGTCCATGGGTGCCGGCGACGGGTCCACGGCCGGATCCAACGCCGTGACGTCCGTCGGCTGACCGGCGCCGCCCGCCGGGCCCGGACGCGCCGTCGGCCGTGTTCATCTCTTGTGGCGGCCCGTTTCATGGGAGCTTCAGATGTAAGCGGGTATAGGCCCCTCAGACAGCGCGGCGGCCCGCCCGCCGATGCCCTGCCAACCGAGGAGAAGGGACTCCCATGGAAATCACCGTCTACGGACGCAAGATCCAGGTCACCGACGCCCTGCGCGAGCACGTGGAGCAGAAGGTCGGCGACGCCCTCAAGGTCTTCGACATCAAGCCCATCACCGCCGACGTCGCCCTGCGCGTGGAGCACTACAAGAGCGGGACCAAGGAGCACATCTGCGAGGTCACCGTACGCGTGCGCGGCACGGTCATCCGCGTCTCCAGCGCGGGCGACGACATGTACGCCGCCATCGACGAGGCCGCCCGCATGGTCACCCGACGCATGCGCAAGTACAAGACCAGGGTCGTGGAGCGCCGCCAGCGCGCCGGCCGCGCCGAGGGCATGGAGACCGTCCAGGACGGCTCCGCGCTCGAGGCGGAGGTCCTCGCCGACGAGGCCGAGGCCGACGAGGAGCTCGTCCGCACCAAGTACATCGAGTACACCAAGCTCACGGAGGAGGACGCCCTCGTCCAGGCCGACCTCCTGGGGCACGACTTCTTCGTCTTCCGCGACATGGTCACCGACAACGTTCATGTGATCTACCACCGCAAGAACGGCGGCTACGGCATCCTCAAGCCCGAGAGCGAGCGGGAGGCCTAGCGCCCCGCCCCTGGCGCCGCGCGGGCGCCGGTCCCACCCGGGGCCGGCGCCCGTTTTTACGTGGGGGAGGTGCGGCCCTGTCGCCCCCGGGCCCCCGTACGGGTAAAATCAAACACCGTATGCCTATGGACGGGAGGGTCCAGTGACCACCGAGAACACCGACGCCGCCCCCACCAAGGAGCAGCTCAAGGCCGAGGAGCGCGCCCGCAAGGAGGCCGAGCGCCAGGCCAGGAAGGACGCCGCGGAGGCCGAGCGCGCCCGCAAGGAGGCGGAGGAGGCCGCCCGCGAGGAGCACGTGCGTCGCTTCCGGAGCAGCCGCAACAACATCCACATCGTCGTCGACTCCTGCGGGGACTTCGACCCCGCCATCGCCCGCGCCCTCAACGTGGAGGTCATCGGCTTCCCCTACGTGGTGGACGGCGAGGAGCGCGTCGACGACCTCTTCCAGACCGTCTCGGCCCGGGAGTTCTACGACTCCATGCGCCACGGCACCTACCCCACCACGAGCGCCGTCACCCCGGGCCATTACTACGAGATCTTCAAGCGCGCTGCCGAGGAGGGCAGGCCCACCATCTACCTCGCCTTCACCGAGGCCCTGTCCTCGTCGGTGCGTGCCGCCGAGGAGGCCGCGCAGATGGTGCGCGACGAGTACCCCGGGTTCCAGATCGCCGTGGTGGACAACCGCTGCCCGTCCGCCGCGGCACAGCTGCTGGCCATCGAGGCCGTGCACCAGGCCAACCTCGGCGCGTCCTTCGACGACCTCGTGGCATGGGTCGAGGAGGCGCGCAACTTCGTCCACGGGTACTTCACGCTGGACAACTTCGACGCCCTTGCCCGCGGCGGCCGCATCCCCGCCTCCGCGGCCAGCCTCGGCGGCAAGCTCGATATCAAGCCCGAGCTCTCCTACGACCCCTCGGGCGCCCTCGCCTTCAAGCGCATGTGCCGCGGCCGCAAGAAGGCCCTCCGCGCCATCATCGAGGACTTCCGCGAGATGAGCGACGGCGAGCGCTCCATGCCCGTGGGCATCGTCACCGCCGACGCCGAGAAGGACGGCGACTGGCTCGAGGGGCTCCTCCGCAAGGAGAAGGGCTGCGAGGACATCATCGTGGTGCGCAGCTCCGTGTCGCCGGTCATCGGCAGCCATGTGGGCCCCGGCATGGTGGCCATGGTCTTCTGGGGCCGCGACCGCCGCGAGCGCGGCTCGCTCTCCGACCGCATCGCCTCCAAGGTTGGGGGCAGGCGCGGCAAGGGCCAGTGAGGCACCACTGACCGTCCGGCGCCGCCTAGGGGCGGTGCCCTTCTCACGAGAGGGGATCGATGAAGAGGATCGAACGCATAGGGTTCGTCGGCTGCGGGATCATGGGCGCCCCGATCGCCCGCCACCTCCTGGGGGCGGGCTTCCAGGTGACCGTGACCACGCGCACGCCTGAGAAGGCGCGCGCCCTGCTCGACGCCGGGGCGCGCTGGGCCGACACCCCCGCGGGGGCCTGCGAGGGCGCCCAGGCGGTGTTCACCATGGTGGGCATGCCGGAGGACGTCGAGGACGTCTACCTGGGCCCCGACGGCCTGCTGTCCGCTGCAGGGCCGGGCACGTTCCTGGTCGACCTCACCACGTCGCGCCCGGAGCTCGCCCGCGAGCTCTCCGAGGCCGCGGCGGCCATGGACGTCACGGCCTTCGACTGCCCGGTCACGGGGGGCCAGGAGGGGGCCGAGGCCGGCACCCTCACCCTCATCGCAGGCGCCACCGAGGCCCAGGCGGCCCCGCTGCTGGGCGCGCTGGAGGCCTTCTCCAGCCGCATCTTCTGGTTCGGCCGCCCCGGCGCCGGGCAGGCCGCCAAGCTCTGCAACCAGGTCTCGCTGGCAGGCGCCATGGCGGGCGCATGCGAGGCCGTGGCGTTCGCCCGCGCCCAGGGCCTCCCCGTGGGGGAGGTCTGCGAGATGGTGGGCTCCGGCATGGGTGCCACCCGCGCCCTCGAGGCCTTCGCCGCCAAGATGGAGGAGGGCGACTGGAAGCCCGGCTTCAAGGTGCGCCACATGGCGAAGGACCTGGGACTGGCCGTCGAGGCCGCCGACGACGAGGGGCTCGCGCTCCCCGGCACCGAGACCGTGCGCGCCCTGTACCGCACCCTGGCGGGCATGGGCGGCGCCGACCTCGGCACCCAGGCCCTCGAGGTGCTCTACGAGGAGGAGGCCGACGCCGCGGCGGCAGGCCTCGACTGGTCCCACGCCGCCCTGGACGATGATGACGACCACGACGGCTGCTGCGGCCACCACCACGGCGAGGACCACGACGGCTGCTGCGGCCACCACCACGGCCACGAGGGCTGCGGCTGCCCCGAGGAGGGCCATGGGCACTGACGGCTTCGCCATGGCCGTGGTGGGCCTCATGCTCGCCATCTTCGGCATCGTGCTGGGCTTCGGGATCGGCAGCCGCCTCGCCGAGGGCGTCACCGACCGCAAGGCCTACTGGAAGTACAACGCCGTCGCCTACGTCGCCGGCATCCTCGTCTCCGCCCTCATCTGGGCCACGGGGTGGTCGGTGCTGGCGTTCGGCACCATCGGCTGCTTGGGCGGCGTGATCGCCGGCCTCAAGATGGGCTACGGCGAGGCCGTGGGCCCGTGGGTCACGCACGACCGCTTCATGGGCCTCAACACCGGGAAGGGCCGCCATCCCCGGCCCAAGAGGACCGCCTCCACCGGCACCGGTTGGGCCAGGCGCAGGCCCGAGGGGGAGGAGGAGTCCGACGAGCCCGAGCTCATGTCGGTCTCCGACCCCAAGACGCGCCGCTGACAGACCACGGGCGCCGGCACCGCGGCGTCCAGAAAGGAGGGCCTACCCATGGCCGACAACGACATCGAGAAGCTCATCGAGGACCTCTCCGCCCCCGGCAGGCGCGCCCGTCAGGACGCCGCCCACGCGGTGGCCGCCCTCGCGGCGGAGGACCCCGCGGCCGTGGCGCCCCACGTCGAGGAGCTCTGCGACGCCCTCGAGCGCCCCGAGGCCCAGACCCGCTGGGAGGTGCTCTCCGCCCTGACCTCGCTCGCCGCGGTGGACAAGGAGGCCTGCACCGCCGCCGTTGAGAGCGCCGAGGCCTCGCTCTTCGACGAGGACTCCTCCATGGTGCGTCTCGCGGCCTTCCGCCTCATCGTCCAGGCCGGGCTCGGCGACGCCGAGGAGGCCGAGCGCGTGTGGCCCATCCTCGACGAGGCGGTCCAGTGCTTCCACGGTGACCCCGAGTACCGCGACATGCTCGTGGCGCTCGTGACGTTCGCCCAGGGCCCGGCGCCCCAGGAGGTCCGCGACGCCCTCGCCGAGCGCGTCGCGTTCGACGCCGAGAAGTCCACGCTGCCCTATATCAAGGCTTACTCCCAGGAGATCGTCGAGGCCGCCAAGGCCGACCGCTGACGGTCCCGCAGAGCAGAGAGAGGAGAGTCCCGTGACCCACGACGTCACCCTCATCCCCGGGGACGGCATCGGCCCCGAGATCGCCGCCGCCATGGAGGAGGTCGTCGCCGCCACCGGCGTCGACGTCCGCTGGAGGCGCGAGCGCGCCGGCGCCCAGGTCTACGAGGAGTGCGGCACGCCGCTGCCCGAGTCGGTGCTCGAGGCCGTCGCCGAGACCAAGGTCGCCATCAAGGGCCCCACCGCCACCCCGGTTGGCTCCGGCTTCCGCTCCATCAACGTGGCCCTGCGCCGGGCCTTCGACCTCTACGCCTGCGTGCGGCCGTGCCTCTCCATGCCCGGCGACGGCAGCCGCTACGACGACGTGGACCTCGTGGTGGTGCGCGAGAACACCGAGGACCTCTACGCCGGCGTGGAGTTCGAGGCCGGCAGCACCGAGGCGGAGCACATCATCGCCTCGGTGAACGCGCGCACGCCGGGCGCCATCAGGCCCTCCTCGGCCATCTCGGTCAAGCCCATCTCGCCCGAGGGGTCCGAGCGCATCGTGCGCTACGCCTTCGAGTACGCGCGCAGCCGCGGCCGCAGGAAGGTGTGCTGCGTGCACAAGGCCAACATCATGAAGGCCACCGACGGCCTGTTCATGCACGTGGCCGAGCGCGTGGCCGAGGACTACCCCGACATCGCCTTCGAGTGCCGCATCGTGGACGCCTGCTGCATGGGCCTCGTGTGCGACCCGGCGGACTTCGACGTGCTCGTGCTGCCCAACCTCTACGGCGACATCGTGAGCGACCTCTGCGCCGGCCTCATCGGCGGCCTGGGGCTCGCCCCCGGTGCCAACATCGGCCGCGAGTGCGCCATCTTCGAGGCGACGCACGGCTCGGCACCCGACATCGCCGGCAAGGACATGGCCAACCCCACGGCCCTGATCCTCTCGGCAGCCATGATGCTCGACCACCTGGGCGAGCCCGGCGCCGCCGACGCCGTGCGCGCCGCCGTGCGCGAGGTGCTGGCGCAGGGCACGAGCGTCACGGCCGACATCCGCCGCGCCCTCACCGGCTCCGCCGAGGGGGCCGTGGGATGCGCCGCGTACGGGCACGCCGTCGCGGAGGCGGTGCGGGCCCGCGTGTAGGGGCGGTTGTTTACCCACCCACTTTAAAGGGAACTTTCGGTTTCCTATAATGACCCTGTCAAAATCATCGTCATGCGTCGATACAAGCGACCGAGGAGAAGGGATCCGTCTCATGGCAGACGAGAAGAAGAAGGACGCGGCGGAGGGGACCGAGACCGCCCTGCCGCCCCTGGACGGCGGCAAGGGCGGCGAGGGCGCCAAGACCAAGGGCGCCAAGGCCAAGGGCCCCAGGAAGCCGGCCGAAAAGCGCTTCACCGTGCCGGTGTTCGCGGTCTGCGTCGTCGCGGCGGCCGCGATCGGCGTGCTCGTGGGCAAGTTCCTGCTCGGCGGCCCCGCCGGCGGCGCCGTCACGGGCAAGACCGCGCTCTCCGAGGGCGAGCTCGACAGCACCGTGGGCACCTACGTCTACCAGGGCGAGACCCACGCCATCACCGCGCGCCAGGCCCTCGAGGGCGCCACGGGTGTGGACGCCGCCAAGCAGGACGACGGCACCTACGCCATGCCCTCCGCCGACAACGTGCTCGACTACGCCCGCAACCAGGTGCTCGCCGTGGCCGTCAAGGCCGAGGGCATCGAGGTCTCCGACGAGGACATGGCCACCTATGCCAAGGACACCCTGGGCACCGACGACTACGCCAGCCTCGCCTCCACCTACGGCATGAGCGAGGACGAGGTCAAGGAGGTCGTGCGCCAGTCCGCCGGCGTCAAGCGCCTCTACGACAAGGTCGTGGGTGCCGACGACTCCGCCAAGGCCCCCGAGACCCCGGCCGAGCCCGCCGAGGACGCCAAGGACGCCGCCACCGCGGACTACGGCAAGTACATCGTGGGCCTGCTCGGCGACGAGTGGGACGCCGACAAGGGCACCTGGGCCCGCGAGGACGGCCCCTACTACGCGGCCCTGAAGGACCAGAGCTTCTCGGCCGACTCCGCCACCTACGACCAGGCGATGACGGCGTATTATGTGGCCTACCAGCAGTATTCGCAGCAGGCCAACAGCCAGTCGGCCACGTGGAGCAAGTACGTGAACGGTCTGCTCTCCAACGCCTCGATCTCCATCGGGGAGCTGGTGTCGTAAGGCCGCGCCTCCGATTGGCTGACCCATGGACATCCTGGTGAGCAACTGCCTGCTTGGCGCCCCCTGTCGCTACGACGGGGGCGCCAAGCCCGTTAACGGGGTCATCGAGCTCTGCTCGCGCCCCGGCGTCACCGCGCACCCGGTGTGCCCCGAGTGCGCCGGGCGCCTGCCCGTCCCGCGTCCGCCGGCCGAGATCCGCGACGGCCGCGTGTACCTGGAGTCGGGGCAGGACGTCACCGAGGAGTTCGAGGCCGGCGCCAGGGCCACGCTGGAGACGGCGCGGCGCGTGCGGCCGGCCTTCTGCGTGCTCAAGGCCAAGAGCCCCAGCTGCGGCCGGGGCCGCGTCTACGACGGCACGTTTTCCGGCAACCTTGTGGCAGGCGACGGCGTCGCCTGCGACCTGCTCGTGAAGGAGGGGTTTTTCGTGACAGACGAGAAGACGGTCGAGCGCTGCCATCCCACCATGGAGCATCCCGTGGCCATCTGCCTGGGCAGCGGCCTAGGGGCGGTGGCGAGGCTCGTGAAGCCGGTGCGCCGCATCCCGTACGCCGACATCGACGGCTTCCCTGCGGGGGCGCGCCCCGTGGCGGGGCATAGGTTCGAGGCCACCGTGGGTACGCTCGACGGCGTGCCGGTGGTGGTCTACCCGGGCCGCGTGCACCTGTACCAGGGCTACTCCGTGCGCGAGGTGACGAGCCTCGTGCGCCACGCGCATCACCTGGGCTGCCGCGACATCGTGTTCGCCGCCGCGGCCGGCGCCATCGACGGCCAGGCGCCGCTCGGCCTGGGCCTCGTGAGCGACCAGCTCAACCTCACCGGCCAGAACCCCCTCGTGGGCGACGAGGGCCTGCGCGGCGTGGACAACGCCTTCGTGGACATGAGCGACGCCTACACGCCGTACCTGCGCCAGGTGGCCAAGGCCGTGGCCGGGGACCTGGGTGTGGAGCTTTCCGAGGGTGTGCTGGCCGGCATCTCGGGCCCGAGCTTCGAGAGCCCGGCCGAGGCGCGCGCCATGGCGCTCTGCGGCGCCAGCTACACGGCTATGTCCGTGGTCAACGAGGTCGTGCTGGCCCACGCCCTGGGCATGGAGGTGCTGGGCGTGACGCTCTCCGCCAACAAGGCCGGCGCCGCGGGCGTGAGCCACGAGACGGTGCTCGCCTACGCCGAGGGCCACGAGGCGGACTTCGAGGCGCTGCTGAGGGGCGTGCTCGCCAGGCTTTAGCGCCGGGGTTGAAATTCCGGTTGCAAGCCCGTATACTACGAGGTCGCGCCAGTTTAGCTCAGTTGGTAGAGCACCGCTCTCGTAAAGCGGGGGTCATCGGTTCAAGTCCGATAACTGGCTCCAGTGAATCCGCAGGCCGGAGGGTGTGTTCGCCCTCCGGCCTTTTTGTTAGTCCTGCGAGGGGAATGAGGGCCGCGCCCGCTCCGTGGAGACCTCGGTACCCTGTCCGAGGTCTCCAGGGGCTTTCCCCGTGAGCGCCCTTGGACACGATGGCTGGCGACGGGCTGGTGGAGGAGGCCTGAGGGGACCTCCCGTGGGGTCCCGCCGGGCGCCGGCACCCATCCTCGAGGTTCCCTCGGCGACCGTATCGGCCGCGGACCGATTCGCCGGTGCACCTGGTGCTTTACCTTTTGGCTAAGATGCTGCTCAGAAGTAAAGCGTCCGTGCCCGAATCCGAGCGCGGGGTAAAGCACGGGGGACGGCTTGAAGAGGTGCCGGAAGACGGCCATGGGACGGCTCCCCAAGGGGTTGTGCCCAAAGTGGGTGAACGTGGACGTTTTTGTATCTCGGCAGGTAGATCGCGTACTCTCAGCGCGAGGGACGGTTCCCGGCCTCGTTATGCGGCAGACCGTCGTTCAATGGCGGCCGACGGGGCCTGCAGGGGAGGCATCTTATATATCGTTATAATATAACGACCTAAAACACGAGGTAGAACGACCGAGAGCCGATGACCCTTTCTCCGGAGGTCCCCATGCCCCACACCGTCCGCCCCATCGCTCCCGGCGACGACGCCGCCGTGGAGCGCGTGATTCGCTCCTGCCTTGTGGAGTTCGGCGCGGACCACGCCGGGACCGCGTGGGAGGACCCGGACCTCGGCCGCTTCTCCTCGGTCTACGCCGAGGAGGGCCGCGCCTACTGGGTGGCCGTGGACGACGGCGGCTCCGTGGTGGGCGGCGTGGGTGTCGGCGAGCTTCCCGGGGTGCCCGGGACCTGCGAGCTGCAGAAGATGTACTGCCTGCCCGAGGCCCGCGGCACGGGCGTGGCGGACGAGCTGCTGGGCCTTGCGCTCGGGTTCGCGGCGGGGCGCTACGACCGCTGCTACCTGGAGACGCTCGGGGCCATGACGCAGGCGCACCGGTTCTACGAGCGCCACGGCTTCCGTCGCATCGACGCCCCGCTGGGCGACACCGGCCACGGGGCCTGCGACGTGCTGTACCTGCGGGACCTGTAGGGGCGGCCGGGACGGCGTCGGTGCTTCCCGTGCGGCAGGCCGTGGGCCCGCCGCCCCGGGGTCAGCGGCGGGGGCGCCTGGCAAAGAGGGCGACCGACCCGGGGACGAGCGGCAGCGACAGGAGCCCGACGAGCCCCGACGTGTCTCCGAGGGCCGGGACGACCGCCACCCCGGCGGGGAAGCCGCCGTCATCCGCCTCCCGGTCGTCGGGAGATCCTCCGGTGCGGCGGCCGTCCGTGGACTCCTGGAGGGGGCTGCCGATGCTGTCGGAGGGCGCGGATGTCTCCGCGTCGTTCCCGGGGCGCTCCGCCTCCCCACTTTGCCCGGTGTCGGTGTCGTCGGGGTCGGGCGTCGGGGTTTCGGGGTCCTTCCCGGGGGTGCCTGCCGAGGGGTCGTCCGGGCTCCACGGGGTCTCCGTGCCGTCATCCTCGCCGGGCTTTCCGGGGTCGGTTCCATCGTCGGTACCGTCGTCGGGGGTCGTGTCGGGATCCTTCTCGGGCACGGCCACAGGCACCGCCGCGAACGGGCCGTCGCGGAGGACATGGCCGGTGTCGAACATGCCGTCGGGGTCGCCGGAGATGTGGAGCCTGTAGAGGCCGGCCACCGCCGCGGTGCCGTCGTCTGAGACCGAGGTCACGCCCATGGGGACGTTCGTGGTGGCAGACCCACCCGGGGCGAGCGCGATGGGCTCCTCGCCGTCGATGATGACCTCGAGGGGCATGTCGAAGGCGCTCTCGAAGGTCACCGGCACCGTGACATGGGACCCTACGGCAACCCCGGCGGGCAACGCCGCGAAGCCGGCTGCCACCTTCGCGGACACCTTGGGGACGATCTGGGATTTGTACGCCTCGCGGGTCCCCTGGGGGACCTGGCCCTCGAGCGTCTGCACCTTCTCGATGCCCCCGAAGGAGAAGGTGACGCGGACCTTGGCACATCCGGTCACGACTGATTGGGGGGAGAGGCGCCATCTCAGTAGGCCGAGGAAGGGGGGAGAGGCGGCATCCAGGGTCATCTCCTTGTAGAAGGGGTCGATGCTCTCGCCTGAGCTTTGGACGCCGGAGATTCTGAGGGGTCCAGAGATCGGGGTGCTGCCGGTGTTCTTGAGCCAGTAGGTGACCTTACAGTCACCTCCCGCGGACACGGGGTACCCGATGTCTGAGAGGGAGACCTCCCAGGAGGCCCCGGAGACCGGCCGGGAGGCAGCGGGGGATGTCTCGGCTTGTGTCAGGGCCAGTGCAGCCGTGGGAGCGCTCGTGGCGGCGATGGCGAAGGCGAGGCAGAGGGCCATCGGGGTGATGGCGTGACGGCGGTCCTTCACGGGCGGTTCTCCTGTCTGTCGGGGGAGGGTGCCGATGCCTGTCGCTTTGGGAGTGGGCACCGGCAAGGGTCCTCCGGGACCTCTGAGGGTAACTCTTAAGTGAAGATTAACGTTTCTGAAGTAATCTGAATATTACACGCGGGGCCGTGCGGACCTGAGGCCTCCCACCGGGTGCCGGCGGGGGCGCCGCCGCGGCACGGTCCTGCTACGCTCGTGGGAGTCCCAGCGGAGAGGAGCCCCCATGCCGTTCTACCTGCGTCACGGCGACCTGACCGAGACCCCGGCCGACGCCTTGGTGAACGCCGCCAACGAGCGGCTGGCCCCCGGCGGGGGAGTGTGCGGGGCCATCTTCGAGGCGGCCGGCCCCGCCGAGCTCGACGCCGCGTGCCGCGCCGTGGCCCCGTGCCCCACCGGGTCGGCCGTGGCCACGCCGGCCTTCGGGCTGCCCGCCCGCCACGTCATCCACGCCGTGGGCCCGGTCTGGCGCGGCGGTACCCACGGCGAGCGGGAGCTCCTCGCCTCCGCCTACCGGTCGGCGCTCGCCGTGGCGTCCTCGCTGGGCGACCGCTCCGTCGCCTTCCCGCTCATCTCCGCCGGCATCTACGGCTTCCCGCGTGACGCCGCCCTGGCGGTTGCCACCGAGGCCGTCACCGGGTACCTTGCCGAGACCGACGACGCCCTGGAGGTCTCCCTCGTCCTTTTCGACGAGCCCGCGGCCCTGCGCCGGAACCTGCCCCCTGGCCTGGAGGCCTATCTCGAGGAGCGGGGCGTCGACATCCGCGGGTCGCGCGACCTCTCCCGCTGGGACGCGGGCCTGCCGCTGATGGCAGGCCCGGACGACACCGGTGCGATCTTCCCGCCTGCTGCGGCGTCTGCGCCTCGGGTGGCTGCGCAGGCCGCACCTGCGCCTCAGGCGGCCCCCGCGTCCGGGGCTGCGCCGGTGGCGCCTGCCCGCCGCCGTGCCGCCGCCCCGTCGGGGGACGGGCCGGAGGCGTCTGCGCGCCGACACGCCGCCGAGCCCCTGGCGGACCGGCTCGCCTCTCTCGACAAGGGCTTCTCCGAGACGCTCCTCGACCTCATCGACGAGCGCGGCCTCGCGGACGCCGCCGTCTACCGGCGCGCCAACATGAGCCGGCAGCACTTCTCCAAGATCCGCTCCAACCCCGCCTACCGCCCGGGCAAGCCCACGGTGCTGGCCCTCGCCGTGGCGCTGGAGCTACCCGTGGACCAGGCCGAGACCCTCCTGGCCAGGGCCGGCTACGCGTTCAGCCCGTCGTCGGCCGCAGACGTCATCGTCCGCTGGTTCATCGAGAACGGCCGCTACGACGTCTTCGAGATCAACGAGGCCCTCTATGCCTACGACCAACGGCTTCTCGGCGCTTGAGTGCCTGCCGCCTGACGGGCAGTCCTGGCTGGAGCGCCGGAGGCAGGGGGGCTTTGCGGTGGGGACGTGCGGTGGGGGCGCACAGTGGGGGCGTGCGGTGAGGGCGCACAGTGAGACTGCACGGTGGGGACGTGCGGTGAGGGCGCACGGTGATGTCGCGCGGTGAGGGGGCGCAGAGGGGACGTGCGGCAAGGCCGTGCGGTGAGGGCGCGCACCAAGGCTGCACAGCAGTGAGGCTGCGCGGTGAGGGCGCACAGCAAGGGTGCACAGCAAGGCCGCACAGTGGGGGTGCACAGCAAGGCCGCACAGTAATGCGCCCTTGTCGCAATGCCCCCTTGGTGTGCGTTCGCCAAGGGGGTCTTGCGTCGAGAGGCCCTTAGCGAACGGATCTCGGCGCGCAACTGCCCCTTAGCGAACGGGTGTGAGTTCGCTAAGGGGCAGTTGCGTCAAAGGGCCCTTACAGAGTGGCCTTAGTGTGCGCCTATCCATCAACAACCAGATGGGAGAGGTGGCTGATGGGCCAGGCACCTCTGTCACGCAACAGATGGGCCAGACATCGCCGTCGCGCAACAGATGGGCCAGGCACCGCAGCCTCGCAACAGATGGGCCAGGTGGCGCTATCCACCAACAACCAGATGGGAGAGGTGGCTGATGGGCCAGGTACCGCTGCCACACCGACAGCAGATGGGCCAGGCGCCGCCGCCACACCGGCAACAGATGGGCCGGGCGCCGCTATCCATCAACAATCAGATGGGAGAGGCAACAGATGGGCCAGGCACCTCTGTCACGCAACAGATGGGCCACGCGCCGCTGTCACGCGCCGCCGCGCGATGTCGCCCGGCAGGTTACCTCTGACGCCCCGCCGCCCCCGTAGGCTGTCCTCAGTCGACGGGGCGCCGCCCCAGAAGGGAGCCAGCCATGAAGGGCCACAACGAGGAGCTCGTGTTCGTCATCGACAAGAGCGGGTCCATGTCCGGTCTCGAGGCCGACACCGTGGGCGGGTACAACTCCGTGCTCGACCGCAACCGTGCGGGGGAGGGGAGCGCCTGGGTCACGTGCGTGCTGTTCGACACAGGGTTCGAGGTCGTCCACGACCGCGTGCCCATCGAGACCGTGGCGCCGCTCAGGCGCGCCGACTACGTCCCCGGCGGCTGCACCGCGCTGCTCGACGCCGTGGGCCGCACCATCGAGCGCGTGGGGCTCGTGCAGCGCCACCTGCCCGACGGCTTCAGGCCCGACCACACCACCTTCGCCATCATCACCGACGGCGAGGAGAACGCCAGCCGCAGCTTCACCTACCCCATGGTCAAGGAGATGATCGAGGGCAAGGAGCGCGAGGGCTGGGAGTTCCTGTTCCTGGGCGCCAACATCGACGTCGCGTCCCATGCTGCGTCCATGGGGATCCGGCCGGCCATGGCCACGAGCTACTCGGCCGACGAGACCGGCACCTGGGCGGCGTTCGACTCCTTCGCGGGTGCCGTGGCCCAGGCCAGGTCCTGCGGCTCGGTGGACGACTCGTGGTCGGCGCCCACCAAGGCCGACGAGCGCCGCCGCCACGGTGGGCACGGCGGCGGTAAGGGGCACGGAGGCGGTAAGGACCACCGTGGCCGCGGGCTCTTCCGCCGGTAGCGGGCGGTGCCGTCGCCATGCGGCTCGGCTACCCTTGGAGGAACTGCCTTCGTGCCGAGAGGAGCCGCCGTGAGCCGCGTGGAGCCTGGCCGTCCCGTAACCGTCGAGGTCTGCTGCGGCAGCGTCGCCGACGCCCTCGCCGCCGAGGAGGGCGGCGCCGGTCGCGTGGAGCTCAACGCGGCGCTGCCCTTGGGCGGCCTCTCGCCGAGCGCGGCCGCCGTGAGGGAGGTGCGGCGCCTGACGGGCCTCGGGGTCGTGGCTATGGCGCGGCCCCGGGCAGGCGGCTTCTGCTACGTGGACGCCGACTGGGCCCAGCTCCTTGCCGAGGTGGACGCCCTGCTTGCGGCCGGTGCCCACGGGGTGGCGTTCGGCTGCCTGACGCCCGCGGGTGCCGTGGACGCGGCGCGCGTCCGCGAGGTGGTGGGGCGGGTCCACGGAGCGCGGGCGGAGGCCGTCTTCCACCGGGCCTTCGACCTGGTGCCCGACGCCGACGAGGCCATGGAGGTCCTCGCCGGTGCGGGTGTGGACCGGCTGCTCACGAGCGGTCAGGCGCCCACGGCCCCGGAGGGCGCGGGGCTCATCGCCCACCTGCAGGCGGCGTGGGGAGCGCGGGTACAGGTGCTGCCCGGCTCCGGCGTGCGCCCGGGCAACGCGGCGGCCCTCGTTGCCGAGACGGGCGTGGACCAGGTGCATTCGTCCTGCTCGGGGACGGTGGCCGCTCCCGGCGCCGCCGCGGCGGCCCACGGCGTGGACTTCTCGGTACCGGGCTGCGGGCCCGACCGGCTGCCCTGCGTGGACCCGGGGACGGTCCGGGAGCTGGTGGCGGCGCTGCGGTAGGGGAGCGGGGCGCGAGCGCGACGGGCGAACGGCAAAGAGGCGACGAGAAGTGGCTATACAGCCCCATCCCGTCGCCTCTAGGTCGGTAAGTGTAGCATCCGGCGGGGGCTTGCCACGGTGCGCGGCGGCTGGCAATGCGCGGTGCGCCCCCGGTGCGCGATAGCCGGCGCGAACGGCTGCGGGTGTGCGACGAGACGGCATGAGAGGCTCCCGATGCGTGATTTGGCGTGAAACGCCCTCGATGCGCGATGGGCTTGGCGCGAGCGGTCGTCGCTGCGCGATTTGGGGCCGAGGAAACCTGTTTTCCGTGCAACGGGGGCGTTTCATGCCAGCGGAACCGCACATCGAGGACCGTTCGTGCCACGGCGCCTCCGTCGATCCTTCGGCCGGTGAGCACGGGGCCGGATAGTATGATTGCGAGAGGGTGTAATCCAATCCCCGGGGCTCGCCCTCGAGCAAACCGATTGAAAACCGAGCCCGCAGCGAACGCGCAGCGGCCTCTATCTGGGATTGTTTAGTGTGCTCCCCGCACATGCGGGGATGATTCGGTGGAGCACGCCGTACTCGTCGATGAAGGTGCGTGCTCCCCGCACATGCGGGGATGATTCGGCGGG
>ERZ808035.869-NODE-869-length-20779-cov-4.709255_pt1 | contig 20779 bp, 19 predicted proteins | sample MGYA00380189_ERZ808035 | MGnify/ENA primary metagenome ERZ808035 (study PRJEB31490, sample SAMN06133407) | mouse gut metagenome | isolation source: M5_1 | host: mice | place: China: Chengdu | collected 2015-05 ...
GCCCCGCTGCCGGGATGGCTTAAACGCGCCCGTCTGAGGCTGGGGCTCTGCGAGTAGTGCCCGGCCGTGTCCCGGCGGCTTGTCCCACTACCCGGACACTTTTGTCCCAATGGTCGGGCACTTTTGTCCCATCATCACAGGCTGAACCGCTGGCACTTTGGTCGGGCACCTTGGGTGTCACACCCGGCCGTCGCGCCGCCGTGGCACCTTTTCTGTGGCATTGGGGCGTAGGCATGCGTCTCTTCGCCTATTCCTCTGTCGGTGATATGTGCGCACAGTAAGGGCGCACAGTAAGGGTCTTCTGGCACATAGGGGCCTTGCTGTGCGGGGAGGCGTTCGCCAAGGGGCCGTTGCGGGGCGAAAACCGTTCGTCAGGGGCCTTTTGCTGCAAGGGGGCCTTGGCGAACGCACAGAAAGACGCGTCTGCGTCAAGGGCGTCTTACTGTGCGGCCTTACTGTGCGCGACAAAGGCGCCTGCTCCATCCGCCACTTCGTCTATCTCCCCGTTGATGATATTCGGTGCGTATCGGAGGCGTCGCCCGTGCGTTCGGTGCATCCGGCGGCTCGTTGTATGGCTACGCGCCCATCGGCGGGTTCGATGTATGGAAATCCATGCATCTAACGGTCGAACGGGTGCCGCCCCATGCAACGAGCGTTCGAATGCAGGGAGCGGGCGGGGCGCCACCCCAACAGGCATGCCAAATCTCGTTCACCCACCCGATTACCGGTATTTCAGTTGGAGGGCCGCTGCACCCCTCCGCCTCTGTTACGTTCTTGCTTTGGAAAGACTTCAAGGTTCTCGCAGAAAGTGAGCTCGCAATGCAAGAGACTCCGGCAGCCTGGGAGGGCTTCGCCCCGGGCCCCTGGCAGCATGAGGTCGACGTCCGCGACTTCATCCAGCGCAACTACACGCCCTACGAGGGCGACGAGGGCTTCCTCGAGGGCCCCACCGAGGACACCGAGTACCTGTGGGGCGAGGTCATGGACCTCTTCGCCGCGGAGCGTGCCATGGGCGGCGTCATCGCCATGGACACCGACGTCATCTCCACCATCACCAGCCACGGCCCCGGCTACATCGACAAGGGCCGCGAGACCATCGTGGGCCTGCAGACCGACAAGCCCCTCAAGCGCGCCCTGCAGCCCAACGGCGGCATCCGCATGGCCGTGCAGGCCTGCGAGAGCCACGGCTACCGCGTGGACGACAAGATCGTGGACATCTACACCAACCTTCGCAAGACGCACAACGCGGGCGTGTTCGACGTCTATACCCCCGAGATGCGCGCCTGCCGCCACTCCCACATCATCACCGGCCTGCCCGACGCCTACGGCCGCGGCCGCATCATCGGCGACTACCGCCGTGTGGCCCTCTACGGCCTCGACTTCCTCATCGCCGACAAGAAGCGCCAGAAGGAGGGCACCGAGTCCACGATGACCGAGCCGGTCATCCGCCACCGCGAGGAGCTCTCCGAGCAGATTCGCGCCCTTCAGGAACTCAAGGAGCTCGGCGCCATCTACGGCTTCGACCTGGGCCGCCCCGCCGAGACGCTTCAGGAGGCCGTCCAGTGGCTGTACTTCGGCTACCTGGGCAGCGTCAAGGAGCAGAACGGCGCCGCCATGAGCCTGGGCCGCACCAGCACCTTCCTCGACATCTACGCCGAGCGCGACCTCGCCCGCGGCATCGTCGACGAGCGCCAGGTGCAGGAGTACGTGGACCACTTCATCATGAAGCTGCGCATGGTCAAGTTCGCCCGCACCCCCGACTACAACGAGCTCTTCTCGGGCGACCCCCAGTGGGTCACCGAGTCCATCGGCGGCATGGGCATCGACGGCCGCCCGCTGGTCACCAAGATGAGCTTCCGCTACCTCCACACGCTGGAGAACCTCGGCACGAGCCCCGAGCCCAACCTCACGGTGCTCTGGTCGACCCGCCTGCCCGAGGCCTTCAAGCGCTACTGCGCCAAGATCTCCATCGTCTCGAGCTCCATCCAGTACGAGAACGACGACCTCATGCGCGTGTACCACGGCGACGACTACGCCATCGCCTGCTGCGTGTCGTCCATGCGCGTGGGCAAGGAGATGCAGTTCTTCGGCGCCCGCGCCAACCTGGCCAAGTGCCTGCTCTACGCCATCAACGGCGGCGTGGACGAGGTCGAGGGCACGCAGATCGGCCCCAAGTACCGTCCCGTGGAGGGCGACGTCCTCGACTACGACGACGTCATGGACAAGTTCCACGACATGATGGACTGGCTGGCCGGCGTCTACGTGAACGCCCTCAACATCATCCACTACATGCACGACAAGTACTGTTACGAGCGGCTGCAGATGGCCCTCCACGACGAGCACGTGCACCGCTGGTTCGCCACCGGCATCGCGGGCCTCTCCGTGGTGGCCGACTCCCTCTCGGCCATCAAGTACGCCACCGTGCGCCCCGTCCGCGACGAGCGCGGCATCGTGGTGGACTTCGCGGTGGAGGGCGACTTCCCCCGCTACGGCAACGACGACGACCGCGTGGACGCCATCGCCGCCGAGGTGATCGAGGACTTCATGCACGACATCCGCGGCTACGAGACCTACCGCAAGTCCGTGCCCACGACCTCGGTGCTCACCATCACCTCCAACGTGGTGTACGGCAAGGCCACCGGCTCCACCCCCGACGGCCGCAAGGCCGGCGAGCCCTTCGCCCCCGGTGCCAACCCCATGCACCACCGCGACAGCTGCGGCGCCGTGGCGAGTCTCGCCTCCGTGGCCAAGATGCCCTTCAAGGACGCGCAGGACGGCATCTCGAACACGTTCTCCATCGTGCCGGGCGCCCTGGGCAAGGACGGCGAGGTCATGTTCGGCGACCTCGACCTCGACGCCCTCGGCGTGGAGGTGACCTTCGCCAACGAGGTCCCCGCCGCCTGCGTCGCCGACGCCTCCGCCCGCGAGGGCGCCGTGGACGTCGACTGCTCGTAGCACCCGCACGCACCCACACACCCGGAACCCCTCCGACGGAAGGAGCCACCATGACCACCAGCGAAGTCTCCGCCGACCAGGTCGACAACCTCGTCTCCATGCTCGACGGCTACGCCGAGAAGGGCGGCCACCACCTCAACGTCAACGTCTTCAACCGCGAGACGCTGCTCGACGCCCAGGCCCACCCCGAGAAGTACCCCCAGCTCACGGTGCGCGTCTCCGGCTATGCGGTGAACTTCAACAAGCTCACCCGCGAGCAGCAGGACGAGGTCATCTCCCGCACGTTCCACGAGGCCCTCTAGCGCCTCCGCGGGGGATCGCCGCGACGACGCGACGGAGGGGCCGCACCCGGGCAGCCGGGTGCGGCCCCTCCTGCGGTTGTATCATGTTTTTAAGAGACAAGGGGCCCCGGGGCCCTTGCGTGGGAGGAGGGCGCGATGAACGGGAGGGAGACGGTCGACGTGGCGACGCTGCGGGCCCGGGAGGGCCGCGTGCACTCCGTCGAGACCATGGGCACCGTGGACGGCCCGGGCACGAGGCTCGTGGTCTTCTGCCAGGGCTGCCCCATGCGCTGCGCGTACTGCCACAACCCCGACTCATGGGACCCGGCGGCCGGTTCCGTGACCACGGCGGGGGAGGTGCTCGACCTCTTCGAGCGCAACCGCCCCTTCTACCGCCGGGGCGGCATCACGCTCTCGGGCGGCGAACCCATGCTCCAGCCCGATTTCTCCGCCGCGGTGTTCGCCCTGGCCCACCGGGCGCCGGCGGGGCGCATCCACACGTGCCTGGACACATCGGGAATCGCCTTCTCGGCCGCCGCGCCGGAGCGCCACGCCGCCCTGCTCGACGAGTGCGACCTCGTGCTGCTGGATGTCAAGCATGCCTTCGACGAGGGGCACCGGGAGCTCACGGGCAAGGGGGCCGACAACCCCCGGGCCCTTGGCGACGAGCTGGCCCGCCGCGGCATACCCGCGGTGATCCGCCACGTGGTGGTGCCCGGCATCACCGATGGACCCGAGGAACTCGCGGCCCTGGGCCGCCTCATCGCCCGCTGGGACAACGTCGTGGGCCTCGACCTGCTGCCCTACCACACCATGGGCGTGGGGAAGTACCGGGCGCTGGGCCTCGACTACCCGCTTGAGGGCGTCCCCGCGCAGGAGAAGGGGAGCATCCCGGAGCTCCGCCGGCAGGTGCTGGGGGCCCGCGCCGCCGTCCGGGCCGGCCGCGCGTGACGATGTCGCCCCTTCCCCTCCGCACCTGAACGCGGCTGAGGGCGGGTCACGGCGCGCCTCCGTGCCGGAACCCGCCCTCAGCCGCGTTCAGGGGGGCGAAATCCACCCTCGTTCGTGTTCAGGTGGGGGGAGGGCCGCCCTCAACCGCGTTCAGGTGCCGAGGAGCGCCGGCGGGGGGCGCCGAGGAGCGCGGGCGGGGCGCCGAGGAGCGCGGGCGGGGCGCCGCCGAGGCGCGCGGGCGATGGGCACCCCCGAGGCGCGCCGCCCCTCCGCGTCACACCTGCGGCATGACCGCCGGGACCAGCCGCACCTGCTTCTTGCCCGCCGGGTCCGCGATGCGCTCGAGCATGAGGCGGGCGGCCTCGAGGCCCATGGCGTAGGGGTCCGTCTCGAACGTGGTGACGCTCGACCCTAGGGTGTCGGCCCAGTTCCAGCCCAGGCGGTGCGCCCAGCCCCAGTCGTCGGGGCCGCAGAGGCCCACCTGCTCCCCCAAAGCCACGCCGAGCCCGGTCAGGGCGTTGTAGACGGCGAGCAGCGTCACGGTGTTGGTCGCGTAGGCACCCACGGTGCGGTCGCCGGAGTCCGCGAGCATGGCGGAGACGGCCGCACGGGTGCTGTCGGGGTCCCAGGGGTCGCAGAGGTAGACGTCGGCGTCGGGGTCGTGCGCGCCGAAGACGTCGCGGTCCCCCTCGATGAAGGCGTCGAGCCGCTCGGCCCTCGGCGAGTTGTTGGCGACGTCCTGGGTGAAAAGCACCGCCCGCTCGAAGCCCCGCCCCCGCATGGAGGCCATGAGCTCCAGGGTGGGCTCCCGGTAGGGGCACACGGCGATGTCGAAGTTGTAGTCGTCGATGTAGCGGTCGCAGAGCACCACGGGGGTCCCGGAGTTGGCGAGGTCGATGAGCTGCGGGTTATGGGAGGTCGTGGTGTTGACGATGAGGCCGTCCACCTGGTGGGACACGAGGGAGTCGATGAGGCGCCGCTCGTCGTCGGGGGAGTCGCCCGCGTCGGCGAAGATTGGGATGTAGCCGCCCTCCCGGAGCCCCTGGCCGATGCCGTTGAGCAGCGACGTCGCGAAGGGCGTGGTGATGTTGGCCACGATGACGCCCACGAGGTAGGAGCGCTGGGTCTTGAGGGAGCGCGCCACGGCGCTGGGGGTGTAGTGCGCCAGCTGGATGGCCTTCTCCACCCGGAGCCGCGTGGGCTCGGAGAGTAGGTCGAACCTGCCGTTGATGTAGCGCGACACCGTTGTCTTGGAGACGCCGGCCGCGACCGCGATGTCGGAGATGGTCACGTTCTTGCGGCCCATGGCGGCCTCCCTTCCTGCGGTGCCGGGCACCCGTGCCCGTGGTGAAAACGGTGCCACAGCGGCGCCTCCAAGCCAAGAGCACGCCCCTACGTTGAAATCGGTACCAACTACCGTTCACCGTCTAGTATTTTTCTGAACGCCTCCGCACCCCATCATATTCCCCGGAACGGCGGGGACCCATGAATCCCGCGCGGCTCTGTGACCGGTCAGGGATATCCGCTATTTGAAACCGGTTTCATACAGGTACCGACCACGGCGAGAAAGGCGGCAGCAATGAGGCGATTCATGGACGACAAGGACTTCCTCCTCTCCACGGCCACGGGTGAGGAGCTCTTCCACACCTACGCCGAGGACCTGCCCATCGTCGACTACCACTGCCACATCTCCCCGCAGGAGATCTGGGAGGACAAGCGCTACGAGAACATCTGCCAGGTGTGGCTCGGCGGCGACCACTACAAGTGGCGCCTCATGCGCGCCAACGGCGTGGACGAGCGCTACATCACCGGCGACGCCCCCGACCGCGAGAAGTTCCAGAAGTGGGCCGAGACCCTGACCCGCTGCGTGGGTAACCCCGTCTACGAGTGGAGCCACCTCGAGCTCAAGCGCTTCTTCGGCTACGACGGCGTGCTCAACGCCGACACCGCCCAGGAGGTCTGGGACCTCACGTCCGCCAAGCTCGCCGACCCCTCCATGAGCTGCCGCAACCTCATCGCGCGGTCGAACGTGCGCCTCATCTGCACCACCGACGACCCGGCCGACGACTTTTGCTGGCACAAGAAGCTGGCCGCCGATAAGAGCTTTGGGGTGAAGGTGGTCCCGGCCATGCGCCCCGACGCCGCCCTGCGTATCGAGCGCGGCGAGGAGTTCCGCGCCTACCTGGGCCGCATCTCCGAGGTCGCCGGCATGCCCGTGACGTCCTTCGCCGAGCTCTGCGCCGCCATCTCCGCCCGCTACGACGTGGCCCACGAGCTCGGCTGCCGCGCCTCCGACCACGCCCTCGACTACGTGATGTTCGAGCCGGCCACCCCCGCCGAGATCGAGGCCGTCTTCAGCAAGGCTGCCGCCGGCGAGCCCGTCACCGGCGTCGAGGCCCTGCAGTACAAGACCGCCCTCATGGAGTTCCTCGCCTCCGAGTACGTGCGCCTGGGCTGGGTCATGCAGCTGCACTTCGGCTGCAAGCGCGACAACAACCGCCGCATGTTCGCCAAGCTCGGCCCCGACACCGGCTACGACTGCGTGTCCAATTACACCCCCGCCGACCAGCTCGCCGACTTCCTCAACGCCGTCGACGAGAACAGCGGCCTGCCCAAGACCATCCTCTACAGCCTCAACCCCAACGACAACGTGGTCATCGACACCGTCATGGGCTGCTTCCAGGAGGGCCCCGTGGCCGGCAAGATGCAGAACGGCAGCGCCTGGTGGTTCAACGACAACGAGTGCGGCATGCGCGAGCAGCTCACGGCCCTCGCCAACGAGGGCGTGCTCGGCACGTTCGTGGGCATGCTCACCGACTCCCGCAGCTTCCTGTCGTACCCGCGCCACGAGTACTTCCGCCGCGTGCTCTGCGGCCTGATCGGCGAGTGGGTCGAGGCCGGCAAGTACCCCCGCGACATGGACGCCCTCGGCTCCATCGTGTCGGACATCTCGTACGGCAACACCGTCCGCTACTTCGGCTTCGACCTGCCCGTCGCGTGACCGGCGACCCGAACCGCACGAGACCGCACCCGGCGGCGTCCGAAGGGGCGCCGCCCGTTCCCGGAGGGACACCATGAACAGGCTCAGCTACGACACCTTGGAGAAGATCGGCTACGACGGCTACCTCCTGCGGGAGGCGCCCGAGCGCGTGCTCCAGTTCGGCGAGGGCAACTTCCTGCGCGGCTTCGTCGACCGCTACATCGACGTCGCCAACGAGACCCGCGGCTTCGACGGCAAGGTCTGCGTCGTGCAGCCCCGCGCCGCCCATCCGGCCGTCGCCGACGCCCTCAACGCCCAGGACGGCCTCTACACCGTGTACGTGCGCGGACAGGCCGACGGCGTGCCCGTCGAGGGGCGCCGCGTGGTCTCGGCCATAAGCCGCGTCCTCAACCCGCACCGCGACGACGACTACGCCGCCCTCATGGAGCTCGCCGCCTCCGACGACCTCGACCTCGTGGTCTCCAACACCACCGACGCCGGCATCGCCTGGGACGGCTCCTGCGGCCCCGACGACCGGCCGCCCGCGAGCTACCCCGCCAAGCTCGCCCAGCTGCTCCACGTGCGCTGGCTCGCCGGCAGGCCCGGCGTGACGGTGCTGCCCTGCGAGCTCGTCCCCGAGAACGGCGCGCGCCTGCTGGAGCTCGTGGTGCGCCACGCCCGCGCGTGGGGCTGGGAGGACGCCTTCGTCGACTGGCTGTCCGAGGGCTGCACCTTCGCCACGACGCTCGTCGACTCCATCGTGCCGGGGTCTGTGACCGACCCGGCCGAGAGCGCCGCCATGGACGAGGCCGCCGGCTACGAGGACGACTTCAAGCTCGTTCGCGAGGTCTTCGAGCTCTGGGGCATCCAGGGCCCGGCGGGGCTCGCCGGGACGCTGCCCTTCGCCGACAGCCCCACGGTCCTCGTCACCGACGACGTGGCCCCCTACGAGCGCCGCAAGGTGCGCATCCTCAACGGCGCCCACACCGGCTTTGCCCTGGGTGCCTACCTCGCCGGCCTGGACATCGTGCGCGACTGCATGCACGACGGGAGCGTGTGCGCCTTCATGGACGGCCTCCTCGAGGAGGAGGTCATCCCGACGCTCCTGCCGGCCCTCGACCTCGACGACTGCCTCGCGTTCGCCCGCGCCACCAAGGAGCGATTCGACAACCCGTTCGTGGACCACAGGCTCATCTCCATCAGCCTCAACTCCGTGGCCAAGTGGCGCGGCCGCGTGATGCCCACGCTCCTCGACGCCACCGAGTCCACCGGCGTCGCGCCCTGGCGCTTGGCCACCACCCTGGCCTTCCTCATCGCCTTCTACACGAGCGACCCTGCCGGCATCGACGACGGGGGTCTCGCGCTCACCCGCCCCGACGGCACGGCCTACCACGCCGACGACGCCCCCGAGGTGCTGGGGTTCTTCCTCGCCCACGCCTGCGACGGGACCGCCGACCTCGTGGCCGCCACCCTTGCCCAGGAGGCGTTCTGGGGCCGCGACCTCAACGACGTGCCTGGTCTCGCCGACCGCGTGACCGAGCAGCTCGCCCTCATCCGCGAGCGGGGCTGCCGCGCCGCCATGGACGCCTGCGCCGCCAAGGGGGGCGAGTAGGGTGGCGGCCGTCATTCGCATCGACCCCGCCGACAACGTGGCGGTGGCCCTCGAGCCCGTGACTGCGGGAGAGGCCCCCGAGGGCGCCGGCGGCGTCGTGGCCCTGCGCGACGTGCCCCGGGGCCACAAGATGGCCCTGGCCCCCATCGCCGCCGGCGAGGACGTGGTGAAGTACGGCGTGGCCATCGGGCACGCCGTCCGCGACGTCGCCCCGGGCGACTGGGTGCACCTGGACGCCATGGCCACGAACCTCTCGGGCGAGGTCGACTACGCCTACGACCCGCGGCCCTGCACCGCGGTGCCGGAGGAGACCCGCACCTTCATGGGGTTCCGGCTTCCCGACGGCCGGGCCGCCACCCGCAACGAGGTCTGGGTGGTGCCCACCGTGGGCTGCGTGAACCAGATCGCGCGCTCCATCGCGGGCTCGGTGGAGCCCCGGGGCTCCGTGGACGCCGTCCTCTCCTTCGCCCACCCCTACGGCTGCTCACAGACCGGGGGCGACCACGCCCGCACCCGCGAGGTCCTGGCCGCGCTGGCCCACCACCCCAACGCCGCCGGCGTGGTGTTCGTCTCGCTCGGCTGCGAGAACTGCACCCATGCCCAGCTCGTGGAGGAGCTCGGCGACTACGACCCGCGGTTCGTGCGCTTCCTCACCTGCCAGGACGTGGACGACGAGCTCGCCGTCGGGGCGGCCCTCGTCGAGGGGCTCATGGACCTCGTGGGGGGCCGCGAGCGCGAACCCATCGGCGTGGACGAGCTCGTGGTGGGCCTCAAGTGCGGCGGCTCCGACGGACTCTCGGGCATCACGGCCAACCCGGTCATCGGCCGCGTGAGCGACCGCGTGGTGGCCGAGGGCGGCACGTCGGTGCTCTGCGAGGTGCCCGAGATGTTCGGCGCCGAGAGCCTCCTGCTCGGCCGCTGCGACAGCCGGCGGACCTTCGACGACGCCTGCGCCATGCTCAACGGCTTCAAGGAGTACTTCATCTCCCACGGCGAGACCGTCTACGAGAACCCGAGCCCCGGCAACAAGGACGGCGGCATCACCACCCTCGAGGACAAGAGCTGCGGCTGCGTGCAGAAGGGCGGCGGCGCCCCCGTGGTGGCCGTGGTGCCCTACGGCGGCCGGGTGGGGCGGCACGGCCTCAACCTGCTGTGCTCCCCGGGCAACGACATGGTGTCGACCACGGCGCTCACGGCCGCCGGCTGCCACGTGATCCTGTTCTCCACCGGCCGGGGCACGCCGTTCGGGGCCCCGGCACCGACCATGAAGGTGGCCACCAACAAGGCCCTGGCCGCCGCCAAGCCCGGCTGGGTGGACTTCGACGCCGGTGTCGTGGCGGCGGGGGAGGCCACGATCGACGAGGCCGCCGACGCGCTCTTCGACGCCGTGCTGGCCTGCGCGGGCGGCCGCAGGACCTCGGCCGAGCGTCGCGGCGCGGCGGAGATCGCGATCTGGAAAGACGGGGTGACGCTGTAGGGGCCTCACCTCCCGTGTCTGGGCAGCCGGATGGCTTAGGGGCGCATCTCGGGGGTTGGGACTTTGCGAGTACCGCTCGGCTGTCCCATCACCCGGACACTTTTGTCCCAACGGTCGGGCACTTCTGTCCCACCATCAACGGGTGAACTTCCGTCACTTCGGTCGGGCTCTTTCGCTGTCACACGACGCCCCTCGTGCGTTCGTTGCATCCGGCTGCCCGTTGTATGGGCGGTTTCTCCTCCGAGGCCTCGTTGTATGGGGCAGGAGGGCGCCCGGCCGCTCGTTGCATCGATATCCATGCAACGAACGGCCGGATGGGTCGCGTTCCGATACAACGAACGCATGGTGCAACGAACGCCTGGACGGCCCGGGACCCTCCCGCGTGCCGCGCGCACCCGGCGCTAGAACTGGCGCCTCTCATAGATGGCGCACGACACCTGCGAGGACGCGGCGTAGACGGCCAGGACGCCCGCCACGGCGAGGAGGCCGAGGATAATCCCCTGCCCGCCGGTGGCCAGCCCCTCCAGCCACGCGGACACCCGGGGCCCCCACTCTGCCAGCACGCCCACCTGCTCGAGGGTGGCCATGGTCAGGCAGAACGCCAGGATGACCAGCGCCGGGGCCACGCGGGCGGCCTTGGTGGCGCCGTAGCGCATGTAGACCGGAATGGAGAGCGACGCCAGCAGCAGGATGGCCAAGGCGGTGACGGCAGAGGCCACGGCGGTGGTGAGGAGCAGGCCCCCGAGGTCAGAGCCCTCCGTCGGGAGCACCGACGACACGGGCAGCCCCGTGTCGGCGAGCCAGAAGAGCGGCACCGAGAGCGCCACGGCGCCGAGGACGGAGACGGCGCACGAGGCCAGCACGGTCAGGTACCGGCCGCGCACCACCTGGCTCCGCGTCACGGGCAGCGTGAGGCGGAAGCGCTCCCAGCCGTTCTGCTCGTCGACGGTGAACAGGCTCGTCATGAAGAGGAACGGGAAGAACCCCGCGACCGCCACGGCACCCACGAACAGCGCGATGAACACGCCGGTGAGCGCGAGCTGGGCGAGCGGCTTCCTCATGGTGAGGAGGTCGGAGATGAAAACGATACGCATGTCATGCCTCCCTCTCGCCCTTGACGGCGAGCGTCATGTACTCCTCGATGGTGGCCCGGCCCACGGCGAGGTCCGGGCAGGCCGCGGCCAGGGTGCGGCGGTCGGGTGCCAGCACCACGGTCTCGTAGGGGCGCCGCTCCCAGCGCAGCCCCTCGACGCCGGCCGCCCGTAGGCGCTCGAACTGCTCCGCGGTGCACCGGACGACACCCGCGGTGTCGGTGATGTCCTCCTTGGCCAGGTCGAACGCCACCCGGCCGCCGTCCAGGCACACGACCTCGTCGGCGAGCTTCTCGAGGTCGCTCGTGATGTGGGTGGCCATGAGGACACCGTGGCCGTCGTCGGCGGCCATAAACGCCCGCACGTCGTCGAGCACCTCGTCGCGGGCCATGGGGTCCAGTCCGGCCGTGGCCTCGTCGAGGACGAGCAGGTCGGGGTGGTGCGCCAGGGCGAACGCCAGCGAGAGGCGCATGCCCATGCCGCGGGACAGCTCGCTCACGGCCTTGTCGGGCGCCAGGCCGTACTCGGCGCAGAGGGAGCGGAACAGCCCGTCGTCCCAGGCGGGGTAGGCGACGCGGCCCACGCCCCCCACGGCCGAGAGGCGCAGCGACCCCGGCAGCGGGATCGTGTCGAACACCACGCCCACGCGGGCCTTGAGCCCGGGCGAGAGGCGCGGCGCCCACGGCACGGGCTCGCCCAGCACCTCCACGCTGCCGGCGTCGGGGGTCACGAGACCCAGCAGGCACTTGATGAGCGTGGACTTGCCGGCGCCGTTGGGCCCCACGAGGCCGCAGACGCAGCCGGGCTCCACCGTGAGGGATACGCCTTCCAGCGCGAAGTCGCGGTACGACTTGCGGAGGCCGGAGACCTGCACCAAGGGTTTCATGGCGGGTCGGGCTCCTTTCTGGCGGGAGGTCAGCCCTCCCGGACGTCTTGGATGAGAAGGTCGAGCATGGCGGGGAGCTCGTCCAGCGGCAGCCCCATGGCGGCGGCCTCGTCCACGGCCTGGGCGAGAAGGGCCTCCACGCGGCGCAGCCGCCCCTCTTGGAGGAGCTCGGTGCCGCCGCCGGAGACGAAGCTGCCCTTGCCCTGCACCGTGTCGATGAAGCCGCGGTGCTCGAGCTCCGTGTAGGCGCGCTTGGTGGTGATCACGCTCACGCGGAGGTCGTTGGCCAGCGAGCGGATGGAGGGCAGCCGGTCCCCTGCGGCGAGCTCGCCGTTGAGGATGGCCCGTTCCAGCTGGGCCGCGATCTGCTCGTAGATGGGCAGGTCGCTGGAGTTCGAGAGGATGATGTCCAAACGGTCTCCTCTGGTTGCCTTACTGTGTATACACGATATGTACAGTATGGGCACGGCGGGGCGCTGTCAAGGGGGATTTCAGAGGAGGCGGGTCGGGCGCGCGGTCGCGGGGTCGAGGAGGGCGGAGGCGCCGCCCTGCGGCGGGGGACGGGGTGGAGGGTCATAATCAAAGGGAGCGTGAGGCCCGGCGCCTGTGCCGGGCAGGAGAGGGGGACCATGGAGGTACGCGACGCTGGGCGCCAGGACATCGACGCCATGCTCGGCCTGCTGGCGCAGGTGAACCGGGTGCACGCCGAGGGCAGGCCCGACCTGTTCCGCCTGGGCACCAAGTACGGCGCCGACGAGCTGGCCGCCATCCTGGACGACCCGGACCGGCCGGTCTTCGTGGCCGAGGTCGACGGGCGCGTGGCGGGCTACTGCTTCTGCGAGGTGCGGCGCATGGAGGGCGACCCCATCCGCCGCGACGCCACCACGCTCTACATCGACGACCTCTGCGTGGACGAGGGGGTCCGCGGCCACGGCGTGGGGCGCGTCCTCTACGGGCATGCGGTGGAGTGGGCCAGGGAGCGGGGCTTCTTCGACGTGACGCTCAACGTGTGGGAGTGCAACCCCGGCGCCCGCGCCTTCTACGAGTCCCTGGGCATGGTGCCGATGAAGACCTGCATGGAACAGGTGCTGTAGGGCCTTCGGCTCTCGTGCCCGGGCGTATGCATCGTCGAAGGCAATTCGAACGGCCGTGTGTATCCGGCGATACGCACGGCCGTTCTCAGATGCCTTCTTTCGATGCATGCGCCCGGACCGACTGTGGCCCTCCAGCTGGGAGGGCCTAAACGCGCTCGTCGGGGGTTGGGGCTTTGCGAGTACTTCTCGGCCTGTCCCATCGCCCGCAAGGCCTCAACCCCCGAGACGCGCCCTGAGGCCATCCCCCAGCCGGGTCGACGCCACGTCCAGGGAGCGGGTCCCCGCTACCACCCCTTGCAGGCGTCCACCCACCGGGCGCCGTCGCAGGCCCCCTCGAGCTCCTCGCACGACAGCCGCACGGCGCTGGCGGCGTTGCCGGCGGCCGGGTACACGGTGTCGAACCGTCTCAGGCTCTCGTCGAGGTACACGTCGCAGCCGGGCTCCACGCCGAACGGGCACACACCGCCCACGCCGTGGCCGATGCGCTCCTCGGCCTCGTCTCGGCCCAGCATCTTGGCCTTGGTGTGGAACTCCGCCTTGAACTTGGGGTTGTCGATCCGTGCGTCGCCGGCGCAGACCACGAGGGCCACCCGGTCGCCCACGGCGAACGACAGCGTCTTGGCGATGCGTGCCGGCTCGCACCCCACGGCCTCCGCCGCGAGCTCCACCGTGGCGCTCGACGTGTCGAACTCCAGGATGCGGTCCTCCAGCCCGGCCTCGGCCAGGGCCCTCCGTGCGCGTTCGATGCTCATGGCTCCCCTCTCGTCGCCTCTCCCGGCACAAGCCTAGGGCACCCGCCGCCCCCCGTTCCGAGGTGTCGACAAACCGTGACAGAAGGGGGCCGCACCAGACGCACGGCCGCCGGGTCCCGCGGCGCGGGCACGGCCCCCCGCCGGCGCCGTGGGCCCTGTGCGAGACTGGGAGGGTCGCCGAACCCGATGGGAGGACAATCCCGTGGCCCTGTTCCATATCGCCCTCGTGCTGCTCGCGTCGGTGCTCGTCTCCGCGGTGCTCGAGCAGTTCGTCCCCCGCGTCTCGCTGCCCCTCGTGCAGGTGGCCATCGGCCTCGCCATCTCGCTGCTCATGGGGTCGATGGCCCTCACGCAGGTGGACCCCGAGCTCTTCCTCGTGCTCTTCATCGCCCCGCTGCTCTTCGACGAGAGCCGCCACGTGTCGCTCGCCTCCATGGCCCGGCACTGGAGGCCCATCGCATCGCTCTCCCTGGGGCTCGTCGTGGCCACGGCCCTCGCGGTCGGTGCCACGCTCCATGCCGCGCTGCCCACCGTGCCCCTGGCCGCCGCCATAGCCCTCGGCGGCGCCGTGGCCCCCACCGACGCCGCGGCCGTCTACGCCCTCTCCCGCGACGTGGCCGTCACCAGGCGCCAGGACGCCATCCTGTCGGCCGAGTCGCTCTTCAACGACGCCTCGGGCGTGGTCACGTTCCAGTTCGCCGTCGCCGCCGCGGTGACCGGGGCCTTCTCGGTGGCGGAGGTGTCGGTGGCCTTCGCGGTCACGTTCCTGGGCGGTCTGGCCGTGGGCGCCCTCATGGGCCTGGCCGGCGCGCTCGTGCTGCGGGCCCTCGGGTCCGCCGGCCTCGAGAGCACCACCGCCCATGTGGCGTTCGAGGTGCTCACGCCGTTCCTCGTCTACCTCGTGGCCGGCGAGCTGGGCGTCTCCGGCATCCTCGCCGTGGTGGCGGCGGGCATCGTCATGGCCGCCATGCCCGAGCGCCGCACGCCGGCCCAGGCGCGCATGCGCCTGGTCTCCTCCAACGTGTGGGAGTTCGTCTCCTTCATCATCAACGGCGTCGTCTTCGTGATCCTCGGCATGGAGCTGCCCCGCGCCCTCTCGCCGTCGTGGCGCTCGCCCGCCATCTCCAACGGCACGCTGCTCGCGAGCGCCGCCGCCGTCTGCCTCGTCGTGGTGGCCGTGCGCCTGGCGTGGACCCTCGCCATGGAGCTCGTCCGGGCGCGTTCGCTCGCCCGGTCCGGCGCGGCCGACAGGGGGGCTGCCGAGAAGGGTGCGGCCACGGCGAGGGGCGCCCTCCGTTCGGCGGCCCTGCTCACCCTCGCCGGCCCCAAGGGGGCCATCACGCTCTCGGTCATCCTCACGCTGCCCTACCTCACGGCCTCCGGCGAGCCCTTCCCCGAGCGCAACGTCCTCGTGTTCATCGCCTCGGTCGTCATCGTGGCCACGCTGCTGCTGGCGAACTTCGCCATGCCGCTCGTGGCGCCCGCGCCCGAGGACGCCGACGGCGAGGCCCGCGCCCTCGACGAGGCCCGCCTGGCCGTGCTGGAGCCCGTGGTGCGCGAGCTGTCGCGCCATCCCCGGGACACCGCAGCCGAGAGGGCCGCGCGCCGCTTCGTGCTCTCGGGCTATGGCGACCGCATCGCCCGCGCCCGCAACCGCACGGCGGACCCGCACGTCCTCGTGTGCCTGCGCCTGGAGACCCTCGACCGTCAACGCGCGGCCGTGGCCGCGCTGGCCGGGGACCCGGCCCTGAGCCCGGCGGCGGTGGAGCGCTACGACGCGCAGCTCACAGAGCTCTTCTCCATGGTGGCGCGCCTGGGCCGCGGCGACCCCTCGGCCACCCGGGTGCGCCGCCGCCGGCCCTCGGCCCTCCGCGCCCTCGCGCGCTCCCTGGCCGACGAGCTGCGCGGCCACGGGGCCGACGGTGCCTTCGAACGCACGATGCCCGTGCTGGCCCGTGCGTCCCAGGAGGCCGCCATCGACTACCTGAGCGAGGTGGCCCGCGACCCGTCCCCGGAGCGTGCCCTTGGGGCGCGGCTGCTGCTCTCGGACCATTGGGCCGTGTACAACGCGCTCGTGGAGAGGGCCGACACCGGCGTGTCCGCCGTTCCGCCTGGTCGCCGGCCGCGCCGCGACCTTGAGCACCTGGCCGCCGAGCAGGGCGCGCCCCTCGCGGAGGCCCGGCACCTGGCGCGGGCCATGACGGCCGAGGGGCTCAGGCTCGAGCTGGACCGCATCGACGGGCTCGTGGCCTCGGGCGACCTCTCCCACGGGCAGGCGGCCGAGCTCGCCGAGGAGGTCCACGTGCTGCAGCTGGGCCTGTAGGCGCAGCGGTGTCCCATCGCCGTCCCGTTGGCCGTGTCCCATTGGTCGCGTGTCCCATTGGTCGGGCACTTTTGTCCCACTTCTGCCCGTCGGCCGGGCTTTCCTGCTGTCCCGTCGGTCGCGCCGTCCCGTTGGTCGGGCCCCCGGTGTGTCGCACCGCCGGCGGGGCGTCGGTCCATGCCGGAGGCGCCTCCGGCATGGCTTTCCCGACCGAGAGGGGTCAAGACCCATGCCGAGGGTCCCTGCGGCATGGGTCTTTCGGCACGGGTCGACCAAAACCCATGCCGGAGCCGCCTCCGGCATGCCCGCGCCCCGTCGGCCGCCGCACGGGATGCGGGGGAAGCCGTGCCAGAGGCGGCTTCGGCACGGATCGCTCGTCCGGGGGCGCCGGAACCCGTGCCGGAGGGCCCAGCGGCATGGGTCCTTCGACACCGGGCAGCCAGACCCCACGGCAAAGGCAGTCTCGGCACAGGTGCGACCCATAAGGAGAGAAACAGGAGAAGCGACATGTGGGCCAGGCGCCGCCGTCACACGCCACGGTGGCGCGACATCGGCCCCGGTACGCCACGGCGGCGCGGGAAAAGCGCCGGACCGGCCGAGAAGCGCACCCCGGTGGCGCGGTTTCTCACCATGTACGCCACGGTGGCGCTGGACGGCAGCGCCGGTCGGGTGTGACAGCAAAAGAGCCCGACCGACGTGACGGCAGCGGTGCCCGACCGACGTGACGGTGGTTCGGCAGCGAACGAGGCTGGGACAAAAGTGTCCGGGTGGTGGGACACGGGTGGTGGGACAGACGAGAGGCGCGCCGAGGCCATCCCCCGGGCTCCAGGCCGGGAGGCCCCGCTACTTCCCCGCGGCCCCGTGGTCGATCGTCGTGGCCAGCGGCTTCTGCCTGATGAACAGCGCCAGCACCAGTCCGGCCAGGCACAGCGGCACGAAGTACGCGAACAGCGGTACCAGCGCCTCCGAGTAGCCCTGGGCCACCACGGCCTGCACGTCGGCCGGGAGCCGGTCCACGAACGAGGGCGTGATCGAGGAGAGCGAGACGTTGTCGGCGGGCGGGAGCCTGTCGGCGACGTCCGCCACCAGCCGCGCGGTGAACAGCGAGCCCACGAGCGAGGCGCCCACGGTGGAGCCCACCTGCCTGAACAGGCTGTTGGCGGCCGTGGCGGTGCCCACCAGGGAGTGCGGGAACTCGTTCTGCACGATCAGCGTGAGGATCTGCAGGCCCAGGCCGAAGCCGCAGCCCACGGTGAGCAGGATCGCCACGGTCTGCCAGAGGCCCGTGTCCGGCGTCATGGTGGCCATGAGGGCGAAGCCGCCCGCGCACACGGCGCACATGGCCACGGGCATCCACTTGTAGCGGCCGGTCTTGGACGCCAGCAAGCCGGTGGCGGTGGAGGCCACGAGGCTGCCGATGGACATGGGCACGCACATGAGGCCGGCGGCCTCGGGCGACATGCGGTCGACGATCTGGAAGTACGTGGGCAGGTACGACACGGCGCCCATGAGGCCGATGTTGATGAGGAACCCCACGGCGGAGGTGAGCACGAAGTCGCGGTCGCGGAACAGGCCGAGCGGCATGACCGGGCTCTGCGCCCGGCGCTCGGCGGCCACGAGGCAGCCCACCGACGCCACGGTCACGCAGAGGAGCCCCACCACCTGCCAGCTGTCCCAGGCGAAGCGGTTGCCGCCCCACGACAGGGCGAGCACGAGGCTGCAGATCGCCGCGGCCAGCGAGGCCATGCCGGCGTAGTCGGGGTGCGTCCTGCGATCGGCCGCGTCGTGGGGGAGGAACCGCCAGAGCCCGGCCAGCGCCACGAGGGCCAGTGGGATGGTGAACCAGAAGATCCAGCGCCAGCCGGTGACCTCCACGAACCAGCCGCCCAGCAGCGGCCCCACCACGCGGCACACCGTGAACGTGGAGCCCATGATGCCCATGAAGGCGCCCAGGCGTCTCGGGGGGATGATGTCTGCCAGCGACGCCTGCGACAGGATGATGAGGCCGCCCCCACCCAGGCCGGAGACGAGCCTTCCCACGATGAGGAACTCCATGTTCGGCGTGACGCCGCACACGGCCTTGCCGGCGGCGTAGAGCGCGAGGCAACCCATGAGGAGCCGCTTGCGCCCCACGACGTCGCCCAGCTTGCCGTAGATGGGCATGGTCACGGTGGTGGCCAGGATGTAGGTGGTGGTGACCCACTGCATGGCCTCGACGCCGCCGAGGTCGCCCACGATGGTGGGCAGCGCCGTGGCGGCGATGGTCTCGGAGAGCGAGCTCACCGCCATGGCCAGGAGCAGCGCCCCGAAGACGAGGGTGAGCCGCCGCCCGTGCAGGCCCCCTTGGCCCGGGGTCTCGACGGTCGTCGGCTCTGCTGTCTGGTCCTTCACGGGTTCCTCCTCCGGGTCGCTCGGGGAGGCCCGTACCCAGAGGCGGCCTCCCCGCGTTTCGGGAAGGCCGCCGATGTTCCTGTCGCACCCGGGTCGCACCGCTCCGGGGGGGCGGCCTCGACATCCTGCGCCGAACCCGGTTGCCGCGCCGTCAGCCGTTGTCCACGGAGTAGCGCAGCCACACCTGCTCGTCGCCGGTGCCCACGCGCCCCACCGACTCCAGGTGGAACCGGTGCGGCTCCACGGGGGCGAGGCCCGGGGCGGCCATGAAGAGCGTCTGGGTCTCGGTGGAGCTGTCGGCCGAGGGTTCCACCACCACGCTCACCTCGTCCACGAGGCCCTGGCAGAGCATGGACCAGTTGACGGTCCCGCCGCCGCCCAGCATCACGCAGCCCATGCCGAAGTCGTCGCGCAGGCGCTCGAGCAGGGCCGAGAAGTCCACGGCCTCCTCGCCGCACACGAGGTAGGGGATCGAGAGGCCGCGGAGGAAGGCCCGGTAGCGCTCGGGGGCCCGCTCGGTGAGCACCTCGAGCACCTTGGCGTCGGTGTCGCGGTAGCGGATGCGGTCGGAGGTCCAGCCGAGGCGTCCGTGCGGGTCGACGGAGATGTAGTACATGGGCTCGTCGGTGTCGCAGAGGAAGTCGCCCTCGGGCACCGGGTCCCAGGCCTCGGGCAGCGCGGGCTCGGCGTGGTCGGTGAAGTTGTCGTCGGTGGTCACGCGGCCGCTGACCCAGCCGTCCATGGGCCATGCGCGGTCGGGGCCGAAGGCGACGTCGTAGAAGGGGTTCTCGTCGAGGTCGCCGAGGACGTCCCAGAACCGGCCCATGATCTTGCCGTCGAGCGAGGTCTCCATGTGGCAGAAGACGTAGGGCTTGTCGCCCGTGCCCCGCCAAGCCATTACAGGTACTCCCGGTAGAAGGCCTCGATGTGGTCGAAGGGGATGACGTCCATCCGGTCGTAGAGGTCGCAGTGGGAGGCGCCCGGCACGATCTCGAGGACCTTGTTGTCGCCCTCGGGCCCCTTGGCCTCGGCGAGCGCCTCGAAGGCCTCCTGACCGAAGTACCGGCTGTGGGCCCTCTCTCCGTGGACGATCATGACGGCACGGTCGATGTCTCCCAGGTAGGCCAGCAGCGGCATGTTGAGGATCCGCATGATCGAGTGCCTCAAGGCCAGCGGCCTCGGGATCGCCCAGATCCGCCGGTTCATGGAGGCGGTGGGCGAGGGGCCGTCCACCTACGGGGAGCGCGCGGAGCTCTTCCGGGGGCGGCGCGCCGAGGTGGCCGCCGAGATGGAGCGCATCCGCGGCCTCCTCGAGGTGCTCGACTACAAGTGCTGGTACTACGACACCCTCCTCGCCGGTGCCGACGACTCGACAACATCCTCGCCCACGGCACGGTGAGGCCCGCCGTGAACCAGGTGCTCTGCCACGTGGGCTCCGTGCCCTCCGACGTCATGGCCCACTGCGCCGAGAACTCCATCCTCGTGGAGGCCTACTCGCCGGTGGCCCACGGCGCGCTGCTCGGCAGCCCCGAGCTCGCCGTCATGGCCGCGCGCCACGGCGTCTCCGTCCCCCAGCTCTGCATCCGCTACGTCCTGCAGCTGGGGTGCGTGGCCCTTCCCAAGACGGCGGACCCGGCCCACATGGCCTCCAACGCCGCCGTGGATTTCACCATCTCCGACACCGACATAGCCGCCCTCGACGCGATGGGCGATGTGGACTACGGCGCCGACGCCCGGTTCCCCGTGTTCAGCGGCCGATAGAGAGGAGCCGTCCCATGGAGTACGCAGAGCTCGGTTGGAGCGGCATCGAGGTCTCGAAGGTCTGCCTCGGGGGCATGAGCTTCGGCGAGCCGAGCCCCAGGTTCCACCAGTGGACCCTCGGGCCCGACGACACCCGCGCCGTGGTGGCCCGGGCCCTCGACGACGGCGTCAGCTTCATCGACACCGCCAACTGCTACTCCTTCGGCACGTCGGAGGAGTACATCG
>ERZ808035.877-NODE-877-length-20579-cov-3.625841_pt1 | contig 20579 bp, 29 predicted proteins | sample MGYA00380189_ERZ808035 | MGnify/ENA primary metagenome ERZ808035 (study PRJEB31490, sample SAMN06133407) | mouse gut metagenome | isolation source: M5_1 | host: mice | place: China: Chengdu | collected 2015-05 ...
GGCAGCACCAGGCAGGGAGACGTGGCGGTGTTCAGCTCCAGCCGCACTCGGGAGGCGGGCGCCGCCTTCACCGCGTCCATCAAAAAGCGGTTGTTGAAGCCGATTTCCAGCCCCTTTCCGTCGCCGGCCACGGGGCAGCGGTCAAAGGCGGAGCCGATGGCCGTCTTGGAGGTGATACACAGGGAGCCGTCCTCAAACTTGCAGCGCAGGGGGCTTTTCAGCTTGTCGTTGATGATGAGGGACGCCCGGTTGATGGACCGCTGGAGATCGGCGGTCTCCGCCTCCAGAACCACCGAGTTGTTCTGCGGGATGGTCTGGCGGTAGTTGAGGAACTCCCCCTCCAGGCGGCGGGCCACCAGCAGGGTCCCTCCAACCTCAAAGGTGACGTGGCGGTCCCCCTGGGTGATGGTGACGGGGGCGTCGGAGTCGGCGCAGATCTTCTCCACCTCGTTGAGGGCCGCTCCCGGCACCACAAAGGACAGGGTTCCGGACGTGTCCTGGCTCAGCAGCTTCTCCCGGCGCAGGGCCAGCCGGTAGCCGTCCACCGCCACCATGGTGAGCTCTTGGCCGTCGGCCTCGAAGAGGGCGCCGGTGTGGATGGGGCGGCTCTCATTGTCGCTGACGGCGAATATGGTCTGGGCAATCATGGCCCGCAGGCTTCCCTGGGCGATGGTCAGGCCGTTCCCTTCGCTGACGGAGGGAAGCTCGGGGAAGTCCTCGTCGCTGCTGCCCTTGATGTCAAAAAACGGAGGTCCGCAGGAGATATGGACGGAGCAGTCCGCCCCGGCGGATACGGACACCACGTCGTCGGGCAGCTGCCGGAGGATATCCCCCAGCAGGCGGGCGGACAGGACAATGGCTCCCGGCTCCTGTACCTCCGCCTCCACCTGGGCGATAATGCCGGTCTCCAGATTGTAGCCGCTGAGGCTCAGGGAGTTTCCGTCCGCCTCAATCAGTACGCCCTCCAGAACCTGAATGGAGCTCTTTGGGGATACGACCCGTCCGGCCGTGGTGACGGCGGTTTGCAGAAGGGTCTTTTCACAGGAAAATTTCATATGCGGTTCCTTTCTCCCTCCTCCGCAGGAGAGGAAGGCTTTTTATTTTCGTAGTAGTCCGCAGGGGGTGCGGAAGCTGTGGAAAACTTGGAAACCCAGGGAAATTCAAGGCTTCAGCCGTCCACAGCGGGATTCACAAACAATGCACAGGCTGCGCGTAAAAAAACGCCGGTTTGAAAGCTCCACACAGTTCAACAGCACAGTCCGCAGAATTGTGGAAGTGAACGGCAGGTCTGAGGACGGGGCGCGGGCTTCCCCGTTTTACCTGTAGCTCTCGGCGGAATTGACGGCGTTTGTGATATCCCGGATGATCTCCATCAGCTTCGGCTCGGCCTTCATCATCTTCTCCACCCGGTTGATGGAGTTGAGCACCGTGGAGTGGTGCCGTCCGCCGAACTGCTGGCCGATCTCCGCCAGGGACAGCTGGGTCATCTCCCGGATGATGTACATGGCCACGTTCCGGGCGGTGCTGATCTCTTTGTTCTGGCTTTGGCCGGTAATGGCGGCCACGTCCAGCTCGTAGAACCGGGCCACCTCCTGAATGATGGTGTCGGCGGAGGGCAGGAAGTTCTCCTTGGCCCGCAGGATGTCCCGCACCGCCCGAATGGTGGTTTCCACGTCCACCTGGGCCCCCATCAGCTCCTGGAAGGCCATGATCTTGTTGACCACGCCCTCAATCTGCCGCACGTTGGATGTGATGTTCTCCGCCACATAGGACAGCACCGGGTCGGGCAGGGAGATTCCCCGCTCCAGGGCCTTGTTCTTCAGCAGGGCCACCCGAGTCTCGTAGTCCGGCGGCTGAATGTCGGTGGTGAGGCCCTGCTCAAACCGGGTTTTCAGCCGCTGCTCCAGCCGGAGCATCTCGTAGGGCGGTCGGTCGGAGGTGAATACAATCTGCTTTTTCTGCTCGTACAGAGTATTAAAGGTGTGGAACAGCTCCTCCTCGCTGGAGTCCTTTCCTGCGATGAACTGCACGTCGTCCATGAGAAACAGATCCACCTGCCGGTATTTGTCCCGGAAGCCCTGCATGTCGATGCCCCGCCGCAGGTTGCCAATGAGCTCGTTGACAAAGTCCTCGCTCTGGACGTACATGATGTGGCAGCCCGGGCTGTTCTGCCGCACCCGGTTGGCGATGGCGTGAAGCAGGTGGGTCTTGCCCAGACCCGACTGCCCGTAGATGAACAGGGGGTTGTAGGGCCCCCCGGGCTCCTCCGCCACCTTCTGGGCGGCGGTGAAGGCCCAGCGGTTGGTGGAGCCCACCACGAACCGCTCAAAGGTATACCGGTCCGATTCCTCCCCCCCGGCGGGAAGAGGGGCCGCCGCCTGCCGGAGGTAGGCGTCCCGCTCCTCCGGGAGCAGCAGGGCCACGTCCACGTCGAAGGAGAACAGCTCCTTCAGCGCCGCCTCCACCCCGGACTGAAACCGGGTGCGGATGATGTTGCGCTTGAAGTCGGTGGGCACGCACAGCACCAGCCGGGTGTCCTCCAGGGCGACGGCCTCCACGTCGCCGAACCAGGTCTCGATGGAAACGGCGGTCATGCTGCCCTCCATCAGGCTTTTCACTTTTTCCCAGACGTCGGCAGCCGATTTCATGGGCAGCAGCCTCCTAAATCCTCTGATATCGTAACTAATCAATTATACCAAAAAAGGGAACGCCATACAAGTGGTTTCGCCCATTCTTTTTTATAATAGTATGGGAAAAGGGCCCGGTTTTTTTGGTAAAACGGGCATGGGAGGGAATAAGAGCACAATATCTTGTGTTTTTCGGGGCAAAAAAGAATATTGCCGATTTTTTGTTGACAGCCGTTTAAAATCAAGGTATAATCACAAGAAGCGTGATTTGCGCGATATCTGCCAACCGCGCCTTTTAAAGGCGTTGTGGAACGCGCCGCCCCGGTGTGGTGGGCGCGTAAAATCAGATCAGGAGGTGTTCCCGCATGAAGCGTACCTATCAGCCCAAGAAGCGCCAGCGCGCCAAGGTCCACGGCTTCCGCAAGCGCATGGCGACCAGCAACGGCCGCAAGGTCCTGGCCCGCCGCCGCGCCAAGGGCCGCGCCCGCCTGAGCCACTGATGGCGCACACATCGGGATAACGATACGACTTGGGGCGCGGGAACTTTTCCCTCGCCCCTACGCTCGTATGCGCGGAGAAGTGGTCAGCGAGGGAGCTTGGACTGGAGCGAGGGCAAAAAACCAAGATTTGCGGAGCAAATCTGTATTTTGCCCGAGTCGAAAGGAAAGCGACCGAGCGCCCTGGCCGCTTCGCAGCGCAGCAGCGCGCCGGAGAAAATCCGGGGCGTGACGACGCGAAAGCGGCCGGACGCCCTGAAACGGTTTATCCCAAATGGAGGTCCAGATGAAAAAAACCGTACCGCTGAAAGAAAACCACCTGTTCCGCCGGATCTACAGCCGGGGCAGAACCGCCGCCGACAGCCGGCTGGCCCTCTATGTCCGGGGGAACGGGATGAAAGGCTGCCGCCTGGGCCTCACCGTGTCCACCAAGGTGGGGAACGCCGTGGTGCGCAACAGGGTCCGCCGCCGCCTGCGGGAGATCTACCGCCTCCATGAGGAGCAGGTGCTGGGCGGCCGGGACGTGGTGGTGGTGGCCCGGAGCCGGGCCGCCTCCAGCGATTACCGCCAGATGGAGAGGTCCTTTTTGAAGCTGGCGGACAAGCTGGAGCTGCTGAAAAAGGGAGAAAACCCGTGAAAAAACTGCTGCTGGCCCTGATCCGCTGGTACCGGCGGGACATCTCCCCCTACCGCCCCCCCTGCTGCCGGTTCATCCCCACCTGCTCCACCTACGCCCTGGAGGCGGTGGAGGTCCACGGGGCGCTGAAGGGCGGGCTGCTGGCGGCGTGGAGAATTCTGCGGTGCCACCCCTTCCACCGGGAGAAGGGCTATATCTACGACCCCGTCCCACCCAAGAAAATCAAACGAATTTAGGAGGCCAAACATGGATATTTGGCAAATCCTCATGACCCCGTTCAGCTGGCTGCTCAAGCTGTTCTGCCAGGTGTTCGACAGCTACGGCATCGCCCTGTTCCTGTTCACGGTGGTCATCAAGATTGTTCTCTTCCCCCTCCAGCTCAAGGGCAAGAAGAGTATGATTAAGATGAACGTGATGAACGGCCAGCTCCAGGAGATCCAGAAGCGCTGCGGCAATGACAAGGAGAAGTACAACCAGGAGGTCCAGAAGTTCTACGCCGAGAACAACGCCAACCCCATGGGGGGCTGCGGCTGGTCCTTTATCCCCATTCTTATCCTGTGGCCGCTGTATGCTATCATCCGCCGCCCGTTAAAATACATGATGGGCCTCACGGAACAGGCGACCACCGCCGTGGCCACCGCCCTGGGCTGGGCCGACTTCACCCCTGTGGGCTACAATGAACTGACCCTGGCCCCCATGCTCAACGCCGGAAATCTGGAGGCGGCAAAGTCCGCCGCCGCGGCCACCGGCGTCTCCGCCGCTGGGATTTTTCTGATTAATTTCGACTTCTTTGGCATTGACTTGTCCCAGATTCCCAAGCTGAAGTTCTGGGAAGGAGGCATGACCTGGGCCTCTGTCGGCCTGTTCCTGCTGCCGGTCATCTCGGCTGTGGTGTCTGTGCTGTCCAGTCTGGTGATGCAGAAGACCAACCAGATGAACAAGGACCAGCCCGCCCCAAAAATGAACTGGTCCCTGTTCCTGATGGGCCCGCTGATGTCCCTGTGGATCGGCTTCTCCATGCCCGCCGGCCTTTGTATCTACTGGATCGCCAACTCCCTGCTGGGCATGGTGCAGGAGATCATCTGCGGCCGGATGCTCCGCAAGGACTATGAGGCCGCCCAGAAGGAGATGGCCGAGCAGGCCGCCAAGGCCAAGGAGGCGGAAAAGGAGCGCCGCCGCATCGCCGCCGAGAAGAAGGCCGCCGCCATTGCCGCCGGGAAAGACCCCAAGAAGGGCCATCAGAAGAAGAACCGTGAGCCCGGCGTGGACCTGACCGCCAGCCGGGAGGGCCTGCGGGCCTATGCCCGGGGCCGCGCCTACGACCCCAACCGCTACCCCGTTACCCCCTACTGGGACCCCAACGGCCCCGCCAAGCCCGCCGGGGAGGAGCCCGCCGAGCTCACCGAGGAGGAAAAAGAGATCGTGGCCCAGTCCAACCCCGAGCTGGCCGCCCAGGCCGAGGCCGCCCAGCGGAAGGGCAAGGAGGCGCAGGCTCCTTCGGAGGACGGCGGAGACTACGAGGAAGCCTACGCCGACGACGGCGAAGAGAACTGACCCAGTGCTGAAATCATGAACAACATAATACAAAGGAGTGCGTTCCCATGCTGAAATACATGGAATTCACCGCCAAAACCGAGGACGAGGCCATCGCCAAGGGTCTGGCCCAGCTGGGTCTGGACCGGGACGATGTGTCTGTGGAAATCCTGGAGCGGGGCCGGACCGGTTTTCTGGGCATCGGCTCCGTACCCGCCAAGGTGAAGCTCACCTATGAGGCCCCCGACGAGCCGGAGCAGCCCGCTCCGCCCCGGCCGGAACCCGCCCCCAGGCCTCAGCCCAAACCCCAGCCCCGGCCGGAGCCCGCCCCCAGACCCCAGCCCAAGCCCCAGGCGGAAAAGCCCGCCCCGGCTCCCAGGGGGGAGCGGGCGGACGACGACGTGGCCGCCGCCATCGTGAAGTTCCAGACCGGCCTGTTCCAGCACATGGGGGTGGAGGCCACGCCTGTGGTCACCCGGGACGGAGACACCTATCAGGTGGTGCTGGAGGGGGAGAACATGGGCGCCCTCATCGGCCACCGGGGGGAGACCCTGGACGCCATCCAGCAGCTCACCGGCTACGCCGTCAACAAGGGCCGCAGCCACCGGGTGCGCATCCACGTGGACGCCGAGGGCTACCGGGCCCGCCGGGAGGAGTCCCTGAACCGCCTGGCCCGCAAGACGGCGGGCAAGGTGGTCAAGTACCGCCGGAACATCACCCTGGAGGCCATGAACGCCTACGAGCGGCACGTGATCCACACCGCCCTCCAGGACTACCCCGGCGTGTCCACCTTCTCCACCGGCACCGAGCCCAACCGCCGCACCGTGGTGGCCTACGATCCGAATAAAGCGTAAAAAGAATCCCCCGGCACTGCCGGGGGATTTTCAAACAGGAGTGGAAACGCAGTGAGGGAATTTTCAACGGACGAACTGAACGAGGCCAAACGGCAGATCGCCTCCACCCTGCATAAGCTGCGGGAGACGGTCAAAACGCTGGAGGGCAAGGAACGCCCGGAGCGGAACAAATCCCAGCTCACGCTGGCAAGGCGGCGCATCATGGCTCTGGAGATTTCCCACGCGCTGATTGAAAAAAAGCTGGAACAAATTCAAGAATGAGGTGATTTTGTGGAGATCAGTGTCCTTCGGCTGGGCCAGATCGGCACCAACTGCTATATTTTCCACCGGGACGGCGGGTACAAGTGCGGCGTTGTAGACCCCGGGGACCAGGGGGAGCAGGTGGCCCAGTGGCTGGTCCAAAAGGGGCTGGAGGCGGAGGCCGTCCTCCTCACCCACGGCCACTTCGACCACATCCTGGGCATTCCCGGCCTCCGGGAGGAGTGGCCCGGCCTGCCCGTCTACTGCCACCCCGCCGACTTCGGCGAGGGCGAAACCACCGGGATGTTCGGAGAGCGGTTCCCCACCGTCCGCTCCTTCGGAGACATCACCCCCTACCGGGAGGGGGACGTGGTGGACGTGGACGGGATCAGGATCGAAGTGCTAGAAACCCCCGGCCACACCCCCGGCTCGGTGACGCTGCGCTCGGAGGACGTGCTGTTCACCGGGGACACCCTGTTCGCCGGCTCCATGGGCCGCACCGACTTCCCCGGCGGCGACGAGGGGCAGATCATGCGGTCCCTCAAGCGGCTGGGAGAGCTCCCCGGGGACTACCAGGTGCTCCCCGGCCACGAGGAGCAGACCACCCTGGAGCGGGAGCGGCGGTCCAACTACTGCCTCCGGGAGGCTATGGGACGCTGACGATGAAGATCTTCATGGAATCGAAAAACTGGCCCTGGCCGGTGGAAAAATACCGCTACCCCATTGAGCAGATGTTGATTACGCTGTTCCCCGAGGAGAAATTTGAGTACCTGCATGGGGAGCCGGAGGGCCACTTTCCGGCAATGGGCGATATGCACATTGAGTTCATCAGGGATGACAGAAATCGGTTCAAAAAAATGGAGGGCGAGGAGCTCGCACGCGTCCATGTCACCGTTCATTTGGGGCCGGACTTGAAGGAGATGCCCAAGAGCGATGATTATTGTGACATGGAGGACTTTTTTTCGCACTGGGCGGGAGGACTGCACAGCCTGTGCGGCCGGGGTATCCCGAACATCCTGGAGAGGACGGAGGAGGAGGTCTATCGCGCGGTCTCCTGGGATGTCAAGCGGACAATCTACCTGGCAGGGACCAGGATGATCGCTCACAGGAAGGGCGACGGACGTCACTACAGTCTGCCCTGGGGGTGCCTCACCGGGGTGCGGCCAGTGAAGCTGCCCACCCGGGCCATACTGGCGGGAAAAACGCCGGAGGAGGCGTGGACGGTCCTTACGCGGGACTACCTGGTGAACGGGGATCGGGCGGCGCTGGCGGTGGAGTGCGCCCAGGCCGCCCTGGACGTGAACCGGGGGCTGGACCGGGACGGGCTGGCCCTCTATCTGGGCGTCCCCTTCTGCCCCACCCGGTGCGCCTACTGCTCCTTTATCTCGTCGGACATCAAGGGCTCCCTGGCCCTGGTGGAGCCCTACGTGGACGCCCTGTGCCGGGAGATTCAGCTGGCGGGAGGGCTCCTGCGGGAGCGGGGCCTCCATATCTCCCACGCCTACATGGGGGGCGGCACCCCCACCACCCTGACCGCGGAACAGCTCCACAAAATTTTGTCCGCTGTGGAAAACTTCCTGCCCATGGAGCGGTGCGGCGAGTTCACCGTGGAGGCAGGCCGGCCGGACACCATCACCGCGGACAAGCTGGAGACGCTGAAGCTCCACAATATCCACAGGATTTCCATCAACCCCCAGACCATGGAGAACCATGTGCTCCGGGCCATGGGCCGGGCCCACACCGCCGCCCAGATCGTGGAGGCCATGGCCCTGGCGGAGCGGCACTTCGGCGGGCTGGTGAACATGGACCTCATCGCGGGACTGCCCGCCGACAGCCTGGAGGGCTTCGGGCGGACTCTGGACCAGGTGCTGGCCATGGGGCCCGCCAACATCACGGTGCACACCCTGGCGCTGAAAAAGGGCTCCCGCCTCGCCGGGGAGGGCCTTGCCGGGGCGGGCGGGGGCCTGTGCCCTCCCGAGACGGTGGAGGCCATGCTGGCCCTGGCGTCGGACCGCCTGCGGGGGGCGGGGTACGCCCCCTACTACCTCTACCGGCAGAAATATATGTCCGGCTCCTTTGAAAATGTGGGCTGGACCCGGCCGGGGGCGGTGTGCGCCTACAACATCGTGATGATGGAGGAGCTGCAGACCGTGCTGTCCCTGGGGGCCGGGGGGATCACCAAGCTGGTGGACCCGGAAAACCGGAAAATTGTCCGGCTGAACAACCCCAAGTACGCCAAGGAATATCTGGAGGGCTGGGACAAAATCGCCGCCGCCAAGGAGGAGGCCGCGGACTTTCAGGCGGAGCTGGCGGGGCGTTGACCTGCTCCGTTCGTCTGCGGGCGGCAGCCGCCGGACAAAAAGCGCTTTTTGAGCCAAAAAGGTAAAAAATCAAGGGAAACCCCTTGACTTTGGAAAATCGGGCTGATATACTATCAGGGCCGCATTGAATGGGTAGGAAGAAGCGCGGAAAAGCGGAAAGCGACCGAGCGTCCTGGCCGCTTCGCAGCGTGACAACAAGTGGGGACCATCCCCCGCCCCCGACAGCGAGCCCGTAATAAAGGAAAGGAGTGCAGATATGCACGCGATCATCGAGACCGGCGGCAAGCAGTACAAGGTGGCTGAGGGCGACACCCTCTACATCGAGAAGCTGAACGCGGAAGCCGGCGAATCCGTTACCTTCGACAAGGTGTTGGCCGTCCTGGACGGCGACAGCGCCAAGTTCGGCGCCCCCGCGGTGGCCGGCGCTTCCGTCACCGCCAACGTGGTGAAGAACGGCAAAGGCAAGAAGATCCTGGTGTTCAAGTACAAGCCCAAAAAGAATTACCGCCGCCGTCAGGGCCACCGCCAGCCCTACACCAAGGTGGAGATCACCAAGGTCAACGCCTGAGAGGCCCGCGTATGACCACCGTCACCTTCCACAGCGGGTCCGGCCGGATCGACGGCTTCCTGATGGAGGGCCACAGCGGCTATGCCGAGGCAGGCGCGGATATCGTGTGCGCCGCCGTCTCCGCCGCCGTGGGGCTCACCGAGTGCACCATCAACGAGGTGCTGGGCCTGGGGGCCCCGGTGAAGGCCAGCGAAAAGGACGCCCGCATCTCCCTCAAGCTCCCGGTTGGACTGAACGAGGAAAACGAGCACACCTGCCAGAACCTGCTGGCGGGGCTGATGGTTTACCTCCAGGCCATGGGGGAGGAATATCCCGACTACCTCACCGTCCTGATGGACGATGACGACGAGTAAGAAGCGCGGAGCCGTCGTGAGCAGCGCGGATGGAGCGAAGTGAGGGCAAAAGTCCAAGGCCCACCCAGTGGGACTGGATTTTGCCCGAATCGGAGTGAAGCCGCGCGTCGCGAACAGGCGCAGCGTGACAGCTTTTAACCTTTAACAGAAAGGACGGAAACGATTATGCTGAAGCTCAACATCCAGTTTTTCGCCCATAAAAAGGGCGGCGGCTCCACCAAGAACGGCCGCGACTCCCAGGCCAAGCGTCTGGGCGTGAAGCGCGGCGACGGCCAGTTCGTGCTGGCGGGCAACATCCTGGTGCGCCAGCGCGGCACCCACATCCACCCCGGCGTCAACGTGGGCAAGGGCAGCGACGACACCCTGTTTGCCCTCAAGGACGGCAAGGTGAAGTTCGAGCGCCTGGGCAAGGACCGCAAGCAGGTCTCTATTGTGGAAATTGCGCAGTAAGATTTGCCAGAAAGCCGCAAACGGGGGACCGTTTGCGGCTTTTTTCATAGGAGATGGAGATAGTCCGATGGTATTCAACAAGCTGGTGCGGGATAAAATCCCGGAGATCATCGAACAGGACGGCGGGCAGGCCGTCGTCCGGGTTTTAGACGGCGCGGAATACCGGGTCCGCCTGGAACAGAAGCTGGACGAGGAAGTGGCGGAGTACCACGAGAGCCGGGCGCTGGACGAGCTGGCCGATGTGCTGGAGGTGGTCTGCGCCCTGGCCCAGGCGGACGGCCACACCGTGGAGGAGCTCTTCTCCGCCTGCCGGCGCAAGCACGACCGGCGGGGCGGCTTTTCCAAGCGTCTCTTCCTGGTGGAGCGGCGCTGAATGGGAGGGTATGCGATGGACGCGTTTTTGGAGGCCCTGACTGCCGGGGAAAATAAAATCCCCCCGGAGTTCGACTGGTTCGCCCCCCTGCTGGGGGACTGGGACTTTACCTATACCGACGGCCTGGGCGGGGGGCGGACCGTCCAGGGGGAGTGGCTGTTCCGCCGCGCCCTCAACGGCGCGGGCATTGAGGATTTGTTTATCTGCCCCTCCCGGGCCACCATGGCGGACAACCCCCAGCCCGACGGAGAGTACGGCGCGGCCCTGCGGATGTTCAACGCCGGGGAGGGCCGATACGACATGGCCTACTGCTGCGGGGGCCGCGTGCGGCTGCTCACCTTTGTGAAGGAGGGGGAGCGGCTGGTGGGAACCCCCGGCGACAACCCAGACGGAAAGTGGGTTTTCTCCGAGATTGGAGCGGATGCCTTCCACTGGCAGAACTGTACCGTGCTGGAGGACGGCGGGTGGCGGGTGAACAGCGACGTGTACGCCCGGCGCCGGGGGAACCCCTGATGGGCTTCGCGTTTGACAGCCGCTTTGACGAGATCAGCGGCGGGGATATCACGCTGAAGATCCGGGAAAAGGCGGAGGGCGGCAGGGTGCAGCTCCCCTACTACTATTACGACATCCTGGCGGAGGGCGTCCCCGTGGGGAAGATCAGCATCCGCATCGGGGACAATTTCCACACCTACTACAACGGCCATATCGGCTGTGAGGTCAACGAGGAGGCCCGGGGGCGCGGCTACGCCCGCCGGGCGTGTGAACTGGCGCTGGACGCGGCCCGGTTCCACGGGATGACCCGGCTCTACATAACCTGCGCGGAGGACAACGCCCCCTCCTGGCATACCATCGAGAGGCTGGGCGGGCGGCTGCTGGAGATCTGCGAAGTCCCCCGCGAATACTTCGCCTGGTACGAGGGCATCCCCAGGCACCGCATTTATCAACTGGATTTGTGAGGGATAGTTATGGATTTCCGGGAAAAAATGCACGGCGGGGAGCTGTACCTCCCCATGGATGAATCCATTATGGCCGAGCAGCTTCAATGTCTGGACAAGCTGTATGAGTTCAACCAGACCCGCCCCCCGGAGCAGGAGAAGCGGGCGGCCATGCTGAGGGAGATGTTCGCCGAGATCGGCCAGGGGTGCTACATCGAGCCCCCCTTCCACGCCAACTGGGGCGGACGGCACATCCACTTCGGCAGCTTCGTCTATGTGAACTTCAACGGCACCTTTGTGGACGACACCCACATCTATGTGGGGGACTGCACCATGTTCGGGCCCAATGTGGTGATCGCCACGGCGGGCCACCCCATCCTGCCCGAGCTGCGGGAAAAAGCCTACCAGTACAACGCCCCGGTGCGTATCGGCCGCAACTGCTGGCTGGGTGCGGGGGTGATCGTGGTGCCCGGCGTGGCCATCGGCGACAACACCGTGGTGGGCGCCGGCAGCGTGGTCACCAAAGACCTGCCCGCCAATGTGGTGGCCGCGGGCAACCCCTGCCGGGTGCTGCGGGAGATCGGGGAGCACGACCGGCAATACTACTTCAAGGGCCGCAAAATCAACTGGGAACAGATAACCAGAGAACAGGAAGGCGGACCGTCATGCTGAAAACCGCGATTGTCTACCACTCCAGCCACCACGGCAACACCAAAAAGCTGGTGGAGGCCGTGGCCCGGGGCCACGACGTGACCCTCATCGACGCGTCCGCCCAGGCGCGGGCCGACCTGAGCGGCTATGACCTCATCGGCTTCGCCTCCGGCATCTACGCCGGAAGCTTCCACCCGGACGTGCTGAACTTCGCCAGGGCAAACCTGCCGGAGGGCAGGCGGGTGTTCTTCCTGTACACCTACGCGGGGCTGGGCAGCGCCAAGTCCATCGCGGCGGCGGTGAGGGAAAAATCCGCCCAGGTGGCCGGAGAGTTCGGCTGCCGGGGCTTCAATACCTTCGGGCCCTTCAAGCTCATAGGAGGCACCGGCAAGGGGCATCCTGACCAGGAGGACCTGGAACACGCCCGCCGCTTCTTCGAGGGCCTTTGCCAATAACCCATTCACAAAAAGGAGGGCCTTATGGCCAATCAATTCATTGACACCGCCCGGATCACCGTCCGGGCCGGGGCCGGAGGAGGCGGCGCGGTGGCCTTTCACCGGGAGAAGTACGTGGCCTCCGGCGGCCCCGACGGCGGCGACGGCGGCCGGGGCGGAAACATCGTCCTGCGGGTGGACCCCCACATGTCCACCCTGATGGACTTCCGCTACAAGCGCAAATACACCGCCGAGAACGGCAAGGACGGCCAGGGCAAACGCTGCTCCGGCAAGGACGGCGGCGACCTGGTGATCCGGGTCCCCAGGGGCACCGTGGTCCGGGACCTGGAGACAAAGGAGATTATCTGCGACATGTCCGGCCAGGAGGACTTCATTCTGGCGAAAGGCGGCAACGGCGGCTGGGGCAACCAGCACTTCGCCACCCCCACCCGCCAGGCCCCCCGGTTCGCCAAGGCGGGCCTGCCGGGGCAGTACCGGGAGGTCCTTCTGGAGCTGAAGCTGCTGGCCGACGTGGGGCTGGTGGGCTTCCCCAACGTGGGCAAGTCCACCCTGCTCAGCGTGGTCACCCGGGCCCAGCCCAAAATCGCCAACTACCACTTCACCACCCTCTCCCCCAACCTGGGAGTGGTGCCCATGGAGGAGGGCCAGTCCTTTGTGCTGGCCGACATCCCCGGCATCATCGAGGGCGCCGCCGACGGCGCGGGCCTGGGCCACGACTTCCTCCGCCACGTGGACCGCTGCCGCCTGCTCATCCACGTGGTGGACGTGTCCGGCTCCGAGGGCCGGGACCCGGTGGCCGACTTCGACGCCATCTGTCAGGAGCTGGAGCGCTGGTCCCCCGAGCTGGCCTCCCGGCGGATGATCGTGGCCGCCAACAAGGTGGACATCATGGAGGACCCCGGGCTGCTGGCCAGGCTCCGCTCACACGTGGAGGCCAAGGGCTGCCCCCTGTTTGAGCTGTCCGCCGCCGCCCACCAGGGCACCAAAGAGCTGATGTACGCCGCCGCCCGGGAGCTGTCCACCCTGCCCCCGGTGATCGTGTTCGAGCCCACCTATGTGGAGCGGCCCCCCGAGGTGGACACCTCGGCGTCCCTGGACATCCAGCGGGACGAGGACGGCACCTGGCTGGTGGACGGGCCCTGGCTGCGCCAGCTCATGGCCAACGTGAACTTCGGCGACTACGAGAGCCGCAACTGGTTCGAGCGGAAGCTGCGGGACGCCGGGGTATACCAGCAGCTGGAGGAGCTGGGCGTGGAGGACGGGGACGCGGTGTGCCTGTACAACCTGGAGTTTGAGTACCAGCGCTGAGCCGTCGTGAGCAGCGCGGATGGACTGGAGCGAGGGCAAAAGCCCAAGGAGGGCCAGAGGCCCGGATGGGTTTTGTCCGAGTCGGAAGGAAGCCGCGCGTCGCGAACAGGCGAAGCGTGACGATACCAGCGCTGAGCAGGCGGCTGCGAGGGAGCTTGGACTGAAGCAAGGCCGAGCGCAGGGGTGCACAGCACCCCGCAGACCAGGCCGAGGCGGAGGGAAAGCGACTGAGCGTCCAGCCGCTTGCGAAGCGTGACGATACCAGCGCTGAGCCGTTGTGAGAATAAGAAAAGGGCCTGTCCACCCGGACAGGCCCTTTTCTATCCTTTCTGTGTGCTGATTGGGTACGCCCAGCCTAAAATCCGATTTCTCTCCATGTCAAACCAGCTTCCATCCGCCAGTTGGTGGGAATAGGCTCCATCCTCATAGGAAAATATGTCAAAGGCGATCTCGTCCATGACGGGGTCATAGAATTTAAGCAGAACATAGCGGGCGTTCTGCGGCGGCGTATCGGGAGAGCGCCAGGGGATGATGGTGACCTCATCCATACTCTGTATCCCCAAAATGTCCATCAGCTCCCGCTCCCGGTTTGCGTCATATAAAAGCTGCTCTGTGCCGGCCCATATCCTCATAGCTACTCCCTCCCCAAGACTAGCATATACCATTTTGGTAATTATGTCAATATAACAAAATGCTTTATCTATACTTTTGGTGCATCCTATTTTTTGGGGAGGGAGCATCCAGAATGTATAGAAGGATTCGGGACATGAGAGAGGACAAGGATTTATTGCAAAAAGACCTCGCAGAATATTTGCAGTGCGGTCAAGTATGTTATTCCTACTATGAAACGGGTAAACGGGATATCCCCACAGATGTTTTAATCAAGCTGGCCGACTATTATGGGACAAGCATCGACTATCTTTTGGGCCGCACGGACGTGATGACGCCTTACCCCGCTGCCAATGTCAAATAAGGTGGGATATGTTCAAAAATAAAAATCCTGACGGCACGTTGAACCTGTGCGGAAAAAATGTAGCCCGTCTGCGCATGGCTATGCGGCCAAAGGTATCGCAGAACAAGCTGGCGGGCCTGTTGCAGCTAGCCGGACTTGACCTGGAGAAAAACGCCGTCCAGGGAATCGAGAGCGGAGAACATTGATAAGCACTTGTGCAGCACCACCGCACACCGAGGCGCGCCTTATGTGGACGCCGCCCGCTTTTCAGTACCCAGGTACTCAGCGGCAGCGGCGATAGGGGGATCTGCGTCCGTATCCTCTCCGCGCCGGAAGGTCAACCACCCAACGCCCCGATCTGAAAGCCCCCGTAAAAGGGGGGTCTCGGGGGGAGACCCGACTGTGAACATGGCCCGCCCTTGGGGCCGTGTTCACCCGGAGGGTTTCCCCCTGAGTGTGTCTTTGCCTACTTTCTGCACAAGCAGAAAGTAGGACCGTTACAGGCTGTCATTGAGTCGGGCCTCCAGCTTGGAGTACACGATATTCTGGCTGCTGTACAGCGAGTACCGCCCGCTGACCAGGAAGCTCAGGGAGCAGGCCAGGGCAAAGAACGGCAGGCCGCCCCCGCCGAACAGCTCGATGGCCAGGAAGATGGAGGCCAGGGGGCAGTTCACCACCCCGCAGAACAGGGCGATCATGCCGACGGCGGCTCCGAAGGCCGGGTCCAGCCCCAGCAGTGGGCCCACGGCACACCCAAGGGTGGAGCCGATGAACAGGGTGGGCACGATCTCCCCGCCCCGGAAGCCCGCCCCCAGAGTCAGGGCGGTGAACAGCATTTTCAGGGCGAAGGCCCAGGGTGCATGGACCTCCCCCTCCACCGCCAGCTCGATGATATGTCCTCCCGCGCCGTTGTAGTCGCCGCTGCCCTCCGCCAGGGTGAGGACGATGACCAGCGCCGCCCCCGCCAGCGCCCGCAGGTACTGGTTGGGGATGTACTTTTTGTAGAGATGGGCCGTCTCGTGCATGAGCACGCAGAAGGCGATGGACACCAGCGCCGCCAGAATGGCCAGCCCGCCGCACTGGAGCAGGGAGACGGGCCCCGGCTCCGGCAGGCCGGACAGGTGGTACGCCTCGGCGGGCAGCCCCAGCAGCCGGGGGACGGCGTCGGCGATGAGGGCGGACAGCAGGCAGGGGAACAGGGCGGCATACCGGAAGTGGCCCACGTTCACCACCTCCATGGCGAACACGGTGGCGGTGAGGGGGGTGCCGAACAGGGCGGAGAACAGCCCCGCCATGCCGCACTGGATGATGGTGTTGGTGTTCCGCTCCCCCAGCCGCAGCAGCCGGCCGATGCCGGCGGAGATGCTGCCGCCGATTTGCAGCGCGGCCCCCTCCCGGCCGGCGCTGCCGCCGGTGAGGTGGGTGAGCACCGACCCCAGGAAGATCAGCGGGGCCAGCCGCACCGGGGGGCGCTCCCCGCCCCGGACGCTGGCGATGATCTGGTTGGTGCCGCTGTCGTTTTCCATTCCGGCGGTCCGGTAGCTCCACACGATGATGAGGCCGGCGATGGGCATACAGAACAGCAGCCAGGGGTGGGCCCCCCGCAGGGCCGTGGCCTGGGCCACGCACCAGGTGAACGCCGCCCCCGCCAGCCCGCAGGCCAGCCCCGCCAGCCCCGCCAGTACCAGCCACCGGCCCAGCGCCCGGAGGGTGGGCAGGGCGTTCAAAAGTTGTTGCCTCAGCTTGTCCATTGCGGCTCCTCCTCGCTTTCCATGCTGCGCTCTCATTATACCAGCGCTGTCAAGCGGGAAGGAGCTTCCGTTTTATGGGAGAGGGCGGCGGTGAAAACTGGAAACCAGCCATTTTGCCGAACAAAACAGAAAAAAGTTTGAAAAATTTTTCACAATACCTCTTCCCTTTGGGGCGCGGTTAGAGTATAATAAAACCGCGCAAGCCCCTATCATAAATAAGGAGTGATACCAATGAGCATCAAAGTAGGTATTAACGGTTTTGGCCGCATTGGCCGCATGGTTTTCCGCGCCAGCGTGAACCATCCCGAGATTGAGATCGTGGGCATCAACGACCTGTGCCCCGCCGACTACCTGGCCTATATGCTGAAGTATGACACCATGCACGGCCACTTCGACGGCGAGGTTTCCGCCACCGAGAACGCCATCGTGGTGAACGGCAAGTCCATCCCCATCTTCGCCGAGCGCGACCCCAAGAACATCCCCTGGGGCAAGCTGGAGGCTGAGTATGTGGTGGAGTCCACCGGCCTGTTCCTGACCCAGGAGAAGGCCCAGGCCCACATCGACGCCGGCGCCAAGAAGGTCGTCATGTCCGCCCCCTCCAAGGACAGCACTCCCATGTTCGTGTGCGGCGTCAACCTGGACGCCTACACCCCCGACATGAAGTTCGTGTCCAACGCCTCCTGCACCACCAACTGCCTGGCCCCCATCGCCAAGGTGCTCAACGACAACTTCGGCATCACCGACGGCCTGATGACCACCGTGCACTCCACCACCGCCACCCAGAAGACCGTTGACGGCCCCTCCATGAAGGACTGGCGCGGCGGCCGTGCCGCTTCCGGCAACATCATCCCCTCCTCCACCGGCGCCGCCAAGGCCGTGGGCAAGGTCATCCCCGCCCTGAACGGCAAGCTGACCGGCATGTCCATGCGCGTGCCCACTCTGGACGTGTCCGTGGTGGACCTGACCGTCAACCTGGCCAAGCCCGCCACCTATGACGAGATCTGCGCCGCCATGAAGAAGGCCAGCGAGGGTGAGCTGAAGGGCATCCTGGGCTACACCGACGAGGCTGTGGTGTCCAGCGACTTCCTGGGCGATCCCCGCACCTCCATCTTCGACGCCAAGGCCGGCATCGCCCTGACCGACACCTTCGTGAAGGTCGTGTCCTGGTACGACAACGAGATGGGCTACTCCAACAAGGTGCTGGAGCTCATCAAGCACATGTACTCTGTGGACCACAAGTAATCCAGTTGTTTTTAGCCCCCCGGCCTTCGGCCGGGGGGCTGTTTATCCCTGGACCACATGTGATCGCGGTCAAAACCGAAAAAGAAAAAGCGCCTCCTGGGCTTCCAGGGGGCGCTTTTTTGTGTTACCATGGGAGAAAGAGCATCAAGAGATAGAGGGCCAGGAGGATCAGCGGGGGGACGAGCTTGACCCACAGGGGCTTGTCCCGCAGCCAGTCATAATAGGCGCCACGCACATCGACGATCTCCCAGATCTGGTCGATCACATCCCGCCAAGACCCCTTCATGATAGCCAGCCTCCCCGGTAAAAAAAGGGAGAAGCGGAACATTTGTCTGCTTCTCCCTTTTGTGTCATTGAATCTGATAATCCTTGCCGAACTGCAAGTCGGTATACCTCCGGGTGGCGTCCGGGTCCAGCTCGAACTCCTCCTGGTCCTGGCCGGGGATATCCGCCGGCATGGGGGGCACGTCGTCGTCCGGCCCCACCGCCACCAGCCGGGGCGCCGCCTGCCCGGCGGCTTGCTGGGCCTGAGCCGCTTGGGCCTGCTCCTCCTCCCGGGCCTGGGCGTCCAGCGCCGCCTTGATCTCGGCGGAGGGGTCGTTCCGCACGGCGGCCTCCGCCTCCGGGGGGACCAGCTTCCCCAGGTCGGACAGGAAGGCCAGCTCCTCGTCGTGGGCCTGGGCCAGCTTGTGCACATAGGCGGCGGTGGACTCCTGGGCCTTCTTCAGCCGGAACTCCTCCGCAGCCACGGCCTGCTTCAGCTCGTCGATGCGGGCCTGGGCGTTGTGTTCCGCCTCCCCCACCAGCTCGGCGCGCTTCTTCTCCGCGTCGCTCACCATGGCGTCCGCCATCTGCTGGGCGGCCAGCAGCGTTTTGCGCATGGTGGCCTCGGTGGCCCGGTACTCCTCCACCGTGTCGCTGAGTACCTTCAGCTTGTTCTTTAAAATGGCGTTTTCGTTGTAGAGGGCGGCGTAATCCTCGGTGAGCTCGTCCAGAAACTCGTCCACCTGGGCTAGATTGTAGCCCCCCAGCGTGGCCTTGGCAAAGGAGTGGCTGGCCACCTCCTGCGGTGTCATCATAGCGTCAAGTCCCCCTTATGTCAGAAATAGAGGCCGTTATTTTCCAGCTCGTCGATGAGGTCGCCCAGGATCTCCACGTTGTAGGGGGTAATAATATAGGTAGACAGCGCCACCTTCTTGATGGTGCCCTCGTTGGCATAGGCCACGCCGGACAGGAAGTCGATCAGGCGGCGGGCGATGTTCTTGTCGGTCTGCTCCAGATTGAGCACCACGGTGCGCTTGTCCCGCAGGTGGTCGGCAATCTCGGAGGCGTTTTCAAACCGGGTGGGGCTGACCAGCACAACCTGAAGCTGGGTGGTGGTGTGAATGTTGACCACCTTGTTGTTGCGGCGGTCCGCCTCGCGGTCACGGTCACGCTCACGGTCCCGCGGGGGGTCCTTCACCGTGCTCACCGGGGTGAAATCCTCCTCATATTCATCGTCCTCGTCATCCTCATAGGGGCGGGCAAGGCGCTTGAGTTCATCGAACAAGCTCATATTGATAATCTCCCTTCAGGTGAATCAGGGAAGCAACCGAGGGTCAGTCCTTCCGAGGCGACACAGGCGGGCGGGGCCCAAACAGAGCGGAGCCGACGCGGATGCAGGTGGAGCCCGCGGCAATCGCGTCGGGCCAGTCGCCGCTCATCCCCATGGAAAGCACGTCCATATCTATCCCATTATCTAATATTTTCCGCGTTATGTCAACAGCCAACTGACGTAATTTTTGAAAATAAGGAAGATTTTCTCCCGGCGCCGCCGCCGCGGGGGGAATACACATCAGCCCCCGGAGCCGGACGCCGGGCAGCCGGGCGCACAGGGCGGCGGCGGAGGGGGCCTCCTCCGGCCCAAAGCCGGATTTGGACGCCTCGCCCGCCAGGTTGACTTCCAGGAGGATGTCCTGGACCAGCCCCAGCTTGTCCGCCTGGGCGGACACGGCCTGGAGCAGCTTTTCAGAGGAGATGGAGTGGATCAGCGCCACCCGGCCCACGATGTACTTCACCTTGTTGGTCTGGAGGTGGCCGATGAAGTGGACCTCCGCCCCGGCATAGGCGTTGTCCGCCAGGTGCGCGGTGAGCTCCTGCACCCGGTTTTCCCCGCACGCCGTCACCCCGGCGGCGATGGCGGCCCGGATGGTGTCCGAGCTCTGGGTTTTGGTGGCGGCCAGCAGGGTGATTGAGGCCGGGTCCCGGCCCGCCGCCCGGGCGGCCTCCTCCATGCCCGTGCGAATCTGCCTGATATTCTCTCTCAAGTCCATGGTACAGGAAACCTCCAATTGTTGCTGCGCTTCGCCTGTTCGCGGCTCAGCGCACTACTTTTCCATCATAGATGCCGGAGGAGTTCAAAATGACCTCGTCCCCCGCCCGCAGGCGGGTGGAGGACCCCTGGTCCACCGGGCGCACCAGGTAGTAGGTGTCGGCGGTGTGGAGCACCTCCACCTCCTGCTGCTCCGCCTGAGAGCGCACCACGGTGAACACATAGTAGTGATTCACCTGGCTGACGGCTCCGTCCTCCCCCGTCTCCTCCTGGGTCTCCACCCGCAGGGCCTTCCGGGGAACCCGGATGCCCTCCAGGGTCTGGGTGACCACGTTGACCGCCTGGACGCGGAGCATGGCGGTGTCCGCCAGGTGGGAGCGGCAGGAGAAAATGGCCAGGGTCCGCTCCCCCTCCAGGGACACCCGCTCCAGCTTCATGGGGATCTGCCCATAGTAGTCGCCGGTAAAGCCCAGGGAATAGGTCCTCCCCGCCTGGAGCCCGGTGTCGGTCCCCTCCAGCAG
>ERZ808035.880-NODE-880-length-20420-cov-6.318095_pt1 | contig 20420 bp, 16 predicted proteins | sample MGYA00380189_ERZ808035 | MGnify/ENA primary metagenome ERZ808035 (study PRJEB31490, sample SAMN06133407) | mouse gut metagenome | isolation source: M5_1 | host: mice | place: China: Chengdu | collected 2015-05 ...
CCGTTGGAGTCATTGAGTTCTACAACAATTTTATACTTATGGTGACTTAGCCAAGTGGTAAGGCCCCGGTCTGCAACACCGTTATCGCCGGTTCAAATCCGGCAGTCACCTTGTAAAGAAAACTCCGAAGCTTTTTCGGAGTTTTCTTTTTTGTAACTATGGCACAATAAAGTGCTTACTTTACGTTTCTTCTTTACGGCTATATTATAATCTTATAAGCGGGAAAATAACAAGCCGCAAAAAAGGAGGACACTATGACACAGACGGAAAGGCTTACTTTTCTGATCAACTATCTTATATGTGAAAACAACGAATTAGAAACAATAGATATTCCCACGCAGGACACAGCAAGGAAACGTCTGTTACGTTCTCTTATGAACATTCGACCGCCTAAAACAGTTTCAAAAGAATTTTTGGAAGTGCAGGACGCATATTTACAGGAAGAATGTAGGGAAAAAGGTATTATTTCATTATCAGACATTCCACCAGCCGGGCCGGGAATTTATTTATGGCAGGGCGATATTACCTGTCTGTCCGTAGACGCTATCGTAAATGCGGCTAACAGCGCCATGTTAGGCTGTTTCGTTCCCTGTCACGGGTGTATAGATAATGCGATCCATTCGGCCGCAGGTGTAGGACTTCGCCTGGAATGTTTCCATATTATGGAAAAGCAGAAAACAGAAGAACCTGTGGGAAAAGCAAAAATCACAAAAGCTTATAATCTTCCATGCCGTTACGTTCTTCACACGGTCGGTCCGATGATCCACGGGGCAGTTACCGTGGAAGATCAAAACCTGTTATCAGACTGTTACCGTTCCTGTCTGGAACTTGCAGCAGCCTATCAGTTGAAAAGTATCGCCTTTTGCTGTATCTCTACGGGAGAGTTTCATTTTCCTAATGAAAAAGCTGCCGAAATAGCAGTACAGACGGTACAGGACTATCAAAAGGAAAATCAAAACAGTCCGGAGGTGGTTTTTAATGTATTCAAAGACAGCGACTACAAAATCTATAAGCAGTTATTGGGATCATACGCAGGTAAGGCGTTCCATAGAAAAAGTGCTTTCAAATAAGTAAAAATTTTGCTGTTTTGAAACTGGTCCCTTGCGTATACTATTTTGTGCTGGTATAATTAGGAATCGCAAGGCGATTTCAAAAAAATAAAAAAATTTATTTTTTGAAAGTGAGCGATTATATGAAGACAATAACAAGAACAAAGTATCTGAATAGGATAATTGAGTTGAACCAGACTCCTGATATTAAAATCATTACAGGTATTCGTCGTTCGGGAAAGTCAAAATTGATGCAGGCATATATCGAGTGCCTGAAAAATCATTATGAAAATATCAATATTATCTTTATTGACTTTATGGATCTGATATATGAAGAAATCAGAGAGTATCATGCACTTCATGCTTACGTAGAGGAACATTTTCAAGAGGAAAAAGCAAATTACCTTTTCGTGGATGAAGTTCAAATGTGTCCAAAATTTGAATTGGCAATCAACAGTCTTTATTCCAAAGGAAAATATGATATTTATATTACGGGTTCTAATGCTTTTTTACTAAGTGCTGATCTGGCAACTCTTTTTACCGGACGTTATATCGAGATTCATGTGTTTCCATTCAGCTTTCAGGAATACTGCCAGTATTATGATGAGACTGGCGATAAGGAAAAACTTTTTGATGAGTATTCCATAAAGGGAGGACTGGCAGGTTCTTATGCTTACAGAACGGAAAAGGATAGAATAAATTACATTAAGGAAGTTTATGAAACAATCGTCACGAGAGACCTTGTGCAGAAATATTCTTTGCCGGATACGTTGGTTCTGCAGAGACTGAGCGAATTCCTCATGGATAACATCAGCAACCTTACTTCTCCAAACAAGGTCAGTCAGCTGCTGACAGCGGATAAGACGACAACGAATCATGTAACAGTCGGCAGATATATTAAATATTTGTGCAATGCCTTTCTTTTTTATGACATAAAGCGTTATGATATCCGCGGAAAGAAGTATTTGGAAAGTTCTGAAAAATTCTATTTGTGTGATGCAGGTATCCGATATGCTATTTTAGGAAGCAGGAATATGGACTACGGCAGAGTATATGAGAATATGGTTTGTATTGAACTGCTCCGCCGGGGATATGATGTGTATGTCGGAAAATTGTATCAGAAGGAAATTGATTTTATAGCGCAAAAAGGGAGCGAGAAAATCTATATCCAGGTCAGTGACAATATTTCGGATCAGAATACTCTTGAAAGAGAATGTTTGCCATTACTGCAAATCCGGGATGCTTATCCCAAAAAGGTCATTGCCAGGACCAGACACCCGAAATATAGTTATGAGGGTATTGAGATTTACAATATAGTTGATTGGCTATTGCAGGAAGAGGAAAATGGTGCGCAATAATATCCGGCACAGAGGAAGAACAAAAGCACATGATGAAAAAAATTAGAACTGGACACTGAATATAACGGGTTTTGCCCGTTTTTATATTCAGCGTCCAGTTTTAATTTATATTGAGACATTTAGCTTAACGTCTTTGCTCTGTGCGATGTCGGCTGCATTGGCTGTGCCGGAAGAGGAATAGAAAACCGGACCGTCGGGCAGGGTGACTGTTCTGCCGCCAGCGGATTGTGCAGACAGTGAGTGTCCTTCGGAACTGATTTCTACGGTATCCGCTTTCGGAAGTATAGGAGCGGTTTCACCGGGCATATTTCCGTCGTCGGAGGCATTAACCGCCGTGTCAACACTGTCTGTTCCGCTCGGGACTGCGTGATCCGCCGGCGTCTTCTGCGATTCGATTCGCGCCTGTTCTCTCTGGGCCTCCAGTTCTTTACGTTCTTCGCGGCTTTTTTTAATTTTTTCTTCAAGTTCCTGCTTTGCTTTCTCTTTCGTCTCCTTGGCTTCTTCCTTCATGCCTTCCTCGGCCGTATTCTTATACTGGTCAGCGCGGTTCTCGAAGTCATTGACATAGCCCATGGCCCGTTCCATGGTGGCGGTATCGTCTTTGCGGCGGGCTTCCTTAAACACTCTCATGGGAACATTTGTCATATCCATATTGGTGCGCGCGCCGATGAGACCTTCCATTGTCTTGGTATGCATAGTAATCGTAGTACCTCCTCTTCTTAGTTTATGGCACACTGTTCACACAGTCTCCTACACAAGACAGCATGAACGATGTGTAAATGCCTGCAGAGAATACACGGGCATTGCGTAAGTGCAGCGACCGTCTTCTGCAATTATTTTCTCGACTAAGTCGAAGAAGGATATAAGCTGCATGTATCATATAGACATTTTGAGGTCATATACGGCACAGCGCCGGCGGTGGATCAATATCCAGCCTTTTGCATCTGGGCTGTAAAGTCGTTTTCTGTCATGGCGGCGCGTGCGGCAGCGTCTTTGACGGAAATCAGGCCGTCGTGAGCAAGACTGTATAAGGTTTTCAGGCTTCCTTCCTCCATAGCATGTTCCCATATTTCATCAATTACGTTCTTTCCCATATTGTGCTCCTTTCGTTTGACTTCTTTCCACTGCCTGCCATAGGAAATGCAGAAAGTACTGTTCCTGACAAAACCTTCTGCTTTATTCAAGTTGATTTGGAATAAAAGCATGATTTCGTCCAGATACCCGTTTGGGTGAGATTTCTGCCCGTAGACAGAAATAGGAATGATTAATATGAAATATATGCTTTGAAGAGAGTATAACATCAAAACAGAGTGTTGTCATCACTTTTTAGAAAAAATATACAAGAAAAATAAACGCAATATCGTAAAGTGCGTGAAAAAATAATTTGTATTAAAAACGAAAATATGACTTGACCGCATATGAGGCAGTCGCAATACTGCAGGCAGAGTGCAAAATTGTATTGCGTATCATAGCAGCAGACAGTCCTGACCGGAAGGAACGGATCACCCCATGCACGGAGTCGGAGCAAGCAGAACTGTAACGCGAAAAATATCATCCCGGACGGCTATTTGGAGCGTACCGTTGTATTTCTCTGCGGCCTCTCTGACATTGCGCAGTCCGATTCCGTCTTTTCTGTTTCCGGACTGCGGCATACTGTTGGCTATTTCGATCAGGAGGCACTTTTTAACCATATGTGCATGAACTGTAATAAAAGGGTTTGAATCAGCGGGCAGCTTTTGACAGGCTTCCAGCGCGTTATCCAGCAGATTGCCGAAGATCACGCAGAGATCGAAGTCATCCACCGGACAGTCATGTGGAATGTGTACGTCGCATTCCCAGCGGACGCTGCCGGAGTCTGAGAGGTCCGACTTTTTGTAATAGAGCAGAGCGTCTACAATGCTCTTACCGGTCATATCATCAGTATATTGCAGCGCGCCGGCTTCTGACATCTGGCGCAGGTAATCAGTCATTTTATCCCATGCCTGATGATCTATAAGCCGCTGTAATCCGATAATATGATTTTTCATGTCATGCCGGAGCCGTTCCAGGCTGCTGTACTGTGTTTCCAGCATTTGATAAAAAAGGACCTGCGAGCGGTACCGGTCTTTTTGCTTCTGCTCGATGTCGATCCGGTTCATGCCGAACAGGTAGAAACATACTCCGCATATGCAGAGGGCTGACAGGGTGCAGATTCCTGCATAACTGAAAAGCTCGTTATAATACGGATTGAGAGAATCACTGCCGCGCAGCAGGATACCGCGGCTTGCGCACAGATCAATAAAATCCCATAGAATGACAATGCCGAACAACGGTATGGATACCGTGAGATACCAGCGGGGCAGATGATCAGCGAATAAGTCTGTCATGCGTTTCGTCAGAAAAACGATGACGCTGATGGTACAGATGGTGTCGATGATGACAATCGGATATTCCAGAACGTAAGAGAGCAGAAGCGTATATTCTATCTGTGCTGTGTGCAGGATCACCGAAATCAGGCAGCTCAGAAAGGATTCCGTAAAATGTGACAACAGGGAAACAGCGGAAAGAAGAATGGAAACCGCTAACATTTTCTGAGGCTTATGTCCGGCATATAATTGCAGAACCCAGAAGATAAACAGGCATTGCGAGAGCAGGGGCAGCAGGCTGTGGAAGGGTGACATCGTTGTAATGCGCAGAAGAAACCAGTCCTCGAGAGAAAGTAAAGTGCCGGAAACACCCGGACCGTGGAGGAGACAGTAAAGCCTGAGCCAGGTTACAACAGGGGGTGCCGCTGCCAGCAGCAGAAGAAAAAGGTTTCTGCGGCTGCGGATACAGATAAAATGTCCGGTACAGAAGTGATGCATTGCCCATGCGTAACAGATACTGCAAAGCAGGGTAAAGCTGACTTCAAGATACAATAATATTTCCGTTTTCATAGCGTTGAAATGCCTCCGTTTCTGCGCATGTATTCGAGGACCGCTGTGCAGAATGATTCATATCTGCGTTTAGCAATCAGAATTTTCTCACCGTTATCAAGGGTAACTTCTGTTTTGCTATAAATGTCCACGTATTTTAAATGGATCAGATAGCTTTTGTGGCAGCGAAAGAAATCTTTGCCGGAAAGCGCTGTTTCCAGAGCGCCGATTTGGCCGTACCATGAGAAAACGGTATTTTGGCCGTGTGCCTCTATCATTCTGCCGCGGATTTCAAAGTATCTGATGTCGTCGAGATAAAGTTTGCGGGTTTGGCGGTCCCTGGATATGATCATATAGTCTTCTGACGTGCGGTTTAATTTAGCGCTGCACCTTTGGAGTGTGCTGCGAAGCTTCCGCTCATCTACAGGCTTAACCAGATAATCGAATGCCTCCACGGAAAAGGCGTCAAAAACATACTGTCTGCTGGACGATACAAAGATCAGAATCTTGTCGGAAAAGTTCTGACGGAACAGTTCAGCGGTCTGCATACCGTCCATTTCGCTCATCATAATATCGAGGAAAATAATGTCGAACGTTTCCGGGGCTTGTAACAACTGCCTGCCGCTGTTATATTGTTTTATGATGTGCGGGATGTTTAATTGGTCCAGTAAGGTCCCAATCTGTCTGCTGAGGTGGACACATTCCCGTATTTCGTCGTCACAGACTGCGATCATAAGCATAGGGTTACCTGCTTTCTTGGCAAAGTTTGATGCGGCCCGGCGGATGGGCGCTGGTGTAAGAAACTTATCTGTAGAGACAGCTTTTCCTAATATATCGGTTTAAGCGGCTGTAAATTTGATCCGGTGTCATAAGCGGGCGGGTTCATGGTGTGGGCGGTGTGGGAATGAAGTTAAGGTTAAGGCGGTAAAGTACTGTTTGATATCTTAAACAGAATAAGAAAAATCAGGACAGCCGATGGATGAAACTTGAGAATTTCTTGAGATTTATGTGACAGAATATACTTGGGAGTATGATGATTGCGGCGCTTAGAATGCGTGATAGCAGAAAGAGGCATGTATGCGGCAGAAATTATTGATCGTGGATGACGAACAGGGCATTGTTGAGATGATGAAAAGCTATTTCGAACGGCAGTATGATGTACTGACAGCGTATAACGGCAGAGAGGCAATGGTCAGGGCGGCGCAAAAGCCGGATCTGATTCTGCTGGATATTAACATGCCGGGGATGGACGGGCTTACGGTCTGTCAGAACATCAGGGAATATGTCAGCTGCCCGATTCTTTTTCTGACGGCGAGGGTGGAATCTTCCGATAAGATCATCGGTTTTCAGGCAGGTGCGGACGATTATATTGTGAAGCCGTTTGATTTGGATGAACTGGCGGCCAGGGTGGCGGCACATCTGCGGCGGGAGAGAAGACGGCAGGAGAGCGGCAGCGTCCGATTTTTCGGGGAACTGGCAATTGATTATTCGGGGCGGTCGGTGATGGTCGGCGGGGAGCAAGTCTCCTTATCCAGAAAAGAGTTTGATATCGTGGAACTGCTTTCCTTAAATGCGGGACAGGTGTTTGACAGAGAGCGGATCTATGAGCGGGTCTGGGGGATTGACGGTGATGGAAACAGCGATACGGTCATGGAACATGTCCGCAAGATCCGCGCCAAGCTGGCGGGACATACAATGCACAGTTACATCGATACGGTCTGGGGGTGCGGGTATAAATGGAATGGCTGAAAAATATGGGATTAAAGAAATCTTTCGTGCTGCTGTCGGCAGTGGGGGTGGCGGCTGCACTGCTTCTGATCGGCGGTGTGTTTTACGTTTGCGGCAGGATCAGCGCGCAGTACCCCAACGGCGGTGTGGTTATCACCAGTGACGGCGTGATAAAGGAACTGCCGAATCCGACGGAGGAGCAGAGGCTTATTGTGCAGGCGGTGGAAGGAGTCAGGCTTTTCTTATGTATTTTGATTCCGATGGTATGCCTGAGTTTTGCCGGTATGATATTTTACCGCTGGAAACTGAAAAAACCGATTACCGTTCTGCAGGCGGGTACGACGCGGATCAGGGAGCATGATCTGGACTTTACGATTCCGGAAGTGTCGGGGGACGAACTGGGACAGGTCTGTGCGGCGTTTGAGACGATGCGGGGGGAACTGCTGCAGACGAATCAGGAATTGTGGCGGCAGGCGGAGGAGCGTAAGCGGCTGAATGCGGCTTTTTCCCATGACCTGCGTAATCCCCTGACGGTATTGAAAGGAACCGTGAAACTGCTGCGTCAAGGGGCGGCAGATGAGCATGTATTGGATCGGATGGAGACTTATGTGCTGCGGCTGGAGCAGTATGTGGAAGCAATGAGCAGTGTACAGCGTCTGGAACAGCTGCCGGTGAAGAAGACGGAAGTGAAGCTGTCGCTGCTGCGGGATGAGGTGGAAGAGACGGTGCGGCTGCTTGCGCCAGGCGTGAATGCGGAAGTGGCCGTGGGCCGCGCGACGCAGAGGATGCCGGAGGCTTTCGGAAGCGATGGGCGTGCATTATCGGCCAGGAAAGCCCGGATCACGGAGGGGAGGAGCCCGGGTGACGGTACAGAGTGTACAGTGGAAAGTGTACCGGTGGATCACGGACTGTTCCTGACGGTGGCGGAGAATCTGGTCGGAAATGCGGCGCGGTATGCGAAGAGCAGGATTTGTGTGGAGCTGGCAGTGTGTGAGGGGGAACGACTTTCTTATTATAAAGGTAGGAAAAACGGCCTGTTTCTCATTATGACGGTTACAGACGACGGCCGGGGATATCCGCCGGAACTGGTGCAGGAGGGGCCGAAACCCTTCGGGAGAATGGAAGAGGACGCGGCGCATTTTGGCATGGGATTGTATACCAGTCGGATGTTGTGCCAAAAGCATGGCGGGGCGCTTTTTCTGGAAAATGGAAAAAGCGGCGGCGCCAGCTCCATAGCGGTTTTTCAGATATAGATGCCGGATTTCAGATTAATATCCGGCCTTCTGCATTTCCTCCATGAAAGCACTTTCCGTCATGGAGGTTCGTGCGGCGGCGTCTTTGATGGAGAGCAGGCCGTCATGAACGAGGTCATATAAGGTTTTTAGTTTTCCTTTTTCTATACCCTCTTCCATAGCATGTTCCCATATTTCATCAATTACATTATTTGCCATATCGTGCTCCTTTCTTTCTGCCTGCGGCAGCATTTCTTTCAGTTTTCCGGTATTTAACAGGATGCCAAGGGTCCAGTATGTTTCCGGATCTAAATGCCGGCATTCTTCATGTTCCCTCGCATATCGAATGAAATTTCCCCAGTCTTTTCGCCTGTTATACAGTTCAAAAAGTGTCCTCAGCTCCGAACGGTATACACTGTAATCATGGTCTTCTGATAAATTCAGAAACTGCAGTGGATATTCCGGCACGAGTCTTTTCATTTCATGTGCCAGAACAGGATCTGCTCCGAAGTCCAGAATGTCATGCAGGCTTCTGGCACCGTTCCATGGTTCTTCGCCCCAATATACGACAAGTGTGATAACCGGATGCAGACGGTCACTGCTCCGGATTCCGGAGAGAAATTCTCCGGGATCAGTCTGAACCGCAGATACCCGGTTGTTACGCCTGATTTCTTTCAGCTGTCTGTCATAAGAGAGGGCGTCCTGCAACATCACGCGGGCAGGCATGCTGTAATCAATATGCTGTTGGTTGGCCACAGTCCAGACGGCGAAAAGGCTTCCATCCTTTGTCTGCTTCATTGTGATGTCACTGATGCGTTCCACAATGGACTGTTCATCTGATTTGGACTGCACTGTGCCGGCATCCGAAAGTTCATCTGCGTCAATAATCTGCCTGCCCTGAAAGATACTGCCGTTCAGGAGATCGGCGTACCGCCCCGGTTCAGACAGGTAGTCCTTGAGAGTTATGTCGTTCTTACCCATTGGTAAATACCTCCTTCTGCAGAAGGCACTTCTCTCAACGAAACCTTCTGCTTTATTCATTTGATCTGGAATAAAAGCATGATTTCGCCAAGATACCCATACAGGTGAGATTTCTGTCCGGCGGACAGAAAATGATGCTGTGATAAGAAATATATGCTTTAGCGAAAGTATAACACGGATAGTACGGTTTGTCATTTGTTTTTTTAATATTTATACAAAATTTACAAACGGAATATCGTTAAATATAAGACCGGAGCAATTTTAGATATTTTGTATCTATATAATGCAGTTAACTGGAAATTTGGAGATTTCTAGTTAGCACTGTGAAAAAATTAAATATCCTTGAGAATTCTTTGAGATTTATCCGGTAGACTTTTCTCAGGCTTAGAAAATGAGAATGTCTAGCAGGAATGGAGGATTTTTATGAATATCAGGGCAAAAGAATTATCGAAAATCTACGGCAGCGGTGAGAATAAAGTCATTGCCTTAGACAAGGCGGATCTGGAGATTCGGGAGGGAGATTTCATTTCCATTATGGGCCCGTCGGGCAGCGGTAAGAGTACGATGCTGCATTTGCTGTCGGGGCTGGATCATCCTACATCGGGGAGTCTGACTTATGACGGAAAGGATATCTATGCAATGAGCGACAAGGCACTGTCGGCTTTCCGGAGACAGCGGATCGGGTTTATTTTCCAGCAGTTTAATCTGCTTCCGGTACTGACTGCGCAGGAAAATATCATGATGCCCATGCTGTTAGACGGCAGGCAGCCGGACCGGCAGTATCTGGAGGAACTGGCGAAGCTTCTGGGAATCAGCGGGCGGCTGACACATCTGCCTCACGAGCTTTCAGGCGGGCAGCAGCAGAGGGTGGCGATTGCCAGAGCTTTGATTACGAAGCCGGATATTATATTTGCCGATGAGCCGACGGGGAATCTGGACAGCAAAAGCGGCGGGGAGGTCATGGAACTGTTGGAGAACAGCTGTCGGAAAATGGGAAAAACGCTGGTGATCATTACCCATGACAACCGGATCGCGGAGCGGGCCAGAAGGCAGTTCGTGATCATGGACGGGGTAGTCATGGAGAAGGACAGCGTCCGGCCATTGTAAATTGTGGTAAGTGGAAAAAAGAAAGAGAAAAAGGAAAGGAACACAGGGTATGAAATCATATTTAAGTCTTGCATGGAAAGAGTTAAAGGCGCAGAAGGTGACATCTGTGCTGATCCTGCTGGCAGTCATCCTGTCTACGGTGGCGACGACGGTGATGGGGCAGTCCGTAGGAATCCTGCAGTCTATGCGCAGGGAGCAGGCGGCGGGATTGAACGGCGACCGCTACGTCACATTTCACCAGTTGACACGGGAGCAGAGCAAGGTGCTGCATGAGGATGCGCGGTTAAAAGATGTGGGTACCTGGATCAACGTAGGGGATCTGGAACTAGAGAACAGTTCGCTGACTCTTTTCCTGCGGGAGTATTACGGGGACGCGCTGTCGGCTTATCCGAGTATGGGGGCGGTCAAAGAGGGGCGTCTTCCGGAAACATCGGGAGAAATCGCACTGTCGGAGGAAACACTGAAATATCTGGGACTGGAAGAAAAGATCGGAGAAAAAATCAGGCTGGCTTTGGAAGTAGGTCTTTTGATCGACGATCAGCCCAAGTATGAATATACGGCGGATTTTGTGCTGACGGGTATTCTGGAAAATAATTATCTGGGTTATGCAACGGGTACATTGAGCGGCATCGTGGGCGAGGGCACGGCGGAAAGTCTGCTGCCGGAGCGGTATCTGAGCTATTCTACGGATTATAAGACGGCCGGAAAGAAGGAGCTTTTGACAGTGACGGAGGAACTGAGAGACAGACTGGGGATACAGGAGCGGCAGGTACAGTACAACTGGGTGTTATTAGATGCCATGGGAATTGAATATCCGGATAAACAGGGAAATATACAGACAGAAGGTTTCCCGTTTATGATGGCGGCCTGTATTATGGTGGGTGCACTGATTCTGCTGGCAGCCGGCCTGGTGATCTACAATATCCTGAAGGTTGCCGTGATGAAACGGATCAGAGAGTATGGCACACTGCGGGCCATGGGCGGGGAGCGCACGCAGCTGTATGCGCTGGTTACGGTGCAGATCATAGCGCTTAGCGTGATCGGCCTTCCGCCGGGCATGCTGGCGGGAGTCCTGTTGTCCAGGGGAATCCTGATTGCAGCCACAGGGATGCTGAATCCGGAAATGTTTATGGCGGACAGTACGGAGCAGTTAAACGAGATGATTGCGGGGAGCGGTACGGGAGGAATACTGCCGCTGCTGCTTAGTGTGGTGGTGACGCTTTTGTTTGCGGTGCTGGCGGCGTACCCTTCGGCGGTATATGCGTCCCGTGTTTCGCCTACGGTAGCCATGAGCGGGCAGCAGGTCAGGGTGAAGCGACGGCGCCGTAAGATGAGAAAGATCCGCAATTTTGAGGCGTTCTATGCCCGGCTGAATCTGCGGCGTAATCGCGGCAGGACGGTAATCACTATTCTTTCCATGGTAATGAGTATTACGGTTTTCGTGACATTACAGAGTTTTAGCGGTCTGCTGGATGCGGCAAGCGGTGTGCGGGCAATGCACACTGGAGACTATAGTGTAGGCGGCAATGCGGCGGCAATCACGCCGGAGGAAGCGGCGAAAATGGAACAGCAGGAGGATGTGGAAACCTTGTCTACCACGAAGCTTACCGTCTATAGTCCGGACGAGACGAATCAAATGCCCATCGATCTGGATATCTCTCTGCAGCCGGCAGAGACGTTCCAGATCGCGGCGCTGGATGAGGCGCGGATTGCGGGGTATAAATTGCAGACGAAACTGACTGCAGAAGATCTGGAGGCAATCCTGCGGGGAGAAGCCTGCCTGGTGGTGAATCCCATAGCTATTTCCTTTGAGGGACAGGAGGTACCGAGGACAGAGCTTCATAAAGGAGACATCATTACCATAAACGGCAGGAAAGTGCGGGTGGCAGGTGTGACAGCAGCTCCGGTCAGCGTCAACAATGACGGTTTTATCAATGGTGTACAGGTGATCGGTGTGGATGCGCTCTATGATGAACTGGTGGGAGATGACAAATATGCAGAGTTGTATCCTGCTCTGCGGGAGGAAGCGGACCCGGAAGTATTTGAGGCGTGGCTGGATGGCTGGTGCAGTGACAATCCGGGTACCCATTGGCTGTCCTACCGGCAGTCGGACGCGCAGACGGCGGAGAGCTTCGAACAGATCCGGCTCCTGTGCTGGGGACTGATCCTGTTTATCGGGCTGATTGGTATTCTGAACATCATCAATACGGTTTATACAAACATTCATACCAGAGTCAATGAGATCGGAATGCAGCGGGCCATTGGCATGAGCAACAGAAGCCTGTATAAGACATTTTTGTGGGAGGGGGCTTATTATGGGCTGATCGCCTCCGTGGTCGGCAGTATCTGCGGGTATATCTGTACGGTCTTCGTGGCGGCTGCCGAGAATGACAGCTTAACACTCAGTGCATTTCCGGCAGTGCCGGTTCTGGAAGCTGCTGTGGTATCTGTGGCGGCCTGCCTGATCGCCACGGCGGTTCCGTTGCGGGGGATTGGAAGAATGAGCATTGTGGAGTCCATTGAGGCGGTGGAATAAAGCGCCATCATAAGAAAGCGGCAGATCAAATACAATCTGCCGCTTTTAAAATCGCTGTCCGGTTATTAATTTGAGGAACCGATCTTCTCTCCGTCCACAAGGAAGGAATCGCCGTCCTCTACAATACATACCATGGTCTTGCCGGTATTAAGTTCAATCTCATTGCCGTTGTCATCATAGTATCTGGTAGCGCCGTAGTCGGAAGTTTTCTTCCAGCTTACGTGGATACCTTTGCCGTTGGTGAAGAACCAGCCGTCTCTCGTGGTGTCGTGGCACTGGAAAGCAAGGTAACCTTTCTGGTCACGCACTTCATAGTAAGTGTTCTGAATCAGAATGTTTTTGAAAGCAAGCTGTTTGCCGTTGGCACGATCCACGTGAGGGCCGTCGCCTTCGCCGGATAAATGCTGGAATCTGTCATACAAGCCGGTTTCGGCATTGTATACAAAATAGCAGTTTGTTACCGGATAAGTTGGGGACATGTCCACCTTGTTGGCGGTAATTGCATTGCTGTACTGATCCAGAGTATTGGGTGCATCCGCAGGAGCAAACAGATAATGCTTTTCGTCTGCGTAGCCGTTCCGGTAGTTCATATCATAACCGAGCTTGTTGATGTCGGCTTTCAGGCCGGTGGTATCAACATAAGCGTTATCGGTGGAGTTGTTTGTGTCGCTGGCACGCCAGAAGTTACTGCTGGACAAACCGTCAATATCTTCCGTATCAGGCCGGTTGATGACCTCGTCTATGTAGAAGGGACCGCCGAAATGTACATAGAAGGCATCCCATTCAAAGGACCAGTATACATAGTAATCACGGCAGCTTCTTACGTTGCCGAGTCTGTCGAAATCGCTCCAGTCCTGGAAAAGAGCCATCAGTCTTGTGATGCTTCCTTCTACGTTACATTCATATAATACATCCGCCTGAGAGATCCCGTACTGCGCTGCAGTCTTGGTGTTGGGGATCATAACGGTGATCGGTCTTGTGTTGTTTACTTCTTCAGTAACCCATTCGTTGGTAACACGGCTTCGAACCATGCCTGCTTCCGGAGGAACGTCTTCGCCGGCTTCTTCCTGTGTTTCTTCTGGCTCTTCTACAGTTTCTGGTATGTCAGAGTCGTCGATTACCTGTTCCACGACAGGCTCAATGACTTCTTTTTCTTTACCGCAACCAAATAATAAAAGAGTAGAAGACAAAGCTACAAGAAGAATCACTTGTAATCTTTTCATCTAAAAACCTCTCTTTCCTGCTTATTCGGGAATAACCCAACTGTTCCTAGTATATCATAAGGAAAAGAGCCAGTCACTAGAAAAAAATTGAAAAAATAGACAAAATGTTAAGGGTTTCTTACATAAAGTTTGGGAATGTGTATAGTCACTTTTGCTTGTTTTACAGACACTCCGGCCGGATTTTTACGGGCTTTCTCTGAATATAATTGCATAATTCTGCCATAGGTTGTATGATAATAAAAAAAGTAAATTTGCTTTGCAAATTAACTTTGCGAGATCCGCTTCGCGGACTCGAATAAGCGTAGGAATTTCCTATATCATAAAACAAACAGCTTTGTATGTGCGACAGCATAAAGCAGAAGCAGGAACGATAGAGTTACGGAGGGAAACATGAAGAAATTGATTGTGACAGGCGCCGACGGTCAGCTGGGACGGGCCATCAACATGCAGTATGCGGGAAATACGGAGTATGAACTGATTAACACGGATGTGGGAGAACTGGATATTACTGACATAGATAGCGTAATGAAATTTGTCCGCGGGGTACAGCCCTACGCGATCATTAACTGTGCGGCATACACGGCAGTGGAAGCCTGCGAGAAGGAAGAGGATCTTGCATTCCGGATCAACGCCATCGGGGCAAGAAACCTGAGCATAGCATCAGGGGAAACCGGCGCGAAGCTGATGCATGTGTCCACTGATTATGTGTTTGACGGCAACGGCACAAGACCTTACCGGGAGACCGATCCGGTGGGCCCTCAGGGTGCTTACGGCAGGACGAAACTTGCCGGAGAAAATTTCGTCAAAGAATTCAGCCACAGGCATTTTATCGTGCGTACCGCATGGCTGTACGGGGACGGTAAAAACTTTGTGAAGACGATGCTGCGGCTGTCGGAGGATCATGACAAGGTCAGGGTTGTGAGAGACCAGGTAGGTTCGCCCACCAGTGCTGCAGAACTGGCCAGGGCCATTGCTTATCTGCTACCCACCGAGAATTACGGGCTTTTTCACGGAACCTGCGAGGGGGATTGCAGCTGGGCACAGTTTACGGAAGAGATTTTCCGGCTGGCCGGCAAAAATACCGTTGTGGAAGGCATTACTTCGGAGGAATACGGTGCGGCTGTAAAGCGTCCGGCTTATTCCATTCTGGAAAATTATATGTTGAAGATGACTACGAACTTTATGTTTGCAGATTGGCATGATGCTATTGCGCAATATCTGCAGGAAGTGAAGTGATCAAGCTGTAAGAATAGAAGCTGTAATGTATGTGATGACAGCGGAAAAAATCGTGACAGAAATCCAAACAGCAGAAAAACAGAGACAGCAGTAAAAATTGAAACAGCAGAAAAGCAGAGACAGCAGCGGAAATTGAAACAGCAAAAAAGCAGAGACAGCAGTAAAAATTGAAACAGCAGAAAAGCAGAAGCAGCAGAAATTAAAACGGCAGAAAAGCAGAGACAGCAGCGGAAATTGAAACTGCAGAAAGACAGAGACAGCAGCGGAAATTGAAACAACAGAAAAGCAAAGACACCAGCAGAAATTGAAACTGCAGAAAAACAAAAACAGAAACAGAAAATTGAAACTGTAAAAAATAAAACCAGAGAATAAAAGGAAAATAATCTGAGAGAAAGGAACACAACAGCATATGCAGAAAACAGCGTTAATCACAGGTATTACAGGACAGGACGGCTCTTATCTGGCCGAGTTTTTATTGGAGAAGGGATATGAGGTGCACGGACTGATCCGTCGGCACAGTATCTCCAATACGGCGAGAATCGATCATCTGATCAATTCAGATTATCATAAAGTTAAGTTTTTCTTACATTTTGCAGATATGACGGATTCCAGCAATCTCATGCGTCTGATCGCGGAAATCCGTCCCACGGAAGTCTATAATCTGGCGGCACAGTCTCATGTAGGTATATCCTTTGACGTTCCGGAATATACGGCGGAGGCTACCGGCGTGAGTACTTTGAAGCTTCTTGAGGCGATCCGTGTCAACGGCGGGACATGCAGGTTCTATCAGGCTTCCACGTCTGAGCTTTTCGGAGGGATTCCGGAGACGGCGCCCCAGAGCGAGAAGACGCCTTTTTATCCCAAAAGTCCGTATGGTGCGGCGAAACTGTATTCCTACTGGATCACGGTAAATTACAGGGAGTCTTATAATATGTACGCCTGCAACGGCATCCTGTTCAATCATGAGTCACCCAGGCGGGGCGAGAATTTCGTTACAAGAAAAATTACGCTGGCGATTGCCAATATCATTGCGGGCAGACAGGAGAAACTGTCGCTGGGCAACATGAACGCGAAGCGTGACTGGGGCTTTGCGGGAGACTATGTGAAAGGCATGTGGCTGATGCTTCAGCAGGACAAGGCTGACGATTATGTGCTGGCTACCAATGAGACCCACACTGTAAGAGAGTTTGTGGAGGCGGCGTTTGAGGAACTGGGTATTTCGATCCGCTGGGAAGGAAGCGGCGTGAACGAGAAAGGATATCATGCGGCAGACGGCAGGCTGCTGGTGGATGTCAATCCGGAATTTTACCGTCCGGCGGAAGTGGAATTCCTCTGGGGCAACTGTGAGAAGGCAGAGCGGGAGCTTGGCTGGAAGAGAGACGTGGACTTTAAGAAGCTGGTGGCTATGATGATGGACGCGGATCTGAGGGAGATCGCGGGCATGAGCTGCAAAGAATATAAAGAGAGCCGGACGGCGGCAAAAGATTGAAGACTGGCTGACACAGCAGAATGAATGCAGTGAAGGAAGAGCGTCTGACACAGCGGAATGAATGTAGTGAAGGAAGAGTGTCTGACACAGCGGAATGAATGTAGTGAAGGAAGAGCGTCTGACACAGCAGAATGAATGTAGTGAAGGAAGAACGTCTGACACAGCAGAATGAATGCAGTGAAGGAAAGTCGTCTGATGCAGCAGATTGAAGCCCGCGAAAGAAGGAAGATTCATGCGGACAGGCTGAAACCGGAGAAAGAAGACCGGCTGACATGAGGGAAGATGACGAAAGAGGACCGTGAAAAATGTCAGCCGCTGAGGTGAAATCATAAGCCGGTAAAAGCACGGAATCATGGAAAGGCATGGAAATCAATGCTTTCAGTAATCTTAATATGGAGTTACATGTTTTTGACAACTTATCTGACCGGGTATGGTATCCTGCGCGGGGTTACGCGAGCGACACCCTACCGGGTCAGGCATCAGGACGCTTATCTGGTCTGCGGGCTGGCAGGTGTTACAGTGTATGCGCAGTTTTTCAGCCTGCTTGGCTCCGTTGGACTGGCGGCAAATCTGCTGCTCTGTCTCTGGTGCGTATTGACGGCGTGGTATTTTCGGCGGGAGCTTGCCGGGCAGGTACGTGAAACATGGAAGTCTGTTCTGGAAAACAAATCAGGGGAAAGGGGAAAAATGCTTGCGGCAGGCTTCCTCTTTTTGTTATTTGCATACGGTGCGTCCAGGGGGATGATTCACTATGACACAGGACTTTATCACGCTCAGAGTATCCGGTGGATCGAAGAGTACGGTGTGGTAAAAGGGCTGGGAAATCTGCACTGCCGGCTGGCATATAACAGTTCTTCCTTTGCGCTGTCGGCGCTTTACAGCATGGCTTTTCTGGGAGGACAGTCTTTTCACTGCGGGGCGGGTTTTCTGGCGCTCATCCTTTCTGGTGTCTGTCTGGAAGCTGTGGGATCATTGCGGAAAAGAAGACTGCGGACCAGCGATTTTGCCAGAGTGATGGGAATATATTATCTGGTAAATATTTTTGACGAAATGGTTTCACCGGCTTCCGACTATTTTATGGTGCTGATCGCTTTTTACATTGTGATCAGGTGGCTCGGACTGCTGGAAGAGGAAACAAAAGAAATTCTACCCTATGGAATGCTCTGTGTACTGGGCGTGTTTTTGATGACAGTGAAGCTTTCGGCGGCACTGATTCTGCTGCTGGTGATCTATCCGGCCTGTCTTCTGCTGCGGGAGAAACGGTGGAAAGAGATCGGAAAATATCTCCTGCTGGGTATCGTGACGGCACTGCCGTTCTTTATCAGAAATGTATTGCTTTCGGGGTGGCTGGTGTATCCTTTTACCCGGATAGATCTGTTTGATGTGATGTGGAAGATTCCACGGGGACTGGCGGATTACGATGCGAAAGAGATTCAGGTCTGGGGGCGGGGTTACACGGATGTGACCCGATATGACATTTCCGTGAAAGAGTGGCTTCCGGGATGGTTCCGGTCGCTGGCGGGCAGCGATAAGCTGTTTACGGCTGCGGCGGTGACGGCCATGGGTGTACTGTTTGTTTATGGCATCGGAATGCTGTGCGGATTATGGAAACGGCGCTGGAACATTTTGCTGGTGCAGGCGGTGACGGCTGGATCATTTTTGTTCTGGCTCTGCACTTCTCCTCTGATCCGGTATGGATGTGTCTATGTGTATCTGACGCCGGCTGTGGTATTCGGCGACATATATGATGAAGTGCTGTCTGGCGGTGTAAGGTGCAGCGGCACGGTCTCAGGGTGGAGAAAAATATTCAGTCTGTGCGCAGCGGCGGCTGTCACGCTTTTGTTGGTATACAAAATGGCGGCTCTCGGTAAGGAAATAGTGTCATCTTATGTGAATGACTACTGGATCGTACAGAAGGATTATGAGAACTATGAGACACTGCCCTATGAGATCGAGGGTGTTACGTTTTATTACCCGGTACAGGGAGATCAGGCAGGATATGAGGCGTTTCCCTCCGCACCCTCGAAGGTGGAAGTGGAGTTTCTCGGTGCAGATATCAGGGACGGATTCCGGGCAGCGCAGTAAGACAGAAAGGAATATGACAAATGAAAAGGCTGACACGTAAAAATGCGTCTGTAGATTTGCTGCACGGGCCGATTTTAAAGTCCATGCTTGTGTTTATGATACCGTTGTTCTTTTCCAGCGTTTTTCAACAGCTTTATAATACGATGGATACAGTGATCATCGGGCATACGCTGGGGGATGAGGCTCTGGCGGCCATGGGTGCGGCGGGTGCGGTATACGACCTGCTGATGGGATTTGCTTTTGGCATCGGGAACGGTCTGGCCATCGTGACGGCCCGGAGTTTCGGAAGCGGAGACATGGAACATCTGAAAAAATCGGTAGCTGCGTCTCTGGTGATCGGGGCAGGAGTCACGGTGATCATTACGGTGCTGGTGCGGTTTATTTTATATCCCTTTCTGGAAGTATTGAATACGCCGCCTGAAATTATTGACCAGTCTTATGCATATGTCTCCACGATTACGTTGTTTATTGTAGTCATGTTTGCGTATAATCTGTGTGCGGGATTGCTGCGGGCGGTGGGAAACAGTGTGATGCCGCTGGTATTTCTGATTCTTTCTTCTATATTGAATATAGCGCTGGATCTGTTTTTTATCAGAAGACTGCATATGGGCGTACAGGGTGCTGCGCTGGCCACCGTGATCGCTCAGGGGGTGTCGGTGGCGGCCTGTCTTGTTTATATCGGGAAAAAAGTGAAAATACTGATTCCTGAAAGGGCTCATTTTGTCCGGGATAAGGAATTGTATCTGGAAATGCTTTCACAGGGACTTTCCATGGGATTTATGAATTGTATCGTCACGGCGGGGACGGCAATCCTGCAATCCGGTATTAACGGTCTGGGCTATCTGGTGATTGCGGGGCACACGGCGGCAAGGAAGCTTTATCAGTTTTTGATGATGCCTTTTATTGCCATGAGTCAGACGGTCAGTACTTTCGTGTCGCAAAACCGCGGTGCAGGACAGGTAGTGCGGATCAGAAAGGCGGTAAAGTATGCCTATTTATATGGCGCTGTGATGGCGTTGATGGCATCGGTGCTGATGCTTTTCTTTGCACCGGCGGCGGTGAGACTGCTTTCCGGTTCTTCGGAGCAGGTGGTACTGCAAAACGGTGCGTTATATCTGAGGGTGGTGGCACCGTGTCTGGCGATTCTGGGGATTTTAAATCCCACCAGAATGGGGCTGCAGGCTATCGGACAGAAAATCCTGCCGTTATTTTCCAGTGTGATCGAACTTTTTGGAAAAATATTGTTTGTGGCGGTCATGATCCCCAGATACCAGTATATGGCTGTTATTTTCTGTGAACCGGTCATATGGTGCTTTATGGTGGCGGAACTGCTGGCGGCTTTCTGGCGGAATCCTTTTATCCGGTCGGAGGGCACGGAGGCCGGGAAATAAAAATGCCAAAGAATTGCAAACCCTTCTGTTTTTGATATAATCCCGAGTTTGACACTTGTGAAATCAAAAAGTGGCTACAAACCCAGTAGTTATGCTGGCTGTAGCCACTTT
>ERZ808035.885-NODE-885-length-20373-cov-6.377069_pt1 | contig 20373 bp, 20 predicted proteins | sample MGYA00380189_ERZ808035 | MGnify/ENA primary metagenome ERZ808035 (study PRJEB31490, sample SAMN06133407) | mouse gut metagenome | isolation source: M5_1 | host: mice | place: China: Chengdu | collected 2015-05 ...
AACTTGGCTTTTCATCCCCCTTTGTGGAGTTCTTCAGATACTTTGACTAATTTTGCACTTGCTTGTTGACTCTACAAGACGGGCCATGGCGCAACGAAATTTGCACAGTTTGGCCAAAAATCTTAACTTTGAGGCATTTCAGAAAAAAACTTTATTTTTAGACCACACATGAAAGGAATTGTTTTGGCCGGCGGTTCGGGCACACGCCTGTATCCCATTACCAAAGGTGTGAGCAAGCAGATGCTGCCCATCTACGACAAACCGATGGTGTACTATCCCATCTCAACATTGATGCTCGCCGGAATCAGGGACATTCTCATAATCTCCACCCCCCAGGACCTCCCCGGGTTCAGGCGTCTGCTCGGCGACGGCTCGGACTATGGTGTGCGGTTCTCCTATGCCGAGCAGCCCAGTCCCGATGGTCTGGCTCAGGCTTTCATCATAGGCAAGGAGTTCATCGGCGACGATTCGGTGTGCCTCGTGCTGGGCGACAACATTTTCCATGGCGCCGGGTTCTCCGGACTGCTCAGCGAGGCTGTGCATGAGGCAGAGACGGCAGGCAACGCCACCGTGTTCGGTTACTGGGTGGACGACCCGCAGCGCTACGGCGTGGCCGAATTCGACGAGCAGGGCCGTTGCCTCTCCATTGAGGAAAAGCCCGAACACCCCAAGAGCAACTACGCCGTTGTAGGGTTGTATTTCTACCCCAACAAGGTGGTGGATGTGGCCGCACACATCAAGCCTTCGGCTCGCGGCGAGCTGGAAATCACTACCGTAAACCAGGAATTCCTCAACGACGGGCAGCTGCGTGTGAAAACGCTGCCGCGCGGTTTCGCATGGCTCGACACCGGCACTCACGATTCGCTTGCCGACGCATCGATCTATGTGGAGGTGCTCGAAAAACGTCAGGGCCTGAAAATAGCGTGCCTCGAAGGTATAGCCTACCGACAGGGATGGATTTCGGCCGACGACATGCGCCGCATCGCCCAGCCCATGCTCAAGAACCAGTACGGCCAGTATCTGCTCAAGGTGGTGGAGGAAGTGGAGCGCACGGGGCTGAAGAATCTTGATTAAACCATCGGCCACAACCACGCGCACGTGGTTGTGCCAATCGATACGCGAAGCTATTTATTTGTTGACCAACTTACTTTCATGGAAGTAATCAAAACCGATATTGACGGCGTGCTCATTCTTGAGCCACGCATTTTCAACGACCAGCGCGGCTATTTTTTTGAAAGCTACAACCACCGCGCGTTCTGCGAGGCCATCGGCCGCGACATAAATTTTGTTCAGGACAACGAATCCATGTCGACCCGCGGAGTGATGCGCGGCCTGCATTTCCAGCGTCCCCCATTCACTCAGGCCAAACTGGTACGCTGCGTGGTTGGGCGTGTGCTCGACGTTGCCGTAGACATCCGCAAGGGTTCGCCCACTTATGGCCGCCATGTGGCTGTGGAGTTGTCGGCCGACAATCACCGCCAGTTCTTCATTCCGCGCGGCTTCGCCCACGGTTTCGCGGTGCTCAGCCCCACGGCCGTTTTCCAGTACAAATGTGACAACTACTATGCTCCCCAGGCCGACGGCGGCATCTCCATTGCCGACCCTTCGCTCGGCATCGACTGGCAGCTTGATCCTGCAGGCAGCATCCTGAGCCCCAAGGACACGGCACACCCGCTGCTGTGCGATTTCGACTCCCCGTTCACTTTCGGCGAACAATAAGACCCGTTCAGGCGTATTTACCATAGTTCAATCCCCAAAACGCACCCATACATTTACACATGAAACGCAACATCCTCATAACCGGCGGAGCCGGATTCATCGGCTCACATGTGGTCCGCCTGTTTGTCAACAAATATCCCGACTACCATATCGTGAACCTCGACAAGCTCACATATGCGGGCAATCTCGCCAACCTCAAGGACATAGAGGACAAGCCCAACTACACTTTCGTAAAAGCCGACATAGCCGACCTCGAAGAGATGCGCCGCATCATCCGCGAGTACGACATCAACGGCATCATCCACCTCGCGGCTGAAAGCCATGTGGACCGTTCGATCAAGGACCCCTTCACTTTCGCACGCACCAACGTGATGGGCACACTTGCCCTGCTGCAGGCCGCCAAGGAATACTGGGAGTCGCTTCCCGAGAAATACGAAGGCAAGCTCTTCTACCACATCTCAACCGACGAAGTCTACGGGGCGCTTGAACTCACACACCCCGAAGGCATCGAGTCGCCATTCTCCACCGTCGCATCTTCCGAAGGCCATCACCTGGCGTTCGGCAAGGAATACTTCCTGGAGACCACAGCCTATTCGCCCCACTCGCCCTACAGCGCATCGAAAGCATCGTCCGACCACTTTGTACGCGCCTACCACGACACCTACGGCATGCCCACACTGGTGACCAACTGCTCGAACAACTACGGCCCCTATCAGTTCCCCGAAAAGCTCATCCCGCTGTTCATCAACAACATCCGCCACGGCAAACCGCTGCCCGTCTACGGCAAAGGAGAAAACGTGCGCGACTGGCTCTTCGTCGAGGACCACGCACGCGCCATCGACCTCATTTTCCACAAGGGCAAAGTGGCCGACACCTACAACATCGGCGGCTTCAACGAATGGAAGAACATTGACCTCATCAAAGTGATAATCCGCACTGTCGACCGTCTGCTGGGCAACCCCGAAGGACATTCCGACCACCTCATCACCTATGTGACCGACCGTCCCGGACACGACATGCGCTACGCCATCGACTCCCGCAAGCTCCAGCGTGAACTCGGCTGGGAACCCTCGCTGCAGTTCGAGGAGGGCATAGAGAAAACCGTGCAGTGGTATCTTGACCATCAGGACTGGACCGACCACATCACCTCCGGCGCCTACCAGACCTATTACGAAGACATGTACGGCAACCGCTGATTCAGCGTCCCCCACACATTATAAATTTATAATAATGCATTTTACCGTAATTTTGCCAAATTCGGTAAAATGCATTAACTTTGTGCCGATGCAATGCAACCGCCAACGCGCCTGCACGGCACCCGAATGCCTCCCCTCAGCATCACCTCGCGCACTCCCCACAGGAGAGCATGAGGGAAGAGAGAATGTGCGCCGCCCTCACCGTTTATTAGAAACGGCATGACATCAACCCACGCCGACACATACGCCACTGCATTGCAGCCCCAAGCCGCGTGGCAATTCTTTCAGGGCACACTCCAGGCCGCACCGCCGTCCACCCGACGGGCCTACAGCCAGACCCTCGCATCCATGGCCCGGTACCTTCAGGCCCATCACCTCTCCCTCAACGACATCGCGGCCGACCCGAACCATCTCACCCACTGGGCCATAGCCATGCTGCTCCACGGAGCCACCCCCAACACCACACTCTACTACCTCTCCACCTACACCACACTCCACAACAAGGCCACCCGGCAGGGCCTCCTCCCCCCTCTGCCCGCACCGACCGCGCTCAAACAGCACATCCGCGCGCTCACGCCCCACGTCAACCCGGCCGCGCAGCTTGCACAAGCCTTCAATCTCCCCGACCCGACACCCCCGGCGCCCGAAGCCACCGACAGCGACACCCCACGATGGTTCGCCATGCGCCTACGTCCACATAAAACCCTCCGGATCGTCACCGACCGCGTAGCCGCCACCACCGACGGCGCAGCCCTGCTCGGCACCATCTACTACCCACACGAAGAAATTGCCCGGCGCATCGGGCACAAAATAATGCACGCCAGCCGCCCCGTGCTCCCCGACATCCTCTTTTTCCGCACCCGCCCCACGGCCGTCACCCCCCTGTTCCGCAACATCGGCGACCTCGCATGGTGCTACCGCACCGCCCCATCGCCCACAGCCCCCTACGCCACCATCCCCGACGCCGACATGCGCCGCTTCCAGCACACCATAGGGCTGTTCACCCCCGATCTGCGCCCCGCAGCCGCCCCCGACGCACCCGCCATCCTACCCGGCCAGCGCATGCTCATCACCTCCGGCCCCCTCGCCGGCCTCACCGGCACAGTCGCCCGCATCCGCCCTACCCAAATCGCCCCCACGGGCCTCCCTACCCCGGATTGCACCCCTGCCCACGACGAAAGCACCCCCATCGATAGCGCCTGCACCCCAATCGATAGCGAGTGCACCATCACCCTCACCGTCGCCGGCTTCAACTTCGGCACCTTCACCACCCGCCTCTCCCCCCACTCCCTCACCCCCCTCCCCTAACTCCGGTTTTTGGGCATTATCGTCGCCATCACATATTGTCATCATCGGTTTAAGTTTAATCAGAACTATAAACCTCTGACAACATGCCTTATAACGAACTAATCCACCTGATTTCTCATACACCTAATCCATAATGAAAGTAGTGCTTCTTGCCGGAGGATTCGGATCTCGAATCTCTGAAGAATCCCAATTCAAGCCAAAGCCGATGATTGAGATCGGTGGCATGCCGATTTTGTGGCATATTATGAAAGAATATGCCCATTTCGGTCATACCGAGTTTATTATCTGTGCCGGATACCGTCAGGAATACATCAAAGAATGGTTCGCCAATTATTTTTTGCACAACTCCGATGTAACATTTGACTACCGTGACAACAAGAACGAGATGACGGTGCATTGCAGCAACTGCGAACCATGGAAAGTGACAGTGGTAGATACCGGATATAACACCATGACAGGAGGCCGCATCAAACGCATACAACGGTATGTGGGCGATGAACCTTTTTTTATGACGTATGGCGACGGTGTATGCGATGTTGATATAAACAAGCTGCTTGAATTCCACAAAAGCCATGGCAAAATAGCCACACTTACGGCTGTAAAAATCGCGCAGGACAAAGGCGTGCTCAATATCGGTGGCGACAACGCCGTCAAGTCATTCCGTGAAAAAAACATCAGCGATGGCGCACCAATCAACGCCGGTTATATGGTGCTCGAACCGGCAATATTCGATTACATTGATGGAGATGATTGCGTGTTTGAACGGAAACCGCTTGAAACTCTGGCCCATCAGGGGGAATTGATGTCGTACATCCACGAAGGATTCTGGCAATGTATGGACAATATCAGGGAAAAAGGGATGTTGGAGAAGCTCCTCGCTGCCAATGCCGCCCCATGGAAGCGGTGGGAACGCGAGATACCAAAAGGGGTGTAGTCATATAACGATTTTCAGCACTCATTATGAGCAATATCGAAAATGTCAGAATAATCCCGAGAAAGCTTATCAGCGACAGCCGCGGTTGGTTTCTCAAAGCAATAACGGGAAAGGAAGACAATTTACCCTCTTATACCGGTGAAGTGTATCTTACAATGGGTACTCCGGGGCAATCAAAGGGAGGGCACTACCATCCCATAGCAAATGAATGGTTTACCCTTATCGAGGGTAAGGCTCTGTTAAAGCTAAACGACATAGAGACCGGGGAACGAAAAGACATTGAGCTGTCCTTGGAGGCAGCAATTACAGTCTTTATTCCTCATAATGTAGCACATCAGATTGATAATTTAGGAGACAACAATTTCATTTTGCTTGCATACACCGACCAGCTATACGACCCGTCGGATACGATAGCCTACCACATAGACAACTGAATATTTATGACTCTGGATATTTTTGACAACTTTTTCAATGGTAAGCGAGTGCTCGTCACAGGGCACACCGGCTTCAAAGGCTCATGGCTCTCAATCTGGCTCCATGAACTGGATGCCGAAGTAATCGGTCTCGGTCTCGACCCGCTGACTGAACGTGACAATTACGTACTGTCAGGTATCGGAGGGAAAATAGCGGCCGACATACGTGCCGATATACGCGACGGAGCAAGGATTAAGGAGATATTCGAAGAGTATCAGCCTGAAATAGTGTTCCATCTTGCGGCACAGCCACTTGTCCGGCTCAGTTACGATATACCCGTTGAGACCTACCAGACCAATGTGATGGGAACAATCAACATCCTTGAGGCCATTCGTTGCACACAGAGCGTCAAGGTGGGCGTAATGATAACCACCGACAAATGTTACGAAAATAAAGAGCAGATTTGGGGCTACCGCGAGAATGAGCCTATGGGCGGTTACGACCCTTATTCCTCATCAAAGGGCGCAGCCGAGATTGCCATTGCATCGTGGCGGCGAAGTTTCTTTAACCCGAAGGATTACGAACGTCACGGCAAATCGATTGCCAGTGTTCGCGCCGGCAACGTAATCGGAGGGGGTGATTGGGCTCTCGACCGCATAATTCCTGACTGCATCCGCGCACTGGAAGCCGGAAAACCTATCGATATACGCAGCCCCAAGGCTATCCGTCCATGGCAACATGTCCTTGAACCTCTCGGCGGCTACATGCTTCTGGCAAAAAAAATGTGGGAATCTCCTACGGAATATTGTGAAGGTTGGAATTTCGGTCCGAGAGCCGAATCAATCTCAACAGTCTGGGAGGTTGCCACAAAAGTCATCACGCACTATGGCTCAGGCTCACTCCGCGACCTCTCCGACCCAAACGCACTCCATGAAGCCAAGCTACTTATGCTCGATATTTCCAAGGCCAAATTCCGCCTCGGCTGGGAACCGGTAATGGGCATTGACCGCACGGTCGGCATGACTGTTGATTGGTACAGACAATATCGCAACGTTGACCCATATGAACTGTGCCAACAGCAGATCGCAGAATATTGCGCCGAGCATGATGATTTAAATAAGATTACAAAATGAAAGTCTCAATCATAGGCACAAATGGATTCCTGTCAAAGACCATTGCCAAATACTGCAACAGCCATAATTATGAACTGGACATGTATGGCCTTGAGGAACCGCGCGGCCATCAATACGACCATTTTTGCAAGGTCGATTTGGTAAACGGGGAAATTGATTATGATAAAATACTGTCTTCCGACATGATAATCAATGCTTTCGGAGCAGGGATACAGAGCAATTTGCACGAATCCGCACGATTGATATATGATCTGAATGTCAACGTCCCCATAAAAATCTGCGATACGTTGCGGCTTCGCGGTTTTAAGGGTATATTCGTATCGTTTGGTTCATATTTTGAAACCGGGAATGTTCCGGGCAGAAAAAAAATCACCGAGGAAGAACTCTGCAACTCTGTTTGTGATGTGCCAAACGACTATGCCGTCTCCAAACGATTGCTCACCCGATTTGTGCAATCATATCCACGGCTGTTTACACACTGGCACTTTATTATCCCTACGATATATGGTCCGGATGAAAACCCCATGCGCCTTATTCCATACACTATCCACGGCATTAAGAGCGGAGAAGCACTCCATTTCACCTCCGGAGAACAATGCCGTCAATATATCCCGGTAACGGAAATCCCAAAGATTCTTGCTTTGGCATACCATAAGTGTTTGCCCGACGGTATATACAATATAGAAGGAAATGAGACACTGTCCGTCAGAGAAATCGTGACACTCATCTTCAAGACTTTAGGAAAGAAAATCCCTTCCGATTGCTTTGGCACAAGCCAAAGAGCCGATACCGGAATGAAGTATCTTGCACTGGACGGCTCCAGACTTTTCAACGCAATCGGCTACAAGGACACCTCGAAATTAGAGGATAATATCAAAGATTATCTCGCCCAATAAATACGGCACCTTGTTTTTGAGGATTAATCCAGATTCTTACGGGATGTTAAAACGAAAAAGTTTTTAGGCAAATCTGCGCTTATCCAGCCAATCATCGAGTAATGAAAGAGACCTTTTTAAAAGCACTTCGGATATTCGGCATTGACGGAGCTATTGCCTATTCATCCTTGGCGCGAATTATCACTGCCGCAGGTGGTTTTTTGACCATCTTTATCATAGCGTTAAGCCTCTCAAAAGTTGAGCAAGGTTATTACTATACGTTCGGCAGCATTCTGGCTCTGCAGATATTTTTCGAGCTTGGTCTTGGTGGCATCATAGTGCAATATGTAGCCTATGAAGCCGCGAAAATCAAGGTCAACGACAATAAGCAGTTAGAGGGTCCGCAGTATAATTTATCCCGGCTCAGTTCATTATTCAATTTATTTATCCGCTGGTATGGCGTTATCAGCATACTCTTTTTTATCGCTGTTGCAATCGGTGGGATACTCTTTTTTAGACACAACTCGCAAAACGCTGATATTTCATGGGAATCTCCCTGGATAATGCTTTGTTTGTTTACCGCTATAAATCTGATGATTAGTCCTACAATAGCATTCATAGAGGGAATGGGGCAAGTGAAATCCATTGCAAAAATGAGATTTATAGCCACTTCTCTCTCCCTGATCTGTGGCTGGACAGCACTTCTTGGTGGAGCCGGTCTGTACGCTCCCGCCATAAGGACCATATCCTCCTTGGCAATAAGCATTTATTTTGTCTTAAGGATACACCGGCATCTTATCACCGGCATATGGCATCAACCTAAGGAAGAATGCATATCTTATCGCAAAGAAATATTTCCATATCAATGGAGAATTGCATTAAGCTGGATGAGCGGTTACTTCATCTTCCAACTCTTCAATCCGGTTTTGTTCGCTTATTGCGGAGCTTCTGTAGCAGGACAGATGGGAATGACACTCACTGCTCTAAATGGCATTTTCTCTTTAGTTCTGAGTTGGACAAGCACAAAAGTGCCGATGTGGTCAAAATATATATCGTTAAAAGATTATCCCGTGCTGGATGCATCGGTTTCTTCCACACTGCGTCAATCCTCATTAGTCTGCTTTATTTGCCTGTGTATATTTTGGGGATTCCTTTATGCGCTTGACATCATGCATATTGGGCTGTCGGCTCGATTTATACCCCTGACACTTGCCATTCTTCTTGGAAGCACCATATTCATCAACAATATCATCAATATTTGGGCCACCTATCTGCGATGCCATAAAAAAGAACCGTTCCTGATTCAGGCCGTCATTGTCGGCATCTGCTGTGCAATATCAACCATCCTTGGCGCCAAATTCTTCGGGTTGGATGGCGTTGTTGACGGCTACACCATCGTAGTATTTTTCATCAGTCTTCCTATCAGTTTTTACATCTTTAAATCAAAACGCAGACTCTATCATGGACAATAAGCCTCTATTATCCATCTGCATCCCAACATATAATCGGGCGCCATTCCTTGACGAATGCTTAAAACAAATTTCATCTCAGATCACTAATGAAGGTCTGGAAGATACAATAGAGCTTCTTGTTTCGGATAATCACTCTACCGACAACACACCTGATATTGTAAAAAAACATATTCAAGCTGGTGCGAAAATTAGATATTTTCGCAATGAGAAAAATCTTGGAATGGATGGGAATTTTGTCAATTGCTTCAAAAATGCAACTGGCAATTTCATATGGCTGCTCGGAGATGATGATTATCTAATGAACGGGGCATTAAAACTCATTGTGGAGCAACTTGGCGCCCAATCCATAGGACTCGTTCACTTAAAAACAGGCAATCATTCCAATGGAATCATTGAATATTCCAATGCGGAAAAGTTCCTTTGTGATGTCAGTTTTTGGATAACATTTATTTCCGGTAACATTGTCAATTCAAAATTCATCCAAAATTTTGAGTTTGAAAAATACGCTGGTACATTATTCTCTCAGGTACCATTGTATATGACTGCGGCAAACAGCAGCAAAAAAAATGTATTGATAGATTATCCGATACTTGATGGAGGGAAAGATGCCAAGAACAATGGCGGTTATAATCTTTACGAGGTATTTATTATCAATTACCTTGGCATATGGAAAGAACAGATGAATTTTTATCCTGATTTCAAAAAGATATATGCTCAAGAAAAAATTAACATATTCAAAGGGCTGATTGTAAATCGTATCATACAGAATTTTATATTCCAAAATAATGGAAATTTTAAAAAAGATGGAGCCTTTCGAATTATCCTGTATTATTATGGTGGCATGCCACAAGCATGGTATTATCTTATAAAAGAATGCGCCACAACTGTACTCAGGAAACTCGGCTTTTAAAGAATGACAATTACGCGGATTATTCGATAACAACAGATATGTTGATGCTAAAACGAATAGTTAAAAGCTGCATCCAATTCACAATCTCAGTCGCGGCAGCATTATTTGGATGGTCTAAAAAACTAAGACCTCTATATATCTATATCTATTCTGCATGGATTTGTAGAATATATGGATTTAAAAGTCTTAAGTTTTCACCTAATATCTCAAGAATATTACACCCCGAATGTATGAATATAGGAGCGAAATCAACATTCGGACTCATGGCAATCCTCACAGCCTGGACAGAATATCGAGGAGAACACTTCGCTCCACGACTTAATATTGGCGAAAAATGTAATTTCGGTGATTTCATACATATTTCAACAATAAACAACATCACAATCGGCAACAACGTGCTCACAGGTCGGTGGGTCACTATTACAGATAACAGTCATGGTACAACAGACATTGAATCATTGAAAATTCCACCAACTGAGCGCTCTTTGTATTCTAAAGGTTCTGTAATTATCGGTAATAACGTTTGGATTGGCGATAAAGCCACTATTCTTCCTGGAGTAACAATTGGCGATGGAGCTGTCATAGCCGCAAATTCTGTAGTAACCAAAGACGTTCCGCCATATACAGTTGTTGCAGGTAACCCTATACATGTTATAAAAAATAATTGACATATGACCACCCCAAAAATCATAGCAATGTATCTTCCTCAATTTCACATCATTCCTGAAAATGACAGATTTTGGGGCAAAGGCTTCACAGACTGGCAGACTGTAAGACACGCACAATCTCTTTTTGAAGGACATTTGCAGCCAAGTGTACCGCTCAATAAAAACTACTATGATTTGTCACAAAAAGAGTCTGTCGAGTGGCAATGTAAATTAGCCTATAAATATGGAATATACGGTTTTGGAGTCTACCATTATTGGTTTAATGATGAGACTAATCTTCTAACCAAACCAGCAGAAATAATGAGAGACAGCGACTCTATTAAAACCAAATATTTTTTTACATGGGATAATTGCAGCTGGGTGAGAAGTTGGAGTAACGTCAGCGGAAATGATTGGTCTCCATTGGCTGATGCACAAGTAAAAAAGACAGGGCCAAAAGTTCTTGTCCCGTATATTCTTGGAGAAGAGAAGAATTGGGAAAAACATTACAACTATCTCAAATCGCATTTTAATTCTAAAAATTATTTAAAAATCAACAACAAGCCTGTATTCGCCATTATCAATTATGATGACAAGATTGATAAGATGTGTAAATACTGGGATTTATTGGCAAAAAGAGAGGGTTACAACGGTATTTTTTTCATATTCAAATATCAATTATTTACAAATTACCCCAAAGAAATATATCTGTATAACTATGAACCCCACTTTTCTGCTTGGGGAAATATCAACATCTGGACAAGAATAAGAAATGCAATAATACGCAGACTTAAACTCGAGAAAGAGATTTACTATTATGATTATGACAAAACATGGAAAGAGGTACTGAAAAATGCCGCCAAACATTCTGAATCTAACTTTTTCCATGGAGCCTTTGTTGGATATGACGACACTCCAAGACGAGGTAACAGAAGATCAAGAGTCGTGATTGGTCGCACACCTGAAAAATTCGCGAAATATCTCTCAAAACTTCTAGATATCAGCACGAAACAAGGTAAAGAGCTGATATTTCTAACTGCTTGGAATGAATGGAGCGAAGGTGCCTATCTTGAGCCAGATGAACGGAATTCTTATTCTTATTTGGAGGCTATCAAAAAAGCTATTAACGACTAAATTATTAGGCCGTTATCATAAGTTATCACAACTTTATTAATTGATTGGTGGCATACGCGTATCCATACATAATAGTGGCTGGACTGCTAACATTCTTTTATATCGGAGAATGCGGCAGAATAAAAGGATTATCGCCTCGTAAATCAATCAATTGTGCATATTTGTTGATGCTGGTTTTTATAGGATTACGTGGATTTGTACTAACTGATTTCATTAACTATTATGACCTTTATAATAATATCCCCCCTCTTTCAAAATTAGATTTATCCAATTTTGTACGAGTTGAGCCAGGGTTTGGATTATACACCTCACTAATTAAAACGATAGGATTCAATTATTTCGGATGGGTATTTATTAACACTCTAATCGACTTAATTGTATTTCGGTATTTCTTTAAGAACTATAGCCCATCACTTGTGTTGCCCCTTATCTGCATGATGGCATTTCAAGGCATACTAATTGAATTCAATCTTTATCGAAACATCAAGGCAATCGAGCTGTTTTTACTTTCTTTACCATATCTGACAAAACGAAAATTCATTCCGTATTTACTTCTAAATTTAATCGGTTTATCTTTTCATAATTCTGCTATAATATATATACCATTATATTTCATTCTGACAATTAAAATCAATCAAATTATAGTTTGGGGCATAATTGCATTTACAAATATAATATATCTATGCCACATAAGTGTCATCAGCGATATAATCAATAACATTTCATTTATGCAAGTCCTGAATGGCTATGAGAAACTTATGAATTACGCAGCCTCTTCAGAAGATAAAACATTCTCTATCGGATTTTTTGAGCGAACATTTGCAATAATTTTATTTACTGTCTTCAGAAAGAGATTAACTCAAAAGCACTCATATTATAATGTATTCTACAATTGTTACTTAATATTTTATTCAAGTTTCTTGCTGTTTTATGAAATTCCCGTGTTTGTGCAACGTATACCTGCCTTGTTCTCGTTTTCATATTGGATTCTTTATCCCGGCGTAATATATTTACATTACAGATGGCGTCAAGTAATTAATCTTTCTATTTCGCTTCTATTATTCTTAAAAATTTATGCCTCTCATGCTGATCCGTTCTACAAATATGAAAACATTTTATGGAGTAACGTGGATTATCAAAAAGCATATAACAGGACTACAATACTAATGAACCACATCAACTAATTTGAATAATCTAAAAACTAATGCGATAAATTCATTCAACTGACGCAGCACTCCATATTTCATTTCAACAGCAATATTGCATTCTATTAATATTCTGTTTTTCTACCTTCTCCCGGTAAAAAATATCACCGGAGAGCATAAATATGAGAATCGGCTGAGAACTGTTCTTTCAGAGAAATTTAATCTGAAAGTTAAATCACTATCCGTATAATATCAAATTAAAATCGTAGGGATATGACCAAGATATTGATGCAATATAACCGATGGGGCAAAGTGGTTACAGGTGGCCATGTCTATGAGGACAACCTTTTCCGTTGGCTCAAGGAAGACGGAGTGGCGATTGACCGCAGGTCGGCCGATGCCGGAATGTCGCGAATGCTCAAATTGTTTTACCCATTGGTGCATCTCCGCTTGTTGCGTCACATGAGAGATTACGATCTCATTGTGTTTAACAGCGTTTGCGCACCATATTTTCTGCCGTTATTATGGGCATTACGACTTACAACACGGAAAAAGACTGTGGCCATCCACCATCATTTCATGAATAATGAATTCAAAGGACTGAAACATTATTTCTATCGTTTTTGGGAGCACACATTTCTCAAATCGGCACATGTCATTCTGACACCATCACCCTATATCCTGTCATTGTGTCAACAACACTTTCCTCGGAAAAAGGCCATATGCCTACCTATTCCGTTTACTACAGATGAGATATTGAATGCCAGACCGCAAGAAGGCGCGTTGGTCTATGTGGGTACAGTGGAGCCACGCAAAGGGCTGGTGTATCTTATCGAAGCGCTCACGGAACTCAAAAAACGAGGTCACTATTATACGCTTACTATTATTGGCAAAACAATTGATGCCGGATACAAGACGACTTTGGACAGGATGATAACCGATGCAGACATAAAAGTGCGTTTCACCGGTTTTATCGATATGGATGAAAAGAAGAAAATTTTGTCGGCAGCCGATGTATTTGTGTTCCCATCGATGCTGGAAGGTTATGGAATGGTGCTTTGTGAAGCGATGGCATGCGGATTGCCGGTGGTATGTTTCAACAACTCAGCAATGCCGTTTACCGTGCACACCGGCGACAATGGCATTCTTGTGCCAAACAAGGATTCTATGCAGTTTGCCGATGCTGTGGAGCGCATAGTTGAAAACAGAGCACTGCGTGACACGCTTTCCAAAGGTGCACGCAGTTATGCGGCCACACTGTTAACCCCTGAAAAATTCAGGCTCAAAGCGAAAGATTTATTTTTAACTCTGGCAAACTGTGACGACTAATTATCTTATACGCCTGGATGATGCATGCCCGGCCATGGACAACACAAAATGGGAAGCAGTTTTTTCAGTCTTGACCAAACATGATGTCAAGGCTCTGATTGGGGTCATTCCCAATAATAGCGATGCTTTGACAATGCCTTGTGCACCTAACCCTCATTTCTGGGAACGGATGAAGAATTTGGAGTCGCATGGGCACGTTATAGCCTTGCATGGTTATGATCATTGCTACGTTACTGATTGCGGGGGAATCAATCCTGTTCACAACCGTTCGGAATTTGCAGGATTGCCTTATGCGGAACAAGTTGAAAAATTGTCGGATGGATACTCCATTCTCTCTCACCAAGGTCTGCATCCCAAAGTGTTTTTTGCACCAAGCCACACATTCGACAATACAACCGTGGAAGCCCTGAAACAGTCCACCCCTATCCGATTTATCAGTGACACTATTGATTTTCGCCCCTACCACTATAATGGCATCACCATACTGCCTCAACAAATGGGGCGATGCCGTAAAATCACCCTGCCTGGATACTGGACATTCTGTCTGCATCCCAACATCATGTCAACGGATGATATCAAGGCTGTTGACTTGTTCATTCAGGCTAACCGTCGACAGATTATGAATTACGACCAGTTGTTGTACGTAACGCCTTCACAAAGAAAATCATTATTCGGACGTCTGCTGGAACTGGCATTTTCAGCTAAACGCTCCATTATCAGATAACAAAGACAGAGCATTATCCCAATGAAGAATAATAAAGTTTGCATCGTATTGGGCAACGATCATTATAACACCTTGAATGTGGTTCGTTCGCTTGGAGAGGCAAAGATTCAAGTGTTGGCAATTATCATTTCCGACAAACCAACAAGTTTTGTATTAAAAAGTAAATACATTTACCGAGGAGAAGTTTTACATAATCCTGATGCCGCAGATATAATCAACAAATATGCAACCTCTGAGATGCGCATACCCATATTGGCCACCTGCGATTCTCTTGCCGCTTTTTTAGACCAACATTACGATACGCTATCCAAACATTTCATCCTACCGTCTGTAGGAAATACACAAGGTATGCTAATTCATGAAATGGATAAAAACATCCAATTAAAGCACGCCGAAAAGGCTGGATTCGACATACCAAAATCAGTGGCGATATCATTAGATAATGTTGACACCATTGATTTGTCTGACATAATCTACCCATGCTTAATTAAACCCGAAGAAAGTATCGGGGGAAGTAAAAGCGATTTTCGCATATGCAACACGGAAAAAGAACTTAGGGAACGATTACTAAATCTCTCACAGAATCTCCACCGTGTGCTTGTACAGCAATTTATCCCAAATAATCATGTAATGGTTATATCTGGGGTCAGAACTATCAATAACATAAATTATGTATTCGGAGAGATTGACAAATTTAAACACGGTAACCAACTTCATAACCTGGGGCTCAACTGTATGGGGGTTTTAAATCCAATCTCCGAACTACGCAACACCTGTATCAACTATGTTGATGCGATTGATTATCATGGATGCTATAGCATTGATATTGTACGTGTGTGCAACCAGTCTACATTAGCACAAAACCAGAACTATTTTATGGAAATCAATCTACGCACTGATGGCCTATTATATTTCTACCGAAAGGCTGGTATTAATTTTCCTGCAATATGGGTAAATTCTTGCTATAATGAGAAGGTAAATGTGACACCCTCACAGAATAAAATATACGGCATGAATGAATTTATGTATTTCAGACATTGCTTGTCCGCTGCCGTATTCACGGATCTTTTTAAAACCGATATTTTTTCCACATTTAGCTTAAAAGACATCAAACCGTTCATATATAGATTCCTATACCATGGATAATGAATAGGGAATTCATTAAAATATATAGCGTACATGAAAATTCTGCATATCATTTCGTCGCTGGAAATTGGAGGTGCACAAAAATTGGTGCATGACTTGGCGTTGACCCAAAAATTAGAGGGCAATGATGTTTCTGTCCTTGTATATTACAACTGTGACTCCACTTTCGAGAAAGAAATGATCAAGGCCGGTGTCAATATCATTTCTCTTAAATGCACAAATTCCAAATCATTACTACTTCCGATTAAACTACGTCATGTTCTAAAGGACTACGATGTGGCGCATGTGCATCTTTTTCCCGCACTTTATCAGGCGGCACTGGCATCAGTTGGAATTAAAACGCCATTAGTTTATACCGAACATAGTACGTATAACCGAAGGCGAGCAAAAAAATATCTGCGCCCGCTGGAACAACTTGTTTACAGCAGGTATTCCAAAATAATCTCAATCAGCGAACAAACTCAAGAAGCGTTGTTCAATTGGCTCAAGCCTCGTGCCACATCTAAATTCCAAACAATTCATAACGGCGTAAAGCTGGAAACGTTCCATAAAGCGGAGACCAAAAATCCGAAGGATATATTTGGAAGAACTGGCATACCGATACTAATGGTTTCAAGGTTTGTTCCTGCAAAAGATCAGGCCACTCTAATTAAAGCCTTAAAATTCATTGAGGATACAGACATATTCGTGGCGTTTGCCGGAGACGGGGAGCTGATTCAAGATGCCAAAAAACTTGCCGAAGAAGTAGGAGTGGCTGAACGGTGCGTTTTTCTCGGAAGCAGAAATGACATTCCGGAACTGATTAAAAGCTCAGCTATAGGAGTACAATCATCACATTGGGAAGGCTTCGGACTTACTGCCGTAGAATTCATGGCCGCAGGTAAACCTGTGATTGCATCCTCTGTAGATGGATTAAAGCAAGTTGTTGATGGTGCCGGAATTTTGTTTAGTCCCGGTGACGAACAACAGCTTGCAAAAAACATAACTCAGTTAATATCAGACAATATTTTATATTCAGACACTTCTACTAAATGCCTGAACAGAGCCGAGAAATACAGCATGGAATCAACAGCCAAACAATATTATGATGCATATAATAATATCGTAATATACTAAACAATGACCTCTATCGACAAACGCATAATCAGGGATTACATCAAGTTGACACTGTCACTTATTGTATCTATAATATATATCCCGCACGTGTTAATTTATTTAACAATTGGGGGGGGGTAAAATATCATCTGACATAAAAAGCATGTTTTCATGCTTGCCGATACACTTATCGGGAATTATAGGACTTATTTATTTGCTTAATACGAATGGGTATTTCCGCACGCTTTTCTATCATCGCATCGGTCCGATAGCTTCTGCATTGATCAGCTGGTATCGTCCTGGCGACAAATATTTCACTATTTCAAAAACCACCAAAATCGGGAAATCGGTTATCCTCGCACATCCATACGCAACTATTTTAAACGCTGAAAGCATTGGTGACAATTTTAATTTCCGGCACCTCACCACATTGGGTGACAAAAACGGCAAACGGCCTGTTATTGGTAACAATGTCTCATTGGGAGCATGTGTAACCATAATAGGTGGCGTAAAAATCGGTGATAACGTCGTAGTCGGAGCTGGTTCTGTTGTGGTCAAAGATGTACCGGACAACTGTATCGTAGCCGGTAATCCAGCAAAAATAATACGCACTATATCATAATGCCAAAACTGTTAATGGTGGTCAATGAGGACCGCTTCTTCCTCTCACACCGCAAACCTGTGGCAATAGCGGCACGTGAAGAGGGTTATCAGGTGACTATTGTTGCCAAGGACACAGGAAAATTCGCCGAAATCCGACAACTCGGCTTCGATGTAATCGACCTTCCCATAAATCCTACTGGAATGAATCTCAGGGAGGAATTGAAAACTTTCCGGTTCCTTTACAATCTGTATCGGAAAGAACGCCCGGACATAGTGCACCATGTCGGTCTAAAAAATATCCTCTGGGGTGGACTGGCAGCACGTATACTAAAAATGCCTGGTGTGGTAAATGCCGTAAGCGGGCTTGGCGGACTTTTTAATGGCGGCAGGATTTCCCCGACAACACGCGGCATTCTTACCATGATGCGTTTTTCCAATCATCGTCGAGGCGTAAAGGTGATTTTCCAAAACAACGACGACATGTCGATATTTCTCGCCAATAAGGTTGTAACCCCAAAACAGATTGCATTTACAAAAGGATCAGGCATAGACCTTCAGGAATATGATTATTATGATGAACCTAAAAACGGGAAAATTAGGATAATTTTTACTGGACGGATGGTTCGCGAAAAGGGCGTGTGCGATTTGATTGAAGCTGCCGAACAGCTTAAACCGGATTTTGACGGCAAGATTGAATTCATTCTTTGCGGACGGCTCACGCCCAACAAGACCGGCGTTACCGCTGAATATCTATCATCGCACTGCGACGGTGAATATCTCCAATGGCTTGGTGAGCGCAACGACATCCACGACCTTCTGAAATCAAGCCATATTATGGCCTTCCCCTCCTACTATCGTGAAGGAGTACCCAAATCACTCATCGAGGCCTCTGCCATAGGGCGCCCTATTGTGACCTGTAATTCTACTGGCTGTAAGGATGTGGTAACAGACGGAATAAACGGCTACCTCGTAGAGCCCCGGAACCCCGTAATGCTTGCGGAAAAACTGCGAGAGCTAATCGAAAATAAATCACTACGCATTCGTATGGGAAAAGCCGCTCGGGAAAAAGCTGAAAAAGAATTTTCAATCGATACCGTGGTAAAAACTCATATCGATATCTATAACACATTAATTAGTCAATAAGATGAAAATCCTTGTTACTGGGGCGGCCGGGTTTATAGGGTCGGCCGTGTGCCGGAGGCTGCTTGACCGGGGCGACTCGGTGGTGGGTCTCGACAATATAAACGACTATTATGCACCGGCGCTGAAGTTCAGCCGTCTGGCACAACTGGGCATCAGGGAGGAGGACGTGGCTTGGTACAAGTTCACTCCGTCCAAAACACTTCCGGAGTTCAGCTTCGTGCGCATGAATCTGGAGGATACCCAGGCCATGCGGATGCTTATGGCCAACGGCGGGTTCGATGCGGTGATCAATCTCGGGGCACAGGCAGGTGTGCGCTATTCCATCACCAATCCACATGCCTACATAGAAAGCAACGTCGACGGATTCATCAATGTGCTCGAGGGTTGCCGCGACAACCATGTGAAGCATCTTGTCTACGCTTCATCGTCGAGTGTCTACGGACTGAATGGCAAAGTGCCGTTCTCCGAGCACGACGGCATCGCCCATCCCGTAAGCCTGTATGCAGCCACCAAAAAGAGCAACGAGCTCATGGCACACGCATATTCCAAGCTTTACGGACTGCCAACCACCGGGTTGCGGTTCTTCACGGTCTATGGGCCGTGGGGACGCCCCGACATGTCGCCCTTCCTGTTCATGGATGCCATCCTCCACGACCGCGCCATAAAGGTGTTCAACAACGGCGATATGCTGCGCGATTTCACCTATATCGACGATATTGTGGAAGGCGTTGTGCGCATCGTTGACGTCATACCCGAGGGGAATCCCGAATGGGACGCCACATCGCCCGACCCTGCCACCTCCCCTGCCCCCTATCGGGTTTACAACATCGGCAATCAGCAGCCCACACGCCTCATGGACTACATCTCATGCATTGAACGCGCCATCGGCCGCGAGGCAAAAAAAGAGATGCTCCCCATGCAGCCTGGCGACGTATATCAGACCTATGCCGATTCGTCCGCATTGGCCGAGGCTACCGGATTCAGGCCTTGCACACAACTGCAAGAGGGCATTGACCGCACGGTGGCATGGTTCAAGGAATATTATAATCTATAATCCGCTTAAATGGAAACATCACTCATGAAACAGAAATACAACATAGCGGTGGCCGGGACGGGCTACGTGGGGATGAGCATCGCCACGCTGCTGGCCCAGCACCACCACGTGACGGCCGTCGACGTCATTCCCGAAAAGGTTGACATGATCAACCGCCGGCAGTCGCCCATCCAGGACGAATACATCGAGCGCTACCTGGCCGAGAAGCCCCTCGACCTCACTGCCACCCTCGACGGCGCGGCGGCCTACCGCGACGCCGATTTCGTGGTCATAGCCGCCCCGACAAACTACGACCCGGAGAAGAACTATTTCGATACCTCGCACGTCGAGGAGGTCATCGACCTGGTGCTGAGCGTCAACCCCGAGGCCGTGATGGTGATAAAATCCACCAT
>ERZ808035.903-NODE-903-length-20123-cov-6.194104_pt1 | contig 20123 bp, 17 predicted proteins | sample MGYA00380189_ERZ808035 | MGnify/ENA primary metagenome ERZ808035 (study PRJEB31490, sample SAMN06133407) | mouse gut metagenome | isolation source: M5_1 | host: mice | place: China: Chengdu | collected 2015-05 ...
AATACCTCCTTGTGATATAAGGAAAGTATAGCAATTGACTGGGAAAGGTTCACTACGGTATGTTTTGTGTCGCTTACGTTACAATTACAGTATGGAGGTGTGTTATGAGTAAAATCTTAATTGTTGAAGACGATTTATCTATACAGGCGTTGCTGCATGACTTTATAGAGGAAGCCGGATATAGTGTTGTACTGGCGAATGACGGTGTGGAAGCTCTTGCAAAATATTCCGAACAGAGCTTTGATTTGATACTGCTTGATATTATGCTGCCCAAAATTGACGGTTTTGGCGTTTGTGAAGTTATCCGGCAAAAATCGGATGTTCCTATCATCATGCTTACAGCATTAGACGATGAGGGAAACCAGCTTAAAGGCCTGGACTTGCAAGCTGACGATTATATCACAAAGCCTTTTTCTATGCCTGTACTGTTGCGGAAAATTGCCGCTGTCTTGCGCCGTTCATCAAGACAGAAGGATATGCCGCAGATCATGTGCTATAAGGATTTAACACTGGATTTAGAGGGGTACAAGGTTTATACAAAGGAAGTAAGCATTGATTTAACGCCCCGCGAGTTTGAAATACTGCGGGAACTGTTGATACACAAGGGCAGAATTTTAACGCGGCAAAATCTGTTACAAACACTTTGGAAGTATGAGTTTTTCGGAGAAGAACGGATTGTTGACACACACATAAAGAACTTACGGAAAAAACTTGGTGCTGCTAACTACATAGAAACAATTAGAGGGGTGGGATATAGGATTGATCAAGAAGATTAAAAGCCGATTATCTGTTAAAGTTTTTTTGCTGACATTGTTGTTAATAGCGGCGTGCTGTTTTACAACATATAGTTTCATTTTACGGGCAGCCCCCAAAAACTATCAACATGACATAGAAGATGTGGATTTGGAGATTAGCTTTTTACCCAATGAATTTTCAAGAACCGAAAAGGAATACGCTTATATGTTTCTTGAAGCTGAGTCCGATTGGATAGAGGAACAATACGAAAATGAATTTGAGCTGCATTTTTTTCAGCCTGACGGACAGGAAGTGAGCTTACATGATATTAACCAACTTGTCGGTGGGCAGATTACGGATTATGAAAAGAAAGAAAAAACAAAACCTTACACCACTTCATTTGTTGATAGCGATTCGATTTATACGTTATTGGTGACAAGGAATACTGCAAAACATACCCAGACAGAAGAAGCTATACACGGAACGCTCCCGGTGCTTTGTACTGTCATATTATTTGGCTCAATCATTTCCGCTTTCTTCTATTCATGGTATATGACTGCACCCATCAAGAAAGTGAGCAAACTTTCAAAGCAAATGGCAGATATGGATTTCAGCGGATTTTGTTCTGCCAGGCGTACTGATGAAATAGGCGTGTTATCTGACAGCCTGAATACACTCTCCCGGAAATTGGAAATGGCTCTTTCAGAGTTGCAGGAAGCCAATCAAAAGTTGCAAGCGGATATTGACATGGAAAAGCAGCTTGAAAAACAACGGGTAGAATTTTTTGCCGCAGCTTCCCATGAATTAAAAACGCCTATTACCATTATCAAGGGCCAGCTTCAAGGTATGCTCTATCAAGTGGGGCGCTATAAAGACCGGGAAACATATCTTGCACAGTCTTTGGAAATAACGGACACTTTGGGAAAGATGGTACAGGAGCTTTTAACAATATCCCGATTAGATACTCCGGGTTATACTTGCAAAAAAAGCAATCTTAATCTTAGCAATCTCATAATTGACCGCATTACAGCGTTTGAAGATTTATTCATGCAAAAGGATTTGACGGTTGAACAATCCATATCCCCGGAGATTTATATTTCAGGCGATATGCTGCTGCTCCAAAAAGTATTTGATAATCTTTTGGGAAATGCGGCGGCGTATTCGGGAGCCGGAAATCAAATAATCGTGAGGTTATGGAAAGAAAAGGAAAAAGTCAATCTGACAATTGAGAATACAGGTGCACATATCCCTGATGAAGCTATTCCCAGACTGTTTGAACCATTTTACAGGGTAGACCAGTCAAGAAACAGGCAGACAGGCGGCACAGGATTAGGATTGTATATTGTGAAAATGATTCTTGATTTGCATGGTGCGAAAATTGAAATTGCTAATACTGTGCAAGGTGTTATCGTTGACCTACAGTTTTAGCAGTTGGCTTTCAAAGGCGGCGAGCATTTAGCTTACCGCCTTTTCTGAGGTAAAGTTTGCGTTTCTCCACATAAAAAACAAATTCGATTCAAAGTAGATTCAAGTTCGGATAGTATTCTTTAACTGTACCCGGAAATAGATAAACAACAAATAAATTTGTTGACAAAAACCGTTGTTCACAGAAAGGAGATTCTACTATGAAAAAATGTTTACCCATCATCTTTGCCGCCCTCTTAATGGTAAGTGCGCTAACGGGGTGTGCAGGTCAAAGAAATCTGGCTTTACGAAATTCTTCGTCCGAACAAAATAATGCTGCCGTGCAAAACAGTGAACCCGCCATTAGCCAATCTGTAACGTCAACAAATGGGACTGCAAACGCAAGCTCGGCCGCTTCCACAAATGCATCTGCTGCATATGAAAAACTTATTGCATACAAGACCGAGGGCTACGAAAAGCAGAGCATAGCCGATTTTAATGCGGCGCTTGCTTCGACGCCCGATGAATTAACAGAGTTTCTTGCTGTAGTAGCTGATGTGAGCAGCATCATATCCCATGATGACGAAAATTATGTTTTTTTTGACACAACAATTCATTTTTCGTCAAATGAATTATACTGCGAGCATATGGGAGAAGAACTTACATTTTCTATGCCCCTCTCCAAACAAAGCAGACCGTGCGACTATCTGGACGAGGATGGGGAGACAGTATATGGTTTTAACTGTTTTATTGAGGCGAATGTGGCTTATTCCGTCAATGCTCCGAAACTTATAACGGTAGCAGAGCGGGATCAAGCGTTGCTGACATATAAAGAAGAAATGCAAAATTATTTGAATGGTCTGAGCGAAGCAGAAATAACGGGCAGCGATATTAAAAAAATGCTCACAGACAAGTCCGTTGAACTTGCAAATAGCTTATCTACCGAAAAGCTGAAGCTATCGCCTTGTGAAATTTATCTGATTGACATCAACGATGCAGGAACAGAAATCACACCCCTTTACTCCCGCATGATAGAGGAGGTGGAAAAGGGCAAAATCAGCGGTATCTTGCATTGAAAGAAGAAGTAAAAGAAGCCGAGAAAATCAGAAAGAGCGTTTGCAATATTTCGCGGCAGGAACAGCGAGAGCCACAACCCCATAGAAAGCAGGATATGGAGCAATAAGGGAAAGGGCGACGGGATAGTCGATATTTACCCCGCCGCCCTGTTTTGGACTTTTATTAGACCGATAAACCGAAATTTATCTATTTTCCATCATCAATTCTTTGCACTTCCATTCTTCACTAAGGATACAATATTTTTCTGTTGTATCAAGAACTACATCGTTAAAACCAACTGCTTTATAACAGTAATAAGCTGGAAGATTATTCTCGAAAACACCCAATGATACTTTTTTTGCTCCATATATTTCAAATACAAATTTTAGACCTAGATGGAGCATAGATTTTCCATAGCCTTTTCCTCTCTTGTGAGGATCTACAATAACAAATCCAAAGCGTAATTCATCCAATGATTCATCAGGGTTCCTTAGTGTAAAAAAGCCAACAATTCCTGTTTCATCAAATGCAGTAAAGGGCATTAAAGATTCAACAAAACAAAATTCTTTTTGTGTTATAGGGTAATTACCGAGTATACCTGCGGTCCATTGATAAAATGCTTTTTCATCTTGACACCACGATAATATCGTATCTACATCCGAAGCCTTATATGGTCTTATTCTAATCATATGTTTTTTCTCACAAATATCGGTTTATCGGTTTATATTGGAGAAAATCATACCATATCCAGCAACGAAAAGCAATCTGCACTTTGCCCCGCTCCGACGATCCGTCTTGCGTCAATAACACAAAAAACACTTGACAAAACGCAGATGACAGGACAAAGGTGCCATTCTCCATGATTTAGATCATGGAAAACAGGAGAAAATAAATGTAATGAACAAGGAAGAATAAGTTCTGCATTTGATCAGTTGTTCAGGATCAGATCCAGCCATTCTGCGCACAGAGGAAACCAGTTTGCGATATGGGGATCCACAGAAGAGGCGTCTTCCCATGCAGTTTCTTTGGAGGCCAGAGAAAGACCGTGGCGGTTTTTCGGGAAAATATGCAGTTCGGTCGATACCTTTGCCCGGATACATGCCTGAGCGAAAAGGAGCGTTCCTTCTACCGGCACAAATTCGTCTTCCTGGGTGTGCCAGATAAAAACAGGGGGAACCTGTTCCGTCACTTGTTCTTCCAGACTATAGAGATGCAATTCTTCCGCAGAGGCATCACTGCCGAGCAGATGATCAATGGAACCTTTGTGGGCAAAGGTGCCTGTAGTGGTAACGGGGTAGGCTAAAATAACGGCATCCGGACGTATGATTTCGGGGGAAAGTCCGGTTTGCCTGTGCAGCCAGTCACGATGCCAGTGGACGGCAAGGCATCCCGCCAGATGTCCTCCTGCAGAAAAGCCTGCCATAGTCAGACGGTGAGGGTCAAGATGCCAGTCTCCGGCATGGTTTCGAATGAGTGCCATAGCTTCCGCAAGCTGCTCAAGAGCGAGAGAATGTATCGGGTTCGTACCGTCTTCGTTGACTGTGTAGTCAAGGATAAAGACGTGATATCCCATTCCCAGAAAACGGACGGCAATACATTCCTGTTCATGATCGACCACACAGTGGTAGCCGCCTCCGGGAACCAGGAGTATGCCTGGACGGGGGGATCTGTCGGGATTGCGGGAAGGTCTGTCGTTTAGAAGGTAACATGTGATACTTGCGCCTTTTGCGCAGGAAAGTTTTAAATGCTGCATATGATCTGCTCCTTATATTGTTATAGTTGATGTGGACTTGGACTATGCGGGCGGGAGGGTTATTTCCGCAGGCAATGATCCAGATGTTGTGTTTGTAAAAAAACGTGAGTTGCTCTACGCATATGGGTGAATGACGTTAATCCGATTTACTTTTGGGAATCCGGTTGAATTCAAGCCGCTGCGTATTGTTGTCAAAATTTCGGTTCAAATAGGCGGTATACAGAATATCTACCATATTGAGCTGAGAAATGCGGGAAGACATGGCACCGCTGCGAAAGAGATTTTCCTCATTAGCCACAAAGAGGCATCGGGTGGCAAGTCTGGCGAGCGGAGAGTTGTAAAAACGTGTGATTGCGATGATGGGAGTTTTCTGTTCACAAAGCTGCTGGGCACAGTGTATCATCTCCTGAGTGCATCCGGAATAACTGATGATAATGGCGGCATCGCTGGGGCGGGCATTCTGGGCATACAAATATTGGGAGTGAATGTCTTCGCTGCAGTAACAGGGTTTTGCCAGCCGCAGAAATTTCTGGTAGGCATCCTGTGCCACCAGATAAGAAGCGCCGATGCCGAAAAGAAGAACCATATCGCTGTTACAAATGGTATTCACACTTTCTTTCAGGACATTCATATCCACAAGATGCATGGAATTTTCCAGAGAGGAAATATTTTTGGCAGTTATTTTGTCAACCATTTCCGTGAGCTGGTCATGGGGATCCATATGCTGAAACCGCTGCTGCCTGTCCTGCTTCTGTACTACCAGTTCGCTCAACAGGGAATTCTGCAGGTCTCTGTATCCTTCGAAACCCAGCTTGCGGCAGAGCCTTACAATCGTGGAAGCGGAACTGTAGGAATACTCCGAAAGCTGATGGATATTGTGCTGCACAGCTTTATCCGGATTGGACAGAATATAGTTCAGAACACCCTGTTCGGCAATGGTCGAATCCGGCAGATATTGTTTGATTCTTACTAAGACACTCTTCATATAAGCCCTCTTTCATATGGATAGTTCACAAAAATATATCTGAAAGTATAGCGAGTTTTGTAGGACTTGTCAAACAGAATAAAAAAATGGCTTTGTGTAAATAGCACAAAAGCCATGTCAAGGGATGAAATTTTGTACCGAATAGAGGTGAAATAATTGAAAAAAAGTTTGAAACAGATACAATATGATTATCAACTTAAAAGGAGGATTTATATGAAAAGGATGAAAAAAGTAACTGCGATGTTAATTACCGCATCTATGCTTTTCGGGCTGTGTGCCTGTGGTGACGGCAATGCGAATAATGTGGAACAGAGCGCTGAAACTCAGACACCGGCACAGGAGAGTTCTGCAGGCGAAGAGAATAGTGCGGCGGAAGTGACAGCCGGGACAAAGGATACAGTGATTCTTGCGACTTCCGGCGAACCGTATCGATTTTTTGCACAGGGTTCTCAGAGTTGTGCAGGCGATGATAATCTGGCGCTCTCCAACATTTACGACTGTCTGCTGTTCCTGGAGCCGGATGGAACCTTAAGCCCGGCACTGGCAGAAAGCTATGATGTTTCTGAAGATGGTCTTACCTACACCTTCCATCTGCGCCAGGGTGTAAAGTTCCACAACGGCGAGGAGATGACGGCGGAAGATGTGAAGATGACATTTGACACGGGAGCGGCAGGTCCCATCGGTTCAGCGTTGTTCGTAAATTATGACAGCTGTGATATCGTGGATGACTACACGGTGGATATCCATCTGACAAGCGCCTATGCAGCATTTCCTTACGGTGTAGCTTCCCGTATCGGCGGTATTTTCTGCAAATCCTACTATGATGAGGTGGGAGAGGAAGGATACTATGCGGCTCCTGTGGGAACCGGTCCTTACAAATTTGTGGAATATGTCAAAGGTGATCACACCACACTGGAAGCAAATGAAGATTACTGGCGCGGAACGCCGGCGATCAAGAATGTAGTAATCCAGACAGTAGCGGATACCAATACACAGATTCTTGGTTTGCAAAACGGTGACTATGATGTAGTGCGTGATCCTGCGATTGATGTCTGCTTACGGTTAAATGATCCGGGTGTTACCTGGGCAAAAGAAAATTCCGTAGGACGTGTGACAATGTATATGAATTCCTGGAAGGAAGGTCCGGGCAAGGATATTAATTTCAGAAAAGCCATTCAGGCAGCGGTAAACAAAGACGACGTCAACGAAGCAATGTACAGCGGTGAAGCGGAGATTCTGGACATTGATGTCTGTGCAAGCTACGGCGGATGTCCGGATGCAGGAACATATCAGGTTGCCGCGTATGATGTGGAAGCGGCAAAACAGTATCTGGCGGATTCTAATTACGATGGCAGAGAGTGGAAGATTCTGGTACAGTCCGGCAGCCGTTATGAGAACGGGGCAAAAGTGATTCAGGCACAGCTTATGTCGATCGGCATTACCAGTTGTGTAGTGGATGCAAAGGACAATGCATCTTATATGGAAGAATACAAGGCAAGAGAATGGGATGCGATCATTGCAGACAACCTTTCTTCTGTAGTGGATGCAGACAGTCTCATGACTTATCACAGCATGGACAGCTGGTGGGATCCTGCAGTACAGGGAAGTCCCCGTGATCCTGAAATCTGGGATCTGATTCAGGAAGGACGTGCGACACAGGGCGATGCACGTAAACCGATTTACGCGCAAATCTGCGACATCATCACAGAAGAAGCCTATGATGTTCCGCTGGTAAACAGTGTTGTCACAGTTGCTTACAATACAAAACTGCAGGGAATGCAGGCACACTGTCTTGGTAACTATAACTTCTACTACTACTCATGGGCAGAGTAATAGATTAAAAAATTAGAAACAAAAAAACGGCCGGCCGACACTGGTGCGGCCGTTTCCTGGTAAAAACGCAGATAAACCTTGAACATCCTTTGGCTAATGGAGGAGGGTATTGGATTGAGCTGGTTAAAATACACACTAAAACGATTACTGATGTTGATACCGGTGATCATATGCGTGACATTTATCCTGTATGTAATTCTGTCCTTTGCGCCCGGTAATGTGGCGTGGCAGATTTTGGGGGAAGATGCCACGGAAGAACAAATTGCACAGCTGGAAGCGGAGATGGGGCTGGATCAGCCGCTTCTGGTGAGATATGGAAAATATATGCTGGGTGTGTGCCATCTGGACTTCGGCACATCCTGGTTTGGTGGTGAGGACATTGCAAAACTCTTTTTAGGAAGACTTCCCTTTACACTTTTGGTTGCGGTACTTTCGATTCTGTTTGCGGTGGCGATAGGCTGTCCTCTGGGAATCGGATCTGCCATCAGGCAGTACAGTCTGATGGATTACGGGGTATCCTTTGTGGCCATGCTTTTGACTTCCATGCCGGCTTTCTGGCTGGGGACGATGTGTCAGATCTTTTTCTGTCTGACATTAAAGTGGCTGCCGGTATCGGGTGTCGGGACATGGAAACATTATGTGCTGCCTTCTATTATTCTGGGGGCCAATACGCTGGCATCGATGATCAGAATGAGCCGCACCAGTCTGCTGGATGTGATTCGGCAGGACTATATACGGACAGCCCGGGCAAAGGGCGCGTCCGAATGGAAAGTGATCATGCATCATGCCATGAGAAACAGCCTGATTCCTATCGTGACGCAGATCGGCATTACTTTTGCAGGCGTTATTGCGGGTGCGGTAGTAACGGAAAATATTTTTGCAATACCGGGTGTGGGCGTGCTGCTGATCAATGCGGTAAAGGCCCGTGATGTACCGATCGTGATGGGTACGGTTATTTTCGTTACTATTATTGTGGGCATTATCAATCTGGTAGTCGATATCGTCTGCGCACTGATTGATCCGCGTATTGATTTCGCATCTTAGGAAGGAGGAACGAGGATGTTTGTCAAAAAAAGCAAAAAATCTTTATCAGAATACAGCACAGGCGAACTGGTTATGTTCCGATTCCGCAAGAATAAACTTGCCATGTTTGGCGTGATACTTTTGTCGATCATCGTAATCACGATTTTGCTGGCACCGCTTATTTCATCCTATGATGCGGTGGTGGAAATGAACATGGCGGACAGATTTCAGTCGCCCAATGCGAAGTATCTGTTTGGTACGGATGAATTTGGACGGGATCTGTTTGCGCGTATCTTATATGGCGGACGTATTTCCATGTTTGCATCGCTTGCAGTAATCGGCATTGCATTTGTGATCGGTGCGATTATGGGTGGTGCAGCCGGTTATCTGGGCGGCAGGGTGGATACGATCCTGATGCGTGCGGTAGATGTTTTGATGGCCGTACCGTCGGTACTGCTTGCGATGGCGATCATCACCGCACTCGGAAACGGTGTCTGGAAACTGATCATAGCTCTGGCAGTATCACAGGTGGCACGTTTTGCGCGTACCGTGCGGGCTTCTGTGCTGACACTGCGGAATGTGGAATATGTGGAAGCAGCCAGATGTTTCGGTGCCAGTTCTTTAAAGATTATTTTGAAACATATCCTGCCTAACGGCATTGGCCCGATTATTGTATCTGCAACCATTACCCTTGGTCAGACCATACTTAGTATTTCATCCATGGGGTATCTGGGACTGGGCGTGGCTTCGCCCACACCGGAATGGGGAACCATTATATCGGAAAACAAGATGAACATCGGGACATATCCGTATCTGGGACTGATTCCCGGTATCTGTATCTGTCTGGCAGTTATGGCAGTTAACTTTATCGGTGACGGTCTGCGCGATGCGTTTGATCCAAAGACAAAGAATTAAGGAGGCGGCAGAATTCCATGAGTAAAGAAATGAAGGACAGAGCACAGGAATCAGATAATTTACTGGAAATTTCTGACCTCCACGTGCAATACAATACAGATGACGCCGTGGTACATGCGTTAAACGGGCTGAGCCTGAAAGTAAAAAAAGGTGCAAAGATGGGGCTGGTCGGAGAGACCGGTGCCGGAAAAACAACACTGGCGTTATCAGTTTTAAGGCTTCTGCCGGCGGGCGTCGGTGAGATCACGGAAGGGTCCATTATCTATGACGGCGACGATCTTTTGAAACAGCCGGAGAGTTTTATGCTGGGGCTGAGAGGGGAAAAGATTTCCATGATCTTTCAGGATCCCATGACAAGTCTGAATCCGACGCATACGGTGGGGGATCAGATCCTGGAAGTATTGGATCTGCATTTCCATGAGATGCCAAAGGAAGAGAAGAACAGGAAAGTGGATGAGATTCTGACGCTGGTGGGAATCCCGCCTGCGAGAAAAAATGAATTTCCACATCAGTTTTCCGGCGGCATGAAACAGAGGATCGTGATTGCCATGGCGCTTGTAGCGGAACCGGAACTGCTTCTTGCGGATGAGCCGACAACAGCGCTTGATGTGACGATCCAGGCACAGATTCTGGAACTGATGCGGGATTTGAAGGAGAAATATAATTCAGCAGTTATTCTGATTACGCATGATCTGGGTGTGGTGGCGCAGTTTTGCGACAGTGTTGCGGTGGTTTATGGCGGAAGGGTAGTGGAATACGGAACCGTGGAGCAGATTTATGCAAGAGACAAAAATCATCCTTATACGGCGGGACTTTTTAACTGTATTCCCGATCTGAGCGTAAAAACCGAGAGACTGACACCCATCGAGGGAAGAATGGCTGATCCCAGAATCGTTGCACAGGGGTGCTGTTTTGCGGAACGCTGCGGGCACTGTATGGAAATCTGCAAGAGCAAGGCACCATCGGCATACGAGGAAGAGGGGCACGGAATTTTGTGTCATCTGTTTACAACAAAGGAGGGAGCATAAATGTCAGTACCTCTGATAGAGACAGTAAATCTGAAAAAATATTTTAAAACCGGCAAGGGGATGCTCCATGCCGTAGAGGAAGTAAATTTAAAGATCGAAGAAGGAAAAACCCTTGGCGTGGTAGGGGAATCCGGCTGTGGAAAATCGACCCTTGGACGTACCATCCTGCGCCTGCATCCGGCAACCTCCGGCCAGGTGCTGTTCAACGGGAAAGATATTTTAAAATGCAATAAAAGAGAAATGAAAAAGGTAAAAGCCGATATGCAGATGGTATTTCAGGATCCCTACAGTTCCCTGGATCCCAGAATGTCCGTGCGTGGGCTGATTTCGGAACCCCTTGAAACCTGCGGGGATATAAGGGATAAAAAGGAGATAAACAGGCGTGTGGAGGAGATCATGGAGCTGTGCGGGCTGCCTGCCAACCATGCAAATCTCTATCCCCATGAACTGGACGGCGGACTGCGGCAGCGCGTGGGTCTTGCCCGGGCAATGACCCTTGATCCGAAGTTTATCGTATGTGATGAACCGGTGTCCGCCCTGGATGTGTCGATTCAGGCACAGATCTTAAATCTGTTGATGGATCTGCAGGAACAGAAGAAGCTGTCGTATATGTTCATTACCCATGATCTGTGTGTGGTAAAGCATATCAGCGATGAAATCATGGTAATGTATATGGGCCAGGTGGTGGAACGTGCAAAGACAGAGGAACTGTTTGAGAATCCCGCGCATCCGTACACAAAGGCGCTGCTTGCGGCGATACCTACCATCGACTTGTCCAGCCGTAAAAAGGAACGTTTTGTTTTGACGGGGGAAGTATCCAATCCCATTGATCCGGAACCCGGATGCCGCTTTGCACACCGCTGTCCTTATGCGACGGATAAATGCAAGAAAGACAACGTGACACGGGAGATTGCACAGGGACATTTTGTGGCGTGCAACCTCTGTTGAGAACAGGGATGTGAACCTATGATGAGAGATATGACAGCCGGTGCGCCATGGAAGATCATACTGTCATTTTCAGTTCCGCTTATGGCAGGAAACCTGCTGCAGCAGTTATATCATACGGCTGATACGCTGATTGTGGGAAATCTGGTGGGGGAGAAGGCACTCTCCGCAGTGGGGGCGTGCACCAGTCTGACGGAGCTTTTTACGGCGCTGGCAATCGGCTTTTCCATTGGAGCGGGTGTGCTGATTGCCCAGTGTTACGGGGCATCCCAGGAGGAGAGGCTTCGAAAATATGCGTCCACCGCGATCTGGCTGATGACGGGAATCGGGATCGTGGTTTCGCTTACGGGGCTGATGGCCGGGGAATTTATTTTAAAAAATGTGCTGCAGGTGCCGGAACCCATGCAGAGGCTTGCCATTCAATATTTCAGGATTTACGCATTGGGGCTGGTATTTCAGTTTGGCTACAATATTTTTGCGGCAATCCTGCAGGCTGTTGGAGACAGCAGGTCCACGCTGTATTTTCTGCTGATCTCTTCGGCGGCCAATATTTTGCTCGATCTGGTATTTGTAAGGATATGGGGTGTTACAGGGGCGGCGGCTGCTACAGGGATCTCTCAGCTTTGCGCCTGTGCGGCGGGCGGCATTTATATGAACAGGAAGTACAGGGTGCTTCGGTTTAAATTGCGGGAATTGTCTTTTGAACCTTGCAAGGCATTTGATGTACTGCGGACGGGAATGCCTATGGCACTGCAGTACAGTGTAATTTCCGTGGGTATTTTGATCCTGCAGAGGCTGGTAAACACTTACGGGCAGGCTATGATCGCTTCTTTTACGGTAGTGGTGCGCTTACAGGGATTTCTAACCATTCCCATCAAAGGGTTTCAGAGCACTATGATGACCTATGCCGGACAGAATATGGGGGCGGGGAAAAAAGAAAGGATACCCCCAGGATTATGGCAGTCTGTGGGCATGTCCCTTGGTATTACAATGGCTCTGTCGGCGGTGATTTACGGCTTTATGAATCCTCTTGTACAGGGATTTGGCATAGACAGCGGAGCCGCGCGGATCTGCGTCACGCATTTGCGCGTGATGGTACCGTCGATTTTGATGTATGCGGCGTATTTTCCAATGAACGGCATGTTTCAGGGAGTGGGGGACGGCGTTCATGCGACTGCTTATGCGCTGTTGGCACTGGCGCTGCGGATTCTTTTTTCTTATACGCTGTCCACTGTGGAATACTGGGGCTATACTGCGATCTGGTGGAGTGAGACATATGCCTGGATCATTGTACTGACGGTGTATTACATATATTATTTCAGGGGGAACTGGAAAAACAAAGCGCTGATATCGTAAGCTTTACAAATTGATTCTATACGGAGAATGGAAAGGATGAATGGCTATGGAAGACTGGAAACAGATAGCTACAGAGGAAAAAAATCGTAATACGGAGAAAATTGATAGGCTTTCGACATTGGAGATGGTCCGTCTGATCAATGAGGAAGATAAAAAAGTGGCGTATGCCGTGGAGCGGGAGTTAGAGCATATTGCCGAAGCAATTGATATCATTTCGGTAAAGCTGCGGCAAGGCGGAAGGCTGATCTACAGCGGCTGCGGCACTTCCGGCAGGCTGGGGGTATTGGATGCCGCAGAGTGCCCGCCGACTTTTTCCACCGATCCGGGGCAGGTGGCCGGTCTGATTGCAGGCGGTAGGGATGCCATGTTTGAGGCGGTGGAAGGCGCAGAGGATAATGAGAACCTGGGCGCAGAGGATTTGCAGAGGATCGGTTTTTGTGACAAAGATGTTCTGGTGGGTATCGCGGCATCCGGCCGGACACCCTATGTGATCGGCGCCATGAAATACGCAAAATCCTGTGGTGCGCCGGTGATAGGCGTATCTTGTTCACCGGGGTCAGAGATAGAGAAGGAAGCACAGGTAGCCATTACGCCCACTCCGGGGCCGGAGGTTGTGACGGGATCAACCCGAATGAAGAGCGGTACTGCACAGAAAATGATACTGAATATGCTCTCCACAGGGGCGATGATCAAGCTTGGAAAAGTGTACGGTAATCTGATGGTGGACGTGAAACCTTCCAATGAAAAACTGATACACCGCTGCCAGAGAATTGTCAGCGAAGCAGCCTGTGTTACGGAGGAGGAGGCAAAGGCGGTGTTGAAAAAATGTGATTACCGTCCGAAGACTGCCATCGTGATGCTGGTGCGGGGACTTGGTGAGGAGGAGGCCAGGATTCTTTTGGAGCGAAATGACGGTAAGGTATCTGCTGCGATAGGGGAGGAATAGATATGGCACATTTAACCTGTACATTCAGTTCGGAATGTTTGAAGATGAATACGTCGCTGACGGTTATTTTGCCGGAGCAGGTGCAGATGGATCAGATCAGGGTTGTGTATCTGCTGCACGGACTTATGGACAACTGTACCGGGTGGTCGCGCTATACATCGGTGGAACGGTATGCGAGAGAGTACAATGTGGCGGTGGTCATGCCGGAAGTGCAGAGAAGCTTTTATACGGATATGGCAATGGGCGTGAAGTATTTCAGTTATATATTGGAAGAACTGCCTGCCGTGTGCCGCAGATTTTTCGGATTTTCGGATGCACCGCGTTTTCATTATATTATGGGGTTGTCCATGGGCGGATACGGGGCGTTGAAATGTATGTTGAGGAAGCCGGAGTATTTTGCCGGATGTGCGGCTTTTTCAGCAGTTACAGATATGCCGGGCAGAGTGGCGGCGGCAGAGCCGGAGGAGAAGAAGGAATTTCAGGCTATTTTCGGTATGGACTTGAAGGTGGAGGAAGAAAATGACCTGTTTGCCCTGGCAAAAAAAGCGGATGCCGGAACGCTGCCAAGAATTTATACAGCCTGCGGTGAGAGCGATGACCTGTTTCCGGAGAATCGGCGGTTTGCAGAGTTTTTGCAAAAGAAGGGTGCCGGAAACCGTTTTGAACACTGGGAGGGCATCCATGACTGGGTGTTCTGGGATAAAGCGCTGCAGCGCGGCATGGCCTGTATTTTGGGAGAAGAATGACAAAATTCGCAGGCCGGGCAGGAATGGGGGTTTTTATGAAATTTATAGCTGGAATTGATGGCGGCGGTACGAAGACGATCGTCATTTGCAGTGATCTGAACGGAAAGATATTGAAAGAACAAAAGTTTGGCCCGTTTAATGTAAACAGCATCGGAAAAGAAGGATTTGCCGCACTGATGGAAGAAATCTGCGTATTTTTACAGGGAATGGGGCAGTGTGCGGCGCTGTGTATCGGCGCGGCGGGCTGCAGCAACCCCAGTATGCAGGAAGTGGTGAAAGCGGCTATGGAACGGGCCGGCATTGCCAACTGGAAGCTGGTGGGAGATCATGAGATTGCTCTGAGCGGCGCGCTGGAAGGAAAGCCGGGAATCTGTCTGGGGGTAGGCACAGGTACTTTCTGCTTTGGAAAAAATGACAACGGGGAGAGTCTGCGAACCGGCGGCTGGGGGCATCTGATCGGCGATGAAGGAAGCGGATATGCTCTTGGAAGAGATGCGCTGTCGGCTGTGACCCACCATTGGGACGGTTACGGGGAAGCAACATCATTAACAAGAGCAGTGAAAGAAGAAATGAAGCTTGATACCCATGAAAAGCTGGTTGCTTATGTTTATGGAAATGACAAGAGCGCTGTGGCGGCATTTTCCCGTATCGTAGAACGGGAGGCCAAGGCAGGTGATGCCGTGGCAAATGCCATTCTGCGGAACAATGCGGAGGCGCTGGTCAGACAGGCGGCGGCCACTGCAAAACGTCTGCAGATGGAGAGGGGTGAAGCAGTCCTGCTGGGCGGCCTGGTAGAGAGTGACACGGTTTACCGCAGCTTTTTGCAGGAGGCTCTGACGGAATTCATGCCGGATTTTTTATGTATTGTACCGAAACAGACTGCGGCTGTGGGGGCAGTGATTATGGCAGGACAGCAGTTGTAAAAGGGAGTCCGGCCGGGGCAGTCTGGTTATTTGATATGAGACCTGTAGACAGTAATGTTTACAGGTTCTTTTAATATTGCTGCAAATTACGGGATTGGACAGAACAAATTTATTCATTTTTCTATGCTGACTTTATGAAAAAAAAGGAATATAATAAAGTAAGAACAGGCAATGCGTCGAAGCCGCCTGATCGTAAGAATGAACAAGTATGAAATAGTTATAGTCAGCGACATCAATAATTTTGGTTTTGGTCTTGCGAAAGCTTCCACATATGGCTCAGGCAGGATCCAGGGACAGAAATTTTTATGGCGTTTACCAGGGTTGTAAGAGTAGGACGGGGATCAAAGATGAGAAAGAAGCATAATGAGAGAAAGACGGATGTAGGAATTTCGCTGCTTATTTCCATTATTCTGGTCTTTTTATTTTTGGGAATTATTGTATTTTCAGTGTCACGCAAGATTTCAAGGGAGATGGCGGCGTCAGCGACACAGAATCTGAATGAGAGTCTTGATCTGATACAATGTACCATTGAGGCGATCTTAAATAAAGAGGCCGAATACCAGAGACTTATGGCACGGGGAATTGCTGTCATGGAGGAACCGGAAGAATATATCCGTAATTATACAAGAAGCGACACGATGATGAAGATCGCTTTGATCCGATCCGGTGAAACAGAAGGCGTTTCCAGCACAGGAGAAGTGTTTACCGAGGAGGAACTGGATTTTTCGGCAGGCGGAACCATTGACGGGCTTCCGGTATCACAGTCATATCTGAATTATATGGGAACCTGGGCTTACTGCATCAAGTGTCCCGTTGTGAAGGGGGATCAGGAAATTGCATCGCTTTATGTGGAGTATGTTTATGATTCCTTTGATAAATCGCTTCCGGAAGGATTTTATAATAAGAAGGCCATGCTCTATATCATGGATGCCGAGACGGAGCGTTTTGTATTGAAGCCTAAGGGGATGGGTGAGCGGAGTGCCGGTCATTTGAATCTGACAGACTTCTACCGGGCCAATGCAATTCAGGAAGACGGGCTTCAGGAGCAGGTTGAGGAATGCTTAAGAAATAACCAAAATATTATGTTTTATCATGACATCAGGAATAAAGATTCTTTGAATTATATGTGGTCGGTCAATGACGGGACACTTTATCTGATCGGATACGTTCCGATTGAGGCGATACAGCAGGAGGGACGTACTGTCAACCAGAATATTCTTATCGTTGTTGCGATCATGCTGATTGCCTTTTTCCTGTGCTGTACGATATATTATTTTAACCATAGGCAGCAGAATAAAATACGAAAAGAGAGGGAGGAGGAAAGAGAGATCAGCAACCGCAGGCTGGCGGAGGCACTGCAGGCCGCGCAGATAGCAAGTAATTCGAAGACGATGTTTCTTTCCAATATGTCTCACGATATCCGTACTCCCATGAATGCAGTCCTGGGCTTTACAACACTTCTTGCCAGAGATGCGGAGAATCCGGATAAAGTACGGGAATATACAAAGAAAATCATGGCATCCGGCCAGCACCTGCTCAGCCTGATTAATGATATTCTGGATGTGTCAAAAATTGAGAGCGGTAAAGTCGTGCTTAATGTGGGAGAATTTACTTTAAATGATCTTGTTTCTTCTGTGGATGCCATCATACGCCCGATGGCGGAGGCCAGAAAACAAAAATTTTCTGTTGAGGTAACAGGGGTTAAGCATGAATACCTGCTGGGTGATGAGACACGCATCAATCAGATTTTGATCAATCTTCTGTCCAATGCCGTGAAATATACGCCTATGGAGGGCAAGATCTGGCTGCGCATCATTGGACTTAAGCAGCGGTCCAGTCAGTATGAGCACATCAGAATCGAAGTGCAGGATAATGGATACGGCATGACCCAGGAGTATCTGAAGACAATTTTTGATGCATTTACGAGAGCCGAAAACAGCACCACCAATAAAGTTCAGGGCACCGGGCTGGGGATGGCGATTACCAAGAACATCATAGAACTTATGGGCGGGACAATTGATGTCTTCAGTGAAGTGGATCAGGGAAGCCTTTTCAGAGTTGAACTGGAATTCCGTATACCGGAAGGACAGACGGATAAGCAGTTCTGGACGGAAAAAGGTATTTCCCGCATTCTGGTGGCAGACCATGATGCAGAAACATGCAAAAATATTCAGATGCTCATGAAAGATGCAGGCGTAGAAACGGATGTGGCGGCCGTAATGGAAGAACTGGAAGCCTTGCTGCAAAAGAATAATAATGCGGAGGAGAGCTACCATGTCATTCTGCTGGGACGGAATATACCGGATGCTTACAGTCAGCAGGCAGTTGAAAGAATCAGAGAGATGACGTATGATACGCTGCCGGTTTTGTTTTTGATGAGTCATGATGAAGCGGACCGGGAGGATGCTTTCCGAATGGAGAATACGGGTATTCTCTGGAAACCGTTTTTTGTGTCAGCTTTCAAAGAGAAAATATCGGAACTGCAGGCTGAGGCCGCGAATGGCGGAAAAGCTGAGGCAGAGAGCGATGACAACCTTGAGGGAATGCATTTTCTTGCTGCGGAAGATAATGAGATTAATGCGGAAATATTGCGGGAAATCCTTTCAATTGAAAATGCCGGATGTGAAATTGTTGAGAATGGGCAGCTGGCTGTAGAGAGATTTGAGAAGTCTGCGGAAGGTGAATTTGATGCAATTCTGATGGATGTTCAGATGCCGGTTATGAATGGATATGATGCCACAAGGGCAATCCGGGCACTGGATCGAAAGGATGCACGTGAGATTCCAATCATAGCGATGACGGCTAATGCTTTTGCAGAGGATGAAAAAGAGGCTCTGAATGCGGGCATGAATGTCCATCTGGCAAAACCGATTGACGTAGAACTGCTGAAGCAGGTAATCAGGCAGTATGCAAAGAAAGGTGATAAGAAAGATAATTAAGGAAGATTAGCTTTAGGGATAGAATGTTATATTTTGGGCAGTGGAGGAGAGTATGAGTTTATCCGGAAAAAGAAATATCGGAAAAATGGGGACGGCATGTCTTGCTGGAATAGCAGTTATTATGATGACGGCATGTGGGGGGAAAGGTAAATCAGACAACAATCTGATTGTTGTGGAGAGCAAGGATGAAAAGACTGTGAATTTGTTCAGCCCCATGGAGAAAACGGAAGCTGACGTGGAAAATATTGCCAGAAGTGCGGCGGATAAGACTGTTATACTGGCAGAAGAAAAGCTGGGTGTGAAAGTCGAGTATGTGACGTATACGGCAGAAGACTATCAGGATAAAACCTATGATGATGTGACACTTGACCGGGCGCGGAATGATATGGATGATATATATCTTTTGAATCCGGACACTCTTCGCGTACTTGGAGAAGAAGGAAAGCTGACAGATTTGTCGGAACTGGACAGCGCCAAAAATCTGCGGGATGTAGTGAAAGCAGCAAACGTCATTGACGGAAAGCTGGTTGCAATTCCGCAGGAGGTGGTAGCTTACGGTTTATTTGTCAATAAGGATATGTTTGACCAGTATCATCTCGCACTTCCGGAGACACCGGAGGAATTTTTAGAGTGCTGCAGAGTGTTTCAGGAGAACGGAATCGAGACACCGGTAGGCGCCAACAGGTGGTGGCTGGAAACTTTTGTCCTTGCACAGGCATATGCGGATCTGTACAACGGCGGAAATACAGAGGCAGAAATTGCGGCATTAAACAGCGGTGAAAGCAAATACAGCGATTATATGCGTCCTGGATTTGAGTTTTTAAAAGAATTGATTGATAAAGGCTATGTGGATGCCGAAAAAGCTCTTGTGAGTGAAGCGATCGAGGGAGAGGGAGCGGATTTCCTGGCGCAGAAGACCCCCATTGTCATGGCGTACTGGGGAGCGGCCAATACGGATACCGCCTATGGCAATCCGGATTTTGAGATGCAGGTCATCGGATTTCCTACAAAACGCGGACAGATGCCGGTCATGCCCATGACAGGCTTTGGCGTAGGCATTAATGCAGAACACGGGGAAGATGCGATGGAGGTTCTGGATGTGATGCTTTCTGATGAAGCGCTTCAGATTTATGCGGAAACCAACAGGGTCATTTCTCCTTCCAAAAATGTTGAAGTAGAGTGCATTCCGGCTCTTAAGCCGCTTAACGACAAGATACAGGAGAATGTTTATGTTCTCGGTTCAAACGCCGGCATGAATGTGGAACAGTGGGGAAATACGTGTCTGATCGTGCGGGATCTGCTGGGCGGCGCTACAGTGGATGAATGTATGGCTAAGTTTGATAAATTACAGGAAGAGGCTTTAAATAAATAGAATCAGGTGTTAATCCCGTTTTCATGCTGTAAAATTGCATGGCGTCGGCTTAGACGGAAAAGCATAGTGAAAAAAAGCATGAAAATATAAAAGTCAATATAAATATCTAAAATAATTGCGAATTGTTACAAATTACCAATAGTCAGAATGTTATACCACCTTAT
>ERZ808035.907-NODE-907-length-19998-cov-20.894433_pt1 | contig 19998 bp, 22 predicted proteins | sample MGYA00380189_ERZ808035 | MGnify/ENA primary metagenome ERZ808035 (study PRJEB31490, sample SAMN06133407) | mouse gut metagenome | isolation source: M5_1 | host: mice | place: China: Chengdu | collected 2015-05 ...
ATTGCAGGATTATGGCTGGCAATTCCAATGTCAGAGTTCATAACACTAACTGTCGCGGGAGGAATATTCCTTTTCAGACATAGGGTTGACATATTAGAGAAATCGCTGACACGATGAATTAACAGCTATGGACCAGAATAAAATTTATCCGCGTTCCAATGATAATCAGACAGCGTATCTGAAATCAGTTGTCACACGGCCGACAATCAAGGTCGGAGATTTTATCATCTACAATGACTTCGTGAATGCCCCACGTGACTTCGAGAAAAACAATGTGCGCCACCGAGATTACTGATAATTCTCTCTCGGTGGCGTTTGGTTATAGTCCGTGAGACATTCCCATGTGCCGGGAATGGCCATAGTTGAGTTTGAACATCGCCATTGCCTCCTGATTAGTCAGCGTGGGATGCGAGCGGCGGAAGCGTTTGAACTCCTCTTTATCGAATCCGGTCAGTCCATTATAGAACGCCTCGTATTCGGGATGCGCTCCCGGGACGAATGGCATTCCGCCGCCTGTCATTATGTCGAGGTTATAGCGCGAGACATCGGGCTGCTTGGTGCCAGGGTTAAATCTGATATAGGCGTCGCCGACATGGATTGTGTAGCCTCTGACATACAGTTGCTGTTGCTCCGGAGTTATCTCTATGTTTCCAAACGTAGTCGGCGCGACAGGCGAACCGTCAAGATGCACCCACTGATTATTAGGGTCAATGGTTGTGGCCATGCGCTGGCGTTCCATCTGAGCTGCCCGTCGATCCAACTCCTTGAGTATGCTGTTGGGGGTGAAACGTCTGCCGATTTTGGATGCAACAAAAGAATGATTGCCTTTCTTGTAAATGAGGGTCTTCATCTTCTGCTCCGGAGTCTTGTCATGTAGAATATCCACTTTGACACCCCGTTTTTTCAGTTTCTGAATGAAGGTACTGACATCGCAGATGCTCCTGTCGTTCAACACCTCGTTGGCAATCTGACGAATCTCAACTTTGCTCCGTTCAGACCCGCGCAGTTTTTCAGGGTCAAGCGAAATGCTGTCGGTTCCCATAGTGAGATTATGGCGTCGGGTGATATCAAGACACACAGCTTTGTTTCGGTAACGGTTGGTCGCAGATTTGATAATTTTGCCGTCATAACCCACACGGCTGAACATGATGTGACAGTGAGGATGAGGTTTGTCGGTATGCCTGACAATTATGTACGGAGTGTTGGTTATGCCCATTTTCTCCATGTATTCCTCCGCAATTTTAAGCATATAATCATCGGTCAGCCTGTCGCTGTCTTTAGGCGAAAAACCGAGGGATATATGACCGCATGGCTCCTTGATTTTAGACCTCGACAATACCGGTCGTTCCATATCCCTGGCGGCGGTTTTGCGCCAGCCGTCTTCTCCGATATTCAACCGAAGACCATCGCTTCCGAGTACATTCCAGACTTGTTTTTCTTTTGGTAGATTATCCTGTTTGACACGGGTGATGTAGTCCAGACAACCGCCAAACGAATTGCCGCTACTGATTTTTCCAATCATAATTTAGGGCTTATTTGCATTGAAACGGTCGATGATAGCGTCAAGCCCTATAAGGATCCTCATTGCCTCGTTAGCGACGCTCCAGCATTTCCCGGCGTTGCAAGCCTTGGCGATCTGGTTGATGTTGTTCCGCTCCCTCAACAGTTCTCGGAGTAGCTCTTGCTGCTCCGGCGTTACACGCTCTACGATCTCAGCACTGAGAATACAGTCGCGTCCGAAAGTAGAGAAGCTGGTGTAACCGGCTTTCTCCATACGCTTACGCGCTATGTCAAGGTCGTTGCAAGAGAACTTTATGCTCTTCACAAGGGTACGGATGTCCATTACATCCTTATTGTCGTATCCCGAATATGGGAGTGATTTAAGCTTCTTTCTCATGTTGATTACAATGATTAAGTGACTAAAGTGGTTATAGTGAAAATGGAGGGGGAGGTTTTGAGCTGCGCGAAAGGCTCAGGTATTACCTTAGCCTAAACTCGCTCCCCCTCCATTATCATTCCGGTGGTTGCCGCTTAGGGGCGGCAAGTTCCGCTGCGATTAAGGGGCTGCGTCTCCCTGACATTGACTGTCGGTTAGACCTGTCGGCGAATCAGTCAAGGTCTGCCCAGCCCTCGGTGTCAGGCTCGATGATGTCAAGAATCTCCATGAGAAGATTGTTGACAAGATACGTGGGACAGGCGTGATAATCGCCGGAACGCGCGCAGATGCGGTAGAGCCTCTTGATAAGGTTTGCGGAGATGGTTATCGGCTTGCCTCCCTTGGTGTCGGTCTTGACCAGATAGGCATCATGGAATTCCTGTCTTGATGCCCGGCGCATCTTGGCACTGATACGGGTGGCTTTGCTCGTGACCGCAGGGGTGTCAGCGACATTGGGTTGGGCTTCAGTTTTATCGGTAGTAGTCATTATAGTAGTATCAGTTGCTGTAATGACTTCAGCCGGTACACCAATATCGTTCACTGTCTCCACAGAGGCAGTATCAGGAGCAGTGAGAACTGTTCCTTTTTGATGTAATAGCGATTCCGCTTGTGTGGGATTACTCGTGGATGCTGTCTTAACCGTTGGCGTATCTTCCGATGCCGTGACGTTCTGTTGCGAGGGATTTCCCATTTCAGTCATTATAGTGACTTGGTCACTATCTGGCTTTGATGATTTGGAATCCGATGGGCTACGAGATTTTCTTCTCTTTGTCGCGTTGGCGAAGTAAGCTTTGCGTGCGGTTTCTTGTTCCTCTTTACGCTCGGCAGCGAGCCTTTTGACCTCTTCGCCATATTCCGAAACAAACGCATCAAGGTCTTCAGGTTCCCATCTGACAAGTCCGGCATTAAGTTTCATACCGGGTAACGGCGGAAGTTTATCCATGAAATTCCACGGGATTGAGTATTCACTGATTCGGGCATTTATCTTCCGCTCCATTTCTTCTGCTGCACGCATCTTCTCTTCTTCTCTTTGAAGAAATGCATCTGTATCGAAAGTGGTTTTTCCTTTCTTTGCAGTTGGTTGGGATTTATCTTTCCTTTCGGCATATTGACGCGCCTCGGATTCTGGGCCGATAATTGTAGGCTCGGCAAACCTATTTGGATTCGATGTTGCCATATCATTGGGGATTGTGGCCGCTGAGAGAAAAATCTCGGCGACCGGGTGAGGTGTTGAATTTGATAAACTGATGAATCGAATTGGTATCAATAGCTATATCAGCGTGTTACTCATTTATCATTGTTTCATCACTATTTTATAGGCAGTGAGAAGAAAATTACAGCGAGGAAAAAAAGAAATTGCGTTTTCTCTCGGTGCCACACTGTTTTTTCTTTCATTGACTTTCATCCTTTGATGAAATATTGATGAATGACTGATGAAAAGAAAAAACACTGAGAAACAATACTGTATATCTCTTTTCATCAGTTTATCAAAATTCAATGAGAAAAGATTATAAATTCTCTAACATCTGTCGGGTAACGGTGTAGAACCGTCCAACTTTGCGGGTCTCGACGTATGCCGGTTCGCTGACCGACATCCCAATCTGATAGGTGGTGTATGACAGCGAATTAGGCGCGGGTCTGAGTTTCCAGCAGTCTTGCACGACTTTTCTCAGTGCCGTGCGGTCGGTCTTGACGCGCTGGTAGTCGAACAGATTGAGGATGTCGTTGAAGCAGAAGTAAACGGTATCCACCTGCATACTCGCCATGATGTCGAGTAACAGCTCTGCGAGTTCCAGTTCCACACGGTTGCGGTTAGCACGGATGATTTTCTGTAAAGCATCGGTGTTAATCAGTTTCGGGTCGAACCACATCCGGCTTTCCTCGGCGGTTGATAGTTGCCGATAGGTAAGGTCGTGGAGAAATGCCGGTATCTCGTAGCGTATTTTCTCCAGAAACGTGGTGTCGTCGGTGGTGAGCTTAGGAATCTTCCGTACCCAATAACGTGTCTCGCCGGGGTCGATGACTACGGGGAGATACTCGTTGTTGGAACACAGCACGAATTTGGCGAAGAAACTCACCTCCTCGCGGTCGCGTCCTTTGGCTTCCATCTTGTAGTTATACGTTGTACTGAGATTCTTTAGACGTTCGGAATCCTCGCGCTTGTTGAGCAGCACCTCGTCAACCACGATTACGAGTTTGCCGTTCCAGTCGTCGTTGAACTGACTGCGGAAATTCTCGTTGGTGTTGAACGTGACATTCGCTTCAAAGAGCAGCTTGAGGAAATTGAGGAACGTGGATTTGCCGGTGTTGCGCTCCTCAGACACCAACAGCAGGATCGGGAGTTTCTGCAACGGCATGGTGTAGAGGATTTGCAGATAGTCAAGACCGAGGTCATACTGGTCGCCGAAGATATGGCGCACAAGCGATTCGATGCACTGCCATTCTCCCTCGGCGGGGATGTGGCTGAGCGGTGAATACTTGTTCTTGAAGTTGCCGACTACAGGCTGATAGTCAAGATGCGAGGGGACACAGCAAAAACCGTCGTATTTGGGTACGTTGGCAAGAAAGTCCTTGCCATAGTCCTGACGGATCGCCTCTATTGTCCACGGGATGCTGCGCTCTATGAGCTGTCCGGCGGCGTTGGGCTGTCGGACAATCTTGTAGTAGGTGGTGCCGATGCGCTCAAAGCGGTCTTCGGCTCCGGGAGTTGTATCAATTTCTGTCATGGGTTCAGACTTCATTGCGGGCGTTTATAATCTCTCGTATCTCACGCTGGCTGTAACGGGTACTGCCGTTCACCTTGAAGGTGTGCAGTTTGCCGCTTTGAACCATATTCCAGACGGTGGTCTCGCACACGCCGAGTTGTTCTGCCGCCTGCTTCTTGGTGAGAGGCTTGTCTTTCTCCGCCTCCATGAAGATGGGGAGAAGACGCTCGCGTGTGGCTTCGATTGTGTCCACCACCAACTGATGGAGGTCGGAGAGGTGGACGGTGAGGAGGATATTGGGGGAATCAGGGTCGGACAACGACACCTGAAGGAGGTCGTATAGGCTTGCTTTCATCTGGGGGGAATGAAATTAAGTTATATCGCCGGATTGTTTACACCATCCACTGCCCGGCGACGATTAAGGCAGTGAAGATGTGTCCCAGAAAGGACATAGAAGGGGCTGTCGGCTATGTTTCGCTAAAGCCGACGGTTGTTGCTGCCGACCTGTCAGGGTCAGCGCAGGGCGTAGTTCGCCCTATCCCATACCGTGCGGATTGGCAACGGCATGAGTGGCATCCGTCCCGGATATGGGGCGGACACAAAGGCGGCTGTGTCTTACTTACATAGGGTAAGGCATACACATTTTTCTTCTTTTTAGTTGATTTTTTATCGTACAGATTCTGTACGGGCACGGTTATGGCTGTCCGCTTTCTGATTTCTGGCTCATTACGGCTCATTTATGGACACACGTCATGCTGCACCGCCTGATAGTCTGTGATTCTCGGTGGGATATGGGTGTCGCAAATGTACGCCTGTAATGGCTCTATGAGAGCTCATGGCTGTGCCAGGCTTTCTTCTCTACTGTTGTCCCACGTGCTTAATCCGTTGAGCATCGCTTCCTTAGGGCGAGTTGTTACCGGATTAAACCGTTGCGGTGCCTTCCTCATTCAACAGCAGGTTCTTCATAGTGATGCCGGATACAGTTTTCCGGTCTTTCCTGTAGTACCTCTTTTTCTTTTCGTTGTGCAATATCGGGTTTTGCATCCGTCAGGGAGCATCGTTCCGTTTCCGGGCTATAAAGTTGAACGTGTCGCTTTCGGTGTGCATGGCTCTCAATCGCTACATAAAGATACAAAAATTTTTTGAGGATTCCAAATCTGCACAAATTCCCATCAGCGGAAGACCATCTTGTCAGCTATCGTATGTATGATGTAGGTGTGTCAATAGCTACCATAAGCGTCACGCTTGAATACAGGTACCGGCATCGATGTAAGTGTCGGGTATGTACCCGCACACCGATTGGGTTTGCATAGGTCGCTGAACTGGTTGCGAAATTCAAGCACACACTTTTGGGATTGTGCGATAGTGTTCGACCCATCGGGATCGAATCTTAGTCCAGCCCACTCTTGGGCCGGGAGGTATGTATGCGGTGAGATAAAGGCGCAACCGTCACGGCAGAGCAGTCTGACGCTCCGCTATGGTTGCAAAATATGCCACCGCAACTTTCCTAACAAAGCTTTGTTCAGAAAAGTTCACGGTTTGACAAAAAAGTTATCCATAGCCAAAAATAGTGCATTTTCGGGCATCGCAACTCGCGCCAAATCTTCTTTTCATCGGCAAAGATAAGTCGTCATTCTCAATCCCTCCCAATATTTTCCACCGGATATAGCACGAGGTTGTACAAGTATATCTGTATATACAACCGATATAGCGATAGCAATTCGCTCAACTGCCCGGCAAAGATAATACCACCTCGATGTATTCTCCAAATTATTTCGGGCATGGTTACCATTATTCCGTTTTAAGTATCTTCTTTCCCTTTTTGAGTACACTATGTCCTCAAAATATGCTTATAATCCGCCAAATCTATGGTTTTTGACCCACATTTGGCGGATTTTAATGAGGTTTTATGAATATATCAATAATGATATATTCATAATGCTTTCTAATGGGTAATTATCCAACAATTATCTTTTGCAGAATATCGAATCTTATCTCTATAATAGGGCAATAGCATCATTGCAGAATCAATCGCCTCCGAACGGATAGAGAAATGAGTGGGCTGTTTATCAAGTTTGAATTTATATTTATCTATTATATGTGATAAAATTTGATTATTATATTCTAAATCTTCAATCTCTTTTCTAGAGATTGGAACAATGCTATCATAAGAAACATGATAGATAATATGCCTAGTTTTTCCCACAGAATCTATAGATTCGTCATAATCAAAATGTGTTTGTAACCGTGGCTGAACTAATGCATAATAATTCTTATAATATTGTAGGGAATCCTCCAATTCACTATAACGGTTAAGAAGAGCATTCATGTGGGAGATAAATTCGTCTCCTGACATTTTTTTGTTACCCATATAGAAAAACATTTCTTTTTCTACATTCTGAATGATGCTGTCCTGTTTATGAATCCATGTTGAGTCTTGATTAAGAGCCGATACTAATAGTGCATCTCTTCTCTTTACCTCATTGCTGAGGTTCGTGTTATCTGTGTAGAGAGAAAAGGCAATGTATCCCAAAACTCCTATTATCAGAATTAGGATTCCATATAGAATATTATTTCTTTTCATGAGATTTCTGCTGTACATACGCATTTAATGTTTTAACAAATTCGGCAAGATCTTCATCCGAAATTTCCGATTTGCCGCTCTCTTTATTTTGTTGCTCAATGTACAACTTTTCTGTATATTCAACTTTAAGTTGTAATGTTTGAAATTCCAATTCATGAATTTTTACTTGCATTCTGCTTTCTGTTCGCCATTCCCCAATAAAATATCCGGCGGTAAAGATCACACCCAAAGATGCGATTATACTGCCAATCCTTTTGAGATCATTTTTCAGGTTGTTTCTTGTTTGATTAGTACGTCTGGCCATATTCTGCTTATATCAAAAGGCTACCAATTGAGTAATTCTGGGTTTAGCAAGAAGTCAATTAGACCAATTGTGACTATTCCTTCCTCGTTTCTTTTTGGTTTGATGTAGTCTTTAACGATGATGATTTTTTTGAAAGAATCATCAATGTTAAGCAGAGAGGCGGATTCCTGCCGCTCCTTGGCATCTGTTGGCATTATGAATGCAGACTGAATGTAGTAGCGTTGGCTACCTTGATTAGCCACGAAATCTACCTCATACTGCTTACGAATGGTTTTTCCATCCTTGTCTGTTGTTCGATGTTCTACCATACCGACATCAACTTGAAAGCCACGTATTTTTAATTCATTATAAATGACGTTCTCCATAATGTGGTTTTCTTCTTGCTGCCTAAAATCAAGTATCGCATTTCTAACACCCACATCCGTAAAATAATATTTAGACAAGGTATTTATGTATTTCTTGCCTTTGATGTCATAACGGATTGCTTTTTCTGTTAAAAATGACTCACAAAGGTATGTCAGATAATTGTCAATAGTTTTATTCGACAGAGATACGTTTTTAAGGCTTTTGAAGGTGTTTGCCAACTTATTTGGATTGGTCGGGGAACCTATTGCAGACGCAATTATCTGAATCAATTCTTTAAGTTCAGATTCACCCTTAATCTTATATCTCTCGACTATATCATTGACATATACTGTTGAGTATAATCTTTTAATATAGTCGATTTTCTTTTTGGGTGTTTCTAACGTCAATACATGAGGAAGGCCTCCGTATGTATAATAGTCGCTCCATGCTTCAATAGGGTGCCTTTTGTCAACAGACATATATTCCGCAAAAGAGAGTGGATACACATGAATCTGGTCATCTCGGCCTCTGAACTCTGTAATTATGTCAGTGGACAAGAATTTGGAGTTACTTCCGGTGACGTAAACATCGGCATTTTCTATTTTAAGGTAGCTATTAAGTACATCTTCAAACTCCGGCACATGCTGAACCTCATCAAGAAGAATATAGTACATATCACCATCCACCATTTTAGAGTCGATATGTGCAAGCAGAGCATCTGGGTCTCGAAGATATGCGTTTCTCCTGTCCTCTAAATCTACTTTAATGATATGGTCATCAGGTATTCCCTGTTCTTTCAGATAGTCACCGAATAAGTGGAACAATAGATATGACTTACCGGATCGTCTTAACCCGGTAACAACCTTGATAAGCCCGTTATGCTGGCTGGCAATGAGCTGATTGAGATAATAGTCGCGTTTAATAATCATAATCTACTCCAAAAAAGTGGCATTTATGCCAACTATTTGGAGTGCAAATATAGGCTTTTATTTTGAATTAGGCAATACTGCCACTCCAAAAAAGTGACACTTATGCCTATTTTTTGGAGTGTAGTTGCTGTTTTACCACATATCGCTCTCTTTCTTCGACATGGCGGCGATTTCGTCGGCTATCTCCTCGGAGGATAGCTTGATGTAGTCCATGAAGGTCTTTTGCGTCTTGTGTCCGCTGACGTGCATCATCTGGAGAATGGTGTACTTGTGGCTCAGATACATATTCGTGATGCCGGTGCGTCGGGCGGTGTGGCTTGTCACGCAGTCATAGCGTGGCACGATCACATTGCCGTTGAGGTCGGTCTCGGGTTCTTTCTTCTCTTTTCTCAACGCCTCCTTCTGCTTCATGGTGAGCTTGGTCGGCACTTTCTCTTTTAGGGAGGGCAACTGTTCCGACAGGTCTTTCAGAATATCCTTGATGTAACGGTTAAGTACCTGCTCGTTGGCTTTCGGTATGTTGTAGCCGTATTTTTCGCAGATGATGATAAGATTTTCGTTGAGAATGGGGATTGTCACCTCGGTCTTGGTCTTTTGCTGGACAAGACGGATTATGCGCGTTCCCTTGCGAGTGGTCTCGAAATTGTCGGCATTGAGGTTATTGTAATCACTAACGCGCTGACAGGTATAGCAGCCAATGAGAAAAACATCACGGATATGTTCTTTCTTCCCGGTCAACGGCATTTCATATAGGGCTTGCAATTCCTCCTCGGTGAGATAAATCTCGACAGCCTTGTCGCGATCTTCAATCTTTTTCTTGACAATAAGAGCCGCCGCACGTTGGTTGTCGTGTACGCCGTCAATGAAGGCGGCATTGATAAGAGCCTTCAGGTTTGTCAGATGCTTGTTAACCACCTTTGCCATGTAACCGTGCTTCTGCAAATAGTTGATGTAGCGCGATACAAACGCACGGTCAATGTCTGACCATCCGAATTTGTGCAATGGGTCGAAACCCTCATAGACCCCGATAAAACTTTTCCACGCCTTGCAGGTGCCGGGTGCATAATCGTCACTGCCGATTTTTCGTGCCCCACTCTTTATGTCATCGACAAACTGAATGAGAAACGGCCAGATAAGACGGTTCTTCTCCTCCTCGATGCGTTTCTTTTCCTCGGCTTTCTTGCGGGCTTTTTCTTTCGCCGCCTCCAGTTTGGCGATAGCCTTTCGCTCGGCTTCAGCGGCTTCCTCCATAGCCCGGCGTTCAGCGTCCACCTTCTCCGGCTCGGAAATGTAACGCACATCCATGTCGAGTGCTTCACGGTCAAAATTCACCTTGGCAAGATGAGCCTTAACGATGCCCTCAATCTGTGTCAGTTTGGCATGCAATTGATAATTCTTCTTCTGATGCGCCAGCCATGCGCGGGACGATGCCGTGGCCTTCTGCCAGTCTGCTACTTCGACTTGAAGCATAGTCGAAATCAGCACATCAATCTTGCGGGTATGTATGCGGATAAAAAGTGTCGCTGTCTCTTTCCCCATGTCCTTGTTTCGGATGTGAAATGGGGTCAATTTCTTTGGAGAGGGTGTTGTTGCCATATTTTTTCGGAGTAAAAAGTTTGAATGGTGGCGTTCACAGTTATTCACAGTCAGCCACTTTGGTTCTGCAAATATAACAACCCAAACCGCATTTTGTCAAGTCGGGTCACCACGTAGGTCACCACGTTTTTTGAATAAATCTGAAAATCGGCAAAATTCGCCGTAATTCATATTGCGTTATTATTCAATATTTTGCCTTAATAATACTTTCAAATCCATTCGTATTCATTCAGAAACTCAGGTTCTGGTGGCACCACAAAAGACCGCTAATTCTCACCGAGTTAGCGGTCTTTTATTCATCTCCGCCCCTCCGGGCCACCACATCCGAATGTCAAAATCCGTATCTTTGCGATTATGCTTGGAGATTAAGCCCCATTACGATAAGTTATAAATATGGATAAAAGCCTGGTTTACAAATTTCTAAATACATCATCCTTGAATGCGGATGTCTGCCAGACTGAATGGCGGAATGGGATTTATTCGTCATGGTCAAAGCGGATTAACGTGGCGCTTGATGATGCCAGTGTTGTCCGCGACAAACTGTATGAGACATTCCATCCGTTGGTAGACAGAGCGTTATGGGATGAACGTTTCATAATGGCGATAGGGGGAAGCGGCGATGAGAAAAAGAAAATCACGACGCTTCACTCTTCATCATTGCTGGCATTGCTGTTTTTCAGTGGGATAACCGCGGAAAACCCGCTCTTGATAGACCGGATTCCGTACAACCAAGTATTCTTTGAAATAAAAAACAAGGTTTTCCCCAATGCCGCGGTTTCAGACAAGCCCTCTAACATCGATATTATGCTGGTATCTGTAACTTCTGAAGACCTGCTGTTTATAGAGTCAAAATTCACTGAGTATTTCGATCGCGGCAAAATTGATATTTCTGATAAATATCTGAATTTTTATGACAGACTTTTCGCCCTTATTCCTGATTCCCGGCTGAAATTGGAGGGTTCGGCGATAAAATGCAAAGGCTCGGAAAGCTCCCAATATATCGCAGGGATAAAGCAGATGTTCTCTCACATAATCGGGCTCGCGACCGCGCCGGACGCTTCCGTCAGTGACGAGGTCCGGAATTATATTGAGAACGCAAAAAGAATCCGGGTCATTGAAGTAGCCCATAAATGGGATAGATGCGGCGTATTTGACAATTATGCCAGACTGTATTCCGACATATTCCGTCATATCGATAACTCCGTTTTATCCAAGTGCCTCGAGGGTGAAGGATGCGATCCGGGGAAAATCAAGCGCATATCCGTCGGCAAAGAGATACTTACTTATCAACAGATACTTGATCAGAACCCTTCTTTCAGATTATCAGAAACTGTAAAAGAATTTTATAGGCTAACATGAATCACCCCCACATCACCGCCCCTTGGCCCTAAACATTAACGCACTTTAACTATATTCCTGCGATAAAACCTTTAGCTCGACGAGGCCAACCCGAGTCAAAAGTGGTGACCTCAGACAAATTCCCTTTGGGTCACCTCGTTCAACCGTTAAAATCTCATAATAATTTTGTAGCTTTGTGGATGGATTCTTGGTTACGCCAAGCGGCAAACCGATTAGACGTAATCCAATCCACGACATTTTGAAAATAAGAAGCGGTATGCTCTCTTGTCGTAGGAATTTTTCAGGATACAAAGATAGCATTGCTGTTCTCACGCATACGGCGTGGGCTGCTATCTCTACATCTGTATCCAAGGTTTCCTACGACTTCCAATTAAGACGTGGCGTTGCAGTCCGCGCTTCTGCATTTAATAATCTGCCCAGTAAGGACTGCTGGGCAAAAATGAAAGATAACAATGGAAATGAAATTCTGTCAGAGCTGCGGAATGCCGCTTACAAACGAAATTCTCGGCACGAATGATGATGGCACGCCAAATGAAGATTACTGCGCCTACTGCTACAAGGACGGCAAGTTCACACAGAATATGACTATGGAGCAGATGATTGACCACTGCGCGCAGTTCACGGAAGAAATAAACAAGCAATCGGGACAGAATCTTACTACAGAGCAGGCAAAAGAGATGATGCGCCGGTTCTTCCCGCATCTCAAACGCTGGAAACAGTATTGCGGCTCTGACCTGATAAGAAAAGCTGAGGCTCTTCTTGCGGAATGTACTACTGTAACCATAGCGTCTGTAAACAGCGATGGCTTTCCGCGCCCTGTCCCGATGGCGAAGGGAGATACTCAGGGATGCAATATCGTCTGGATGGCAACGGGGGCCGACTCTGTGAAAGTTGCCGATTTCAAGCGTAATCCGAAAGCCGGGTTATGCTATGATAAAGAGGGTTCAAGCGTCTGTCTGCGTGGCACCGTGGAGATTATCGATGATGACGATATCCGCAGGGATAAATGGCAGGATTGGTATATAAATCACTTCCCGGGTGGACCTGCAGACCCGAACTATTTGCTGCTTCGCTTCGTAGGCACTGAAGCTACCATATGGATTGACCATGAATTTGCCCATATTCAAATATAATTTCCTGCCATGAAGAATATCTTAGCGGACAAAGGACTCATAGCGGCGTGCGGACTTTACTGCGGTGCGTGCCGGAAATATCTCTCGGAGAACTGTCCCGGTTGCCATGATAATGAAAAAGCGGCTTGGTGCAAGATAAGGTCATGCGCCAAGGGTAAGGGTTACCGCTCTTGCGCCGAATGTCCCCGGGATGTAACCGGCTGCAGGACTTACTCCAATCTCATCGGGAGGGTTTTCGCCTTTCTTTTCAGGTCAGACCGTCCCGCTTGCATCCGCTACATCCGCGAGCATGGCGAACAGGCTTTCGCCGAGGAAATGGCGAGACGCAAATGTCAGACAATTAAAAGACAGTAATATGCCATACATATCAATCGAGAGCGGAAAGCTGACCGCTGAACAGAAACGGCTGCTCATAGAACGGCTCACGACGACCGCCTCCGAGATAACGAATATCCCGGAGCAATTCTTCACGGTAACTATCAAGGAGTTGCCGGACGAGAACTTCGGTATCGGCGGCCGCTCAATCGACGAGATCAAGCGCGACTATAAGGGATGAATCTGCAATTACGCCCATATCAACCTTCGGATGCCGCTGTGATTACATCGTGGCTTAAAAGCGAGTATCTTATGCGCCAATGGTGCGCCGACAGATACGAGCGTTACCCCGTCACTCCCGGAGATATGAACGCGTATTTCGAGAGGCATATCGACGGGCAACGCGCCCGCGCCCTGACAATGACGGATGGCGATGATATTGCCGGGTACATCACCTTGCGCACTCCGGCTGATAATCCGGCTGAGCAACGGCTGGGATTCGTCATAGTCGATGACTCGAAGCGCAGCCGCGGGTTAGGGAAGGCTCTTGTTTCAATGGCGGTCAGATATGCTTTTGAGACGCTTGGGGCCGCGAAGGTTTCGCTCGGTGTCTTTGAAAACAATCCGTCGGCCATCCATTGCTATGAAGCCGCCGGTTTTCATCGAGTATCAAGACCGGAGGCTGAAAGTTATCAGTGTCTTGGAGAAACATGGAATTGCATTGAGATGGAACAACATCAGAAGCTATGAAAGTAATAGGTATCAATGGAAGTGCCAGAAAGGACGGCAACACTGCCATCATTATCGGTAAAGTCTTTGAAGAACTAAACAAAGAAGGCATTGAAACTGAGCTGATACAGTTAGCTGATTATGAGATTCAGCCATGCCGGGGATGTTTCACCTGCAAAGGTCGTGGTAACTGTGTGTTTACCAACGACGGTTTTGCGGAGATATTCAGCAGTATGGTCAAGACTGACGGCATAATAATAGGCTCCCCGGTCTATTCCGCCGACGTTTCGTCCAAAATGAAAGCTTTTCTGGAGCGTGCCGGTGTCGTTGTCGCAACCAATCCCGGGCTTCTTCGCCATAAGGTTGGGGCCGCGGTTGCAGCAGTGCGTCGCGGCGGTGGAATGACAACTGTCGATACCATGAATCATTTTATGCTCAACAAGGAGATGATTGTTGTAGGCTCAACATACTGGAATATGGTTTACGGCAAGAATGTAGGAGATGTCATAAATGATGATGAAGGTATGGCTAATATGCGTAATCTCGGCGAGAACATGGCTTGGCTCATAAAACGGTTTAAGGATTGAACTATGGACAAGAACAAAGTATATCCGCGTTCCAATGATAATCAGACAGTATATCTGAAATCGGTTGTCACGCGCCCGACAATCAAGGTCGGTGACTTCACCATCTACAACGATTTTGTGAATAATCCGCGGGACTTCGAGAAAAACAATGTGCTCTATCATTATCCGATAAATAATGACAGGCTTGTAATCGGTAAGTTCTGTTCGATAGCCTGCGGTGCAAAGTTTATTTTCAACTGCGCCAATCATACGTTTAAATCGTTATCCACCTACACATTCCCTTTGTTTTTCGAGGAATGGGACTTGCCGAAATCGGAAGTAGCCTCCGCATGGGACAACAAAGGCGATATTGTGATTGGCAATGACGTATGGATAGGCTATGACGCAGTAATCATGGCCGGCGTCCGCATTGGCGACGGAGCGATTATCGGGACACGAGCTGTCGTCACCAAAGATGTTGAGCCATATTCAATCGTTGGCGGTGTTCCGGCAAAAGAGATTCGTAAACGATTTGCACCGGAAGTTATAAAGAAACTTGTGGAGATACAATGGTGGAACTGGCCCATTGAAAAAATCCGACACTCTATTTCGGATATACTATCCGGTAATGTAGATGCATTATAAAATAAAGCCACCGAGCTTACTGATAATTCTCTCTCGGTGTTTTTGGGGTAGAGTCCGCGCGACATTCTCATATGTAGGGCGTGTCCGTAGTTAAGTTTGAACATCGACATTGTGTCTTGATTGGTCAGTGCGGGGAGGAATCGGCGGAAGCGTTTCTGAAATTTACGGTGTGTTAACATTGGCAGCTATCTCATATAAAATGTTGGCTTACGAGCGGTTGGAAGAAATATTTTTTTGTAATTTTGCGTACAGTCAACCCATAAATCCGAATGATAGCCAAAGAGGACATATTGGAATTGCTTAGGTCCACCGAGTCGTATCGTGTGGAACGCACTGTCAGCACAGGCAACATGGACAAGTTCTGTGAGGCTATCTGTGCGTTTGCCAACGATATGCCCGGCTCCCGCAAGAACGGCTATCTGATTATCGGAGCAAAAGATGATGGCAGTATTGCCGGGATGAAAGTTGAAGATGACCTGCTCAAGAAGATTGCGGGCATCCGTTCAGACGGCAATATACTCCCGTTGCCGACCATGTCGGTTGAACGCTTTTCTTTCCCGGAAGGTGATTTGCTGGTTGCCGAGGTCAGGCCGTCCGATTTACCTCCGGTTCGCTATCGCGGCAGGGTATTTATCCGTGTCGGACCTCGTAGGGATATTGCTACTGAAGCGGAGGAGAGAATCCTTGCTGAACGTCGCTGTTCATTTATGGCAACCTTTGACGCGACACCTTGCCTAAACGCCAAACTGGAAGATTTGGATATTGATTACATAAAGTCCAAGTATCTCCCGATGGTGTTTGACGAAGAAATGCTTGCAACGGACAGACGCGATATCAAAGAGCAACTCGCATCAATACATCTCTACGACCGCGACAACGACTGCCCGACTTACGCGGGCATAATCCTTTTCGGAATCAATCCCAAATATTTTCTTCTCGGCGATTATGTACAGTTTGTGCGGTTCGCCGGGAAAGACAAAGGAGGCGAGATACTCAATGAACGCCAGTTTGCGGGACCTCTCTATAAGATGTTGCCGACACTGGAATCATTTGTTCGGGATGGTATCATAACCCAACGACCCGTGCCGGAATCTCTTTTCCGGGAAAGAACTGTCTGGAACTACCCCGAAGGGGCAATCCGGGAATTGCTGATGAACGCCTGTATGCACAGGGATTACCAAGCCAATATGCCTATCCGCCTGTATCAGTTTGATGACTACATCGAAGTGATGAATGCTGGTGGCCTGTATGGCGAAGCCCGTCCCGAGAATTTCCCGTCAGTCAATGACTATCGCAATCCGCTCGTGGCAGAAGCCATGAGAGTGATGAAGTATGTCAATAAGTTCAACCGAGGCATTACCCGTGTACAGGAGATGCTGAAAGATAACTGCAACCCTCCGGCAGAGTTTGACGTTAATGCAATCACTGCTTTCCGCGTGAATGTCCATGCCACAAACGAATCCTACTTGTCGAAAGGCACAAGTCAACCCCTTAGTCAACCCCTTAGTCAACCCCTAAGTCAATATATTGAGGAAAAGATTGTAGAATTCTGCAAGGAACCTCGATCGGGAGCAGAGATAGCGGCGTATTGTGGTTTTAAAGATGTGAAGAATTTCAGGGAACGTTATATTTCACCCCTACTCGGCACTCGTATCCAAATGACAATCCCCGACAAACCCACAAGTAGGTTCCAAAAATATCAGCTCTTATAATTAGTTAACTTTCAGAATGACTTTATATTAGGTGACTCCTCGAAACATTCTTGACATAACGGGGCGGAGGGATTTCCGCGAGTGGCTGGCGGCGAACAGCGCCACGGAAAGAGAGTGCTGGATTGCCGTAAAGCGCGGTAAGACGCCGCCGGAGGATGCTTTGTGGTATCTTGACGCGGTAGAAGAGGCTTTATGTTTCGGCTGGATAGATTCGACGGTCAAGAATGTGGATGGCGTGACTCTCCAGCGTTTCGGCCCGCGAACCAAAAACGGACGATGGACGGAGCTGAACAAAGAGCGTTGCCGACGGCTCGAACGCCTCGGCCTGATGACCGACGCGGGACGCGCGGTCTGCCCCGACCTCGATGCCGGATTTGAGATTATGCCGGAAATCGTTGCCGCGTTCAAGGCCCGTGCTACCGCCTGGACGAATTTCCGCGGCTTTCCGCCGTTGTACCGGCGGGTGAGAATCGACAATATCCAGCGAGTGGCAGCCAAGCCCGAGCTGTTTGAAAGCCGTCTTACAAAGCTCATCGAAGCGAGCGAACGCGGAGAGATGATAGGCGACTGGCACGACTGCGGCCGGCTGCTGCAACGCCCCGTCGAGGACAACGGCGAGGCTGAGCTATGAAAACCATGCGGGAAAAAATAGACAACAACTAAACAGTTTCTAATAGAAAAGCATAGGTATTTTATGACCATCGAGACAGAGAGACTTATCCTCCGGCCTTGGCGGGAAACAGACGCCGGGGCACTGTTCCGCTACGCGAGCGACCCCGAAATAGGGCCGATCGCGGGATGGGAGCCGCATACGTCAGTCGAAAACAGCCTGAAAATAATCCGGACTGTTTTCGCCGCGCCCGAGGTCTACGCTGTCGTGCTGAAAGAGACGGGTGAGCCGGTCGGCAGTTGCGGCCTGATGTTTTCCGACTCCCTCCACTCCGCGGATATGGGGGAGGGAGAGGCGGAAATCGGCTATTGGATCGGCAAACCGTACTGGGGCCGCGGACTGATTCCCGAGGCTGTCGGCGCGTTGCTGGCAAGGGGCTTCGGCGAGCTCGGACTTGAAGCCGCGTGGTGCGGATACTACGACGGCAACATCAAGTCGAAGCGCGTATGCGAAAAAAGCGGTTTCCGGTTCCATCATACCAATGTCGGGGTCACTTCCCCGCTGGGCGACCTGCGCACGGAGCATTTCTGCCGCATGACGCGGGAAGAGTTCTTCCGGGGCCGTCAGGGCTGACCCTGCGCCGATGCCGGCTGCGGTGCGGGCTGCTGAGAAGCCTGGGACGGGGCGGGAGCCGGCTGGGCCGGAGCCGATCCGCGGGGCGGCTCCTTGGGCGTGACGCGGGTCGAAGCCGGAGAGTCGGGAGCCGCGGGCGACTGGAAGAAGGGATAAGGGATACCGTAGATTTCGTCGATGTCGCGGCTGGAACTCAGGTAGCCGTCCACTACCGTGTCGCGTCCCGACGGGTTCTCGAACGCGTAGAGCTGGAAAAAGCGCAGCATCGCGGCAAGATGCTCGAAAACGCTGTCCTGGATCGCCTCGTAGGGGAACCAGCCTGAGGTCGCCGTGAAGCAGTAAACCTGGAACGGAATCCCCGTAGGGGTCTGCGCGAGGGTCGAGACGAAGCAGTCGTCATCGTGGGAGATATGCGGATTCGCGTCAAGCCACATCTTGAAATACGCCCTGAAGAGCCCGAGATTGGTGTCGATGGTGCCGTCGACCAGCCCCGCCGGGTTATTTACGTCAGCGACCTCCCCGGCGTCGCGCTGCTCGACCTTCTTTGCGATCCATGCCCTCATCATCGGCACCTTGCTTACCGCCTGGAGCATCTCCGCAGTCGCCGGCAACACACTATCGGCATCAATCATATAGCTACGGCAAATGCGGCGCGTATGGCTGACCTGCATCGTGCGGTAATTCGTGAAGCCGGAACTGATAAGGCTGTAGGGGGGAACGGTCGTGGTCGTCTTGTCCCAGTTGAGCACCTTGACAGCCGTCAGCGATACCTCCTGCACCGTCCCGTTAGCCTCGCCGGCCTTGATCCAGTCGCCGACATGCAGGCTGTCGTTCTCCGAAAGCTGCACCCCGGCCACGACCCCGAGGATGCTGTCCTTGAACACTAACATCAATACGGACGCGAACACCCCCAGCCCCGCCAGGAGCGAGCCTGGCGACTTGTCGACAACCACCGCCACCATTACAATCACCGCCACAATCCACAGAATCCCCTTCGCGAGCTGCGCGAGACCGTTAAGCGGCAGGTGGCGCTTGTTGGCCCGCTCGTCGATATTATGCCATATCGCGTTCACAGACGCCACGAGAGCCGCCGCCATAACGTAGACGATATACACCAGCGTCAGCTTCGTCAGCGCCCCGGAGAGGCTGTTATGGTTCGACAGGGTGAACTGAATCAGGATAAGGAACACCAGCGGGGTGATAATCCGGCATACCTTATGGAAGAAATTCTGCCGCGTCAGAGCCGCGTACATCCCCGAATTGAGGCGCTTCGCGAGAACAGATACAAGCCGCAACACAACCCACTGCACGATATATCCCGCGACGAGCGCCACTCCGAGCACCACCGCCGAATACAGGAACGTCACGAGCGTAGTGTTGTTGTCGAGGCTGAACACCCCGAGAATCCAGTCGACGATATTCATTATGAATTTCGCGATCGAGTAGGAGACGCCCGATCTGTCGCCGATGAAATGCGTGACATCGATCGGCTTCGACGCAACGACAGCCACCGAAGCTATGTTGCAGCTAAACGGCATAATGGACTTGTTAGAGCAGGTTGATCATGGCCGCCACGTCAGTGTCGCCCCAGAAATCGGCTATTGTAAGCCACAACATAAGCAGGATAATCAGAACCCCGACACCGATCCACAGCCAAATGCTGGCGCGGTTCTTACGGGCGCGTTTCTCCTCGCGCCGTTCTCTTCTTTCTTCGCTTTCCATAATCGTAAGTTGAAACGTTATTTTACTCTATAACGCCCCAGCCCGTGCGATAGTTCCGATAAAGTTATCAATAAAAAAAGGCCCCCGGATGTCCTGAGGGACGTCCGGGGGCCGGAAGGTGGCGGCGACCTACTCTCCCGCTTTCGCAGTACCATCGGCGCGGCGGGGTTTAACT
>ERZ808035.912-NODE-912-length-19905-cov-6.096177_pt1 | contig 19905 bp, 21 predicted proteins | sample MGYA00380189_ERZ808035 | MGnify/ENA primary metagenome ERZ808035 (study PRJEB31490, sample SAMN06133407) | mouse gut metagenome | isolation source: M5_1 | host: mice | place: China: Chengdu | collected 2015-05 ...
CAGAGAGTACAAGCGGCGGTACATAACACTATTTCAATCCACGCTCCCGCGAAGGGAGCGACCCCAAAAATCACATATTTCTTTTCAAATATTGATTTTTATTTAGGCAATACTAACAAATTACAGTATTGCTCATTTCATTTTACTATACTACTTATTATTTTTTTATTACTTTCTATGGTGCGAACCCCCTGCCATTTTATGTTCGCTTGCCACCCGCACCAGCTTATATCATCAGAATCCCCTCCGCATCATAAGTAGTCTTACTGCCAAAATGCTCTACTTTCGTCCGGTAATTGTTTCCCAGATAATAAAAGCGCAGACTATCCTCTTTCTCATTAATTAAAGATACCAGCCGGTTTTTTAATAATAATAATTGCGAAGCATCCAATATACACTCAAATACGGAATTTTGGACTCGCTGCCCATAATTGACACACTCTTTCGCAACTTTACGAAGGCGTGCCTTTCCTGCCGCATCCTGAGTAGAAACATCATATGTAATCAATACTAACATCCCCAACACCTACTTCCACAAAAACGGCGGATATTCATCCACATCGCCCCGGATCGTCCGGGCAAGCAAAAGGGCCTGTACATAAGGAACCAGTCCCCATTCTATCTTTTCTTTTAAATATGGGTGCGTTATCTTTTCCTTTTTATGATTCTGCCATGCATTAAAAAATACCTTTCTCCCATCATCGTTTAGCAAAACCGCATTATCTTTCTGCTTTTCAAAATGAACTGCCTGAATTGCCTTTGTATTGATCAATGTTAAAACAAATCTGTCCGCCAGAACAGGCCGCAATTCTTCCATCAGATCAAGTGCGAGGGATTTTCTTCCCGGCCTGTCGCTGTGCATAAACCCTACGTATGGATCCAGCCCCACACCTGACAACGCATTGGCACAATCACCGGCAAGTATCGTATAAGCAAACGATAAGACAGCGTTTATATTATCAAGGGGCGGCCTTCGATTCCTTGTCATAAACGCAAAATCTTCCTTTTGATTTAATATCATATCGTTAAATACGGAGAAATATTGTTCCGCTGCCTTTCCTTCCATTCCCCGTAGCTCATCCAAATCCTGCGCGCCGTCTATTTTAGGCAGCGCGTCATACAAAGCCAAGGATATCCGCTTCAGTTTTTCAGCATCCACCCGGTATGCGTGATCGCGCAGCGTGCGCTCTATACTCCATCTGCTGTTAAAAACTTTTCCGACAATCATATTTCTGGCATATGCAATACTTCTCTCTTCTCGATCCGATATTCGATATTGCTCTTTTCTAAGCAGCACGTTCCCATACTCTTTTCCGGCCACTCTTGCCAGAAATGTTCCTCTCGGTGAGAAAAAACTTATTCCTATTTTCCGATCCGCACAAGCGCCCATCAGCGCTGGACTGGCTCCCTTATAGGTAAAGCATATAATGTTTTCTAATGTATGGAGCGGAAATCTGCCAAGGGTTTTCTCACCATCCTGTATCACAATATTCTCGCCATCCAAAGACAAATAGCAGCTCTCTGTCATAACATACAATGTATTTAATAATTTCCGCACACCTCTCCTCCCCTTAATCGTTCATTTTTATGTGCTTTTCCATGTATTCCCTGACCTTTGTTGTCTTTTGCAGTTTCGGAACGCACAAATTTTCCAAAGAACATGACTTGCACTGCTTCCCCGGTTTCACATTCGGAGTATATCCCCTGTGAAATAAATCGTGCATTTCCTCCGCCATCTTCTTTACTTCTTCCCTCAGTCCATCCGTAAATTCCACATGACTGCGCCTCTTGTTTTCCCCGTAATATAAATATCCCTCCGCTATGCCCGTCTGAAACATCTCTTCCAGGCAAATCGCCTGTGCGCAAAGCTGTACTTCATCCACACTATTTTCTTTTGGCATTCCACGCTTGTACTCGATCGGTGTTACTTTCCATTTTCCATCGTATCCGAACAGATCCACACCGCTTTCATCCTGACGGAATTCGACCACATCGCACTGCCCGCTTAACCCGAGTTCCCGGGAAGAAATGCGCAAGCCCCTGACGATGAGCAACCCACCCCTTTTTTCAAAAGAACCTTCTTCATGCGCTTTTTTATGCATAAGTTCACCGGCAGTCGTCCTGTAATTTTCCGCCCATTGCTGTTCAATATGTATCATCGCCCACTGCCTTCTACAAAAAGCAAAATGCTGAATGCCGGAAAGCATCAAATAATCTTCTTCCGCATACATCGTCAAATACCTTCGATTTCTTCAAGCGCCAAGCCTGGCAAAGTATCGATTTCTATTTTATAATCTTCCAATTCCTTCGGATCATCCCCCTCGGGCGTAATCCTGACCAACTTATGAACCTTTGCTGAAGAATACTGGCCCATCGGACAATTATGCCTCCACCAGTATAATTTGCATACCTCCATGCTTCCGTCAGGTCTTGCGGAAGAACTGTCATTTACAAACAGAGTGCGCAAAGCTTCTTTTATTTTCTCCGCATCCTCATCGCTAAACCCTGTCTTTTCCGCAAGCTGGTGGTTAATGCTTCCCTTTATTACATATAATGCCGAATATATTTTATGTTTCATCCCCATAGTATCCGAAGACTTCTTCTCCTTTGTCTCACTGTTGACACTTTTCGTAATCTGCATGCTGTTAATGGCTACGGGTAATACGCTGAAAGCGGAATGAATGGAAACTGGTCCCCTTACGCCTACGGATACGCTATTGTCTTTGAAGGCGAATACCTGGCCAAAAGTGCGGACATCAATCCATGTCTTGCAGGCCTCCTTTGCATAAGCCTCCTTATCCTTGCTCTTCAATGCTTTTTGCATTATTTCGTTGCTCTTCGCCCTGTCCGCCAGACTCTTGCATCCATCATCGGAACGTTCGTCGCTCTGCACAAAAATATTTTCTCCCATATCCTGCAGCCGATTTCTGATCTTTCGCTTAATGCATACATCCGATATTTCTCCAAAACCGTCATAAGTCTCTCTCGGCCTGTTACCGTTCAAGGGATCTCCATTCGGATTTGCATTTTTCACCATTACCAAAACTTCAAAATCAATTTTATTCGTAAATTCACTCATCGTCTTCTCCTCCATCATTGTCTTTTTTCCGAAACGCTTTTTTCATTTCTTCCATTTGCAAATAGTATCCCGGTAAATACCGTTCCGATAATGCCCTGTTGTCAAACTCGTTTCCCTTCAAGCGCACCATAATTTCTCCGGTCCACTCCTCAAACTTCATCAGTTCATAATGCTTTAATTTTCTTTCATAAGCGATCAGATTCTTCTTGATCGTATCGGATGTTTTAGCCGGTCTGCTGCAATATGCATTCCAATAGCGCTTCGCATTGGTTGTACGCATTTCTTTTATTTTTCCGTTGTCATCCTTCTCAAACAAAGCCCTCTGCTCCATATAATCATATACTGCCAACAGCCTTCCGAACAGAACATTCCGGTCATCCTCATTGTCTTTCAGGAAACTATCCATCGTCTTATCCTCCTCTTCGTAATTGAATCGAATCATCGCACATGCGACACACAACACATCGTTGCGCCATACGAAATCGCTCATCGTCTGGGGCATGGATGCCCTCCTTGCCGCCGCCTTAATCATATCCTCCGGAATCTTTACTCCCTTTCGGGTAATACATGGGAGCAGCCTTTTTACCGTCGCCCTTATCAGTTTACTGTCCGCATCCAGCCATTCCGACCTTTGTACGCCAAATGCCGCCAGCGCCATATCTCTTGGAGAGGGCGTGCATTCGCAAGTGATTCTCTTTTTACCTTCCTCCCTGCCTTCTATCCTTACGGTTCTGCGCCATTTGCAGTGGTCTTGCCAATGCAAAACCGCATCCATATACTGTTTTCCCCCCATTTCATCATAGTATACGACCGAAAGGCGGCCGGTCGTAGCTGCATCCAGCGCGATGATTGCGACCTTATCTTCTGCCTTAAATTTCCCAACATATCCGTTTACCGCCTTATGAAACCGTTCCGCATAATATTTGCCGGTATCTTGCTTCTTCTTGTTCCAATATTCATCATTGTCCACATCATCGAAATCAAAGTCATCGATATTTTGATAAGCATTAGGGGAATCCTTCATGATATCGGGAACCTGCATATCCCTGTTTGCCATCCAGCAGACAATCGCCGATTCATCCCTTGTATATCCCTGTTTTTGAATCAGCCACCGCAAGGCATTGTGCGCTTTCTGGGATGTTTCGTATCCTACGGAAACCGCCTCTTCTTTTGAATCAAATCTGCCGCGGTACGTAAAGCCGGACTCATCGTTCCCTGAGATCAGCTTCGCCTTGTCCGCACTGTTCCTTATTTTAGAAGGATGTTTATCGGAACACGCCTCCACTTTTCCCGATGCATAGCACAGCCTCCTCTCTCCCGGTTTTTGCTGATAATACTCGCTATATTTTTCATACAGTTCCTGGCTCTTCCACACATCCTGCAGCTTATAATTTTCGCAAACCACAAACCTTACATTAGCCCCTGTCTGACCCAATCCCTGTATTTTTGCGTGGTCTGTCAATTTACCGCTGTCATCCAATTCCAATATTTTCTTTTCTATCAAATCATGGATCAATGACTTTTTTTCCAGATATCGATATACCGCCACTACCATAGGATGGGTATATTCCGATTCCGCCCAATCCCTCAGCTGTTCCAGGTAAGCTTCAAAATATTTTTCCTTGTCTTCCCCCGTATACCGTGTATAGTCTCCGGCTATGTAACAAAGCTTATCGCATAACGGATGGGGCGCAATGCCGCTGCTTCTGGCCGCCGAATCTTCCGTTACCGGAATGATCGTAACTACATTTTTTCCCTTGTCCAGCTTCTCAGCCTTTCGGAAATTACCGTCCGTATCCACTGTCACTTCAATCTGCGCATTAAATGTCGAATGAGAAATCGGCAGCAATACCGCCTGTTCATTCTCCTCCTTTCCCGCCAAGTGAGCATACACATCATAAGTTTCTGCCAAAGTCTTCATCCACGCCAAGCAAGCCGCCTCCCTCCCATTCCTTTAGTCCCCGAAAATTCTTTCCAAAAACAAACTCCTTCTGTTTTGCATCTCTCAATATACGCCTTATCTCACATTCTTCAGGACTCGGAAAACATATAATTCCATCCTCCATCCGGGCATTCCAGAGGCGCACCGTCATTTTTCCTTTTTCTTCTTCCCTGACAGCTTCATCTGGATAAGTGATGCCATGTACCATAATGCCGAAAGATAATCGTTTGCCATGATATGCGCTTTCTCCCTCGCCAAACGAACAAGGCTCCACATATCCCTGGCACTCTCTCGTCCCTAAGAAAATATCCCTTCTTCCCCCTCTCTCTACCATTCTCCGTGCAATATCATAATGTTTATTCTCATTCCGGTCGTCCGCCAGATCCTTCCTGTTCTCATTCCATTCAAAATGCGCTCTCACCTGGTATTCCACATCGCTCAAATAAGTATAATAGGCCAGATCATTTCCTCCGTTATATTTGACCGGCCTCATCCCCTTCGATTCCGTTTGCACCGGCTTCATTACCCGGCATGCATCGATGATCCATGTGATCGTAGGCTTCCAGTAAATGGACTCGGTGATCCCTTTCAATGCCTGATAGGTCGGTATCTGATAGCTGCATTTCTCACCGCCCGTTTTCGACAGGGGATCCGTAAATAATGCATATCTTCCCGATACCTTGTATTCAATTATATTAGGCTTATCCATATCCGCCATCCTTTCCGACTCTTTCTTTTTCCATGCTTTTTAAAACATGTTTCCTTAAATCGTGTTTTCTTAAAATATAAGCGTTTCCCACTCCGACGCAATTCCGTAATCGCTGTGATAAACCCCCGGCGCGGCTGCCATATAAAGATCCGGTATTTTACCGCTTACCGGCTGCACCAGCCCTTCCAGTTTTTTCAGCTGGCTTCCCCTGATATTGACTGTATACCGCTGCGCCTGTCTTATATAATTTTTGATATCCGCCGCTTTGTCTGCCTCCTGAATGGATCTTATAATTTCCGCCCCTTTCCCATATGGCACAAGAACGCCAAAAGAACCGTCGTCTATCACCCGGTATTCCTGTCCCGCCGTTTTATATGCCTGATTCATAACATTTTTCCTTTCCTTAGGATAAAATCCCCGGGACAAAAGCTCCAGAATATTTGTATCCCATTTTCCGATAGGAAAGTTCATTCGATCCGACGCTTCAGCATACACGCGCCGATAATACTCCTCCATCCATCCCGGTGCCAGCAGACTTTCCTGCCTTTCGCTGTCATTGTACTGATCGATCAAGCCCTCCGCCGCTTTTTTATTTCGATGCAGTTCTTCCATATTGCCGGTATTCTCACCTTCTAGTTCGATCAGATGGATCGTTCCGTATTCCATTTCACCGTTTCGGTTGCACCGCCCTGCGGTCTGAGCTAGGCTGTCCAACCCTGCCATAGACCGGTATACACACTCAAACGAAATATCCACTCCTGCTTCGATCAGATTAGTACTGACCACGACGATATTCTCCTGCCCTTTTCTGAGCGTATCTTTGATCGACTCAATCTTATCGCTTCTATGCGCGGCACATAAATTCGTCGTAAGATATTCCACGTTGATATTTCGTGATTTCAAAATGTCATATAATTTCCTTACCGCCGACTTCGTATTCAGTACCACAAGAATCGACCGGCAGTTTTCCGTCCGCCTGGCAACTTCACTTCCAAGGCTTTCCAACGTATACTTCCCGCCTTTCTTCGGCGTGCAAATTTTTACCCGTTCAAACTGATCGAACCAGCCGGCAGCATTTTCTATCATATATTTGGGCTCGCTATAGCAAACCGGACACTCCGTTTCTTCCAAAGTCGGCTGTGTGGCCGTACAAAGGATAACATTTGTATGGCATACCGTATTTAAAAAATTAATCATATAGTTAAACGTATGTGTACACTTTATAGGCATCGACTGGACTTCGTCGATGATCACCACCGCATTTACCAGCCGGTGCATCCTTCGTATCGATTCCCTCTTATCCGAAAAAAGCGTATTCATAAACTGGACAAAGGTGGTGCAGATAAACGGTTCCTCCCAATTCATGTCATATCTCGAAAACTTATCTGCCCGATAATCCTCTCCTTCACCGTCCCCGCTTCTGACTACCGACGAATGATGTTCCAAAATCCACTTTTCCCCGCCAACCGCTTCACGGAATACCTGTGCATTCTGCTCCGTCACGCTGATATAAGGAGATACATAAATAATACGTTCCGTTTCCGGATGCCGTCTGCAATATTCCAGCGCATAAGCAAGGCCGCTCAATGTCTTCCCGCCCCCTGTGGGAATCAGCAGACAATATATTCCCGCCGGATATTTTGCAAAATCCCTGCATTCCTTCTGCAGCGCATTTCTCGCGTCCCATATTTTCTTTTCCTTTCCGGCAAGGTTGGAAAGATTGACCGACTCCTGCTTTTTCCGCATATAATCCTCAAAATTTTCCTTCGCCTCACGAAAGACCTCTTCCTTATGGAATATCTCTCCTTTGGACAGCGTATCCACATCACCCATAAAATCCGAAGTAGCCTCCCAGTCCGAATCGATCAGCATGGATAATACCAACCGCTGCACACACCCGAACATGAAAAGCTTATAATTGCCCAATGCTTCTCTGGCCTCCTGCCCATGCTTATCCGGCATTAAGGGTTTTAGTCTCTCATACGCTTTTTTTATTGTACTCCATAATAACTGGAATTCTTCCGCTGCCCCCGCAAAAATCTCATCCCATTCATATCCATCCAGATATTCCTGTTTCGCATTGCCGCACGCCTCGTCATAGTCTTCGACTCTGTCCAGCTTTTCTGAAAACAGATCCGTATGTTCTACATCAACACAATCGAACAAGCCGTGATGGGCCGCAATCGCATAAGAAACGATTTCCACCATATATTTTATATTGCCCGATTCCCCGTGGTACTTGTCGTAAATATACTTCGCCCCCGTTGACGCATGGCCAATGGTTCCCCGCAGCCTTTGCCTTATCCCCTCATCCGCATGAATATAATCGTCAAATTTTTTCTTGTTTTTCCCCATATCATGAAAAATACCGCACAATGACATGAGCCGGGAAAGCCCGCACCGTTCTCCCTTTTTTCCACACAAAAATGTCGTCTTTTCCGTGTGTTCCGCCACCGACTCCTCTCTGTTCAGTCCATCATCCGAAACATGCGCCGTCAAGCCTTTTCCTCCCTCCATGTCTTTTATAAAAATACTATTTATTTATCATTTGTTTTTCGTCTAATTATACTATTTTTTGACAATTTAGTCCACAAATACCATATATTAATGAAACTCTTTCATTCCTCGACACATATCGTCATTTCCCGACATATATTAATATTAAAATTCCCCCAAAAGTAAAGGAGAAAAATGATTACAACAGCGGAATGGAAAAAACAATTTAATATTGGAGTTGATTCCATTGACCATGCGCACCGCAAGCTTTTTTCCATCGTACGCAAATTGATACACCTAAACGAAGATGAAAATAACGGACCGTGGGCATGTGCCGAGGGTATCAAATATTTTAAAAGTTATGCAATACAGCATTTTACAGACGAGGAAGCCTATATGCAGTCGATCGGTTATCAGGGATATGAGATGCATAAGCATCTGCATGATGACATGCGTTTCAAAACACTTCCCGCACTTGAAAAAGATTTATTGGAATCCGATTATTCCCAGGAATCTATTCATCATTTTATTGGCATTTGCCTTGGATGGCTGGCCGCACACATCATGATCGAAGACCGCGCCATTACCGGGAAAATTCCCAACAGATGGAAGAAAGATAATGCCGGCAAAAATATAATGGCTCTGGAAGGCGCTTTGACTGATTTTGTACAAAAAATCTGGGGATTACCTGCAGAAATTGTCAGCGAGCATTATAATGGGGAAGATTTCGGCAACAGTATGATTGTCCGGCTGATCTACCGCTCAAAAGAGAAAAAGAAAATACAGATTTTTCTGGTTCTCGAAGAAAGTCTGATATTGCATACCGTAAGTTCCATGCTGGATATGCCATTAACAAAAATAGATAACCTGGTCGCCAATGCCGTAAGAGAACTCTCACAGCAAATCGCTGACCAAATTATCCTGCACTTCCGGCTCTCTTTGCAATATCAACTGGAAAGCAGCCATTTCATGACTCCCGAACAGTTTCAGACAGAATTTTCTGCGGAATATTTTAGTTACAGCTTGTTATTCAACACAGGTACCGGATATTTTGCATTTTGTATTAAATAAGGACAATTAACTAACGCTCAATAAACCAAAGCAAGATTGCTGGGCATATTTTTCATAATCTCCTCCTGGGGTTTTCTATCGGTAATGATCATATCGATCTCGTTGGAAGAAAAGCATTTATAGGAATACACAAGCCCTATTTTCGTATGATCGCATAGCAATATTTTCTTAGCCGCATTCTGGTACATCGCCTTCTTTAATTCCACGGACTCCTCATTGGTTTCGCTGGTCCCATGATCGGTCGAAAAGCCGGTACAGGAAAAAAAGAATACGTCCGCATAACGTTTCGAAATCATATGGAGCGCAGGAGCGCCATGCATGGTTACATTATTTTTGATCTGCCCTCCTGTCGCAAATACTTGCACATTTTGCTGTTCCGCGAGTTCATACACAATTTGAAGGCCATTTGTAATGATATTCAAATCATGAAAATTGCCTAAGTATTTGGTCAGGCATGCCGCAGTTGAACTGGAATCAATAAAAATAGTCATTGCATCATGAATATTCTGAATTGCTAAATTGGCAATATAATGCTTTTCATTGATGTTGCGGTTGTTGCGCAAATGAAAAGGAGAATCGTTGCTGATCCCGTTAAAATGCATGGCGCCGCCATGCGTCCGTTTGATTTTTTGGTTTTCCGCCAACGCCGCCAGTTCCCTCCTTATGGTCGCGCCGCTGCAAAATAATGCTTTGCTCAAATACTCCACCGAAACAAATCCGTGCTCATCCAGCAATTCTATAATTTTCTGTTGTCTTTCTTTCATATCCTGTCCTTTCCCTACCGCTCCCCGCAGTCTCTGTTTTTTCTCTTCCCATTTCCATCAACCTTTAAAATTATGATCATTTATGCTAATAAATATGTGCATTTTAGATTAATTACTTTCAAATGCGCATATTATGCGCCATATATTGACTAATATTAATCATAACATATAATATAATTAACGACCGGTCAATGCAATAGTATATTTAAACTTTTCACACGCAGGAGATCTAATTATGGACAAGTATAAAGATTTTGGTTTTTCTGACACAAAAGAAATGCTAAAAGACGCATACGATAATCGCTATGCCATACCTTCTTTAAATTATATAACGGAAGAACAGTTAAATGCGATTATCGATGCTATTTTAGAAAATAACTCTCCTACAATCATTATGGTATCCCCAAAGCACTGCCGGCAATTCGAAACCGGAATGCTGGTGCGCATGGCACAGGCCGGCGTCGAAAGGTTGCGGCAATGCAAAAACAATTCTCCTGTTGCACTGCACTTAGACCACGGAACTACCTTTGAGGAATGCAAGCTGGCCATAGACAACGGCTTTTCCTCCGTGATGATTGATGGAAGCAGGCTAAGCCTGGAAGACAATATAAAGCTGACAAAAAAAGTCGTTGATTATGCCTACCCAAGAGGAGTAGCCGTAGAAGGAGAAGTCGGAGCGCTTTCAGGATTTGAGGATCTTGATGAAAAGCAGGAAGGACCGATCGTTGAAAATATCTTCACAGACCCTGAAGATGCCAAATTATTCATGGAACGTACAGGCGCAGACTGCCTGGCTGTTTCCGTAGGCACCATACACGGATTGAATAAATCCATCGCAGACAATTTGAATTTTTCAGGATTGCGCTATGACATTATAAGGAGGATCGAAGAACTGGCACCTGATTTTCCCTTAGTTCTCCACGGATGCTCCGCCCTTCCCGAAAAATACGTCAAAATGTTTAGACAGTACAATGGAAAAATGGAAACTACGGTAGGAGTCCCCGACGAAAACATCATGAAAGCAAGTAAAATGGCCGTATGCAAAATAAACATTGCATCCGATGGCTGGATACCTTCCACTGCAATTACAAGAAAAGTTCTTGCAGAGCATCCTGAGGTAATAGACAGCAGATTGTACCGGGAAATTATCCGCAAAGAATTAAAACCTATTTATCAGCACAAAATGGATATATGCGGCAGTTCTATGAAAACTACAGCAAGACAAGGAGGATAACATGAAAAAGAGAGTACTCGCACTACTGATGGCAACAGTTATGACACTTACCTGCGCCGGCTGCGGCAACACGCAGACAGATACCGAAACACCACCGGCAGATACCGCACAGTCAGAAACATCATCCGACACACAGGAAACTCCTGATGAAGCCCCTGAGGAAAGCAGCACGGGCGAACAGATGTCCATCGAAATTGCCGCAACAGCCGGCGGCCTTCAGGGATTTCCAATCTATATCGCTCAAAAAAATGGCTGGTTCGAAGAAGAAAATTTAAATGTAAATGTAACTTTCTATGAAAACGGCCCTGTCCAAGTAGAAGCAATTTCTACCTGGGATCTTGCGACTACAGGTATTGGCGGTATATTGGCCGGCGTTATCGGCTATGATGCAAAAATCATCGCGTCCTCCAATACGGATAACGGCACACAGACCATTTACGTGCGCCCCGATTCCGCTATTGCGGCGGCCGGCCAGGGAAATAATAGTTTAAATGAAGCAATTTACGGCGATGCAGATTCCTGGAAAGGCTCAAAAGTCCTTTGTTCCGCCGGTACGGTTTTGCAATATATGCTCATCAAAGTCCTTGACGGCTTCGGGCTGACCATAGATGATGTTGAATTTGTCGGCATGGATACTCCTACTACCAATTCCGCTTTTCTTGCAGGGGAAGGCGATGTAGCCGTATTGACAGGCGTTGTTTCCTTTGATGCGGACAAAGCCGATTATGTGCTTGCCGCAAACGGCGCTACCTCCGATGCAGGGCTTGACGGTGTTGTTATTGCCAACCAGAGTTCCGCCGAAACAAAGCATGATGAAATCGTTGCTTTCCTGAAAGCTTACCTGAAAGCAGTGGAATGGATTGACGCCCACAAGGAAGAAGAAGCGGTTGTCAACGATCTCGTGGCTTTCTACGAAGAATCCGGCAAAACCACTTCTGCCGAAGCTGCAAAAATTATTTTAAATAGTGAAACTTATTACTCCCTGGAAGACAATTATGATATGCTGCACAATATAAAAGACGGAGATACCTATGTTACCATAGAACAGCGCATCGTAGACGTACTTGAATTTTTTATCTCCGCAGGCAATTACCAGGAAGGCGATGACGAACGTTTTGTAGGACATGTGGATTCGTCCTTTGTAGACGAAATCTGCGGGAAGTAAAACGCCCCGGGCTTGTCCGTTCACATTGCCAGCTTATTGTAAAATAAGGCGGCCGGAACCGGCTCCGGCCGCCAGATTACCCGGTTTTACAACAACTGCTTTGTCATGGAGGTAAAAACACATGGAAATTAAGGGAAATGATTTGGAAAAACTGCGGCTTGACTATAAAAAAATAGAAAACCGCAATATATTCAAATTCAGAATTCTTACTGTTATGACTATCATAATATTTTTTGGCCTTTGGCAGTTTGTCGCAGACCAAGGTATTGTGGATTCCCGCACGCTGCCTTCCCCGGCCAAAATATATGAAACTTTTCTTGCCAAGCTGACGAAGAAAGCGCCCGACGGCAATCTTCTTTCCGCAAATATTCTGGCAAGTCTGCAAGTTTCTCTTTTCGGCTTTTTTTCTGCGGTTATTATCGGCGTGCCCCTCGGGCTTCTGATGGGATGGTACAAAATACTGGATAAAACATTAACGCCCATTTTTGAAATTATTCGTCCTATCCCGCCGATCGCCTGGATTCCTATCGTCGTTGTCTGGATGGGCGTTGGATTGAGCGCAAAGGTTCTGATCATTTTCTTTTCCGCTTTTGTCCCATGCGTCATCAATTCATACACTGGAATACAGTTGACAAATAAGACCTTTATCAACGTCTCTCAAACCTTCGGTGCAAGTAATTTTACCACTTTTATAAAGGTCGGTATTCCTTCCTCCCTGCCCATGGTAATGACCGGTATTAAAATAGCGCTTGGCAATTCATGGTCAACTTTGGTGGCTGCGGAAATGCTCGCCGCATCCGCAGGGCTTGGATTTATGATCCAGATGGGACGCCAGTTCGCACGGGCCGACGTCGTCGTGCTTGGCATGGTTCTTATCGGCGTCCTGGGAGCTATCTTATCATTTCTGTTTTCATCGCTGGAGAAATATCTTCTGCGCTGGAAATAAGCCTGATATATAGAGGAGAAAACAGTTATGGAACAATTCAAAAAGAAAAATTTAATATATCAGATTTTACCGCTGGTCTCCGTATCCGCATTGATTTTGTCCTGGATCGCTTTTTCCCTTGCCACAGGCGGCATTATCTTTCCCGGCCCTGCTTCTGTTGTCCGCAGGATACTGAAAACTTTTGAAACTCCAATCGCCGGCATGACTATCATCGGCCATACTCTGATCAGTTTAAAAAGAGTTTTGACCGGTTTATTCATAAGCTGCGTCTCGGGTATCAGCATCGGAATTTTAGTGGGCAGCAATCGTTATTTAAAAGCTACCCTGGGAAGTTTCCTGGAAATTTTCAGGCCGATTCCTCCTATTGCCTGGATTCCCATTATGATTATGTGGTTCGGAATAGGAGAACTGCCCAAGATATTGCTGATTGTACTGGGTTCCTTTTTCCCGGTTATGCTGAACACAGCCTCCGGTATTTCCCTTGTCAATAAAATCAATTTGGACGTAGGGCAGATCTTTGGAGGAAGTAAGATCAGTATTTTAAAAGAAATTGTACTGCCGACGGCTCTGCCCTCCATTTTCTCCGGCATCCGCACCTCTGTCAGCTGTGGATGGACAGTAGTTCTCGCTGCAGAAATGATGGGCGCCCAGCAAGGGCTTGGACTTCTTGTCATGAAAGGCTGGGGAATCAATGATATGGCCTTAGTACTCGGAGCTGTTATCATTATTGCTTTTATTGGTGCAATGTTTTCGTATCTTCTCAAAAGAGCAGAAAGGTTGTTGATGCCATGGAACAGATAAAAACAAAAAAAGTCGAAGTTCGAAATTTATCCAAAATCTTCTTTCAGAAAAACTCCTCTTTTGAAGTTGTAAAAGATGTCAGTTTTGATGTATATGACGGGGAATTTCTCGTGCTTTTAGGTCCCGGCCGCTGCGGAAAAACAGTTCTGTTAAATATGCTGATCGGGACGGAGACCAGGACGAGCGGTGAAATCCATATCAACGGCGCGGAAAGCGGAAAGCCCTCTCCTGCTATGTCCATGGTCTTCCAAAAAAAAGCTCTGCTTCCTTTTAAAACGGTTATGGAAAATGTGGAGCTTGGCCTGAAATTCCAAAAAATAGAAAAAGAACAGCGCAGAAAAATTTGCCAAAAATATATTGACCTGGTCGGCCTGCATGGCTTTGAAAACTCATATCCCCATGAATTGTCCGGTGGTATGCAGCAACGCGCAGGAATCGCAAGGGCTTATGCCGTAAGTCCCGATATTCTTATTATGGACGAACCTTTCGGCGCTTTGGACGCACAAACAAGATACCAAATGGAAGAAGAACTGCTTCAAATATGGGAAAAAGAAAGAAAAACCATTATTTTTGTTACAAATAATATAGAAGAAGCGGTTTATCTGGCAGACCGGATCATTTTGCTAAGCAGCTGTCCGGCCCACGTAAAAGCAGTTTTTCCCATTGAATTGCCGAAACCAAGAGATCTTTTCGATCCCGAATTCTTAAGAATCAGAGAGCAGATCGAAACACAGACTGACTTATCATTATAACCGGGAGGTTCCTTATGGATGAAAAAGTAAAAGTAGAACATCTGACAAAAAAATACGGAGACTTACTGGTTTTGGACGATATTTCCTTCTCCATAAAAAAAGGAGAATTTCTTTGCATCGTTGGGCCAACCGGATGCGGAAAAACAACCTTTCTGAATCTACTGACCAAAATCATAGAACCAACATCCGGCAATATTTACATTGACGGCATTCCCGCGGACCCAAAAGTTCATAACATATCCTCCGTATTTCAAGAGCCTTCCGCCTTCCCCTGGCTGACCGCGGAAGAAAATATAGAATATGGACTAAGGATTAAAAAATATGACAACAAATATATAAAAGAACAAAGTTCTAAAATCCTTGCTCTGCTGGGACTGGAAGATTATAAAAATGTTTATCCAAGAGATATGTCCGTCAGCATGGAACAGCGTGTTGTAATAGGAAGGGCATTCGCGATGAATCCCGACCTGCTTCTGATGGACGAGCCTTACGGGCAAATGGATATTAAAATGCGCTACTATCTGGAAGACGAAGTGATAAGGTTGTGGAAAGTTACCGGAAGCACTGTCTTGTTTGTCACCCACAATCTAGAAGAAGCGGTTTATTTGGCAGAGCGCGTACTCGTTCTTACAAATAAGCCGGCAACTATTAAAACTGAGATCGATGTGGGCCTGGAACGCCCGCGCAAAGTTTCATCACCTGATTTTGTGGAAATACGAAAGCAGCTGACGGATATGATCAAATGGTGGTAACGGAAAAAAAGAATCGGACATGAGGTTACGTATGGAAAAAAAACTGGCTGGCATCGATATTGGCACTACAAATACAAAAATGACCGTATATAATGAAATCGGAGCGGAGCTTGCCCATGCTTCCTACAGCTACCCGAATCGATCCGTTCATTCCATTCCGGCAGATTCCATCTGGGATGCCATTTTAAATTGTATATCCTCCATCAGCAAACAATTATCTCCCGGCGACCGGATCGATGCGCTGGCGGTTTCCTCTTTCGGGGAAAGCCTTGTTGCCATTGATCCAAAGGGCCGGCCTCTTTCCGATATTATTTTGCGGACTGCGGAAAACGGCGAAGAAGAATTATCCTCCATTTTAAATGACATACCGGAAAAAGAGATTACCGGTATCACCGGATTGTTTCCTCATAAACGATTTTCACTTGTCAAAATGAAATGGTATAAGGATCATACCGACATCTATGAAAAAGCATATAAATTCCTCACCATAGATTCTTATATTATTTTTATGCTGACCAAAACCTTCTTCGCCAGCGAATCGACCGCCTGGAGAACTATGGCTTATGATCTGAGTTCCTCCTCATGGAGCAAAAAATTGCTCGACGCCGCACAAATTGATTCCGCTAAACTCCCGGAAGTTCTTCCTGCCGGTAGTTTTTGCGGCGTATGTCAAAAGTCCCTGTCCGCAAATTACTGTCTGCTGGCAGATACAAAAGTTTATACAGGAGGGCATGACCAGCTTTGCAACGCAATCGGTTCAGGCCTTACGGAAAATCATCTTTTAAATTGCTCCGGCACAGTGGAATGCGTGTCCTCTATAATCAATTTCATTGGTGGGGAAGAAAAAAACAGATTAAAATTGCAGCAGATCAGATACCCTGCCGATGAAGGAAAATATTTCTCCTTTTGGGCACCCGTTGCCGGATGCAGTTCCCTTGACTGGTGCCTCCGCTTTCTTATGTCCGATAAATTTTCGAAAACCCCCAAAGCTACTCTGCACAAAGAAATACAATCCCTCTGCCGCACGGAACCCACCCAGCTTATGGCAGCGCCTTATTTTAACGGACGCGGCTTTCCCGATATCCTCAGTTCTGCCCGGGGCATCATAAAAGGCTTCACTTTCCATACATCCCCCATCGACTTTTACCAGGGAATCATGGAAGGCATTACTTTTGAAGACAAGATTTGCATAGAGAAATTTCTTCCATATAAAAATAATCAACAGGAAATAAACATCCTGGCATCCGGCGGCGGCTCGAATTCCGAATACTGGATGCAGATGAAAGCTAATATTTTTGGAAAAAACATAGTCAAACTATGCCATAATGAATCAGGCACGATGGGCGCTATGATCTTTGCCGCCATCGGCGAAGGATACTATCGCAGCTTTCACCAAGCATTTCAGCAATGTATCAAAATCAAAGAAATCTACCGCCCTGACAGCGCAATTTCTGAAATGTATGATGAAAAATATAATAGTTATTTGGTTTTTAGGGCGCATTGCGCCTTGATGTAGAATATATGGCGCTTAGCTTCTAAAAGTTATTGGTATTTATTATGCGGCGCAACATATGCCCCATGAAGATATACTGCATGGGAATTTTTATCATTTTTAATTCCAACAACCCCTGTATCGTGTTGCCATCTTTACTTTTTGGCCAATACATTAATCCATTGTTCTCCTTCCCTGCTTTTGCGGACGTCTTGTGTTAAAAAAATATCTTCTATCAAATAACTATTATTTATCATAAGATTATTTAATGCAGTTTCCTCATAATTAAAAAACAATCTGTCCTTATCCGTTCTTATCCCCTCTCCATATTTAAAAGAAGCATACAGTACCCCGTTTTCTCTCAACGCATTCCAAAGTCGTTTTAACACTCCGCTTATTTCTGCAAAAGAAATATGCAAAAGAGAAGCACATGCCCATATTCCATTAAATTCTTCTTGAAACTGTAATTCCTCAAATTTTATACAATAAACTTCTTGCTTTATTAGCTTTTTGGCTTCTTCACACATTTTTCTCGAAGCATCCAGTGCAGTTACCTGGTATCCGGCATCAAGAAAAGCCTTTGCATCACGTCCACTACCACACCCAGCATCTAAGATATGTATTTTAGATTTATCACTTTTTGATTTTTTAATATAATTCCTTTGCTCTAAAAGATGCAGGAATCTATCTCTACAAAAACTCATATCAGCATCTTTCGTGGCACGGCAAAATTCTTCAGCATTTTTATCATAATAAGATATTACTGGATTCACTATTGTCTTTCACCCCCATAAACCCAATCCCTAAACCCGCAGTTCTTTGCAGATTGGTATACTGGCTGTAAAATCTCTTCCAACATATGGGAAAAGCTCGTAAAATCTTTTCCTTCTTGATAAATTTTTCTTCGTATTATACTATCGTTTAAATGTTCCTTTGCACATTTTTCAAATTCATCGTGCAGAACATCGTATTTCCACATCATTTCATAAGAAGTAAATTCTAATTTTGCCAGCTGCGGAAAGTAAACATTCCAATTAGGCAAGCTGTTATTTTTGCTGCTATTTATGCTTCGTGTCGTAGGATGCAAATTCCAGAATTCATCATGCGCTACATATGACCATGGAACAAAATGATCAATGGAAATATCCTTTTCCGATAATTGCACATGTCCATATATTTCATGAATTGGCTGGACTGTCAGTAACAGCTTCCAAAATTTTTTAACTTTTTCTAGCTTTCGCTCTTGAGGCGGATACAATTTATCTGCAATCCCTGGAACACTCGGATTTCGTTTTTGTAAATACACAATCATATTATATTGTAACCAGCCTTTAATAATTTCCTGATTTTTTTGTATATAGGTAAACCACTCAGAACTAATCTGAATTGAAGTCTGCATACCGTTTAATGCTTCGAAATAATACATCAACCTATGTTCCTGATTGATTTTGGAAATTAGCGTGCTTTCCGGCACATTCCACTCTTTTCCTTTTATCTTATCCATAAACGGAGCCTGAATTCTATAAGGGACATTCTTCGTTAATATTCTTTTTCTCTTCACAACTTCTTTATCTGTACAGTTTTTTAAATAACTAATAATATTTTCTTTCTTTTCTGAAGATTTCAATTGTGATATTTTCTGTAAATAAAGCACTAAATTTTCTAATGTATCCCGGGGACCCAAGTTCAAATGATACTCAATTACCATATACCAGGCATCCGCAATCATTTCATCGACTAATTCTTCATAAGTTATATGGTCTCTACCTTCCAACACTTTAGAAAGAATCGCCTGAAACCAAAAAAATTTATAGCATTCACTTGTATTATCAAATATCCTGCTTAAATATTGAATTTCTATATTTTCTGAATATGGCAGCTGCATAAAAATTACCTTCTAATTTTTTAACAATTTGAATTTTTTAATTTTTTTGGAAAACTGTTGTTGTTTATCATGTAAAAAGCAGGATATGTCTCATAAAGGCTTCCTGCTTTTTACAACTACTGTATTTAAAATATCAGATTGAAAAATTTCTCACTTCTTCCTGCGTAAGCTCAACCAGTTTTTTTCCACATTGCTTTGCATATCTTGAAAGTTCCAGTAAATTTACATGACAAGACGGTGCATTAACATATGGATCAGGCTGCTTATAATAGCTTGGGGCAATGACCAAATTTTCCATAAATTTAGGTTTCGTTCCATTCATAATGATACACCTCCAATAACTTTTTTGCCTGTTCTTCATTGGCTGCAAATCCATGTACTGCCCCCTCATATCCCCATTCAGTGGATTTATCTACTGCTATAGCAAAGAGATTTCCCCCAACACCAACATACTTTTGGCTTCCATACTCATGCTTATTATTATGCGGCGCAGTACATGCCCAATGAAGATATACTGCATGGGAATCTTTATCATTTTTAATTCCAACTAACCCCTGAATCGTGTTGTCATCCTTTAATGCCAATGCAACCTTGTTCAACTGATGTCATAATAATACACCACCTTTAATTTTATTATATCCTATAGCATCACCATTTATCAACCCAAAAACCCTCTGCCGATAGCGTAAGTTTATTGTAGGAATAGGATAGACAGAATAGTCCCTTGATCTGGTCAGACGGATCAACCTTCTTTACTATACCTAATTCTTTCTCTCCCTACAAGCCCCATATATGATTCTTTAGGGCTGCCATCTTT